>Ga0209471_1000274_pt1 | contig 36775 bp, 36 predicted proteins | sample GraSoiAngelo_128_FD_185885 | JGI IMG/M metagenome (GOLD analysis project Ga0209471, IMG submission 185885) | Grasslands soil microbial communities from the Angelo Coastal Reserve, California, USA - 14_0927_12_20cm (SPAdes) (version 2) | ecosystem: Environmental > Terrestrial > Soil > Grasslands ... | reverse complement strand
CCGACCCGGCCGCAGGCTCGAGACTGGCGCTTATTTGAAGGTCGCGGAGACCATATAGGACGGCGCGCTCTGGAGGCCGCCGTTTCCAAGGGCCACGACGTAGTAGTAAAAGGTGCCGCTGCCGGGGTTGTCGGTGAAGCTCGTCGACGGGAACTCTGACTTGAGCAGCACCAGATTCGTGGGGCTCGTTCCGCGGTAGACGTTGTAGCTCTTTGCGCCCGCCGCAGCAGTCCAGGTGAAATCGACTTTCGCGGTTTTGACCACACCGACAAGATTCGTGGGGGGTGCCGGAATGACGTCGATTCTGGCGGTCCCGATGACGCTGCCAATGCTCGCCTTGATCGTCCCAGTGCCGGTGTTCGAACCGCTGGCGCTAAACGTCGTGGTTGTCCCCGACCCGGGCGAAATGGTCCCCGGGATGCCCGACGAGAGTGACCAGCTTGCTGCATTTGCGCTCAATGCGTTGCCGTACGCATCCGCTGCTTTGGCAGTAAACATCTGGGTGTAGCCGACGACAACGGAGACAGATGCCGGCGCGATGGCGATGGAGGCGAGCGGGCCGGCATTGACCGCCAGGCTCCCTGTCACCCTTTGGCCCTGGCTGCTCGCCATGACCGTATGCAGGCCGGCCTTGGTCGCGGTGCAACTGGCGCTCACGCATGAACCATCCGGAGTGATCGCAAAGGACGAATTCGTCGTGAAGGAGCCGAGGTCGTTGCCGTAGTAATCGAACCCTTCAACCCCATACGCCACTGAACCGCCGGCCGTGATGGTCGCGGTTGCTGGGGTCAGGCTCAGGTGGTCGAGCGGTCCCGCCGTCACGCTGATCGAGGCGGTCGCCGACTTGCCGCTATCTATGGCGCTGACAGTGTGGAGACCGGGCTTCGTGGCGGTGCAGGCGCCGGCCGAGCACGCTCCGTCCGGCCCGATGGTCAAGGATGACGTGCTCGTCTGGTCGCCAATGGCGTTGCCGTATTGGTCATAGGCGTCAACCACGAAACCCTGACTACCGCCCGCCGTAACGTTGGCGGTCGCCGGAGTGAGGGTGATGTGGTCAAGCGGACCGGGCGTCACCTGCAGGCTCTCGATGTCGATGAGCCCGTTGTAATTCCCGACGACCCCGTCGTTTCCCGCAACGGTGGTCGAGCAGACATTCCCGGTGCAGGCTGTCGTCCCGCGGATGGTACCCAAGGCAAAGCTCGTCGAGGAGGTGACGTCACCGATCAGGTTCTTGTACTGGTCATATGCTAGGGCGCGATACGTCGCGTTTTGGCCTGCGAACATGATGCCCGGGCCGATCACGATGATGTGGTCGGTGGGTCCTGGCGTGATGGTCAGCGTGGCTTGGCCAAAGATGTACTGCTGATACCGGGCCGAGATCTGATAGGTTCCCGCGACGTTCGACCCGCAGCCGGCGCCTGGCTCGCAGTAGCCATTCGGATAGATCGCGAATGTGGTGTTTGCGGTGACGTCGCCAAGGCTGTTCCCGACGCTGTCAACCGCGACAGCGGTAAATGCCGTTGATGTGCCTGCAACCGCGGAGGCCACCGCCGGCGACAACACGAGGGACGCGGGCGGACCCGGCACAATGGTCAGACTCGCGGTCGCTGTTCTGCCAAAGTCATTGGCTGTCACGGTGTACGCCCCCGGCGTTGTGGCAGTGCAAGCGGACGCATAAGGACCGCAGATACCGGAGGGGGCAATGCTGAGGGTGGTGGTGCTCAACGCGCTTCCAATGTCGTTGCCATACGGGTCGAACGCTTCCACCGCATAGGGCTGCTGAGTGCCCGCGGCCACCGTCGAGGTTGCCGGCGAGATCGCGATGTGATCGAGACCACCCGGGGTGATCTGCAAGGTCGCGGTCGCGGTTAGTACGCCAACCGTGGCGGTCACCGTGTGCATGGACGCAACCGTGCCACCGCAAAGGTGCGTCGCCTGATTGCAGTACCCGTCCGCCGGAGTGATGGACAATGCGGTAGCAGCCGAGATGTCGCCCAGGCTGTTCCCGTATTGGTCTGCGCCCGTCACGCTATATAGCACCGATCCTCCGGCTGGCACCCACGCCGATGAGGCCGTTAGGGTTATGCTCGCAATCTGTCCAGGGAGAACTCCCAGCGATGCCGTCGATGACTTCCCGGTGACGGTGGCGGTGGCGGTGACGGTGTAGGTGCCGACGATGGTGGCGGTGCAGCTCGCGCCAGTGCACGAACCGCTCGGAGCAATCGTGAAGGTGCTGGCTGATGTCGCATTACCGAGGTCGTTGCCGAACACGTCGTACCCTTCGGTCGTGTAGCTCTGGCTCGCCCCGGCGTAAATGAAGCTCAGGCCGGCAGGTGATATAAGGACGCTGTCCAAAGGCAAGGGTGCGACGTTCAGTGTCGCTGTCCCGTAGGCTGCACCGCCGGACCAGGCGAACTCGGCCGTAACTGTTTGGCTACCGGCTACGGCGGTAGTACACACATTGCCAAAGCATGGCCCACCCGGGAGGGTGAAGATGGCAAAGGGCGTGTAGTTGCCGAGGTCGTTCCCAGAAGCGTCGAAGCCTTCCGCCTGAAAGGCCTGGCTTGCGCCTGCCGCTACTGATGCGGTCGCGGGGCTGAGCACCAGATGGTCAAGCACGCCAGCCGCGGCGACTGGAAGGTGAGCGCCTCCAAGAATGGTCATCGCGGCGATGCTGGCTGAAGCTCCTATCGTGACAAGGCCGCCTGCGGCACGCCGTAGCCAGACCATTGCGCCCAGTCAATCAACGCAGTGTTGCGGTGAAGGTAACGTTGGAACGGCAATCGATTCAATCGCGTCAGCTTTAGGCTATGACGAAGTATGTTCAGTTGGCCGCGCCGCGCCGCCTTGAGGCGGATCTAAAGAGATGTGGATTTTGGTGTTTTGGCACCTTGTGGAGCCTGCCACGACATCGGCAGCGGGACATCAGGGCGTCGATGCGGTGAGATGACGACGATATGGAGGACTGCGGCCTTCATTTCTTGAGATCGCCGACAGAAATGGAAGGCGCCACTGCCACCACTACTCCAAGCGCAGCGACTCGCCCACCGGTCATACGCGTGACCAATACGCCATGGCGCCAATTCTTCTCCGCGAGGAAGACGAGCCCGATAGTCCCATCCAGATCAGGTTCATCAGTCCGACCACCACCAGGACCACCATCAGGGCCCCGCAACTGCCGACGAAGTAGGCCCCAGAAGCGGCGCCAAGTTGAGGGGATGCCAGGTTGCTCCGGCATCCTCCGTCGTGAAGAGCGCTGATTCGTGCTCGCTGACAGCCCATGCATGGAGCGGGTCAGCCGCGCTGATGAGGCTGGTCTGCCGAGGCGTCGTCACACAGCGCCAGGTCCGGCCGCCGTCTTCCGACTTGAGGATTCCGGTGGGGCCGACGTTCGCGCCGCCGGCGCCGGTGTTCAGGCCGAGCCAGCCGCGCCCCGTGCTGGCAAAGAGTGGGCCGGCAAGATGGCCACCTGGCGAGCAGCCCGTAATGAAATCCTTTGGATTGCCGAAGTTGGACCAGTTCATCCCACCGTTGTCGGTGCGGAAGAGAGTGTAATTCGAGCAGTTGCTCGAACTGCAGTAGCCACCGTTGCGCGTCAGCAGCCAGGCAGTATAGATGGTGGCGGCATCCAGGCCGTATGCATCGCCTGTTGTAGTCCGCAGCCCGTTTGCCCAGGTCGAGCCGCCGTCGGTTGTCACTAGGACCTCGGTTGTTCCGGCACTCGGCGTATTGTCGAGCGCGGCCCAACCACGGCTGGCGCTGGCAAAGCGAATCGCGGCGATCTGACCATGGAGCACGGCTGTCCAGGTTCGACCGCCATCGGTCGTGCGCTGGACGTACGAGAGGCACGGGTACTGACACGGTGACTGATCGATAGTGAGGGCCCAAGCGCGCTGCCCGTCAACAGCCTGAATTTGGAGGATGGGCTCGCCAACGATGCCATCGGTCGGGATGGCGAGCACAGTCTGCCAGGTAACACCTCCGTCTTCGGTTCGCAGGACGACGCCTTTGCACAGCTGGGCAGCAGTGGGAGCGGCCTGCTGGCACGCGATCTGCGGTACGTCACGATCGACAAAGCCACCCGCCCAACCGACGCGCTCATCGATGAACCGAAGGGCCGTAAGATGGCTAACCGGGATCGGAAGATGCTGCCATGTTGCCCCGCCGTCGCTGGTCTTCGCCAGTCCAAGCCCGGTTCCGGTCCAGCCGGCGATGTATCCGACCCGTGGGCTGAGGCGCTGGATCGCCGACAACGTCAGCGGTGTAACCTCGCTCGGCATCGCGCTTGGAGTTGGGCTCGGCGTGGCCGCGACGGACGGCGACGCGGAGGGATTGGATGGGGTGGGGGAGGGGTGAACCGCCTGTGGCGTACAGGCGGCCAGGAGGAGAACGGCCAGGAGCAGTGTCGGGCGGACGGTATTCACCAGGGATACAACGAAAAATCTGCGTTCCTGGTTTCTCGATGTGCCGCCTGAAGGTCACAAGATGGGCGTCGTCAGGGCCGATACAAGGTCAGGATTCATGAGGACGGTTACATCGTTCGAATGGAAACGACTGGCACGCGGTGCCGGCTTCGTCGCGCTCGGTAGCCTTGGCTCCCTCGCCCTGACCTTCCCGCTCTTTGGCGCTCTGGCCTACGTTGGAGCGCTGTTCTTGCCTCTCCTTCTGGCGTGGTTCGTCGGCGGCATTGTCCTTGCTGTAACTTCGCCTGGACGCCTGGCTCGCGCGTATGTCTTTGGCAACCTCGGCATGCTTGCCGCGACCTTCAGCGTGTTACTTGTGGTCTGGCTCAGGTTAGTCATCGCAGGCGAAGAGCCGAATCCGGCGATAGCGGCTCCCCTCTACCTGGCGCTCGTCGTCGCCGGGCTACTGCTCGGCGTGGTCGTCGGCCTGGGCGAGCCCCAAGCGCGGGTTTAACGAGCGGGCGGCGTGGTTAGCGTTCTGGCAATGCTGCCAAGGACCTGCTTTGCGTCGCGAATCGCCAGAGGATCGACGCCCCTTACGCCTTCGACACGGACTCCGTACAGGTAGTTGTCGTACAGGAAAAGCACAAGGTAGCCACCTCGGTCGCCCTGCACGTACTGAAACGCGGCTGCAGGAAGCCCCTGGACCCGGCAATCGCTAACCGCGCCAACCAGCACCACCGATGGGATGTCCGGATGCACGGAAGCACCGTAGAAGATGGGTGCAAGATCGCGTGGCGATTGGTTCGCGAAATAGCCGATAAGGGACAGCACTTCAATGGTTGTGGGCTGATGCTTGTAACTCCCGGGAGCGGCGATCACAAGTAATTTCGTTTCGGTGGCTCCAACGGCCTGGCGCGTCCAGCCATTTGGCACTCCCACAACTGTGCGGAAGTAGTCACCGAGGGGCTCGGTCATGGTCGCGCCGGCTCCCGGTGACATCGAGCAGTCAGCGAACGGCGCGGGCAACACTGCCGGGGTATTAGCCACGGATGTCGCGGTCGGAGGCACTGACAGAGCCGGCGAGGCTGCCGCTGGAGTTGGGCTGAGCGTGATGCTCGTTGCTGAAGGGCTGCCGGAAACGGTGACCGCACTGCGGCTGGGTCTGTATCCGGCCAGCGCAAAGATCGTCGCTGCGACGACCATGAAGACCGCGGCCGTCATGGCCAGGCCTGTCGGTCCCTGCCATCGGAACCAGCGTGGCCAGCTCGGCCTGAGTTTCATCCGACGGTTAAACGGGACTGAGTCGCGATCGTTTCGTCTTCCGCCGAACGGATCACTCGAGGGCAGTCGCTTGACTACACGCTCCATAACCCGGTCACGCTCCAGGACATCACGATCCCCTAGTCCGCGCCTGCGGACCATTTCCCCTCCCCCCACTCGCGGGGAGGGGAAGGTGGGGGCTAAGGAGACCGAAGCGAGCTCAAATTGAGCGGACGCCAGGTCGCCCCGGCGTCCTCTGTCGTGTAGAGCGCGGTGGAAGCATTGGATCGGTCTTCGCCGGCTGCCCACACATGGAACGGGTCAGCCGCGCTGATGAAGCCGGCGTTCGGAGGAGTAGTCGCGCAGCGCCAGGTGCGGCCACCGTCTTCGGATTGCATCATCCCGCCGGGGCCGTACGCGCCTCCGGCGCCGAGGTTCAGCCCCAGCCAGCCTCGCCCCGTACTCGCAAACAGTGGCCCGGCCAAGTGGCCGATCGAGCAGCTCGCGAAATCCTTTGGGTTGCCCAGGCTCGACCAATTGCGTCCACCATTGTCCGTACGGAAGAGGGCATACATTGAGCAGCTGCTCGAGCCGCAGTAGGCACCGTTGCGCGTTAACAGCCACGCCGTATTGATGGTGGCCGCATCCAGGCCGTAGACATCCCCGGTGCTGGTGTGGAAGCTGGTTACCCAGCTTGTGCCGCCATCACTTGTCTCTCTAACCTCGACCGTTCCCGCATTCGGCGTGTTGTCGAGCGCGGCCCAACCCCGGCTGGCGCTGGCGAAGCGAATCGCCGCGATCTGGCCATGCAGTTGCGTGGTCCACGTTCGACCGCCGTCCGTCGTGCGCTGAAGATACGAAAGGCATGGGAACTGGCAGGGCGTCTGATCCAGGGTTAGCGCCCAGGCGCGCTGCCCGTCGACCGCCTGAATCTGTTCGATCGGTTCGCCGGTGACGCCGTCGGTTGGGATGGCGAGCACGGTCTGCCACGTCCTGCCGCCGTCTTCAGTACGCAGGACCACGCCTTTGCATGGCTGGGCGCCGGCGGGAGCGGCCTGCTGGCATGCGACCTGGGGTACGTCCCGATTGGCAAAACCACCCGCCCACCCGACGCGCTCGTCAATGAAGCGCAGGGCGGTCAGGTGGCTGGCCGGGATGGGAAGGCGCTCCCACGTCGTTCCGTCGTCGCCGGTCTTTGCCAGTCCAAGGCCCGTGCCGGTCCAGCCGGCGATGTATCCGACCCGCTGGTTCAGGCGCTGGATCGCCGACAACGTCAGCGGCGTCACATCGCTCGGCGACGCACTGGGTGTCGGCGTGGGGCTTGCCGCAATCGATGGTGCTGGCGACGGCCTGGCCGTCGGGGAAGGGCTGACGGCCTTTGGCGAGCAGGCCTCGAGCAAGAGGACGGCAACGAGCAGTGTTCGCCCGACGGGTTTCACCAGGGATATAACGAAAAGCTAGCGTCTTGGTTATCGGACCTGCGCTCAAGCGCCGGACGGCGCCGACGCCAGGTCACGATCCCCAACGTGGGTCAGCGAATCCCGTCCCAGAGCTGGCGTTCGCTGGCCGCCGGGTCGATGACGACGGTCCCGCCCGTCTCGGCGAAGCGCATCACGGTCCGCTCGCGATCGTCATAAGGCGACCATCCCGGCGACCCGCTCGTCGCGAAGCTGACCCAGGCGTGGTGCATCGCATCCGCCAGCGCCTGCGGCGGCTCGTTGCCGGCGAGCGTCATCGCGCCATCGCGTCGAAGATTGTCGAAGACGAATCCGATCTCCATCGCGTGGGCGGCTCCGAAGCGACCGTTAAAGAGCGGAGAGCGCCAGGCGAACTCATAGACATGGGGCAATCCGCCGTTCCTCGCGTGCGCCTCGGCAAGCCGGATCGCTGGAATACGAAAGAACCAGTCGGTGATCAGCGCGCCGAGCAGGTCGCCGGGTGTTGCTTGCGGTCGGGAGGTGCGGTAGACCGGCAACGCGTCCTCGACATCGAGGCCCATGACCCGGGCCGTCGTCAGCAGGCGGTCATCGGTGACGCGGTCGATGGCGCCGCCGGGCACGAGGAAAAAACGCCACTCTTCGGTGGTCGTGCCAACCATCAGATCGAGGCCGGTACCGGCACCGGCGACGATCCGCTCGATGGGCCGCGCCGGCACCACGTCCCCATCGACCACCGGTTCGAAAAGCATTCCATTGGCTGCCACCTCTCCCCAGCGCGCCGGATCCGGGCGAACGGCGAGCTCGACGTCTAACTCGGCCTGCGCCGCCACGAGTCGCTCGAGCGGAACGGCCGCGATCGACGCCATCGTCGGCGCCACCCCGAGCTTGTCGGCCAGATTGCGCCCGATCATCTGGGCGGTTGCCTGTGAGCTGGTGTGCTGGGCCGCCCCACTTTGCGCGATCACTCGTTGAAACAGGCCTTGCGCGCGAGGCATCGACAGCAGCGTGGCGATGCTGAACGCGCCGGCCGACTCGCCAAAGATGGTGACCTTCGCCGGATCGCCGCCAAAGCCCTGGATGTTCTCCTGCACCCACTCCAGCGCGGCGATCTGGTCGAGCAACCCTCGGTTCGCGATCCCCTCACCCAGGTAGAGAAAGCCATCCGCGCCAAGCCGGTAGTTGATCGTGACGCAGACGACACCGTCTCGAGCGAACCGGCTGCCGTCATAGCTTGGGAGTGCGCCCGAGCCCCGCATGAACGCGCCGCCGTGGATCCACACCATGACGGGAAGACCGCGACCGCCGGGGTCTTTAGTCCACACGTTGAGGTTGAGGCAATCCTCTCCCGGACGGCCTTGATCACCCAGCAGCTGGTCGAAGGGCGGGGCATAGGGCGGTTGCGGAGGAACGAGGCCGTACTCGATCGCGTCACGCACGCCGTCCCAAGTCGGCGGAGGCTGTGGCGGTTGGAACCGGTTCGCTCCGAACGGTGGCGCGGCGTACGGAATTCCCTTGAAGACCGCGACGCCGTCGCGGACCTCGCCGCGAAGTGTTCCCTGCCGGGTGGTGACCACGGGATGGCCGGCCGTGATCCTCATGACCACGCCGTCATAGGGTCGGTCCGCCGGTCGCATAAATCGTTTGCCCGGTCACGAAGCTGGCGTCGTCGCTGCAGAGAAAGGTGATGAGGCCGGCGATATCCTCGGGCTGGCCGATCCGCCGTAAGGGCGTCCGCTCGGCGGCGGCCCGTTTCAAATCCTCGTAGTCGATCCCGGTGCGCTCGGCGACCGCCTGCGTCATCCTGGTCTCGATGAACCCGGGCGCGACCGCATTGACATTGATGTTGAAGGGCCCCAGCTCGATCGCCAGCGTCCTCGCCATGCCCTGGATGCCTGCCTTGGCCGCCGAATAATTGACCTGGCCACGGTTGCCCAGCGCGGAATTCGACGACAGGAACACCATCTTGCCCCGGCGCGCCGGCACCATCACCCGCTGGGCTGCCTGGGCGCAGAGGAACGTCCCCTTCAGGTGGGTGTCGACGACGAGGTCCCAGTCGCTGTCGGTCATCTTGTGGATCAGGTTGTCGCGGAGGACGCCGGCGCAGGTGACCAGGATGTCCAGGCCTGCGTACGCCTTCACGGCGCGCTCCAGGAGGGATTCCACCGAGGCGCGATCGCTCACGTCACACGCGACCGCCAACGCCTGCCCGCCCTGACGCCGAATTTCGGCGGCGACCGCCTCTGCCGGTTCCAGGTCGAGGTCGGAGATCACGACCCGGGCGCCATCGCCGGCGAAGCGTGCGGCCGTGGCCGCCCCGATCCCTCGTCCGCCGCCCGTGACCAACGCCATCCGCCCATCGAATCGTCCCGTCATGTGATGTGCACCTCCGCTTCTCCGATGGTGACCCGTTCGGCTCGCTGATTTTCCGCCCACACCTCGAGCTGCAATTGCACCACCGCATCGCGCGTGGTACGCTCCGTCACGCGTCCGCGGCAGGTCAGCGTGTCACCGGGGCGCACCATCTCGCTAAAGCGCACCGAGAGCCGTCGTACCGACTCCGGCCCCGCCAGCCAGCAGAGGTATTCGCCCAGGAACGCCATGCTCAGCATGCCGTGCGCGATGACGCCGTCGAGCCCGACGCTGCGCGCCGTCTCGTCATCGGTGTGGATCAGGTTGTAGTCGCCGGACGCGCCGGCATACTTGACGAGCTGCAGCTTGGTGATCGGCGGCTTGCGAAGATCGGGCAGGGCGCTCCCGCGGTCGAGCTCCTGGTCCGATCGCGCCGTGAGGACCGGACCGCTCATCGGAGAATCACGGTGGACGTGCCGGTGAAAACCGCGGTCCCCGACTCGTCTTTCCCTTCCATCGCCAGGATCAGAAAGGTCATCTCGCCAAGGCGGCCCTGACGGCGATAGATGTCGGCGACTCGGACTCGGCAACGCACGCAGTCGCCCGCCCGGAGCGGCCGCTCATATCGATATTCCTGGGCGCCGTGCAGCACCCGCGCCAGGTCGAAGGTGAGTCCAGGGATCGTCATCCGAAATGTGGTCGGGAAGGTGGGTGGCGCGACATCGCCTCGAGCGCATTCCGGCGTCTGGTCCTGCACCGCCTCGGCGAATTTTCGGATGGCGCCTCGTTCCACCTCGAAGAGGACCGCGTCGGACTCGCGCCCGATCAGGTCGCGGCTCAGGGCCGGGGGCTGATCCATGACCGGTCCAGGGCGTTGACGTCGCGGCCGCCAATCAGGGCGAGCGTCAGATCGATCTCGGCGGTCAGGTTGCGGATCACGCGCTCGACGCCCTCCTGTCCAGCGACGGCGAGCCCGTAGACGTAGGGCCGGCCCAACAGGACGGCGTCCGCGCCCAGGGCGAGCGCCTTGATGACGTCGGCACCGCGCCGGATGCCACTGTCCATCAGGACGACCGCGTCGTCGCCGAGCGCATCTCGTACCTCCACCAGCGCGTCGAGGGCTGCCACCGCGCCATCGACCTGCCGGCCGCCGTGATTCGACACGATGACGCCCTGAAAACCGGCATCCAGCACGCGCCGGGCGTCGTCGGCGCGGAGAACGCCCTTGGCCAGCAGCGGCAGCCGGGTTCGCTCGCGCAGCCAGTTAAGGTCATCCCAGCGCAGGCCGAGATTGGAGAACATCCCGACCATGGCCGCGCCCGCACCCCGTGGATCCTGTTCTGGCGAGACCGACAGTCGCGAGCGGAAAACCGGGTCGCTGGTGAACTGGCCGATCCCCTCGCCGAGAATGAAGGGCAGGTACCGGTTTTTTAGATCGCGAACGCGCCAGCCCAGTTGCAGCGTGTCAAGCGTGAGGACGATCGCCGCGTAGCCGGCCGCCTCTGCCCGTTGCACCAGGCTGCCCACCACCTCGCGGTCGCTGACCCAGTAGAGCTGGTACCAGCGCGGTGTCGAGCCCATCGTCTGCGCGATCGTCTCCATCGATGTCGAGGCGGCGCTGCTGATCACCCAGGGCACCCCCGAAGCCGCGGCCGCCCCGGCGACCGCGAGATCGCCGTCGGAACGGGCGGCGGAGAGCACGCCGACCGGCGCGAGCATGAACGGCACCGGCGAGGTTGTGCCCAGCACGCTGACCTGCAGGTCGCGCTGCAGGTTGCCGGCGAGCATCGCGGGACGCAGACGCCAGCGCGCGAACGTGTCCCGGTTGGCCTGCATGGTCGACTCGCCGCCGGCCCCACCGGCGATGTAGTCGAAGGGGCCGGGCTCGAGGATCGCCCTGGCGCGTGCTTCCCACTCGTCGGGGTCGAGGGGCAGGTCATCCGCGCCGGCCACGTAGATCTCGGCCTGGGTCGCCGGCCCAAACGGAAATGATGTCCCCGGCATCGCCTACTCGGAAACCGGGTTGGCCGGACCACGCCGCGCCCGCCCGGGCTCGGTGGCCAGGTCGATCGTGATGTTGGTGGCGCGACAGCTGGCGAGCAGCGTGCCTTCCTTATCGTGAAGTTCCGACGCCGCAAAGGTCACGCGGCGCGTCTTGCGCACGACCCAGCCGGTGGCGCGGATGGGCCCGGGGCGCGTCGGCCGGTAGAACTCGGTCCGCAGGTCGGCGGTGAGGTAGACCTCGTCCCGGTCGAGCAGGCTCCAGGTCGCGCTGCCCATGGCGCTGTCGAGGATCGCCGTCACCATGCCGCCGTGCACGATCCACGAGTCGCCGGCCGGAAAGGCGTGATCGGTGCTCGGCTCCCACTCGAGGACGGCGCGTCCCGCCTCCAGCTCCGCCCGCCGCCAGCCGAGCGTGTTCCAGATGCCCGGCTCCCCCGCCGCGGGCTGCTGCCAGGATCGCATCTCGGCGAGCCGCTCGCCGGGCCGAAAGTCCGCGCGCGCGGGCATCATGCCGAGGTCCGCGACCGCTCCTGTTCCACCAGGATGCGGCGCAGGATCTTTCCCGACGGGCTCTTTGGGATCTGGTCCACGACCTCGAGCTGCCGGATCTTCTTGTAGGGCGACACCTGCTGGTTGACGAACGCCATCAGCTCATCGGGCGTCACACTGCCCTTGAGCACGACCAGCGCTTTGGGGACTTCGCCCGACTCGACATCGGGGCAGGGGATCACCGCCGCGTCGGCGACCGCCGGGTGGGTGAGGAGTAGGCCCTCGAGCTCGGCGGGCGCGACCTGGAAACCCTTGTACTTGATCAATTCCTTGAGCCGGTCAACGACGTGAAGGTACTCGTCCGCATCCACCGATCCGATGTCGCCGGTGTGAAGCCATCCGTCCGCATCGAGCATGGCCGCGGTCGCCTCCGGGTTATTGAGATACCCCGTCATCACCTGCGGTCCGCGGATCCACACCTCCCCTTGTTCTCCCGCTCCCAGCTCGGCTCCGCTGGCGGGATCCATCACCTTGCATTCCGTGTTGGGGATGAGGATTCCAGCCGAGCCGCCGCGGCGCCTGGCGGGATCGACCGGCGTGGTCGATACCACCGGGCTGGTTTCGGTGAGCCCGTATCCCTGGGCCACGAAGCATTTGAGGCGGTCGCTGCAGGCCTGCTCGACGCCGGCGTCGAGCGGAGCGGCTCCCGAGTTGATCGACAGCAACGCCTGCAGGTCGTATTTCGCCACCAGCGGATGCTTGGCCAGCGCCAGGACGATCGGTGGAACCACGTTGGCGCGCGTGACCTTGTAGTCCTGCAAGAGTCGCAGGAAGAGCTCGAGGTCGAAGCGCGGCATCGTCACGATGGTGACGCCCTGGTAGAGGCTGATATTGAGCAGCACCGTGAAGCCATAGATGTGGTAGAAGGGCAGCACCGCGATCGAGACTTCCCCCTCGGGTGCACGGATGACCGCGGAGGTTTGCAAAATGTTCGCCACCAGGTTTCGATGGGTGAGCATGACGCCCTTGGGGAGCCCGGTCGTGCCGCTCGAGTAGGGCAGCGCCACCAGGTCTTTCCGTGGATCGATCGCCACGGCGGGAACGGCGTCGTTGCCCTGCAGGAGTGATGCGAAGGGCGTGGCTCCGGCTGCCTCGCCGAAGACGAAAATTTCCTTCACCGGGGATTGGCGCGTGGACTCGAGCGCATGGTCGAGGAGCTCGGGGATCGTGACCAGGTACCTGGCCCCGGCGTTTTTGAGCTGGAGGGCGAGCTCGCGTGGCGTCGATAGTGGATTCGCCGTGCTGGCGATCCCGCCGAGGGTGGCGACCGCGTGCAGGGCCACCGCGTATTCGGGAAGGTTCGGGCTATAGATCGCCACCACGTCGCCTTTTTTAAACCCACGGCGCGCCAGGTTGGCGGCGGCCTGACGGACGGCCGTGGCGAGTTCCGCGTAGGTGAGCGTGCGCCCGGTCGGCCCATCGATCAGCGCCTTCTTGTTCCCGAGCGCCGCGGCGCCGTTGAGCACGAAGGCCGGCAAGGCGATATCGGGGATGTCGACCTCCGGGTAGGTACTGCGGAAGATCACGTGCGCACCATGGTCAGCCCCATGATCCGAGCTTCGCGTGTCCCTTCAGCAGGTTGCGCGCGATCGTCCGGCGCTGGATCTCGTCCGTTCCCTCGTAGATCCGGTAGACGCGAACGTCGCGCATCACGCGCTCGATCGGCATTTCTTTCGTGTAGCCCATCCCGCCATGGATCTGCATCACCCGGTCGACGACCCGCCAGATCATGCCGGCGCCCGCCAGCTTCGCGATCGACGCCTCGTGCCGGGCGTCCCCGCCCTGGTCCGCCTTCCAGGCGGCGTTGAGCACCAGCCACTTCACCTGTTCGATCTCGACGGCGCTGTCGGCGAGCATCCACTGGATCGCCTGGTACTCGGCGATCGGGCGGCCAAAGGCGATCCGCTGCCGCGAATAGTCGAGGGCCATCTCGAGCAGCCGTTGCGCCTGGCCGACGGCACGGGCCGGGATGATGATCCGTCCCTGCCCGATCCAGGCCATAGCGAGCTGGAAGCCCTTTCCGACTTCGCCCAGGACGTTTTCGTCAGGGACGCGGACCTTGTCGAAGATGATCTCCGCCGGCCGCCAGGCGCCCATCGTCTGGATGGGATCGCTGCGCCATCCCATCGTCCGGTCGCAAAGGAAGGCGGTGACGCCACCCTGGTGACCCTTGCCCTTGTCGGTGACGGCAAAGACGATCGCGAAGTCCGCCTCGAGACCGTTGGTGATAAAGACCTTCCGGCCGTTGAGGATCCAAGCCGCGCCGTCGCGGACAGCCGGCATCTGGATGTTGGTGGCGTCCGAGCCGGTGTCGGGCTCGGTCAGCGCAAAGCAACTGGTTCGATCGCCTTCGATGGTGGGGACGAGATATCGCTGTTTTTGCTCGGCGTTGCCCCTATAGAGGATGTTGTCCGCATATCCACCGTAGGAGAAGGGGATGAGCGCCCTCGACGTTTCCATGCTGATGAGCGCGGTCATCATCATGCCGAGGTTGGCGCCCCCGTATTCTTCCGGCGTCAGCAGGCCCCAGAGCCCAGCCGCTTTCGCCTTTTGCTGAAGCCGGCGGAGATCGGCGGGCTCGAGCAGGGTCCGGCCGTCGAGTTCGGCTCGTTGCGCCGGCGCCTCCATGGGCAACAACTCTCGAGTCACGAACTCGCGGACCGTCGCCAGGATCATGCGCTGCTCGTTGTCCAGCCCGAAGTCCATGCGGGGCCCCTTTCCCTAACGATCGTTCGGTCGCCGCTCTCGCTATTATCTGACAAAGGGAAACTCGTGGAGAACCTCGAGCGCAAAGACCCGGCGGTCAACCGCGTCCGGGTCGGGCAGGTGCTGGAAACGGCGACGCGCCTCTTCACCGAGCGGGGATACGAGGCGGCCAGCATTCGCGCCCTCGCCGCCAAGCTGGCCATCCGCCCTTCATCTCTCTACCACCACTTTCCCGGGAAGCAGGACATCCTGTTCACGATCTGCTTCGAGATGCAGCGGGACTTCAACGCCCAGGTGCTGCCGGCGCTCACCTTAGGAACGCCCGAGGAGGCGATCCGCCGCACCATCCGCGAGCATGTCCTGTTCAGCCAGCGACGCAAGGGCGAAGTCCTGGTCAACATCCGAGAGCGGCGGAGCCTGCCGCCGAAGCTGCGGGCGCGCGTCAATGCGCTGCGTCGCGAGTACCGTGACGCCGTCGCCGGCGTCATCGAGGAGGGACGCCGCCAGGGCGTGTTCCATCTCCCGCAGCCGCGGCTCGCGGCGATGGCGATTCTCGATATGGCGAATGGCCAGGCGCTGTGGTTCAAGCCGCGCGATCGAGCTGACCTGGAGCGGCTCGCCGACGATTACGCGCAAGCGGCGGTCGTGCTCCTGCGGGGCTGGACGTGACGCCGCGAGGCGCCCCGACCCTGGAGGTTGCCGGCCTGGTGGTGCGCTACGGTGGCATCGTCGCCCTCGACGACGTGTCGATGCGCATCGAGCCCGGTGAGGTCGTCGGCATCATCGGGCCCAATGGGGCCGGGAAGACGACTCTCTTCAACGCCATCTGCGGCTTCGTCCGTCCCCACGCCGGCCGGATCGATTACCGTGGTGAACCGCTACTCGGTACGGCGCCCCACCGCCTGGCCCGCCTGGGCATCGCCCGAACGCTGCAGGGCCTCGGGCTCTGGCCAGGGCTGACGGTTGCGGAAAACGTCGTAGCCGGGTCGACGGTGCGCCCGGGCCTGCTGTCATCGCTGCTCGCCCTGCCCAGCGCGGACCGGACCGAATCCGAGCTCGAGGTCAGGGCGCGCGGGATCCTCGACCGGCTCGGCATCGTCGACTACGCGCGGGCGTACCCTGCCACCCTGCCTTACGGGGTGCAGAAGCGGGTCATCATCGCTCGCGCTCTGATGGCGGCGCCCTCGCTGCTGCTCCTCGACGAGCCGGTCAGCGGTCTCTCCGCACGGGACATCGAGGAGCTGGCCGACCTGATCAAACAGCTCCGTACGCAGATGAGCGTGGCGGTCGTCGAGCACCACCTCGACTTCGTGATGGCGATTTCCGACCGGGTCACGGTGCTGAATGTCGGCCAGGTGATCGCGTCGGGGACGCCGAAGGAGATTCAGCAGGATCCGCGGGTGACGTCGGCGTATCTCGGGGAAGCAGTCATCACGCCGGAGGCGTCATCCGATGCTTGAGATCGCCGACCTGACGGTCGCCTACGGTCCGGTGGTCGCGCTTCACGGGGTGTCCCTCACCGTGGCCGACGCATCGATCACCGCGGTGCTCGGGGCCAACGGCGCCGGCAAGACGACCCTGGTGCGGACCATCTCGGGTCTTACGCGGCCGCGCGCCGGATCGATCCGCCTGGACGGTCGCGACATCACGCGCCTCGCCCCCGAGGAGATTGCGCGCCTGGGGATCGCCCACGTCCCCCAGGGCCAGGGCGTGCTCGCCGAGTTGACGGTGGACGAAAACCTTCGGCTCGGAGGCCTGTGGCGAACCGATCCCGGGGGCCAGCGGGCGGCGCTGGCCGAGGCCTACGAGCTCTTCCCGCCGCTGGCAGCCCGGCGCCACGTCGCGGCCTTCAGCCTTTCGGGCGGCGAACGGCAGATGCTTTCGGTCGGCCGCGCCCTGGTCGCGCGCGCGGGCGTGCTGCTCCTCGATGAGCCGTCGCTCGGGTTGGCCCGGCTGGTCCTGGTCCAGATCATGGCTCGCATCAAGGCGCTCGTGACGGAGCGGCAGCTGACCGTTCTGCTGATCGAACAGAACGCCAGGAGCGCGCTGTCCGTGGCTCACCAGGCGATCGTGCTCCACCTCGGCAAGGTGGTGGCGCAGGGCCGTGCCCAACAACTGTTGAGCGAGGAAGAGCTGCGACATGCTTACCTCGGTTTTTGAGTCATGAGCCGCTTTTTCGTTTTGACCCTGAACGGCCTGACCCAGGGCGCGATCTACGCCGCCATGGCGCTCGCCCTGGTCCTGATCTGGCGCGCCACCAAGGTCATCAACTTCGCGCAGGGCGCGATGGCCATGTTCACCACCTACCTCGCGCTGTTCGCCATCGATCACGGTGCGCCCTACTGGGTGGCCTTTTCCGTTGCCCTGCTGAGCGGACTTTTGCTGGGCGCGATCGTCGAGCGCGTGATCGTTCGCCCGGTCGAGTCCGCGCCCCCGCTCAACGTCGTCATCCTGACGCTCGGTCTGCTTCTCTTTTTCCAGGCGATCGCTCCCATGGCCTTCGGTGGCCAGATCAGGTCATTCCCGCCAGCCTTTTCGATCGTTGGCCTGCACCTGGGCAATGCGCAGATCGCCTTCTCGCCCTTCGATGCCTTCACCCTTGGAAGCGTCGTGACCGTGATGATCCTTCTGCTGGTGCTCTTTCAAAAAACCAACCTGGGCCTGCGAATGCGCGCCTCGGCGTTCAATCCCGAAGTCTCCCGGCTGCTCGGCATCCGGGTCGGCCGCATGCTCACCCTGGGATGGGCGCTCGCCTCGCTGGTCGGGGCGCTGGCCGGGGTGCTGATTGCGCCCTCATTCCTGCTCTATCCCACCTTCATGGACCAGGTGCTGGTGTACGGCTTCACGGGGGCGGTGCTCGGCGGACTCGATAGCGCCATGGGGGCGGTCATCGGCGGTCTCCTGATGGGATTTGCCTTGAGTTATGTCGGCGGCTACTTTGGCTCCGACCTCGAAACCGTCGGCGCGCTGGTCATCCTCATCGCGGTCCTGATGGTCAGGCCACGGGGCCTGTTTTCGCTGCAGCGGCTTCGAGAAGTCTGAGATGGCGACCGCCAATTTGCGCTTCGGCCGTCTTTACCGCCCAACGCTTACTCGTCACCTGCTGCTGGGGCTGGGCGCGGCCGTGCTGCTGTTCGCGATCAGCGCCCAGATCGGCGCCTACGACGACTACAACCTCACCGCGGTCGCCATCTTCGCGGTCGCCGCGGCCGGACTCACCTTGCTGACCGGACTGAACGGACAATTGTCGCTCGGCCACGGAGCCTTGATGGCCGTCGGCGCGTACACCGCCTCGTTGCTGCTCAAGGATCACGAGTTGCCCGTGGTCGTGGTGCTGCTGGTCGCCGTGCTGACCACGGGAATCATTGGCATCGTTTTCGGCTACGCCGCGGCCCGTTTGCGGGGTCCATACCTGGCCGGCGCAACGCTCACGCTGGCGGTCGCCCTCCCGCAGCTGGCGACCCGCTACAAAAGTATCTTCGGCGGCGATTCCGGTCTGACGGTCCCGCCGTCGGCGCCCCCGGCCTGGTTGGGCGCCGACTTTCCGCCGGAGCGCTGGCTGGCCTGGATCGCGCTCGCCGCCGCCATCGTGACGATGGTGTTGCTGGCCAACCTGCTCCACAGCTCGGTGGGCCGCACCTTCATCGCCGTTCGCGACAATGAAGTCGCCGCTGCCCTCGCCGGCATCGATGTCGGGCGCACGCAAGTGCTGGCTTTCGTGATCAGCGCGTCGTGCGCCGGGCTGGCCGGGGCCCTCTTCGGCTACTGGTCGGGGGTCACGGCGCCAGCCGGGTTCGGCCTGGGCCTCTCCCTTCAGCTGGTCACCGCCATCGTCATCGGCGGATTGGGCAGCCTGGCCGGCGCCGTGTGGGGCTCACTCGTGCTGGTCGTTATCCCGGCGCTCACGAGCGGCATGGCGAGCACGTTGAACGTGCCGAGCTCCGTCGCCAATAACCTGCCACTGGCAATTTACGGCGCCATCCTCGTGATTGCCATGCTCGCCGCGCCGCACGGCATCCAGGGCGCGCTGCAGAGGCTGCTCGCACTGGCCAGGGCTCGCTGGGGACATCTCCCGGCGGGTGGAAAGAAGGGGGTGATGGATTGGGACGATCCTGCAGCAGATCCGTAGTCGTCGGCACCGCTCGACCCGTATAAAGGAGGGAGGTTGGATTGAAAAGTCCGATCGTTGGCAGCACCTCAGGCATGAGAGGGATCGCGATCGTTTGTCTTTCCGGGTTGCTGGCGGCCTGCGGCACGTCCACCGCTGACAACTCCGGAACCAATACCGCGTCCGCGCCCGGCATCACGGCTTCGTCGATCACGATTGGGAGCACGCAGCCCCTGACCGGGCCGGCGGCGCCGGGCTATTCCGAGATCGCCCCCGCCTCGAACGCCTACTTCGTGTACCTGAACCAGCATGGTGGCGTCTTCGGGCGGAAGGTCCTCTACGAGTACCTCGACGACGGCTATAACCCCACCAACACCGCCAGCCAGACGCGCAAGCTGATCCTGGACACGAAGGTCTTCGCCATGTTCAGCTCGCTCGGCACGCCCACGCACCTGGCGGTCGTCGATTACATCAACTCCGAAAAAGTGCCTGATCTATTCGTCTCCAGCGGCTGCAACTGCTGGAACAACGTCGCGAAGTATCCGAATACCTTTGGCTGGCAGACGGACTACACCATCGAGGGCAAGATCCTCGGCCAGTACATCAAGCAAAACCTCAGTGGCAAGAAGGTCGGGTATTTCTACCAGAACGACGAGTTCGGCCTCGACGGCGTCAAGGGCCTCGATGATCAGCTCGGTGCGTCGTCGATCGCCAGTCGTCAGAACTATGTCCCGACCAACACCAACGTCGGGCCGCAGATCGCAGCCCTCCAAGCGTCCGGTGCGCAGGTCGTCGTCTCCTTCACCATCCCGGCCTTCACCGCGCTGGCGCTCTTGAGCGCGGCCAAGCTCGGCTACCACCCGACCTGGGTGGTGAGCAATGTCGGCTCCGACGTCACCACCCTGACCGGCCTGGTGTCCAAATTCTCCCAGGGCGCGGTCGGGGGCAAACTGCTCGGTGGCATCGTCACCGACAACTACTTGCCTTTCAGCTCCGACACGTCGAATCCGTGGATCACCCTGTTCAAGCAGATCCACGATCAATACATTCCGAGCTTGCCCTTCGACGGCAACGTGGTCTACGGCATGGCACAGGCCTACACCCTGGCGCAGGCCCTCAAGGCGGCCGGCCGCAATCCAACCCGGAGTAGCTTCGTGAAGTCGCTCGAGTCGACCAAGCTGAGCGGCGGACCCGGTCTGGCGCCGTTAGGTTTTGCGTCCGATAACCATCTCGGCTACCTGGGGGTGCAGGTGGCCATCATCGCGGCGGACGGAACCGTAGCCACGAACGGTCCCGTGTACACCTCCTCGGATTCAGGCCCGATCAGCCAGTACAGCGGATCGGCATCGAGTCCTCCGGCAAACGGGATTCCCTAGCGTCGTCACCGAGGGCCGCCGGCGTCGGCGGCCCTTACCGCTCCTCCAGGATCCGAGCGCGCAGCCGGCGCATGCCACGGAGCCAGCGGTCGTAGTCGGCGGCTTTGCGCCGGAAGAACTCGCCCACCTCCGGATGGGGCAGGATGAGAAAGCGCTCGTCGCGAATGGCCTCGACGACGGCACCGGCCACCTGTTCCGGGTCGAGCGCGCCCGCAGTCAAAAAGTTGCGCTCGCCCTCCTGGGCGAGCATCGCGGTCCGCACCCCTTGCGGGCAGAGGGCGGAGACCCGGATGCCCTGGTCGTGGTAGGCGATCGCCAGCCATTCGAAGAAGGAGAGCCCGGCGGCTTTGGTCACGGCATAGGGCGCCGCCAGGACGTGATTGAGCAAGGCGGCGGCCGAAATGGTGCCCACGATGTAGCCCTCACCGCGCTTCCGCATCCCCGGGAGCAGGGCGCGCGCCGCGTAGACGTGCGCCATGACGTGCAGGTCCCAGCTCTGTTGCCAGGCCTGGTCGGACGCCTCGGGCCCACCGCCAAAAGCGATGCCGGCGTTGGAGCAGTAGAGATCGATTCGGCCATGGGCCTCCAGCGTTCCACCAACGAGTTGCGCAACATCCGACTCCACCGTGACATCGGCGCGCACGGCCGTGCCGCCGATCTCCGCCGCGACCTTCTCCGCGGACCGACGGTCGACGTCGGACACGACCACGTGCTCGGCCCCATCGCTCGCGAACCGTCGGCAAAGGGCGCCCCCGATGCCTCCGCCGCCTCCGGTCACGACCACGACCCGCCCGCGGATGTCCACCGCTAGGCGAGGGCGCCGATGCCCTGCTCGATGAATCCCATGATGGTGTCGGTTCGTTGTTCGTAGCTCGGGTCAGGCCGCTTGCCGCGCCGATGCAGCATCAGGTTGTAGCCGAAGATCGCGGCGTACTTGTACAGCGTCAGTGCCCGGTACCAGCGATAGTCGTCCGGGTCGGCACCGTACATCTCCCGGCCGGCATCGGCGGAGACGTGCGAGAGGCTGATGCAACAGAGGTCGAGCAGCGGCTGGCCGAGCTGCGCGATCTCCCAGTCGACCACGGCCGCCACCCGCCCGTGGTCGAAGAGCATGTTGCCGAAGTGGTAATCGCCGTGGACGAGCACCGGTGCACGGGGCACCGGCGGCCGCTCGATCAGCATCTGCGCGAGCCGGGGTGCCTGTCCGGTCAGCTCCGAGGGCGCCCGGTCCATGAGCCAGGTCCAGCGTGCGACCTCGCCCAGGGGTGGCATCGGATCCTCGTTGCCGATGCCGGTGATCTCGCAGGGCACCGCCTGGAAGCGGCGAAGCACCTCCACCGCCGAGGAGGCCAGCTGGAGTGGATTGCCGCCCGCGTCGATCGCTTGCTCGACCCGATCCCCGTGGATCGCCTCCATCAGGACGAAGGGCCTGCCGTCAACCACCGGGTCCTCGCAGGTCGCGACGATGGCGGGCACCGGCAAGTCCTGGCGGTGGAGCGCCGCCATGATCCGCGCCTGGCGCGGAATATCCGCTGGGCCGGCGATGCGGGCACCCGGCGGCGGTAGGCGCAGGACCCCGCGGCGCCCCTCGAGCTCGACCCAGTAGGTGAAGCCGGAGTGACCTTCGGGGATGGGGCGCACCGCGAGCACCGGCTCCTTGATCTGCGCCGCGAGGTCGTTGCGAATCCGCTCCTCGCTTTCGGTCATGCCACCGATTCCAGGTGGGCGGTGTCGCAAAGGGAACCCGCCATGCGGCGGTCGCCCTTGATGCGGACCACGCTGATGCTCGTGAAGTCGGGGAAGAGCCGCAGCGTGCCGGGGGTGAGTCGGAGGACGTCGCCGAGATAGGTCAGGATCGCGATCCCATGCGACACCATCACGACCCTCCCCCCGGGGTGGGCCGCCACCGCGGCGTCGACGGCGCCACGCATCCGCTCGATGACGGCGTCGCGGCTCTCCTCGAGCTCGACCCTACCGCCGGAAAAGCTGGCCCGGACCTCCGTCAACCTGGGATCGGCTTCGACCCGGTCGCGCAGCGCCGCCGCGGTCTGCAGGGCGCGCCGAAGTGGACTGGAGTAAACCGCATCGACCCTGACGGATTTCAGGCGTTGCGCCAAGCGTTCCGCTTGCCGACTCCCCAGCGGGCTCAGCGGTGGATCCGCGACAACCTCGCCCTGGTCGTAGACGTCCGCGTGCCGAACGAGCCAGACCTCGGTCACGCCGTCGACGCCGATCAAGTAGGCGTGTCGGAGCGACCGCATCGCCCCGACGACGTCGTCAGTACTTGCCAAGCTCGAGCCGGCCGAGCTGATTGAGATGCACCTCGTCCGGCCCGTCGACGATCCGGACCGTGCGCGCGTAGGCATAGGCGTGAGCGAGCGGAAAATCGTCCGAGACACCCGCCGCGCCGTGCGCCTGGATCGCCCAATCGAGGACGGTGCAGAGCATGTTCGGGGCCGCGACCTTGATCATGGCGATCTCGGCACGCGCCGCCTTGTTGCCAGCGGTGTCCATCTTGTGGGCGGCATTCAGGGTAAGGAGGCGAGCCTCATCGATCAAGATGCGCGAACGCGCGATTCGCTCGAGCCACACCGACTGCTGGGCGAGCGCCTTGCCAAACGCCACCCGGCTCGTGAGACGCTTGCACATCAGCTCGAGGGCGACCTCCGCCACCCCGATCAGTCGCATGCAGTGGTGAATCCGGCCGGGTCCGAGGCGAGCCTGGGCGATCTCGAAGCCGCGACCCTCCCCCAGCAGGATGTTGCCGGCCGGCACCCGGACGTCGACGAAGTCGACCTCGGCGTGGCCGTGTGGTGCGTCGTCGAATCCGAAGACGGGTAACGGCCGCAGGATGGTGACGCCGGGCGTGTCGCGGGGCACGAGGACCATCGATTGCTGTCGATGGCGATCCGGATGGTCGGGGTCCGTCTTCCCCATGAAGATGAAGAGCTGGCAGCGTGGGTCCATCGCCCCCGACGTCCACCACTTCCGGCCATTGATGACGACGTCGTCGCCCTCGCGTCGGATGCGGCTCCTGACGTTGGTCGCGTCCGAGGAGGCGACATCGGGTTCCGTCATCGCGAACCCGGAACGAATCTCTCCGTTCAGCAGCGGACGCAGCCATCGATCTTTCTGTTCCGGCGTCCCGAAGCGGTCGAGAATCTCCATATTCCCGGTATCAGGAGCCGAGCAGTTGAAGACCTCCGGCGCCCAGGGGACGCGGCCCATGATCTCGCAGAGCGGGGCGTACTCCAAATTGCTGAGCCCGGCGCCGAGGTCGGACTCCGGAAGGAAGAGGTTCCACAATCCCGCCGCGCGTGCCTTCGATTTCAGCTCGTCGACGATCGGCGGAGGCCGCCAGCGGTCTCCGGACGCAAGCTGGTCGCGATAGGTTTGCTCGTTTGGGTAGACGAGCTCGACCATGAAATCGACGAGCTTTTTCTGAAGCGCCTGCACCCTCGGCGAGTGGTCGAAGTCCATCCTCAACGGATAGTATCTGGCCATGCCGGACTTCGACCTGACCGATCGCGTGGCGATCGTGACAGGCGGAAGCCGTGGCATCGGCGAGGCGACCGCCGCGGCGCTCGCGGACCAGGGGGCGCGGGTCGTCATTTCCAGCCGGAAGCTCGAACGCCTCCAGGATGCCGCGGATCGGATCAATGCGCGCCGTGCCGGAGCCGTGACGCCGATCGTCGCGCACATCGGTCGAGTCGAGGATTCGCAACGGTTGGTCAGCAAGGTGATGGAGCAATTCGGGCGCATCGACATCCTGGTCAACAACGCGGGTACCAATCCGCACTTTGGCCCCATCCTCGACGTCGAGCTCAGCGCCTGGGACAAGACCTTCGAGGTCAATCTGCGCGGACCGCTGGTGCTCACCAAGTTGGTCGTCGAGGCCTGGATGCGGGCACACGGCGGCGCCATCGTCAACGTGGCCAGCATCGCCGGGCTGCGCCCCGAGTTTGGGCTTGGCCCCTACGGCGTGACCAAGGCCGCGCTCATCATGCTGAGCCGGCAGCTCGCCAGCGAGCTTGGGCCCCACGGCATCCGGGTCAACGCCGTCGCCCCGAGCATCGTCAAAACGGAATTCGCCGCGGCCCTCTGGGGAAACGAGGAGATCGCTCGGCGTGCGCTCGAGCGCAATCCCCTTGGGCGTTTCGCGACCGCCGACGAAGTGGCGTCGACCATCGCGTTCCTGGTCTCGGACGCGGCATCGTACGTCAACGGGGAAGTGCTGCCGATCGACGGCGGCGAATAAGACCGCCGTGACTCGCGCCGCCGTCCTGACGTCGGTCGGCTCGCCGCTGGTGATCGAAGATATCGAGCTGCCGCCGCCGGCAGCGGGCGAGGTGCACGTCCGTCTGGCGGCCGCTGGTGTCTGCCACTCCGACCTCTCGCTCGCCAACGGCACTCTTCCCCAGCCGGTTCCGGCGGTCCTCGGCCACGAAGCGGCAGGCACCGTCGTGGCGGTGGGGCCCGGAGTGACCAGGGTGCAGCCGGGCGCCAAGGTGCTGTTGAACTGGTCACCCTCCTGCGGAGGCTGCTGGTTCTGCATCCATGGGGAGCCCTATCTGTGTGACCAGACGCCCAAGGCCTGGCGGCGGCGGTACGCACGACGGGCGGATGGGACCGCGCTCTTCGCCGGGCTGGGGATCGCGGCCTTTGGCGAAGAGACGATCGTGCCCAGCTCGGCGGTGCTCGCGTTGCCGGCCAACGTCGACCTGGAAAGGGCGGCACTCCTGGGCTGTGCCATGCTCACCGGCATCGGTGCGGTCACCAACTCGGCTCGCGTCCAACCCGGCGAGTCGGTCGTGGTCTTCGGCACCGGCGGAGTCGGTCTGTCGGTCCTCCAGGGGGCGCGCCTCGTTGGTGCGGCGGTGGTGATCGCCGTTGACATCGCGGCGGATAAGGAACGCCTAGCCCGCCTCAACGGCGCGACCGACTTCATCCTCGCCGGCGATCAGGTTGCGCAGAGCATCTGGGAGCGCACTGGTGGCAGGGGCGCCGACCACGCCTTCGAGTGTGCCGGCAGCGCCGCCACGATCCGCCAGGCGTGGTCATCAACACGCCGAGGAGGTCGGACCACGGTTATCGGCATCGGCTCGAAGGATGAGAAAGTCGAATTTGACCCGCAGGAGATTTTTTATTTCGGCCGGACCCTCTCCGGTTGCGTCTTCGGTTCGTCGGACGTGGAGCGTGACCTTCCCATTCTTCTCGAACACATGGAGGCCGGTTGGATCCGCCCCGAGGAATTAGTCACCAATCGGATCGGGCTGGAGGACGCTCCAGATGCCCTTGCCCGGATGAGCGCCCGGAAGGGCGGCCGTTCCTTGATCGTCTACGACTAATTCCCTCCTCCGCTCGCGGGGGGTCTTGAAACGGTTGGCGGGCCCAGCCGTTGTGTAGGCAGTTCAAGGATCAGGAGACGAGGTGACCGAAGGCGACGATGACGGCCGTGCGTTCGAGGCGCTTTACCACGGCCTTTATCCGTTGGTCGTCCGCACGGTCTACCTCGTAGTTCTCGATTCCGAAATCGCTCAGGAGATTTGTCATGAAGCGTTCTTGCGACAGTGGCAGCACCGCAACCGGCTCGGCGAGCATGCGAACGAGCGGGGCTGGGTGATGCGCGTGGCCATCAACCTGGCGATCGACCATCGGCGGGGTCTGCTGACCGCGCTGCGCCACCGAGTCAGCGACGCTCCCGTCGTTGACCCGGCAACGGCGGCCATCGCTCGAATCGAGCGTGAGGAGATGCGCCGCGCCCTCCTCCACCTTCGAAAACGAGATCGTGCGCTCCTCGCGCTGCGCTTTGAACAGGACCTAAGCTTTCCCGAGATCGGCAGGATCTTCGGCCGCCCCGAAGCGACCGTGAAGACCTGGGTTCACCGCGCTCTCGACCGGCTTCAACGGGAGATGGGCGGTTTGTCGGCAGCGGCGGCGGCGGGGGAGTCATGAGGTCTGGCCAGGAACAACTCATCGAGCGGCTGACTCGCTTCTACCGCGAGGCTGGCGCCGAGGTTTCCACTGTGCCACCCGACTGGGCAGGCGGCAAAGACCGATCCGTCCGCTGGTTGCAGCCGGCACTGGCGAGCATGGCGTTGATCGTGCTTGCGGTTGGGCTTGCGGTGACCCTCCGCATCGTTCGCGAGGAGGCGCAACGAAAGGTCACGCCCCTGCCTGTCCCTAGCGCGTCGCCATCGCCGAGTCCCACGCCGTCCGAAACGCCATCGCCGAGCCCTTCGCCGTCGGCCACGCCGACTTGGGTGATGCGTAGCGTGCCGCTGGGCCAGGTCCAGGCGATGTCGCTCGACGCGTCCGCAATCTTTGCTCTGTATGCGCCGACTCCGGTGAGCGGGGGGATCAACCCGAATCAAATGAGGCTGGCCCGCATCGACCGGACCACAAGCGCAGTGATGACAGCCGGTCCATTCCCCAATGCGTGGCATTTGGTCCGGACGGCCAGTGGACTCTGGATCGCCGCTGGAGCGGACCAGTCGTCGCCCACAGCCGACACGCAGTGGTTGACATTGGTCGATCCCGTGACCCTGAGGGTGAAGCAGCGAGTCCATTTGCCCGGGCAGCCGACCGCGGGGACTTACTCCCTGCCGCAACTTGCCGGAACGTCAGATCTTCTCTGGGCCGCTTACGGCAATTCGCTGTACCGCCTCGATCCCGCCACCGGGCGCGTCCTTCTAAGCCAAAACCTGGGCGGAACAGCAACCGGCCTCTCGATCGAGCCGTCGAGCCACCGCCTGTACGCCGGGTGGGAGCCCAGCCAGGGTACTGATGCTCTGGTCATCGAGTGGGACGGCTCGACCGGGCGTCGCATTGCCTCCGCGCCGACCGGCGGGGCGGGCCTCGGCGGGCCGGGAGTGGCGGCGGTACCTGACGGTGTGTGGATCGCTTATGCGACGGGCATGATGGGAGCTGTCGAGCATCGGAGCGCCGCGGACCTGACCTTGCTACCCGAGCCTCCGGCCCGACATGCGAACGGGATTCATGTATTCGTTGGGGGCGGCACACTCTGGCTTGTTGACAGCATGGCTCAGGAAGTCGCCTGTGCCGACCCACGAACCGGAGCGATCGCGGCAATCGTCAAAGAAACCGGCCCGGCGGCTATCGTCGCCGACGCCAACGGCAGTTATCTTGGGGACACCGACGGCGTCGGCTTCCTACGACCGGATGCGGCTTGCCCGCATTAGTGCAAGCACGGCGCGGCCCTTAATAAAAAGAACGGCGGCTGGGGAAGCCGCCGTCCCTACTTAGATTGACCTACCGCTTGTGAGCCGCCGCGCTGACCGCGCCGCCATGGTTGACGGCCTTGTCGCCCGTGGTGTGGGCGGCGGTCGCGTCGCTCTGGGCGATCGCACTTACCGCGTCGCCGTGGGTATCGCGAGCCGTGGCGGCGGCGGCCTTGGCCCGATCCGACTTACCGTTGGTCTTGGCCAGCGCGCTGACCGCGTCGCCGCGCGCCTCACCGACCAATGACTTGCTCGCCTTCGCCAGGGCGCTGACGACGTCGCCATGCGAGTCCGCCGCGGCGGCGGTTGCGAGGCCGAGTCCGAGAACTGCCGACGCTACCAATGCGATTGGCTTGATCGCTCGATGCATCTGCATTGAGCCTCCTTGTGAAAGAGTTCCCCAAAGAGATAACGCAGCGTGGCGTGGTGGGCGTACGCCGGACCGTAATGTTTACGGGATCGTGGGAACGGCGGCGTCGACATCCTTTAAATACGGCATCGCTTCCGAACACGGCACCTGGCTGGCCACAAAGGCGCCAGCCCAATTCGCGCGCCGCACGGCCTGTCCCAAGTCGATGCCCCGCAGCACGCCATGTGTGACCGAGGCCAGAAAAGCATCGCCGGCGCCCAGCCCGTTGACCACCTCCATCCTCACGGGCGGTACCTCGAGCACCCGATCACCCTCGAAGAGGACCGCGCCTTCGCCACCGCGCTTGAGGATGAGGACTCGCGGACCGAAGGCGCGCAGCGCTGCGATTCCCTGGCGCGCGTCCTCCAGGCCGGTCGCGGCACGAACTTCGTCTTCGTTGCCGAGGACGATGTCGGCGCGTGGCAGTATCTTCTGAACCGCCGCCGCGTAGGCTTTCGGGCTCGGCCAGAACATCGGCCGGTAATCCAGGTCGAAGACGGCCGTATGCCGGTGGCGCTCGAGCGCCACCATGTGCGCGGCCCGGCTGTTCTCGCGGGCGAGGCCCGTTCCCGAGGCAAGCAGGATCGGCGCGTCCGCAACCGCGTCGACATCGAAGTCGTCCGTTGTCAGCTCCCAGTCGGGGCAGGTCGGTGTGCGGTAGAAGAGCAGCGGAAAACGATCAGGCGGCCAGATCTCGCAGAAGACGACGGGCGTGTTGAGGGTGTGATCGATACCGAGCCAGCCAACGTCGACGCCCTCGCGTGACAGGAAGTCGCGAATGAACTCGCCATGGCCATCATCGCCGACCTTGCTGACGATGGCGGTCCTCACCGCGAGGCGGGCAAGGCCGGTGCTGACGTTCCCGGCAAAGCCGCCGACGTAGCGGATGAAGCTTCGTTGATGGCGCAACGACGTGCGCAGCTTGGTGGGATAGATGTCGGCGCTGAGCCGGCCCATCACGACCACCTCCGGCGGGGTCACGTTTTTTTCCAGTCCATCAGCCACTCGTGGTCCGGGTCGGTAGTGAAGAGCCACTCGCGAACGGCGCCGGCCATGGCGTTCAGGTAATAGCAGTCATATCCAGGAGCGGCCGAGACGACATGGTAACCGCGGGGAACCAGGACGAGATCATCGTGGCGCGCACGGATCGACACGTTCAAGCCCCCACCCTGCCCTCCCCCGCGAGCGGGGGAGGGGAAATCTTTTGTGTAGATACCCTGGAAGGCGAAGCCTTGCTCAGGGTTGAAGCGGTAGTAGTAGAGCTCTTCGAGCGCCCGCTCGACGCCGGCCTTGTCCTCGTCATGCTTGTGGGGCGGGTAAGTCGACCAGTGCCCCCCCGGCGTGAGCACCTCGACCAGCAGCAGCCGCGCGGCTGAGTCGCGTTCCGAGAGGATCCAGTGGATTCGCCTCTCGGTGACGCCCTTCCCGCGGACCTCGACGCGAACCTCGTCGGGTCGGATCAGCCGCGCCGACACCGTCGATTCCGCCGGAGCCGAGACGATCGCGAGGTGCAGCGGCGTTCGCGCGCGCATCCGGTAGCTGGTGTCGGGTGGCAACAGCAGCGCCCACGGCTTACCTGTGAACACATCCTCGCGCTCGCCGACCTGGCCAAAACCGGCAACCTCCGCGGTGCCTCCTAACCAGATCAGCGCGGTTTCCTCGGCGCCCGTCTGCCCAGCGAGCTCCTCGTTTTGTTTGCGCCGGACAGTCCGGAACGAGAGGTAGGTCCAGCCGGCTGTCGCGGGAACTATGCCTTGCATCGCGTTATGGACCAAGCCCCCACCCTGCCCTCCCCCAGAGGGGGAGGCTGGATTGGACTCACCAGAAGGGGCGGAAGAGGGGCTCATAGGCCGCGGGCGCGTAGGTAGGCGCGGTTCCGATCCTGGTCGAGCGCGGCGGCATCGGGTGGCGTTTCGGGGCTGGGGATCATATCCTGCTCGACGACCAGCCAGCCGCGGTAATCCAGGGCGCGCACGCCCTCCAGGATGGCATCGATGTCCAGGTCGCCGCTGCCGAGCCGGCAGAAGGCGCCACGACGCCAGACCTCCATCATGCCCGCGCCCTCGTGGATCGCGGCCTCGATGACCGACCTCCGGATGTCCTTGAGATGGATGTGGTTGATCCGTGGGCCCCAGTCCTTGACCGCTCGAACCGGGTCGCCGCCACCCAGGGCGAGGTGGCCGGTGTCCAGGCAGAGGCCCACATCACTGCGAGCCAACAGCTCCTCAATCTCCCACGGTGCCTCGACATAGGTCCCGGCGTGGTGGTGAAAGGTCGGCTCGTAGCCGCGGTTCCGACAGACTCCGATAGCCACCTGCAGATTCGCAGCCAGGCGGTCCCAGCCTTCCGGCTGCAGTCCCAGAGCGCGGTCCGACTGCGCCCGCCCAGGGGCGCTGCGCCGGGCCCCGGAGCCGGCGTCGGCAAGGGTTGGTTTCGGTGCGGGTGCGCCGTCCAGGGATTTCACGGCGTCGAACATGTCGAGCATCGTCTGCAGCTCCGCGATGCCGGCGCCGACGCCGGCGGGATCCGAAAAGGCCATCGCAACGTAGCCACCGGAGAGGCGAAGCCCGCGTGCGCGCAGTCGTTCGCGCAGGTCGTTCTTCGAGCCGAGATACCCAACCGGTCCAAGGTCGATGCCCTCGTAGCCGTCCCTCTGGACGGCATCGAGCACGCTGATGGCAGTGGGGACGTTGGGATCGATTCCGACCGTGACTTCGAAGGCGCCGAACGAGACCGGCGCGCTGGCGACGGAGATCGATGCGCTCAGGACAGTCTGGGGTTACCCCCCACCCCGACCCTCCCTCGCATGGGGGAGGGAGCTTTTGCGCTGCCCATCGGTGGTGGAGTATAGTCGCGCGCAGCTTGGCTCAGACTCGATTGCGCGTCGGCATCGTCGGCTGCGGACTGATCGCACAGGTCATGCATCTCCATTATTTGCGGGAGCTCCATGACCGCTTCGAGGTTGCCGCGCTCTGCGACCTGTCGCGCACGGTCGTCGACCGAGTGGGGGAGGCCTACGGCGTCGACCGGCGCTTCACCGACTGGACGCAGCTGCTCGAACAACCGCTCGATGCCGTGATGGTGCTGACCAGCGGCAGCCACGAACCGATCGCGGTCGCGGCCGCCCAGGCCGGCCGCCACGTGTTCATCGAAAAACCGATCGCGCTCTCCGAGGCCGAGGGTCAGCGAATCATCGCGGCGGGGAAGAAGGCGGGCGTGCGGCTGATGGTCGGGTACATGAAGCGCTACGACCCGGCGGTCGAGCGGATGGCGGAGGAGCTCAGGGACGTCAAGGCGCTACGGTTCGCCACTTCCACCACGGCGGAGTATCCGCTGAAGTGGTATGTGGCCCAGTACCCGATCATCCGTGGGACCGACATCGATGCCAAAGCACTCGGGACGCTCGAGTCGGACGATGAGGCTCGCGTCACCGCGGCGATCGGGATCGTTGACCCGATGCTGCGCCATGCCTACCGGCACTCGCTGCTCGACAGCATGATCCACGACCTCAATTTGATGCGGGGCCTGCTGGGCGAGTCGGAGCGCTTGCGCTTCGCGAGTGTGACACAGGCCGCGGTCAGCCTCTTCCTCGAATTTCCGCAAACGGCGGCGGCCATGCACTGGGTCAACCTGATGGACGGCGTCGCCCAGTACCGGCAAGAGTTCTCGTTCTTCAGCCCGCAGCAGCGCGCGAGCCTCAACTTTCCCTCGCCGTTTCTGCGCAACATGCCAACGGAGCTCGTGCTCGAAGGTGGGAGCACCGACACTTCGCGCGCCTGGCGCACGGCCGAGCGGGTCTCCTACGAGTCCGCCTTCAAGCGCGAGCTCGTCGAGTTCTATGACTCCGTGACGACCGACCGGGCGCCGCGCACGACCGCCGAAGACGCGGTCCGTGACGTCGCGTTATGCCAGGCGATTATCCGGCAACATCTCGCGCTCGTCGGCCTGGCTTAGGAACGCGGCGAGCTCCGGGGAGAGCGTTCCGCCGTCGGCGCCACGATGGAGGACGACAGTCGTTCCTTTAGAACAGGCCACGCCGTAGCCATTTCCCAGGGCTCGTGTGATCGTCGTCCGGACCTGGGCCTTCTCGCCCGGGAAGAAATGACCGAGGTAGGTGGCCAGGTCGATCGCCACGTAATCGGCATCGTCTTTCATCGTTAATAGGTAGATCTGACGTCGATGGCTGAGGTGCGGGAGCAGCGCATTCGATGCGGACACGCTGGCGTCCGCCGGGATGACTCCCAGGCACGCTCGAATGTCCGAGACCTGGTTTGCGGAGATGTAAGTGCCGATCTCGTCGAAGGGCCGGACGACTGCAACGCTGAGGACGGCGCCAGCGGCAAGCACGCCGACCGAAAGGCCGACCTCCAGGAACCGCCCGATTCTGCCACGCACGATTTGTCGCAACCGAGCGACGCCGTCGATGCTGGCAAACGCGAGCACCGGGGCGATCACCAGCGAGTAGTGGTAACTCGCGCTCCAGAGTGCCGGGTTCGATGACCAGAGCCGCTCGAGGATCGTGGGGATTGCGACCAAAACGAGCGGCGAGAGAACGGGGAGGAAGAGCCAGGCGCCGAGCAGCCCGCCCCACAGCTTGAGCTTGGCGGAGTTGTCCACCAAAAGCCGGAGCGACGAGAGAGGATGCCGGATGATGTGCAGCAGGGCGCTGCCCGGCCCGCTTCCCAACGCGTCGTAGGTCCAGTGCCCGTAGGGCGCCCCCGCGATCGCCGGCATGACGACCTCGATCAGCGTCGTAAACCACACCACGCATACCGCGATCACCGCGCCCCCCAGCCGCCAGCGGTGCTGCACCACGGAGATGTAGACGCCGATGGCGGCGAAGGTCAGCGCGATATTCTCCCGGGTCAGGAGCCCGAGAGCGAGCATCGCCCAGAACAGCCGGTTGCGGTTGGTCAGGACCGCGTAAAGCCCGAACGAGATCGCCGGCACCGCGAACGCGATGTGGTGGAAATCGTAGATGACCCCGGACAGGACGCCCCAGAAGCCGAGATAGGCGGCCTCAAAGGCGATTGCCGGGAGCAGTCCGAGCTGCTGTCGGGCCCACCAGAAGATCGGGATTGCGGCGACGGCGAGGAGGGCGGCCTGGACGACCAGCAGAAGCCGGGCATCGTCCCAGATCCAGTACAGGGGCGCCAGCACCATCAAGATGGGATGAAAATGGTCACCCAGCAGGTTCCGGATCATCTCCACCGTGTTGAGGATCATTTGTAGCCGGCTGTATCCCCAGACGGTCTGATCCTGGACGCCAAGGTCGAAGGCATTGCTGGCGAAATGATCGTGCCGGTAGATGCCGACGGCGGCATAGGTGATAGCGGCCATCAGCGCCAGTCCCAGCGGTAAGAGGAGAGATCCGCTGGCCGGTCTCATCGTCTTCTCACGCTGTGCTGCTTTCATACGGGCGTTGCCGCCTCCTCGGAGCATGTGCCCATGCTGGATCGCCCGCTAAGCCTCGTCATCCCGGCGCACAACGAGGCGCCCAACATGACGACGGTGATCGAGAAGAGCGTCACGATCCTCGATCGGCTGGCGCCGGATTGGGAGGTTGTGCTCGTGGACGACGGGAGCACCGATGACACGGTGGCGGTAGCGCGCGCCGCGATGGGTGTCGCCGCCACCCGGCTACGGGTTATCTCGCACCAGGGGAAGCTCGGATACGGCGTCACGGTGGCCGATGGGCTACGAGCCGCACGGATGGGCTACGTAGCCTTCATGGATGGCGACGGACAGTTCGATCCCGCCGATCTGAACACCTTGGCCGATCTGATGCCCACCGCGGACCTGGCCGCGGGCTGGCGGCGTCGGCGGGCTGACCCAAGCTACCGGCTGGTCATTGCCGCCGTCTTCAACGTCCTGGTGCGCACGCTGTACGGCGTGCGGGTGCGGGACATCGACTGCGGCCTGAAGCTGATGCGACGCGAGGTACTGGATGCGGCGGCGCCCTTGCTGGCGCGGTCGGCGCTGCTCAACACCGAGCTGTATTTCAAGTCCCAGCGCAGCGGGCTTCGCATTCAGCAAGTCGCCGTGGCTCATTACCCTCGGGTCGCCGGCGTGCGATCGGGCGCTCGCCTCATTCCGATCCTGCGGGCGATCCGCGATCTGGTCTGGCTTCGGCTCCGGCTGGCGCGGCACTGGCGGCCGTCGTCGCTGGCCGCACCCGTTCCCGAAAGCTCGTAAAGGTTTGTCGCAAGCCATAGCGCAGCTGGGTGGGGGCCCTCCACTCCAGAAGCTTCGCCGCGCGTCGAGTGTCCAGCGCCGTATCGCGGACCTCGCCCGGGGGCCCGTCGACGAAATCGGTAGGGCCGAGGTACGCGGCCGCGGCGGCCAGCTCGTCGACGACGGTGCGGACGCTGCTGGCGACCCCGGTCCCGATGTTGATCGCGCCCGTGGCGCGCGAGCGCAGCGCGCGCAGGTTGGCATCAGCGACGTCGGCGACGAACACGAAGTCCCGAGTCTGGTTACCGTCGCCTCGAATCACAGGAGCCCGGCCGGACAACAGACGCTCGCAGGTGATGGCGACCACGCCCGCCTCCCCGGTTCCATCCTGGAAGGGCCCGTAGACGTTCGAGTAACGAAGCGCCAGCGTTCGAAGCCCGAACGTCCGGCCGAACATCCCGAGGTACCCCTCGGCGGCGAGCTTGGCGGCCCCGTAAGGGGAAAGTGGCCTGGGCGTGATTCGCTCAGGGGTCGGCAGGCGCGATGCCCGGCCGTAGATGGCGCCACCGGAGGACGCGAACACGAAGCGGCGGCAGCCGGCGTCCGCGCTCGCCTTGAGGAGCATGACGGTGCCCATGACGTTGACCTGCGCGTCACCGGCCGGATCGCGAACCGACCGCGAGACCCCGCCCTGGGCCGCCAGGTGCAGGATCGCCTCGGGGCGAAAACGCTGGACGGCCCGCGCCGCCGCGGCACTGTTCAGGTCGGCCGCCTCCAGCTCGACGCCAGCCGGGAGGGGCGCGCCGCTCGCGTGACGCAGATCGTCGACGACCAGGACGGTGAAGCCTTCGGCATGCAGCCGGGCCACGGTATGCACGCCGATGAAGCCCGCGCCACCGGTGACCAGCACGCGCTTCACGGCCCCCACCCTACCCTCCCCCGCAAGCGGGGGAGGGATCTGTGGGACCGGGAATGATCAACAGACGCTGGCTGCGGCTGGCGGTGCCCATCGCCGTGACCGTTGCGTTGCTGGTCCTCGTGCTGCGCGCGGTGCGACCCGCGGAGCTGGCGGAGACGCTGGTCGAAGTCTCGCCGGGGTTCGCGCTGCTGGCCGCGCTTGCCGCCTTCGGCTTTATCGCGGCCCGAGCATGGCGATACCGGCTGCTTCTCGGCAACGGCCAGCCGCGGCGGATGCGAACCCTCCTGGCCGTGACGCTCAGCAGCTGGGGGGCCAGCCTGCTCCTTCCCGGGCCGAGTGGCGATGCGGCCTTCGTGATGCTGGCGCGCACCCGCCTCGGAGCACCAGTCGCGGTCGGTGTCGGGGCGGCGGTGTTGAGCCGGCTGCTTGACGTGGTCAGCCTGCTGCTGATCGCGCTGATCACGGCTCCGCTCGCCGGTGTGATCATGCCGCGCCCGCTGCTCGCCGGCGGCGTCGCGCTCGCGTTGCTGATCGCCGCCGGGTTGTCCGGCCTCTTCTGGAGCCGTTCGCGCCGGAGCATTGTCGCTTGGCTGGAGCGCCTCGCGTTGCCGGCTTCGATCCATGAACGGCTCCATTTCGCCATCGAGGAACTGGGCTCCGGCAGCCGGCCCGCGCTGTTGCTGGCGGCAACGCTGACCGCACGGGTCGCGACCGGGCTGCAGTACTTCGCCCTCTTCGCTGCCATCGACCAACCGCTCTCCCTGGTCCAGGTTTGGTTTGCCCTGAGCATCCGCACCTTGCTGCTGGCCGTTCCAATCCAGGGCGTGGTTGGCCTCGGCACCATGCAGGTCTGGTGGGCCGCCGGGCTGACCCTGTTGGGATGGCCGGCCGATGAGGCGCTGGCGGCCAGCCTGTCGGTGCACCTCCTGGATCTGTGCGTCAGCTTGCCGCAGGCCGCGCTGGGCTGGTTGCTCATCAACCTGCGTCGACCGATGCTGGGAGATGCGCAGACGGCTGCGGTCGAGGCTCAGCGGCGCTGAGCCAGTCGCGTCGAGGTCGACGCGGGTGACGGCCGGCTTGGCTTGCGACTCGAACTGAGCACCACAACCGGTCGGGGTTCGGGCTGCACCGGCGCCGCCCTTTCGGACGCCTTGCCCCATCCCGCCGTTCCGCCGCGCCGCCAGTCGACGTTCGGTTGCTCGAGCTCGATCGGATCGACCCGCGAGGAATATCGCTCGACCGTCTCGATGACGGACTCGATCAGGGTGTCCCCGAGGTAATGCGGCTGCAGGCCGAGGTCGAGCAGCTTTTGGTGCTTGGCGTTGTAGTAGTGCTCTTCCCGCTCCACGCGTGGGTTCGGTAGATGGACGATGCCGGTCTTCAGCCCGTGGGCCGCACGTCCTTCGCGCACTTTCTCAGCCAGCGACTTGACGGAGAACTGCTCGGTGAACTGATTGAAAACCCGATACTCGCCCTGGGCGGCGGGGTTCTCGAGCGCCAGCCGTACGCACGCCACCGTATCGCGGATATCGAGGAAGCCTCGCGTCTGCCCACCCTTGCCGTAGACCGTTAGCGGCAGCCCCAGCGCCGCCTGGACGCAGAAGCGGTTGAGCACGGTGCCCCAGATCGCGTCGTAGTCGAAGCGGGTCGCCAGACCTGGGTGCATCGTCACCTCATCGGTCTGATTCCCATAAACGACGCCCTGGTGCAGGTCGGTGGCGCGCAAACCCCAGATCCGGCAGGCGAACTGGATGTTGTGGCTGTCGTGCAGCTTGGAGAGGTGGTAGAAGCTACCCGGCTGCATCGGAAAGGGGAGGCGGTCCTCGCGCCCGTTG
>Ga0209471_1000272_pt1 | contig 36882 bp, 36 predicted proteins | sample GraSoiAngelo_128_FD_185885 | JGI IMG/M metagenome (GOLD analysis project Ga0209471, IMG submission 185885) | Grasslands soil microbial communities from the Angelo Coastal Reserve, California, USA - 14_0927_12_20cm (SPAdes) (version 2) | ecosystem: Environmental > Terrestrial > Soil > Grasslands ... | reverse complement strand
TCTCACCTTGCTCGTCGCGGCGATGGTCCATCCCGCCGCCCCCGCCGGCGATGCGGCCTCCTCCCAGCAGGGCGACTGCATGCGCAGCAAGTTGGCCATGCCCGTCGCGGCGTCTTCGCTCCAGAGGGAAACCCAGAGCAGCGAGAGCGAACGGCGCGGGCCTTCGACGATGGTGTACGCATCGCCCGCCCACCGGCGCGCGAAATCGCCGATCACGGCTTTCTCCACGCACGACTCGAGCGCGACGCGCGTGCCCAATTCCCCCATGCGTCCCGTGGCGATCACGCGCGTCCCCGCCGGAGCGGCGGGCGGGGCGATCGCGGCCGGCATCTCGCCGGCGAAGTACGCATCGGGATGCAAGAGCTGATGGCTGCTCAGAGGGGGATTCTTGAACATGCGATCGACGAGAGCGAACCCGCCGCGCGCGTAGACGTCCGCGACCAGAGCCAGCCCGGCAGAGTAAGGAAGGAGCAATTCCTCGCGCACGATCGCGGGCGCCTTGAGCAGCTCGGAGGAATGGCCGCTCATGCGCAAGAGGGAGTCCGTGTCGAGCGCCTTGAGCGCTGCGGCCGAGCTCGCGATCGCGGCCTTGATCGGCCTGCGGGCGCGCTTCGCGCCGTAGGCCGCCATCACCGCCATGGCGTCGCCTTCGTAGAGCGCCAGCCGGGCGAGGCGCGCGTCGTCGTCGGGCAGCGAGGCCGGATCGGGGAAGCCGAAATTCTGGTCCTGCAGCGCGTGCTCGATCTCGTGGGCGAGGATCAGCCGCAGCCCGTCTGGCCCTGCCGAGCCGCCGACGTCCTTGCGCACGATCAGCTGCTTGGTGAAGGGATCGTAGAAGCCGGCCACCTGCTCGTCGAGGACAGCGAGGAGGATTTTCGCCGGATCGGCGGAGGCGGGAGCGAGGTTGAAGGCGAGCCAGCGTGCCCGCTCGGCGGCGACCAGCGCAGGCGTCAGCTCCTTCTGCGCCCGCTCGCGCAGGGCCGCGGAAAAGAGCTTGGCGTCGAGGATCTGCACCTTGAGATTCGCCTTGCGCCGCAACCCGCGCAGCGACTCGAGGTCGGAAGTGATCTGGCGGATGAGAGTGATCAGCGGATCCGCGGTGGCCTCGGAGAGTTTTTCCAGCTTCGGCGGGGGGCTCGGAGCTCTCTGTGGGGCGGGTTCGGCAGCTGTCGGCGGGGGCGGCGCAGGTCCCGGAGCTCTCGCGCCGGGCATCCGCAGGGTGCCCGGCCGCTGTGCCGGCTCCTGGGCGGGCGCCTCGATCCCCAGCGCCGTCCGCAAGAGCTTCGGCACCTTGGCGCGCGCGTCTTCCTTCAGCTGATCGATCCCGATGCCGACGATGCGCGCCGTCCCCGCAGGCGTCGTCGAGCCGGACCGGTAGACGCCGAGCGCCACCATCGTTGCGCCCTCGATGCGGCCCGCGCGGCCGAAGATCACCGCCGTCGCTCCCAGCTGCTGCCGCGCCGCGCTCGGATCCTGCGGCGCGCCAGCAGCGTCGAGCACGGCGAATCCCGGCAGTGCGGCGCGGGCGACAGCGCGAACCTCCTCCTCGAACGACGCCGCCTCGGCCGGCGAGAGCGCCCCGCGCGAGTCGATGGGCAGCACCGCGACGCTGTTTGCAGCCGCGCAGATCAGAGCGAGAAGCATCATCGCGTCGCGTGCCGCTCCGGCTGGCGATTGAGGAAGGCCACGACGGAGGGAGAGGCGCGCGAACGGAAAGCGGAGCACTGCCGGATGTTCTCTGCCGTCTGCGCGAACCGCCGCTCGCCGCCGGGGAAGCGCGAGGCGCGCGGGCCGAAGAAGGACTCGACGTCGGCCAGGTGCTGCTGGTCGCAGAAGCCCGCCGCGACCGTCACCGCGCCTGCTCCCCAGTCGCGCGGCATGCGCGAGACCAGCGTGTCGAAGTTCTTCTCGAGGAATTGCAGCGCCAGATCTCGCGTGGGCGGCTGGTGCGCCGCGTTCATCAAGAGCGCGATCGACTCGCGCGCATCGAACTCGTCGGAGAGCGCGATCGGCATGGCCTGGCTGGCGATGGCCGGATCGCGGAAGGACCCCATCGCGTCGAGGATGCGCTGGCGATCGACGCGCAGCTTCTCCCCCTTGGCAGCCTGCTGCAGGCGATCGAAGAGGGAGCGGTCGCCCTCGATGGCGGAGAGGTGCAGCGCCGTCGCCGCGAGCTCGGGAGTGAGCGAGGAGTGATCGTCGAGCCAGCGCAGCGCCGCCTGCTTCGCCTCGGCGCGGATGCCCGGGTCTTCGCCGACATCGCCGACCAGGGCGAGCAGGGTCGGCCGCAGGAACGCAGCGTCCTCGTCCTCGCCCTTGCGCGCCTTGAATCCGAGCGAGGCCGCGCGCTTGGCGAAATTCTCGCGGACGAAGGCGGCGAAGCGCGGGCGCAGCTCATCCGGGACGAAGCCTTCGTCGCGGAGGAACTCCAGAACCGACGCCGCCGTCTGCACCACGTGCCGGTCCTTGTCCTGCGCCATCGCTGGCACGAGCTCGAGCACGCGCCCGAGCTCTACCGTCCCCAGCCGCGCGGCGGCCAGCGCGTCCTGGAAGAGCATCATCTTCTCGGGCACGCTCAGCTTCGCCAGATTCTTGCCGAGGCTGAGAAGGCTGCTCTCGTCGAGCGCGGTCCGGTAGTAGCCGCTCGCGCCCGCGTTCGGCTCGATCCAGTCGGGGCAGGAAGAGAGCTCGATGGCGCCGGTCTTCTTCGTCAAGAGCGTGCAGCTGTGGCCGGCGGCGCTGCGCACGCAGACGGGCATTTGCCAGAGCTGCTCCTGCGCGGGCATCTGCGCGCCGAGCGGCACATAGCGCGCCTGCGACAGCTCCACTCTGCCTTTGCCGCCCTGGCACGACAACCGCGCCGCCACGAGCGGGAGCCCGGGCTGATCGAGGAAGGTGGAGAAGGCGGGCGCCACGTCCTTGCCGGCGTCGGCCGAGATGGCGGCGAGGAATTCCTTCGCGGTGGCATTTCCGTCGGCGTGCTCGCGCAGGTAGCGCTGCACTCCGCTGCGGAATTTCTCGGCGCCGATCCACTGCTCGAACATGGCGATCACCGCCGCGCCCTTCTGGTAGGTGATGCCGTCGAAAGCGGTCTTGATGTCGCCCTCGCTGGTGATCGGCTGGCGGATGCGCCGCGCCGTCATCAGCCGATCCTGCGCCATGGCGTAGTTCGCCGAGGCGACGCGCTCGGCGTTCGCGTTCCAGCTCGGCTGGTAGCGCTCGACGGCCTTGAACGCCATCCAGGTGGCGAACGCCTCGTTGAGCCAGATGTCGTCCCACCAGGCGGTGGTGACCATGTCGCCGAACCAGAGGTGGGCGAACTCGTGCGCTTCAACGCCGGCGGCGCGGCGGCGAAATTGCGGCGTCTCCTGGCCCGGGCGGACGAGATTGATCCGCTGATTGAAGGTGATGAGCCCCGGGTTCTCCATCGCGCCGGTGCCGAGCGGAATCTCGATCAGGTCGAGCTTCGAATAATGGTAGGGAACAGCGAAATAGTCCTCGAGGATGTTCATCAGCGCAGGCGAGCTCTGCGCTGAATATTTCGCCCAGTCGGCCTTGCCGTGGGTCACCACGATGCCGACGGGCGCGCCGCTCTTCATCTTGCCGGCGTCGACGCGCTCGAACGGCCCTACTCCAAAAGCGAGCAGATAAGTCGGCAGCGGCCTCGTCTCGGCGAAGCGGACCGTGCGCATCTCGCCGCTCTGCTCCTCTTTTTCCGGCGGCGTATTGAAGTAGGCGGCGGCGTTCTTCGGCACCCGCAGCGAGAGGGTCCAGGGCACCTTGAAGGCGGGCTCGTCGAAGCTCGGCCAGATGCGCCGCGCCCCGAGCGGCTCGAGGTGGGTGAGGGCGTACCACTCGTTCTGCTCGCGCTGCCGGAAGGCGCCGTCGAAGTCGGTGCGCGACAGCTCGCCCTGCCAGTGGATCTTCAGGCTCGTCCTGCCCGCGGGCAGCGGCGGATCGAACTGGAAGCCGACGAAGCCCGGCTGCGCGTCGACGATGGACGCGCGCGGCTCGCTGTCGAGGATCTTGAGACCGTCGGCGTTGAGCCAGAGAAGGTTGGTGGGCGCATCGAGCACGAGCTCGATCTCCTCGCGGCCCTCGAACTGCGGCTGCGTCGGATCGACGGTCAGCTCGGCCGTCACGCGCGTCGGGCGCGCTCCGCCCGGCAAACGGAGGCGCGGCGGCTCGGGCCAGGCGTGCGCCCCTTCTGGCCGGACGAACTTGAGCGCGAAGCGATCGCTCGTCCCGCGCTTCTCTGCGGCCGCGCGCGGCGAGGAATTCCAGTCGCGCGTGTCCTGCGGATTGCGCAGGAAGCTCCCTTCGCCGAGCAGCTTGAACCCCGCGCTCTGCACTTCGTCGCGCACCACCTGCTCGTCGATGCGGTGCAAGGTATTGGTGGCGCTGACGCCGCTGCCTGCCTGCGCGCTCGAATCGATCACGACGTAGGTGCCGCCCGGCTGCAGCGCATTGAAGACGGCGCGATTCATCTTCATCCGGTTGAGCTTGGTGTTGACCACGTCGTGGTAGATGACGTTGATGATCACGGCGTCGAGGTTCCTGGCCTCGGGCGGGAGTGGATCGTCGAAGTCGCGCTCGACCCTCACCACGTTCTTCATCGCCGCATGCGTGGAGCGCTCCGCCAGCGCATCCTTGAGGAAGCTCTGCACCCACGAGGGCGCATTCTGCATGTAGACCACGCCCGAGGGTCCGACCGCGCGCGCGAGCAGCTCGGTCGTGTATCCGCCGCCCGCGCCGATCTCCGCCACTTTCATGCCTGGCTTGAGGTCGAGGAACTCGAGCATCTCGGCGGGACGGCGACCGGCGTCGAGCTTGCGGTCGGCCTCGCTGCGGTCGGGCGCGTCCACCACCGCACGCCACGCGGCGCGCGCGTCGGGCTTCGCCGCCTGTGCGGGCGAAGGAGCGGCGGCGGACTCTCCTTTGCAGGCGAAGAGGGCGCAAGCGAGCAGGGCAGCGGCGCGTCTCATGATCGCTCCTTTTCCTGAAGAGGAGCTTCGCCTTAGCAGAGAGCAGAGCCGCCCGCCAGATGCGACCGTCGTTCAGGCTGCGAGCGGGGCGAAGGCTTCGACAGCAGCCGGCACCGGGGCGGGCCGCCCGGCGACGCGCAGTGCGAGCAGCACCGCGCTCAGGCGGCCGACGGCTCCACAGAGAAAGAGCAGGTGCGCTGCGACCAGCGGCAGGCCGCCGAGGAGCGTCGAGGAAGGAAGGACTTTCACCAGCGCCCCTCCGCCGGCGGAGGCGATGCTGGTGCCGAGCCCGGCCGCGGCGGCGACGGCGGCGACGTAGAAGGATCTCTCGGGCGGCCTGGAGAGCTCGATGGGCAGGGAGAAGGTCGCGAGCGAAAGGCCGGCCATCGCCGTGCCGCAGAGCATGGCATCGATCGCGAGCGGCCAGAGCCGCTCCGGTGTGGCAAAGAGCCAGAGGAACGGGGAGAGGCCTTGTCCGATGGCGCAGAGGACCAGGACGCGCCGCGCGCCGGAGCGATCGAGCACGGTGCCCCAGAGCGGCGAGGCGATCGTGCGCGCGGCGGCGATGCCGGCGTTGTAGAGCGCCACGGCGGCGAAGCCCATCTGCAGATGGCCGATCATGTGCAAGGGATAGAAGGCGATGGAGAGGCCGCTCGCGGCGCTCCAGGCCAGCTGGAACGCGAGAAGCGGCCGCGCGCGCGGATCGCGAACGGGCGTGAGCGCTTCCTCCAGCGTGGGCAGCTCCGCTGGCGATGCGCTGCGCGGCTCGTGCTGGCGGCGCAAGAGCGCGGTGGTGATGGCGCCGGCGAGAGAGGCGGCGAGCGAGAGCGCCGCGAGCGCAAGGCCGCCCTTGCCGCGCGAGCGGCCCACATCGAGCAACAGCCCCGCGGCGAGCGCGCTGCAGGTCGCCGCCATCGCGCACACCGACGTGCGCCGTCCGAAGTAGCGCCCGCGGACGGCGCCGGGAACCAGCTCGCCCATCCACGCCGTCCAGGCGTTGTTGCCGACGACACCGAGGGTCGAGGTGAGAAAAGCGCAGGCGAGAAAGATCGCCTGGCGGGCGGCCGGCGCGAGGGAGACGAAGGGCAGCGCGACGAGCGGCAGTACGGCCTGCCGCGAGATCGCCACCATCCACAGCGCCGTCCGGCGGCTGCCGAAACGGCGCGTGCAAAATGCTGCGGGCAGGTGGACGAGCTGCGCCGCGAAGGGGAGCGCGCCGAGCACGCCGATGAGAAAGGGCGAGAGCTCGAGATAGAGCGCCCAGGCTGTCAGCGTCCCGCCCGCCGCGCAGGCGCCCACCAGCTCGGCGAATGCGCCCTCGAGCAGCGAGGCGCGAAGCGAACGTCGGATCGGCGAGGGCACTCTGTACCCTCCCACGGGAGCCGAGGTGGCAGGCAAGGGTGCGATTGTGCGCAGGGAGTGTCTGCGGGCGAGCGCCTGTAGGAGCGTTCCAACGCGCAAGCTCGCTTCCCGACGGAGCGGGACCTACCTTTTCCGAAAGGAGGTAGAGCATGCTCTGGACCATCACCGTCATTCTGCTCGTCCTCTGGGTCCTGGGTCTGGTGTCTGGATCCACCATGGGCGCATGGGTCCACATCCTGCTCGTGCTCGCGATCATCAGCCTCATCTTCGCAGTCATGCGTCGCGGCGCGGCTGTGCCCTGACCGGAGGTCCTCCCGAGCTTGGGGGGAAGTGAAGGGCGGTTCCCCAAAAAGGAATCGCCCTTTTTCATTGCCCGCGGGGAAGCTTCTGCTTCAGCGACAACAGCGGCTCGAAGAGATCGCCCAGCTCCCCGGTCCGGCGGAGCACCTCTTGCGCATCGAACGAGAGCAGCGCCGCATCTTTCTTGCGAGAGCAGCGGCGCACCTCGTCCCAGGTCACGGGAGTCGAGACGGTGGGCCGCTCGCGCGCGCGCAGCGAGTAGACGCAGATGGTGGTCTTGTGCGGATCGTTCTGGCTCCAGTCGACCAGCACCTTGCCGGGGCGGAGTGACTTCTTCATGTTGGAGACGATCAGATCGGGACGCTGCGCCGCCAGCGTCCGAGCGACGGCCAAGGCAAAGGGCTTGGTCTCGCCGTACGTCGCCCGGGAGTTGAGCGGCAGATAGATCTGCAATCCTTTGGAACCGGAAGTCTTCGCAAACGATTGCAGACCGAGATGATCGAACATCCCTTTGAGGAGAAGGGCCACTTCGCAGCACTGGACGAGACCGGCCGGCGCGCCAGGGTCGAGATCGAAGACCACCGCATCCGGCCGCTCATTCTTGCGGTGCAAGGGGACATGCAGCTCGAGGTCGGCGAGGTTGGCCGCCCAGGCCAGCGTGGCCACGTCCTGCACCAGGCAGTACCGCACCTCTCGCTGGCTCTGATCGCTCCACACCGCCGCGGTCTTCACCCAGTCCGGCCGGTGCGAGGGGCACTGCTTCTCGAAAAAGAATTCCCCCTCGACGCCGTCGGGATAGCGCTTCATCGTCAGCGGCCGGTCGCGCAGGTGGGGCAGGAGCAAAGGCGCGATCCGCAGGTAGTAGTCGATCACCTGCGCCTTGGTGAAGCCCGCCTTGGGATAGAGGACCTTGTCGAGGTTGCTGAGCTTGAGGCGTTTTCCCTGGACGGTGACCTCCTGCGAGGTCAACCGCGCTTCCTCTTGCGCGAGCGGGGATGACGCGCCGTCCGGGCCACCGCGCGGTCCTCTGGCTTGTGCCGGACTTCACCGCGCTCGCGCGCCGCTGCCAGGCTCTTCTGCAGGGCGTCCATCAGATTGACGACCTTGCCGCGCGGCTCTTCCGCGGCGGGCTCGGCGACGATCTCCTCGCCCTCGGCCTTCTTTTCCAAGAGCGCCAGCACCTGCTCCCGGTACTCGTCGCGGTATTTCTCGATCTCGAACTTGCCGGAGAGCGACTCGACCAGCTGCTCGGCCATCTTCAGCTCGCGCTCGGCGGGCTTCGTCTGCGCCGAGGGCAGGTCGTCCAGCTCGTCCGCCTCGACCACTTCGTCCCGATAAAGCATCGTCGAGAGCGCGAGCGCGCGGTCCTTCGGCCGCACCGCGCAGAGATATTGCTTGGTGCGCAGGACGAAGCGGGCCACGCCCACCTTCCCGGTCCGCTTCATCGCCTCGAGCAGAAGCGCATACGGCTTGGCCGCGCCTTTGTCCGGCACCAGGTAGTACGTCGTCTCGTAATAGATGGGATCGATCTGCGACAGCTCGACGAAGTCCTCGATCTCGATGGTCCTGGTGGCGCGCGGGTCGAACGCCTGCAGCTCCTCGCGCGTGACGCTGACGTAGCGGCCCTTGGAGATCTCGAAGCCCTTGATGATGTGTTCCCAGGGAACCTCTTCGCCGTCGATGCTGCAGACGCGCTTCTGCTGGATGCGGCCGCCGTCCTTGTCGTGCAGCATGTGGAAGCGCACTTCCGTCGGGGAAGTGGCGGAGAAGAGCTTCACCGGCACGTTCACCAATCCGAAGCTGATCGATCCGCTCCAGATCGGCCGCGGCATCTCTATGCGACCTCGCTCGGAGCGGTGGGACGCGCGCCGAGCGGCGGCCCTTCCTGCTCGCGATGGCCCGGCTCCTCGGCGTCGACGCCGAAGTACTTGAAGAGCCGCAGCTGGTGCTGCCGCAGCCCCTGGAGATGGATGCACTTGAGCTTGAGCGCGAGCAGCGCATTCGCCATCACGGCGACGCCGTAGTCGACGAAGTCGTCCACCTGCGAGAAGTCGAGCAGCACCTCTACCAGCGGCTCGGACTCGATCCGCCTCGCCAGGTCCCAGGCGCAGGCGCCTTCGAACCGTCCGGAGATCCGGTAGGTGGCCGTGGTGCCGATCACTTCGCGCTCTAGCCTGCAACCGGGCATGGGGGAACTCTCCAATCCATCTGCGCATCGCGCAGCGTGCTGGCAACAGATGGCCACCACCAGACCGCCCGGCAAGCTGGCGGCCGGTACTCAACACGCCCGTCGGACGTTTCGTTTCGTGCAGATGCACCGCGCCCGGATTGATCTAGGCCTTCTGCCAGCGACCGAAGAGGCGCCAGCGGCTGCGGCGGGCTGCTCCGGCTGCCTTGGTCGCGCCGGGGGCGGCCACGCTGGGGCGCTCGAGGACGGGGGGCGGCGCTTCGCCCGCTGCGCGAGCGCCGCGCGCCTTGCCTTCGGCGGACTCGTGCTCGAGCAGCGCGTTGATCTCGCCCCCGACCACGAAGATGAGCCCGGTGATGTACAGCCAGGTCAAGAGGACGATGACGCCGCCGATCGATCCGTAGGTCTTGTTGTAGCTGCCGAAGTTCTCCGCGTACCAGGTGAAGCCCCAGCTGGCGAGGAGCCAGAGCGATGTGCCGATCACCGAGCCGGGCGTGATGAAGCGCCATTCCTGCTTGACGTCGGGGAGGAAATAGTAGAGCAGCGCCGCCACCAGCATCACGCCGAGCGCGGTGAGCGGCCAGCGCAGCCAGTCCCAGAGCAAGGCCCAGAAGCGGTCGAAGCCGAGGTGGTCGGCGAGCCAGACGCCGACGTTGCCGCCGACGGCGAACGCGACCAGCACCACCAGCATCAGCGCGGAAGTGGCGATGGTGATGATCAAGGCGAGGCTCTGCGTCTTCCACCAGGGGCGCGATTCCTTCACGTCGTAGGAAAGATTGAGAGAGGTGCGCAGCGCATCGACGCCGCGCGAGGCCGACCAGAGCGCCAGGAGAAGGCCCAGCGTGAGCAGGTTCGGCCGCTGCTCGGTGGCGATGGCGGTGAGCTGATCGCGGATGATCTCCATCGCCTGGTCGGGCAGGATCGGGTCGAGGCGTGCCATCAGGTCGGCGATCTTGCCCTGCACCGGCAGATACGCCGCGAGCGTGACCAGGAAGAAGAGGAAGGGGAACATCGCGAAGAGGAAGTAATAGGAGAGCTGCGCGGCCCGATCGGTGGCGGCGTTGTCCGAGACGCGCCGGTAGAGGAGCTTGAGGAAGCGGAGGGCGCCGATCTGCGGCAGGCTGCTCACGGCAGAAAGCTAGTTCCGGGGCGGCGGCGGTGCGGCTGACGGGCGCACGCTCGCTCAACGGAAATGGTAGAGGCCGCCGACCGTCGCTCCGAAGATGACGTGCGCGACAATGACGGCGAGCGGCGTGCTGAAGCCGTAATAGAGAGCGAACGGCCCGGGCGGCTCCAGCTGCCGCACCGCGGTCGGGCCCTGGTGGAGGCTGGCCATGCGCGGGTGGAGGGTGGGGAGGAGCGGCAACGCCACCAGGAGCACGACGGCGGCATGGGCCAGGCCGATGACAGCTCCGAGCCAGGCGCCCGCCTCTCCGAGCGCGTCGAAGATGACCACGTAGAGGAGCGCGAAGAGCTGGCCGTTCACCAGGTGGACGAGGAAGCCGAGAATCTTCGCGCGGTCGCGGCTGGGGGTCATCATGGTGCCGAGCAGATAGGGGATGCTCATGCGCGTCAGGTGGAGCTGCTGGGCTCCGGCCTCGAGCGTGGTGAGGACGAGCGTTCCGACGAAGCCGGCGAGGAGCGAGCTGGGCCAGTTCATCATGGCCGGGCCTCCGGGATCGGTTGGGGCCGCTGCGCGGACTGGAAGAGCTTGCTTCGCTCCTCGATGGTGAGCGCGGCGTTGATCAACCCCACGTGCGTGTAAGCCTGCGGGAAGTTGCCGAGCGCCGCGCCGGTCTCGGGATCGATCTCCTCGGCGTAAAGGCCGATGTCGTTGGCGTAGCCGAGCAGCTGTTCGAACATCGCTTGCGCTTCGCGAAGCGTGCCGCCGCCGGCAGCGAGGAATTCGACCGCCCAGAAGCTGCAGATGCCGAAAGCCCCCTCGCCGCGGGTGAGCTTGCCGAAGTAGCGGCGGAAGAGGCCCCTGCCGAGAGCGAGCTTCTGCTGGATGCGCCGCCAGGTGGCCAGCATGCGCGGGTTGCCGGCGTCGCAGTAGCCGTACCAAGGCAAGAGCAGAAGGCTCGCGTCGACGTCCCCTCCGCCCAGCGTGCGGGTGTACGACTGGAGCTGCTCGCTCCAGCCCAGGGTCTCCACCTCCTCGCGGATGCGATCGCGCGCGCGGGCGAATTCCTCGATCGGCGCCTTGGGCAAGTGGCCCTTCTCGCGCAATTCGATGAGGCGCTGCAGGGCCGCCCAGCAGAGTGCCCGGGAATGGACGAGGTCGCGGCCGGGGCCGCGCTCCTCCCAGATGCCCTCGTCGGGATCGTCCCAGTCTCGCGCCACCTCGCGGCCGAAGCCGATGAGCATTGCCGCGGTGGCGCGATCGATCTCGCCGCCGTTGCGCACGAAGTACGTCGCCGCCTCGATCACCTCGCCGTAGGTGTCGAGCTGCACCTGCGCCTTGGCGGCGTTGCCGACGCGCACGGGGCGGGCGCCGCGATAGCCGCGCAGATGGGGCAGCTCGACCTCGGGACCGGGCTGGCGGCCGAACAGATCGTAGAGGACATGGAGCTTGGGCAAGGTGAGGCTGGTGGCGGTGAGCAGCCAGCTGATGAAGTTCTCCGCCTCGTCGCGGTGGCCGAGCTCGAAGAGAGCGCGCGAGCTGAGCGCGGCGTCGCGCAACCAGCAGAAGCGATAGTCCCAGTTGAGATCGCCGCCCGGCCGCTCGGGCAAGGAAGTCGTTGGAGCCGCAACGATGGCCCCCGAAGGAACGTACTGCATCAGCTTGAGCAAGAGCGCGCTGCGCACGACCGCCTCGCGGTACGGTCCGTCGTAGCGGGTGCGCCCGGCCCAGGAGCGCCAGAGCGCGACAGTGCGCTCGAGCATCTCGAAAGAGCGGACGCCGGGGGGCGGCAGGACGGCCACGTCATGGCTGGTGAAGCCGAGCGAGAAGCAGAGCCGCTCGCCGGCGCGCAAACGGACGCGCGCCTGTCCCTCGGGCCCGAGCGGCGCGTCGGTGACCAGCGTGAGGACGCCGCCGCGGGGCACGCGGACGCAGAGCCCGAGCTTTCCGAGCGAGACGATGGGCGGCCGTTCGCGCGCGTAATCCGGCCGCGGATCGAAGACGATCTCGACCTCGGTCTCGCCCCGATCGCAGGAGACGATGCGCAAGAGCTCGTGCTCGGGCTGGAGGAAGCGGCGCTGGTCCTCGGGCGAGAGCACGGGCATCAAGTCGGTCAGCGTCAGCTCGGCGGCCTCGCCGAGGAAGCGGGTGACGAGGACGTTGGTGTCGCCGAGATAGCTGCGCTGCGAGCGGAAGGCGCCGACCGGCGCGATGGAGAAACGGCCGCCGCGCTCGTCGTCGAGCAGCGCGGCGAAGAGGGAAGGGCTGTCGAAGCGCGGCCAGCAGAGCCAGTCGCAGGACCCGCCGCGGGAGATGAGCGCCGCCGAACGGCAGTCTCCGACGAGGGCGTAATCCTCGATCGGAGGCTGCGTCATCCGGTGGCCCGCTGCTGCTGTTGCGCGGCGAGCCGGGTGAGGAGCGTCGCCTCGTCGAACCAGAGCGCGCGGCCGAGCTGCGCGAGGGTCTCCGCCTCGAGCGGCAGCGCGCCCGATCGCACCGCGCCCCAGAGCTGGTTCTGCAGCGCCCAGAGATCGAGATGCACGCCGAGCCGGCGCAAAAGCTCGGTCAGCTGGAGAAGCCTCTGCGCCGATTCGCGATCGCCGTGCAGAGCCGCATCGAAGAAGTCGCGCATGTGCTGGTGGAGCGGCGGCCGGACCGCCTCCGCATCGATGCGCGCCCCGAGCCGCTTCGCCAGTTGCGAGAGCGAGATCAACTCCTCTCCGCTCGCCGCGGGATCGGCCGCGTAGTCGCGCGCGATCCGCTGCGCCTCATGAGTGACCGCGACGTCCGCCGAGACCTGAAGGGGCCGCGGCACCGGCGAATCGATCTCGTGGAGGAACTCGATCAGTCGCCGGTTCGCTTCGTAGATCTGCAGATAGTCGTTCACGTAGCGCGCCATCGTCTCGCGCAGCAGCCGGCCGGCTACCTCGCGGCGCTCGTCGAGGAAGAGATCGCGCAGCGAGTAGTCGCGGCCGGGGAATTCGCGGTCGATCTCGCGCACCACCTGGGCGAGCGAGAGGCGGGAGAAGCTGTCGAAGAGATGCGCCGCGGTGCGGCGGAAGCGCTCGGGCTCGTACGGGCGGATGCCACAGCGGAAGTCGGCGCCGGAGAAATGGAGCACGCAGCTGGCGAGGTCGAGCTTCTCCTGGGTGATCAGGCTGTACACCTCGACGCGCGCCATCGCCAGGGTGGCAGTGCCGGCGTCCTCGCGCCGGCGGAAGGAGGTCTGCACCTCGTGGCAGAAGATGCGATCACGGCGCGGGTAGCCCTCGACGAGCCCGGCGATGGCGGCGTGCGCGGCCACGGTCTCGAGCGAAGCGATCGAGGGCTGCACGCAGAGCTCGTAGACGCGCCGCGCATTGCCGTATTCGCGCAGGTTCGAGGGAGCGGTTTCCAGCGACTGCTTGAATTCCTCCTCCAGCTCCGTGCCGGCGGCCTCGCGCGCCAGCTGCAGCGCGCGCGCTGCGTACTTGAGGATCTGCACCGTCTCGAGGCCCGAGACTTCGGAGAAGAACCAGCCGCAGCTGGTGTACATGAGCATCGCCTGGCGCTGCATCTCGAGCAGCCGCAGCGCCCGCACCAGGGAAGGCGCATCGAGATCGCGCTGCGCATGGCGGGCGACGAACGCGGCCGACTTGCGCCGCTCCGGATCGAGGACCACTTCGACGAACTCCTCGCGCGCCCCCCAGGGATCGCGCAGGAGCGACGAGGCTTCTTTCTCGAAGAGCTCCGCGAGACGATCGCGCAGCCTGTCGAGCGCGGCGCGCAGCGGAGCGCGCCAGTGCTGCCGCCAGCCCGGCATGCTCCCGGCGGTGCACCCGCAGTCGCTCCGCCAGCGCTCGATGCCGTGGGCGCAGCTCCAGGAGGCGCCTGGATGGATCTCCGCTTCGCAAGTTGGCGGGAACATCTCCAGCGCCTGGGCGAGATTGACGAGTTGCACGTCCTTGCGCTGGGAGAGCTTGCGGATGGCCGCGGCGAGCACTTCGTCGCCGCCCTTCTTGTGGTGGCCGAAGGTCTCGCCGTCGACGGCCACGGTGAGCGCCTCGTCGTGGCCGCGCCCTTCAAAGAAGCCGCCCTCGAGGCGGCGCACCAGGTCGTCGCCGTTCTGCAGCGCTTCGCCGAACGCAACCGCTCGCGCGATGGGACCGTCGTAGAAGAAGACGCTGAACCAGCCGCCGCTGGGCAGCCTCACTTTGTAGGGCCGCGTCGGATCGAACTGCGCGCCCCGGGCGTCGGTCCATTCGCCGCCGGGTGCGCGCACGCGAGTGCATTGATCGGGCGAGAGCACCGTGAAGCGCAGGCCGTGATCGGCGAGCGCCTGCAGCGTGCGCAGGTCCGCCGCCGTCTCGGGCAGCCAGATCCCCTCCGGTTCGCGGCGGAAGCGATGGCGGAAATCGGCGATGCCCCAGCCGATCTGCGTGTGCAGATCGCGGTCGTTGCAGAGCGGCAGGATGGCGTGGTTGTACGCCTGCGCCAGCGCGTTGCCGTGACCGCGCAGGACGACGCTGCGCGCGTCGGCATCGAGGATCTGCCGGTACACCTCGGGCGCATGCCGCTCCAGCCAGGCGAGCAACGTGGGGCCGAAGTTGAAGGAGAGATGGACGTAGTTGTTGACGATGTCGACGATGCGCCCCTGGGCGTTCTTCAGCCGCGCGGCGCCGTTGGGGCCGTAGCACTCGGCGGCGACGCGCTCGTTCCAGTCGTGGAACGGCGCCGCGGAGTCCTGCACCTCGACCTCCTCGATCCAGGGATTCTCGCGCGGCGGCTGGTAGAAGTGTCCGTGCAGGCACACGGTGCGCTTCGTCATCGTCCGAACGTAGGCACTCTTACGCTCTGGGTGGAGCGGCCTGGCGACCGAGCGTCCACTTCTTGCCGCTGGAGTAGCATGGCCGGGTGATCGCCGATTCGGCGCAGGGGCTTCATTGCGCGGCGGGCGGGTTTCACCTCGACCCCCGCGAGCCTGTCGAGCGCGCCGTCATCACCCATGCGCACGGCGATCACGCGCGCGCCGGGAGTGCGGCCTACCTCTGCGTCAGCGAATGCGCGCCTCTCTTGCGCCGAAGGCTGGGCCCCGAGGCGCGGGTCGAGACGCTCGCGTACGGCGAGCGACGCCGCATCGGCGATGTCGAAGTCTCGTTCCACCCTGCGGGGCACATGCTCGGCTCCGCGCAGGTGCGCATCGAGGGTGCCGGAGGCGTGTGGGTCGTCTCGGGCGATTACAAGCGCGAGCGCGATCCGACTTGCCCCGCCTTCGAGCCCCAGCGCTGCAGGACTCTCATCACGGAAGCTACCTATGCGTTGCCTCTCTTTCGCTGGGAGGAGCCGGCATCGGTGGCGCGCCAGATTCTCTCCTGGTGGCAAAGCAACGCGGAGAAGGCCTCGCTGCTCTTCTGCTATGCGCTGGGGAAGGCGCAGCGCATTCTCGCCGAGCTGGCGCTGCTCACCGACCGCCCCGCCTACCTCCACGGCGCGGTCGAGCCCTACGCGCAGGCCTATCGCGACGCCGGCGTGCGCCTGTTGCCGACCAAGCTGGTGGGAGATTCGCGCGGGCTCACCGGCGAGCTGATCCTCGCCCCCATCACTGCGCGCGGCACTCCGTGGATGAAGCGCTTCAGCCGCTTCGAGTCGGCCTTCGCCTCGGGACTCCTGCGCATTCGCGGCACCCGGCGGCGGCGCGGATTCGATCGCGGCTTCGTCCTTTCCGATCACGCCGACTGGCCGGGGCTCCTGCGCACCATCCGCGAGACGGGCGCAGAGCAGGTCCTCGCGACGCATGGCTACCACGAGTCGCTGGTGCGCTGGCTGCGCGAGTCGGGCCTCGAGGCCGCTCCCATCGGGACGGCGCAGCCTTCACTCGATCCCGAAGGCGACTAGGCGCGGCCGCCGCAGGCGGCTGCTCCGTCGGCTACGCTTGTGGGGTTGCAGCTTGAAATCGTGCAATCTGCTGCGGACATGCGCCGCTTCGCGCAGCTCTACGAGGCGCTCGACGCCACCACTTCCACCAACGCGAAGGTCGCGGCGATGGCCGCCTATTTTGCCGAGGCGCCTCCGGCTGACGCCGCCTGGACGATGTTCTTCCTCACCGGCCAGCGGCTGAAGAGGCTGATCGCGCCGCGGCTGCTCGCCGTCTGGGCGATGGAGCGCACGCAGATGCCGGGCTGGATGTTCGAGGAATGCATCTCGCTGGCCGGCGACCTGGCCGAGACCATCGCGCTCTTGCTCGACACGACCCGCGAGGGGGCCCCGCCCGGAATCGCGCCGCCGCCGCTGTCGCAGCTGATCGAGGGGCGCCTCTTGCCGCTGCGCGACGCCGGCGAAGAAGAGAAGCGCCGCGCGGTGACCGAGCTGTGGGACCAGCTCGACCGCCGTGAGATCTTCCTCCTGGGAAAGCTGCTCACCGGCGAGCTGCGCATCGGCGTCTCGGCCACGCTCGCCATCCGCGCGCTGGCCCAGCATGCAGGCTTGCCGCCCGCCACGGTCGCGCATCGCTTGATGGGCACCTGGCAGCCCTCGGCCGAAGCCTTCGCTGCGCTCCTGCGCGCCGACGCGCATGACGCCGACGTCTCGCGCCCCTATCCGTTCTTCCTCGCCTCTCCTCTGGAGGGCGAGCCCGACTCGCTCGGCAGCCGCGATGAATGGCTCGCCGAATGGAAGTGGGACGGTATCCGCGCCCAGATCGTGCGGCGCGCGGGAGGGGCCTATCTCTGGTCGCGCGGCGAGGAGCTGATCACCGATCGCTTTCCCGACCTCTCCGGCGCCTGGGCGTCGCTGCCCGAGGGCACGGTGCTCGACGGCGAGGTCCTCGCCTTTGCGCAGGGCGCGCCCTTGCCGTTTTCCCTCCTGCAGCGGCGCATCGGCCGGAAGGTGTTGACGGCGAGAGTGCTCACCGAGGCGCCGGCTGCCTTCATGGCCTATGATCTGCTCGAGCAGCGCGGCGAAGACGTGCGGGCGCTCCCCCTGCGCGAGCGGCGCCCGCGACTTCTCGAGCTGGTTTCCGGCCGCAGCGAGCGGCTCTCGCTCTCGCCCGAAGTGCAGGCCGCGGACTGGCCCGAGCTGCGCTCCTTGCGCAGGGAGGCGCGGCAGCGCGGAGTGGAAGGGCTGATGCTCAAGCGCTGGAGCTCGCCCTATCGAGTGGGTCGGCCGCGCGGGGACTGGTGGAAATGGAAGATCGACCCTTATTCGATCGACGCGGTGCTCGTCTATGCGCAGCCTGGCCACGGCCGGCGCGCGACGCTCTTGACCGACCTCACCTTCGCTCTCTGGGATGGCGGCGAGCTCGTTCCGGTGGCGAAGGCGTATTCGGGGCTCACCGACGAGGAGATCGATCAGCTCGATCGCTGGATCCGGCAGAACACTCTCGAGCGCTTCGGGCCAGTGCGGGCGGTCAAGCCGGCGCACGTCTTCGAGCTGCATTTCGAGGGCATCGGCGAGAGCACCCGCCATCGCAGCGGCGTCGCGGTGCGGTTTCCGCGGATCGCGCGCTGGCGGACGGACAAGAAGCCCGAGGACGCCGACACGCTCGAGGGGCTGCGTGCTCTCCTCAAATCAGCCGGCCGAGAGGACCCAGATCGAGGTTGAGATCTTCCGGCTTGAGACCGAAGCGGAGCGCGAGATCGTGCACCGTTTCCTCCAGCCGCATGAGCGCGAGCCCGATCGCCTCCGTCTCCTCGGCGGTGAGCGTGCCGCCCTCCATCCGGCGGATGGCCTGCTTCTCCAGCAGCTTGCGCAAGAATTCGATCAGCGCCAGCACCAGCCGCGCCACCGACTTCTGCACGTCCTTGGGGTCGGCGTTCCAGCGCGGGGCGCTCGCGGCGCGGCGCTCGATCTCCTTGCGCAGCCGCTCCAGATCGCGCACCTGCAGGGCGACGACGTCGTCCTTCTTCACGGGAGCGCCACCTCCGGCGCGAACGACCAGGCCGGCCACGGCCCGCTCACCGCCACGCGCAATTCCTCGAGGGGAATCTCCCCGATCGCGCGCGCGTAGGCGGGCGCCGCGCCGCGATCGATCAGATGATAGACGCTGGCGAGCAACCCCGGCTCGCTGTGGCGCTCGATCCTCTCGGCGCGCACCAGGCCCGCGAGCGCGCGGCGCAGAGGATCGATCTCGGGCAGCTGCCGGGCCCGCCGCCGCTCTTCGAGATACCGGGTGCCGGCGCCTCCTTCTTTTGCGCTCAACGCAGCGGTGGCCGCCCCCGGGCCGTGGATGCGCAGAGTCATCTGCTCCCTGCCGCGCACCAGCGCGAGCGCCTGGCGCAGCTCCTCGGCGCGGTCGGCGAGCGCGCGCCGAAGGGTGTCTGTGTCGGAGGCGGCGGCGCCGAAGCGCGCCGGCAGACAAGCCTCCACCGCCTCGGCGATGCGCCGCACCGCGGCCTCGTGAGCACGCAGCGACTCGACCGAGAGCGGTGGAGGCGCCTCGCCGGCCAGCGCCGAGAATCCCTCGAGCTGGATGGTCTGCAGCGGCTCGCCGCGCGACCCCGCCGCCTGCCTCGGGGCGTCGGCGACGATGGCGTAGAGGCCGATCATTTGCGTTTCCGTGGCAGCACGCGGTCCGCAGCGCAGAGCATGGCGGAGAGGCGCAGGTAGACGAGGTCCACGCCAGCCACGCCGAGGAAGACTTCGCCGTGGACCATCACGCCTTTGTTGAGGACGTGGTCGATGATCTCCAGCAGGGAAGAGTCGGCGCTCTCGATGATCCCGGCCGCCTCGGCGCGCTCGCGGGTCACGGCTTCTCCACGACGAAGTTGTAGGGCGGCCAGGGACCGGTCAGCGTCAACTGGTAGCCGAGCGGGGCGAGCTTCTTCGCCTGTCCGCGCACGGCGCTCTGGAACGGCTTCACTTTGGTCCGCCGCAGGAGAAAAGCGGCGTCGAGCAGCACGCGCTGTCCGATCTCGCCCGCCGGAGGCGGCCGTTGGCGCGCCTCGTCGGCCTTGGCCGAGAGCTCTTGGAAAAGTCTCGCTGCCCGCTCGCGCGCATTGTGCAAGAGCTCGCGCGTCGCGTCCTGCTCCTTCTTCTTGCGCAAGAGGAAGGCGGCGCCCGTCGAGCCCGGCGCTGCGCCCTGCGCTTCCTCGCGGGTGCGGCGCAGCGCCGCCGCTTCATCGACGATGACCCGCAGTCCCCACTCCTCGCGGCCCTCGATGCGCTCCACCAGCCGATCGATGCGGCGCCGCTGCAGCTGCACGTGCTCGAGGGCGCGCTCGTCGGAGCGGAAGAGCGTGAAGAGCTTCATCGGCACGACCGTGCCGCTGCGGGAGAGATGTTCCACGACCGCCTCGTGCGGCACCGCGCAAGCGCTCACCCAGGAGAGATCCTGCAGCCCCTTCTCGATGGGCTTCTCGCCGTAGCGGTCGAGCGGCGCATCGGCGGCCACCAGCCAGAGGCCGCCGCCCGCGTCGAGAGCGCGCGGCTTGCCGGTGCCGGGCAGGCCGGCCGGCGCTTTGCGCAGGGAGGGCTCCTTGGGAGCGCGGACGAGGCAGTAGAGATAGGTCGCGGAGCTCATTCGATCCTCGTCCAGGTGCGGCCGAAGCGCAGCAGCGCCTCGGCGCCGCGCGGCGGAGGAGCGACCGCGGGCGCTCCCAGCATAGCCCAGCCGCGGCGGCGCCGACGCAAGCGGTCGATCTGCCGCCCCTCCTCGGCGGCGATGCGGCGGCATCTGGAGCATCCGGGCGGCGTCAGGGCATTGACCAGCACCACCGGGGCGGGAATGCGCAGCCTGCGCAGCGCAGCGAGCAGGCGCTCGGTCTCCCGCCGTGGCAGCTCCGCGGCGCGCGCGACCGCGACAAACCGCGCGCGGGCGGGATCGTGCAGCAGCTCTTCGAAGACGCGCAGCTCACGGGCGGTCTCGGTCACGTCCTTCGCCAGCTGGCCGAGGCCGACCACGCGCCGGTACTTGAGGAGGATCTCGAGCATCACCTGCGCCCACTCGCGCGCCTTGGGCACGAGCTCGAGCAAGCGCAGCGCATGTCCGGTGGGCGCGGTATCGACCACGACGACGCGGTCGCGCCGCAACGCCTCGCCGATGGCCAACAGACCAAAGACCTCGTCGAGGCCCGGCGGGGCGAGATCGATCAGGTTCTCCATCACCGCGCGGTCGTAGGGCACGTCGAGCTGCGAGCCGCCGCGGAGCGTCTCGAACAGCTCCTGCACGTTGCGGCGATATCGCTCGCGGCGCGCGGCGAAGGCGCGCGTCGCGTCCACCTCGCGAGCCCACAGGCGCGGCGCGACCTGCCGCTCGTCATCGCCCAAGGGAAGACCGAGCACATCGCCCAGCGAATGCGCCGGGTCGGTGGAGAGCAGCAGCACCTGCGCGCCGCTTCCGGCCAGATGGAGCGCGGTCACCGCTGCGGCGGTGGTCTTGCCCACGCCGCCCTTGCCGCCGAAGAAGAGCAGCCGCGTCTCTTTGGGGGTGAGCAGCTCGAGCGGCATCTCGCTCTCGACGGCGGCAGGCGCCTGGGCCGCGCCCGCGGATCTGCTCAAACGAAATGGGGCTTGCAGCTGCGCGCTGACCCTGGCGAGAGCGCGAAGTCCGCGCGGCTCGCTGGATTGGTCCTCGACCCCGTCGAGCGGAAGGCCCAGCGACCGCGCCTCCCGCAGCACCGTGCTCTCGATGGCGCGGCGGCTGGAGCAGAGCGCGCAGCGGCCGATTGGGGCGGGCGTGATCCGGTTGGCGATGGCGCGCTCGACCGGCATTCCCTCCTCTCGCAAAGCGGCGATGCCGTCGCGGGTCTCGGCCAACGAAAGCTCCTCCGCCAGCATCACCCAGTGGAACTCCGCCCGGGCGCCGTCGCGCAACAGCTCGCGCAGCGATTCCGCCCGCTGCCGCAGCTCCTCGATGACGTCGTCCTCCGCATCGCGCCGGTACGATCCGCGCAGGCTCTGCAAGAGCGCCCGATGCTTGGCCTGCAGGTCGTCGAGCACGCGCGCCAGGTCGGCCAGCGTGCGCGGCATGCCGAGGAGCCGCAGGGTGTGCCCGGTCGGCGCGGTGTCGACGACCACTTCCTCGAAGCCCGCGCCGAGCCGCTCCAGTTCGATGAGCCCGACCAGCTCGTCGACGCCGGGCAGCGAGAGGCGGAAGAGCGCGTCGATGTCCTCGTCGTCGAGATACGTGCCGCGCGCCGCGATCGATCGAAGGCTCCGCTCCCGCGCGCCCAGCCAGCGCGAAAGCGCGCGGTCGGCATTCATCTCCGCGGCGTAGAGCGAGCCGCGCACGCGCCGCGGCGTCGCCGCGAGCCTCATCTCCAGCGCATCTCCCAGCGAATGAGCGGGATCGGTCGAGACCACCAACGTGCGGGCGCGCCGCGAGAGCGAGAGCGCAAAGGCCGCCGCGCAGGTCGTCTTCCCCACGCCCCCTTTGCCGGCGAAAAATCGATAGCGCGGGCTCACTCCTCGTCAGAGTACGCCGTCGCCTCGATTCCAGTGACTTTCATCTCTCCCGCGTCGGGCTCCTTGCCCTTCCGCCGCTCGCGGATCTCGCGCAGCCGCGCGAGGACGTCGCGCTCCAGCGCGGTGAACTCTTCGGCGCTCAACTCGCCCAGCTCCAGCCGCATCTGCGCCGCGAGGAGCTCCTCCCGCAGCTTGGAGTCGTCGTTGAGCTCGGAATCGACCGCCGCGGCGATCTTGCCGAGGACGAACTTGATGCCCCCCACCAGCATGCGGTCGATGATGAGCACTACTTCTCCTTGGCGCGCTCCAGCTTGAGGCGGATGTTGACGAAGTTGTACGGCGGCCAGGGCCCCGTGTACTTGAAGGTCAGCTTGTCGAACCGCGCGCCGATCTCCTTGACGCGCTGATCGAAGGCCGTCTCCTTGTCGCGCGCCACGAGGAAGGCGGCGTTCATGATCATCTTGTCGCCGATGGGCTTGTTGGCGCGCGAGGCCACCGCCACGTCGCGCAGCGCCTCGAAGATCTCCGCCACGTACTTTTCGCTGTGCGCCTGCAGGGCCGCGTCGACCAGCCGGCCGTACTGCATGCGGGCGAAGTAGGTGGACCCCTTCTGCACCGAGATCTCCTGCTTGAGCTTGCTGACGTCCTCGTCCTGCCGCTCGATCTCGCGCACCATCACGTCGCGATCCCAGAGGACCTTGAGGCCGAACTCGAGCTTGTCCTCCATCTTCACCAGGACGTCGTGGAAGGCGTCGTAGGCCGAGCGAAGCAATTCGACGATGTCCTCGCGGGTCTTGAACACCGTGCCGAAGCTCATGGGGATGACGGTGTGCTTGCGCATCACCGTCTCGTTGACCCGCTCGTGAGCGAGAACGTTCTCGCGGGTCGGGTCGTGCACCTCGATGGGCGTGTCGGACACCACCGCGGCGATGTCGCGGTAATTGATGGTGTGCACGTCGGCCGGCTCGCTGCCGATGCCGAGCGGTCCGAAGCGGAGTTGCTCGCTCGAGCCGATGATGCAGTAGACGTATTTGCCGCGGGCCTCGGCCGCGCGCGCCTTCGCTCCGTTGCCGTTCTGCGGCGAGCGAGGAGGCTTCGAGACCGGCTTCGCAGCGCTGCGGGCGGACTTGGTCTTGCGCGCCACGGTGGGCCTCTTCGTTTCCGGCATCCCTACCTCTTCGCCTCGATGCTCGCCTTGCCGCTCTCCAGCATCCGCTTGATCTCCGCCACCAGCTGGTCGGGCAAGCAGGGCTTTGCGAGGAAGGAGTCGCAACCTGCATCGCGGGCGACCTGGGAATGTCCCGCGAGAGCATGTCCGGTGAGCGCGACCACCGGAATCATGCGCGTCCGGTCGTCGTCCTTGAGACGCCGGGTGGCTTCCCAGCCATCCATCACCGGGAGCGAGAGGTCCATGATGATGATGTCGGGCATGCGCGACCGCGCTTCCTCCAGCGCCTCGGCGCCGTTCCTGGCTTCGATCACGTCGTAGCCGCAGAAGCTCAAGTACTCGCAGTACATCTCGCGGTTGTCGGCGAAGTCGTCGACCACGAGAACCAGCGGCCTGCGGGGCGTCTCTGCTACCGCGCTCATCTTCGCTTCCCCCTCCGAGGGATCACGAGCGTGAACGTCGAACCCTGCCCGAGCTTCGACTGCAACTCGATCCGGCCCCCGAGCATCGTGGCCAGGCGGCGGCAGATGGAGAGCCCCAGGCCAGCGCCGCCGTACTCGCGCGTCACCGAGTTGTCCGCCTGGCGGAAGTCCTCGAACACTTCTTCGTGGTCCTGTTCGGCGATGCCGATGCCCGTGTCCTGGACGGAGATGAGCGCGTTGCATTCGTCGGCATCGGTGGTGGCGCGAACGCGGACCAGGCCCTGCGGCGTGAACTTGATGGCGTTGGTCAGGAGGTTGAGGACGATCTGCTTCACCTTCTGCCGGTCGCTGAGCAAGGGCGGCAGCTCGTCGATCTCGGTGACCGTCCGCAGCTTCGCCTTCTGCAGGAGCGGCTCGACCTCGGCGAGCAGCTCGCCGATCAAGGTGGGCAGCTCGAACTCCTCGAGGTGCAGCGGCATCTTGCCCGCCTCGATGCGGCTGATGTCGAGGATGTCGTTGATGATGGAGAGGAGGTGCTTGCCGTTGGAGTCGATCCGCTCCAGCTTCACTTTCTGCGGCGGAGTCACCTCGCCGGAGACGCCGCCGAGGAGCATGCTGGTGTAGCCGAGGATGGCGTTGAGCGGCGTGCGGAACTCGTGCGACATGTTGGCGAGGAACTGGCTCTTGAGCTGTGAGCCCTGCTCCAGCGCGAGGTGCTGCCGCTGCAAGAGCTCGTTGCGTCGCACCAGCTCGGCGGTCGCCTCGCGGACGCGCTCCTCCAGCTGCGCGCTGGCGGCCTTGAGCTGCTCGTAGAGGCGCGCCTTCTCCAGCGCCTCGGTGCGGTCGTGGAGGATGGTCACGACCGCCGTGACCTCACCGTGCTCGGAGAGGACCTTGCCGGCGATGGCCTCGACGGGCAGCGGCTGCAGCTCCGCGGGATCGGTGAGGAGGATCTCCGCCCGCCAGCGCATTCCCGCGCCGGGGGTGAGGAAGAGATTGGTGACGAAGCTGGAGAAATGCGCGTCGTTGCTGCGCACCGCCCGCTGCGCGTCGTCGTTGCCGGCCGGATCGTCGGGCGCGGTGAAGAGCCGCTCGGCGGGCGAATTCATCAGGAGGATCTTGCCGGAGGGATCGGTGACGAGGATCGGATCGGCGACGGAGTCGATGATCAGGTCGAGCCGGTCCCGCTCGGCGCGCACATCGGCCTCGGCCAGCTTCAGCTTGCGGTAGTTCTCCTCGATCTGCTCGGTTGCCGCGCGCAGGTCGGTGACGTTGCGCAGGATGGAGACGACGCAGGTCCCTTCCCGCGGGTGCTGCACGACCGAAGACAAGAGCTCGAAGAGCAGGTCGCTGCCCTCGCTGGGCGAGACGAGCAACAGCTCGCGCCGGGCGGCGCCGCTTTCGTCGATGGCCTGCTGCGAGAGCGTGGCGGAGAAGAGCATGTTGTTCAGCGCCACGGCGCGGTGGCGGCCCTCGCTTTCGCCATCCTTGGCGCTGAAGAGCGCGTCGGCGCGCGCGTTCGAGATGATCATCCTCCCTTCGGTGTCGGTGAGCAGGATGGGGTCGGGCGAGGCGTTGATGATGCTGAGGAGCAGCTCGCGTTCTCGCGCCAGCCTGTGCTCGCCTTCGAGAAGCGCGGTCTGGCTGCGCAGCCGCGAGAGCTTCTGTCCGAGCAGCTCCGCCGCCCAGCGCGCCTGCGCCTCGAGCTCGCCGCCGGCCAGGCTGACGAGGAGCAGCCCGAGCCGAGCCTCGCGCTTCTCCGAAACCGGCAGCGGCAGCGCGAGCAGATCGTCGCGGCCGAAGATGGCCGGCCGCCGCCGCTTGGCGCTGAGCGGCACCGGCTCCGGGCCCGCCAGCGCGAAGACGAGCGGGTCCTGCGGGTCCTCGAGCGCGATGGTGAGTCCGCGCAGCTGCGAGTCGGGCACGCCGCGCGCGAGGACATCCTTCACCTTGCCGGTCTCGCCGTCGATGAGCGCGCAGATGGCGCGGCGGGCCCCGGCCTGGGCCAGCCAGTCGACGGTGCCCTGGGCGCACTCGCGCGCCTCGTCGGTACCGAGGAGAAACTCGGCGAGCGACAGCCGCGCCCTGGCGCCAGCCTCGCCCTCGATGGGCGGGGCCGGTTTGCGCGCCTGCGCCGGCGAGACCGCCCGCATCCCTACTCCGCACGACGCCGCTTGGCCACGGCCCCGGCTGTCGCCTTGGCAACGCCCGACTTGGCGGCGAGCTGCGCCTTGAGCGAGGCGTTCTCGGCCAGGACGGCCTCGTGCGTCTTGTTGTCGATCAGCTTGGGGCCCGCGATGCCGCCTACCTGGCCCACCGCCTCCGAGTACTTGAGGTAAGTGTCGATGGAGGCCACCACCACGCGCGCCTCGACGGTGATGAGGTCGATGCCGACCAGCGAGACGCGGACCCAGGCGTCGATGACGATGCCTTTGTCGAGCACCCGGTCGAGCACGTCGATGAGGCTGGAACCACCTGATGCTCGTTCAACCGGCATGTCGCTGCTCCTCTGCTAGGTGTTCCGCCGCGGAATCGCGCGCCGCCGGGCCGAGGGAGTCCGGCGCGTGAGTGACTCCACCTTGCGCTCCAACAATCGGATCTGCTGGCGGAGCTGTTCGTTCTCGAGCTCGTGCCGCCTGCTGCCCGGGGCGAGATGGCTGTCGTAGCGCCACCAGTCGAGTCCGATCTGCTGCGCCTTGTCGATGGAGCAGACGATCAGGCGGATGCGGATGGTGAGCAGCTCGACTTCGGCGAGCGAGACTTTGATGTCGCCGGCGACGACCAGGCCCTTGTCCAGGACCCGGTCGAGGACGTCGACCAGTCCGCTCGCCTGTTGTCGCCCTGGCTGTAGCTCGGTTCCCATGGGCTCAATGGTTGTAGCTCGACGCGGGGGAGCAGAGGCAAGCGCCATGTACAAAATGCACTACCTGGAGTGTCTTGTACCGGACGGACTACCCTACGGCGCCTCGGATATTACGCAGTTTTCTGTAGGTAGAAGCGCGTAACAGGGTGCGACATGGACTATAGTCCCGATTCGATGCCGGTCGAAAAATTGCGGCTCGTGCTCGTCGACGACGACGTCGATCTCGCGATGGTGACACAGGCCGCGCTGGAGATGGAAGGCATCGACGTCGACGTTGCCCACGACGGGCGCGCCGGACTGACGCTGATCGATCGCGTCCATCCTGACGTGGTGGTCACCGACCTGATCATGCCCATCGCCGACGGTCTACAGCTCATCCAATGGCTGATGGCGCGGCAGGGACCGCCGGTGATCGCCATCTCCGCCGTCGGGAGCCGGCTGCACGCGGCGCGGGAGCTGGGCGCGGTCGAGGCGCTGGTCAAGCCGGTGCATCCCGGCGAGCTGGCCGCTTGCGCGCGCAAGGTGGTCCGCAACGCGGCCACGGCGCATTGATCATCGGCTCGCAGGAGTGGAGCGACCTGCTGTTCATCCACTGGCGCGTCGCCGCCTCCGACCTGCGCCGGCACGTGCACGACCGCCTCTCCATCGACGAGCGCGACGGCAGCGCCTGGATCTCGATGACGCCCTTCACGCTGAGGCGCGGCCGGCTGCGCGGCCTGCCGGCGTTGCCCGATTTCCACGAGCTCAATTTCCGCACGTACGTGACCCTCTCCGGCCAGCCCGGCATCTGGTTCTTCAGCCTCGACGCGGCGAACCTTCTCGCGGTGGCCGCGGCGCGACTCACCGTGCGGCTGCCTTATTTTCCGGCGCGGATGGATCGCGGCCCCGGTTGGTATCGCAGCGAGCGGCGGACGGGTCAGGGCAGTTTCCAGGCGCGTTGGAGCGAGGGGGCCGAGCTCGGCAGCGCCGTTGAAGGATCGCTCGAGCAGTTTCTCGTCGAGCGCTATGTCTTGTACTCGCGCGCGGCCGGACCGTTGCTCTTTCGCCAGCGCGTGCATCATGCGCCCTGGCCTTTGCGCGCGGCGCGGTTGGAATCCGTACACGAGGATCTCTCGACCGCGGCCGGCCTGTCGCCGCCCGGGCCGCCGGCGCTCTGCCACTTCAGCCCCGGCGTGTCAGTGGAGTTCGAGCCCTTCTTCCCTGTCTAGGCCCCTGACCAATGGCGCGATGTTCGTCAGGTCGCGCACGAACATCTCCATCTCGCGATGGCGGCTCTCGTCGTCGGGCGCGCGGAGGATCGAAGAGGGATGGACGGTGGCCATGATCGCCTCCGCCAGCTCGCTCTTGAAGATCTGGCCGCGCATCTGCGTGACGCGGAAGCTCTTGCCCAGGAGCGCCTGCGCCGCGGTCGCGCCCAGGCAAACCAGCACGCGCGGCTTCACCACGGCCAGCTCTGCTTCCAGCCAGGGACGGCACGCGGCGATCTCGCGCGCGTTGGGCTTCTCGTGCAGCCGTCGTTTCCCGCGCGGCGTCCACTTGAAGTGCTTGACGACGTTGGTCACGTACACGAGCTTGCGGTCGATGCCCGCTTCCTCCAGCGCCCGGTCGAGCAGCTTTCCGGCCGGACCGACGAAGGGGCGTCCCGCCTTGTCCTCGGAATCTCCCGGCTGCTCGCCGAGAAAGATGGCCCGCGCCGTCCGCTCGCCTTCGCCGAAGACGGTCTGCGTGCCCGTTTTGTACAAATCGCAGGCAGTGCACCGGGCCGCGGCAGTGTGGAGCCGCTCGAGGGTGGGCCGCTCGGGCACCAGGGGAGCAGCGGTCGGCAGCGATCGAGTCGCCATGGAGCGACGATATGCATGCGGCCCGGCGCATGCTCAGATCAAATGGGTGATCCACCTCGGCACGAGTGGCTACGCCTACGACCACTGGAAGCACATCTTCTATCCGCGCGGCCTGCCTTCGAAGCGCTGGCTGGAGCATTACGCGCGCGCTTTCTCTACCGTCGAGCTGAACGCCACCTTCTATCGACTGCCGACACCCTCTGCCGTCGACGGTTGGCGCGAGGCAACGCCGCCCGGTTTTATCTTCGCCGCCAAAGGGAGCCGCTTCCTCACGCACATGAAGCGGCTCAAGGACGCGGGGCCGGGCATCGAGCGCTACTTCGATCTCATCCTGCGGCTGGGCAAGAAGCTCTCCGTCGTCCTCTGGCAGCTGCCACCGCAGATGAACCGCGCCGACCCCGAGCGGCTGCTGAGATTTCTCCAGAAGCTGCCGCGGAGGGGACTGCGCCACGCCGTCGAGTTCCGCAGCGACGCCTGGTACACGAAGGAAATCAGCGATCTGCTCGACGCGCAGGGCGTCGCCTTCTGCGAGCACGATCTTGTCCTGCGCGATCCGCCCCGCCACACCGGCGGCTTCCGCTATCTGCGCTTCCACGGCGCGACCGGAAAATATCGCGGGCGGTACGGCAAGCGCGGGCTGCGGTCCTACGCCCGGGATCTTCTCCAGTGGCGTGGCGACGCCTACGTCTATTTCAACAACGACATTCTCGGCCACGCTCTCCGCGACGCCCTTGACCTCGGAGAGCTGCTCGGCGAATGCATCGTCCGGCCTGCGCGGGCGGCGCATCCCTGACATACTCGGCGCATGCTGTTCGAAACCAGGGCGGGAGCGGTGCGGCTGCGCTGGAACGAACGCGGCCTTTGCGCCATCGAGATGCCGGAGATGTCGCCGCGCGCGCTGCGCGCCGAGTTGGCCAAGCAGAATGGCGAGCACCCGCGCTTCGTGCGCGAGGCCGCGCGCATGCTCAAGGCGCACCTGGCTGGCGGTCCGAAGGACCTCTCCCGGTTGCCGCTCGATCTCTCGCTCCTGGCGCCTTTCCAGCTGCAGGTCTACGAAGCAGTCCGCGCGCTTCCCCGCGGCCGCACCGCGACCTACGGCGAGATCGCCGCGCTCTTGGGCAAGCCCGGCGCCTCGCGCGCGGTGGGACAGGCGCTGGGGCGCAATCCATTCCTCATCGCCGTCCCCTGCCATCGCGTTCTGGCGGCGGGCGGCGCGCCGGGCGGCTTCTCCGCGCCGGGGGGCGTCGTCACCAAGCAGCGGCTGCTCGCGCTCGAAGGCGTGCGCATCAAGGTCGACCACGGGTTGCCCTTCGACGTCGATCTGGCGATGGAGACGCTGCGCGACGCCGACCGGCGCCTGGCCCGGCTGATGGATCGCGCCATCGCTTTCCGTATCCGGCCCGACGCGGTGCAGAGCCCTTTCGAGGCGCTGGTGGAATCGATCGTCTATCAGCAGCTCTCCGGGGCCGCGGCCGCGACCATCCTGGGGAGGATCATCGATCTCTTCAAGCCGCGTCGCTTCCCGCGGCCGGAGGATCTGATCGAGACATCCGACGAGAAGCTGCGCTCGGCCGGGCTCTCGCGCGCCAAGGCGCTGGCGCTGCGCGATCTCTCCGCGAAGGCGCTCGACGGCACCGTTCCGCCGCTGGCCGCGCTGGAGAAGCTCTCCGACGACGAGATCGTCGAGCGGCTCACGGCCGTCCGCGGCGTCGGCCGCTGGACGGTGGAGATGATGCTCATCTTCCGCATGGGCCGCCCAGACGTGCTGCCGGTGGACGACTATGGCGTGCGCAAAGGCTTCGCCATCTTCCGCCGGCTGCGCGATCTGCCCTCGCCCAAGGAGCTGGCGGCTTACGGCGAGCGCTGGCGCCCCTACCGCACCGTGGCCAGCTGGTACATGTGGCGCGCCCTGGAGCTCTAGGGGGCCGTCTTGGCGCGCGGCTGCGCGTGGGCCAGCGGTCCAGGGATCAGATCGATGCGCACCAGCGGATCCTTGGGCTCGATCATCGGGCCTTCGAAGCGCAAGAACGCCGCGGGGTCGCTCCCCACCAGCCAGATGCGGACGTCGGGCGGGTCGACGAAAAGCCGGACCAGGCCGGGGATGTCGACGTGGATGGTGTACCTGTCGCCCGGAATGGTGCGGCCCGCCATGCGCACGGGGTCGTTTCCGTCGCGCGTGACGGTCACCCGCGCGGTGCGCGGCTTCGGGGTAAAGGCGACCGCGCGCAAATCGACGTGCTCCCCAGGGGCGAGCTGCGAGCGCAGCGCCTTGACGACGGTCTCGAAACCGATGCCGCCGAAAGTCTTGCCGGGCTCGATGTCGAGATCTTCCTTCCACCGCTTGTGCTGGTCGACGCGGGTCGCCACGCCTTTTTTGGCGATGAAGTCCGCCTCGTACTGGCGTACCAGCCGCTCGCCGTCTCGCTCGGTCCAGTCCCAGCTCTCCTGCACGATCTGCGGGTGCAGGCGCAGCGCCGCCCGCTCGACGATGGTGCGCCCGCCAGGGAAGTCGAACCGCGACTCGATGTGCAGGACGTCGCCTTCGACCTTCTGGATGTAGCGGCCCTCGGCGATGGGGTCGCCGTGGACGTCGGTCAGGGCAGGAAACGCCTGCACGTCACCTTCGGCATTGCTCGGCGCGATGGCGAGCACCAGCGAGAGAAGGACCATCTTTGCAAACTGCGCACGTCAGGCGAGATCGAACAGCAGGATCTCGGCGCCGCCGCGGCCGAGGATGCTGAGGGCGCGCTCGTCGCTCACGGCAGCTCCGTCGCCGGTCTCGAGCCGCTGCCCGTTGAGCTCGACCGCGCCGCGCGCCACCTGCAGCCAGGCATGACGGTCCTTCGCCAGCGCATGCTCGATGCGCTCGCCGGAAGCGAGCAGCGCGCCATAGATGGCCGCGTCCTGGTGGACGGTGAGCGCGGCCTCGCGCGGCTCGCGCGCGGCGAGAAGCCGCAGCTTCCCGCGGCGCTCCTCGACGGCGAACTTCTTCTGCTCGTAACCGGGAGCGATCCCCTTCTGCTCCGGCACGATCCAGATCTGCAGGAAGTGGACCTTCTCGGTATGTGAGGCGTTGAACTCGCTGTGCACCACGCCGGTGCCGGCGCTCATCCGCTGCACCTCGCCGGGGCGGATGATGGACCCTGTGCCGAGGTCGTCGCGGTGCTGCAGCGCCCCCTCGAGAACGTAGGAGACGATCTCCATGTCGCGGTGTTGATGGGCGCTGAATCCCTGGCCCGGCTCGACGGTGTCGTCGTTGATCACCCGAAGCGCGCGGAAGCCGCTGTAGTTGGGATCGTAGTGGTCCCCGAACGAGAAGCTGTGCCAGCTGTCCAGCCAGCCCGCTTTGGTATGGAAGCGATCCTTCGCTCTGCGCAGTGCGATCATGGCGGCCTTCGGATGCCCGGCGATCGGTTCGAGGTTATGGTTGCCGCATGATTACCATCAAGTACTGCAATTCGTGAGGATACAAGCCCCGGGCTGTCCGTGCGGCGGCCGCTCTGGAGAAGGAGCTGCGGGTGAAGGCCGAGATCGAGGTCGGCCCGACCGGCAGCTTCATCGTCGACGTCGACGGCGAGGTGGTGGCGGAGAAGGGCGAGCGCGGGTTTCCCAGCGAGGAGGAAATCGTCGACGCCGTGCGCAGGAAAGTGCGGCGCTGATCATTCGTCGGCGGGCCCGCCGCTGCGGGCCAGATCCTCGGTGCGAATCCTCTCCGGGTCCATTCCGCGCGCCCGCTTGGTCATGGTGGCGAGCAGCTCGTCGAAGGGCGGTGGCTCTCCTTTGATGAAGCGCAGCGGATTGACGCGCGCGACCACGAAGGCCTTCAAGTAAGGCGAAGTCAGGCCGCGCTCCTTCAGCTTCTCCACCGCGGCGCTGACGGCGTCGTCGAGATCGAGCAGCATCTGCGCGCGGCGCTCGCGCTCGCCCACGCCCTTCTCGAGCGGCTGGTCGAGATATTGATCGACCTTCTTCAGCGCCGGCGCATAGGCCCCGCCGGAAAGGCGGCCGCGCTTTTCGTAAGCGAATCCGAGAGTGACCAGCGCGGCCTCCTCGAACTCGAGAGCGAACTCGCTCTCCTTGCGCGAAGGGTCGAGCCCGGCCAGGTCGCGGTACATGCGCACCACTTCCAGCGCCTTCTCCCGCAGGTTGTGCGCCTTCTCGATGTTGAGCGCGAGGATCTGGTAGGCCACCTCGCGCTCCGGCACCACCAGCGCGAGGATCGCTTTCGCGCCCAGCTCCTTGAGCGCAGTCAGCCGATGGCCGCCGTTCGGCGTGCGGAAGCCGTCCTGCTCGCGCACGGCGATGATGGGATCGAGGTAGCGCCGCGTCTTGTCCATCGCCCGCGTCAGCTTGAGCACGTGCGCGTCGGAGACGTCGCGCTGGAAGGGAGTCGGTTCGACCTTGTCCACCGGGAGCGCGGCGAAGAGCAGCGCATGTCCGCCGAGCGGCTCGCGGTAGGTGGCCAGCACCGCGCCGCCCTCTTTTTCGATGGCCGCGGTCAGTTCCTGCAGCTCGGGCGGCGTCGTTTCCAAACGGAGCTGCGCCGGCTGCAGCTCGGTGGGCTTGAGCTTCACTCCCTTGCGGGCACGCGGCTTGCCCGACTTCGTCACCGGACGTTTTCGCGCTGAGGGCATGGCGCGGCACGCTAGCCCTTCCTGCGCGCGTCTGCCAGCTGTCCTATCCTCTCGGGCGCCATGCAGCGGCCACTGCCGCGCGCCTTCTGGATCCTTTGGACCGGCGCGCTCATCAATCGCCTGGGCGGCTTCGTCATGCCGCTGCTCGCGCTCTATCTCACCGGCGCACGCGGCATGCGCGTCGAGGAGGTGGGCTTCATCATCTCGCTGCTCGGCGCCGGTACGCTCTGCGCCGGTCCGGTGGGCGGCTTCCTCTCCGATCACATCGGCCGCAGGCGGACGCTTCTCTTCGCGCTGGTCAGCGGCGCCTTGGCCATGATCCACCTCGCCATCGCGCTCTCGCCGGCGCACATCGCGGCGGCAGCTTTTCTCCTCGGCCTCTTCGGCGACCTGTACCGGCCGGCGGTGTCGGCGGCCATCGCGGATCTGGTCGAGCCCGCCGACCGGGTCCGCGCCTATGGCCATCTCTACTGGGCGGTCAACCTCGGCTTCGCCGTGGGGAGCGCGCTGGGCGGACTGCTCGCGCGGCACGGCTGGTATCTGCTCTTCTACGGCGACGCAGCGACGACGCTCGCCTACGCCGTCATCGTCTGGCTGCGCGTCGGCGAGACGCGGCCGGCGCCCGCCGCCGAAGAACGCCGGCCGCCGCCCTGGGCGCCGCTCGGCGATCGGCCTTTCCTCATCTTCGTCGTGCTCACCATGCTGGTGTGGATGCTCCTCTTGCAATCCTTCACCACGCTTCCGGTCGATCTGCGCGAGCATGGCATCGCTCCTTCGACCTATGGCCTGCTCATCGCCATCAACGGCGTCCTCATCGTGCTGCTGCAGCCGTTCGCTTCTCGAGCGCTGGGCCGATTTCCCCGCCATCGCGTGCTGGCAGGCTCCGCTGCGCTGATCGGCATCGGCTTCGGCTTGACGGCGGCGATGCGATCGATCCCCGGCTACGCCCTCGCGATCGTCATCTGGTCGCTGGGCGAGATCGTCATGGCCGGCATCGGCCCGACCGTGACCGCCGACGCTGCTCCGCCCGGTCTGCGCGGCGCCTACCAGGGCCTCTTTCAGGGCGGCATCGGCGCCGCGGCGCTGCTCGCGCCCTCGCTCGGATCGCTCGTGCTCGGTCACTTCGGATCGCGCGCGCTCTGGCTCTCTTGCGCGGCGGTCGGCTTCACCGCGGCCGCGGGACAGCTGCTGCTGGGGATGAGGCGAAAGCCGGCGCTGCTCAGCAGTACTGTTCGATGACGTCGAGCAGCGGATCGAGATCGAACGGCTTCTGCAAGAAACCGGTGGCGTTGAGCGAGGCCGCCTCCTTCGCCGCCTGCGCGGCGCCCGAGACGATCACGGTGGGGATTTCCTTGAGCGAAGGATTGGCCATTTGCAGGGCGCGGAAATCCCAGCCGTTCATCACCGGCATCATCAGATCGAGGAGGATCATGCAGGGCAGCGGCGCCTGCTTGAGCCGCTCGAGCGCCTCCTGCCCGTTGCGCGCCTGCGCGACCCGGTAGCCCTCGCCCTCGAGCAGCGCAGCCATTTCTTCGCGGATGTCCGTGTCGTCCTCGACGACGAGGATCAAGCCCTGGTTCTGCGCTTCAGTCATGCGCCCCCCCACCGCCCCGCCCATCGATGGCTGCAGCGACGAATACCAGCGCATGACCGCATCAAAAGATTGCGAGGGCGATCACCGGAGGTTCACTAGCGAACAAAAAGGTCCCCTCACTTGACGATGCGGAACGATCGGTGCGCGGCGCGGTTGCGGTAATCAATCGGCACCGTCTCCTCCGTCTTCTCCTCGCAGTGGAGCCCTTGCAGACGGGGTTCGAACCGCTGGTGGTTGGTGGCGAACCAGAGCACGCCGGAAGGCTCGAGCAATTCCAGCGAGCGATCGATCAGCTCCCGGTGGTCCTGCTGCACGTCGAAGCCGCCGCGGTCGGAGAAGGAGGGCGGATCGAGCATGCACAAGGTCCAGCGCCGCCCGGCGGCGCGCTCGAGGAAATCGCCGACCTCGGCGCGCACCATCTCTGCGCCTTCGACGCCGTTGAGGAGCAGATTGTCGCGCGCCCAATCGAGATAGTTCGCGGAGGCGTCGACGGTGGTGGTGCTGCGCGCTCCGCCTCGCGCGGCTGCGCAGGTGAAGCTGCCGGTGTAACCGAAGAGGTTGAGGAAGAGAGCGCCGCGCGCTTCCGCCCGCACCAGCGCGCGGGTCTCGCGGTGATCGGCAAAGAGACCGGTGTCGATGTAGTCGTCGAGGTTGACGAGAAAGCGCAGATCGCGCTCGCGGACCTCGAGGCGTTGGCCAGCGTGCGCCAGCCGCTGGTAGCGCGCGGCCCCGGTGCGGCGCCGCTTGAGATGGACGCGCTCGCCCGGCACTTGCAGCGCTTGCGCGGCGGCGGCGGCCATCGACTCCAGCCAGCCCGGCCCGGTCTGCTCGCGCTCGTACTCGGCCACCACCAGATGGCCCTCGTACCAGTCGGCGACGGCGCGGATCTCGGGGATGTCGCGATCGTACAGCCGGAAGGCGCCGATACCGCGCCGCTCGAATACGCCGTGCAATCTGCGGAAGTTCTTCCGCACGCGGTTGGCGAACATGAGCGCCTGCCGCTGGGTCAAAACTTCTCCGTGGCCCAGCGCTCCATGTGATCGATGAGGACGTCGGGTGCATCCTCCTGCAGGTAGTGGCCGGCCCGCTCGAGCAGGAAGGGCCCATCGACCTCGTCGAAGGTGCCCGTCCACCGCTGCAGCATCTGCTGCTTGAAGGCGGGATCCTTGCGCGCCCAGCAGATCAGCGCCGGCTTCCGCCGCAGCCGCAAGAGGCCGTCCTCGATGGCGGCCATGGTCGCCCACGACTCGTGCTGCAGGTCGCGCGTCTCGGGGATGAGCTGGGGAAAGCGCGCCACGCCGATGCGATCGTCGGGCGTGGGCAGCGCTGCGCGGTAGGGCATCAGATCCTCGTCGCTGCGGCCGGGTCTCATCGCCCACTCGACGAAGATGTTGGATTGCACGGCGCGCTTCCATCCGCCCTTGCCCAGCGCGAGGAGCTTGAAGAACCAGGGCAGCTTCATGCGCGGCTCGCGCACGAACGCCCAGGTGTTGAAGACCACCACGCCCGCCACGCGCTCGGGGTTGCGGGTGGCCCAGCCCATCCCGATCGGGCCGCCCCAGTCCTGCAGCACCGGGACCACGCGGTCGGCTTGCAGCTCGGAGAGCGCGCCGCCCAGATTCTTGATGTGGCGCTCGAGCGAGTACCACTTCGGATCGCGCGGCTTGTCGCTGCGGCCGAAGCCGACGTGGTCGGGCGCGATCACCCGATATCGCCAGGAGAGGCGCGCGATGAATTTCCGGTAGAGATAGCTCCAGGTCGGATTGCCGTGGAGGAGCAGGAAAGTGACCTTCGCGTCGCGGGGCCCTTCGTCGATCACTGCCTGGCGCACGCCCTCGGCGACCGGCACGAGGCGGCTCTTCCAGGGGAAGCGGCCGCCGAAGTCGGAGTTCACGTCGAGGCCGGTGTAGACGCGCATCGCCGGGATTGTGGCGTGCGCGAGCGAGGGGCGCCAGTTTGTGCTCAGCGCGCTTCAGGGAGCCTCCTTGCCCTGCAGGTATTTCGCGAAGAAACGCAGCGAATATCCGATTTGATAGACCTGATTGTTGCGGTTCTGCGCCCCGTGGCCTTCGTCGGGGAAGATGACCAGCTCGACGGGGAGATTGCGCGCCCGGAGCGCATCGTGGATCTGCAGCGCCTCGCCGGCGGGAACGCGCGGATCGCTCGCGCCCTGGATGAGCAGCATCGGGCCCTTCACCTTGTCGATGTAGGTGATCGGCGAGAGCTGGAGCAATGCATCGCGATCCTTTTCCGGATCGCCATATTCGCTGACGCGCAGCGCGCGGCGGTACGGCGCCGTGTTCATCAGGAAGGTGACGAGATTCGAGATGCCGACGATCTCGACGCCCGCGTCGTAGGCGCCGGCGAACATCGTCATGCCGATGAGCGAGGAATAACCGCCGTAGCTGCCGCCGTAGATCCCCAATTTGCCGCCGCCGAAGCGCTTGCGCGCCCAGGACGCGGCGTCCTCGATGTCGGTGATGATCTGCAGGCGCCTCTTGCCGTCGTCGGCGTGCAGCCAGGTCTTGCCGTAGCCGTCGCTGCCTCGCACGTTCGGCTCGACGAAGATGAAACCGGAATCGACGAACATCTGCGCATGGACGGAGAAGCCGGGCAGCGCCTGCGCTTCGGGCCCGCCGTGGAAGTTCACCACGATCGGGCAGGGCGCGGCGCAACTCTTCGGCTCGCGCACGAAGACGGGAATCTGCGTGCCGTCGCGCGCTGGATACGTCTCGCTGCGGGCGCGGACGAAGCTCGTCAGATCGATCTCGGGCGCGCTGCCGGTGTGCCAGCGAGCCAGTCTTCCGCTCTTCCAGTCGACGACGTAGCTCTGCAAGGGTTCGGTGCCGGTGTCGACGGCGATGACGGTGAAGCGGCCATCCCGCGTCGTCTGCCCGAAGCGGACGTGATCCGCGGTGGGCAAGGGCGGCAGCGGGAGCTCTTTGTGCGTGAGCGCGTCCATCGCGTGCAGGCGGGTGTAGCCGCGCTCATTGACCGTATAGAGGATGCGGCGGCGCGGCCGA
>Ga0209471_1000269_pt1 | contig 37125 bp, 39 predicted proteins | sample GraSoiAngelo_128_FD_185885 | JGI IMG/M metagenome (GOLD analysis project Ga0209471, IMG submission 185885) | Grasslands soil microbial communities from the Angelo Coastal Reserve, California, USA - 14_0927_12_20cm (SPAdes) (version 2) | ecosystem: Environmental > Terrestrial > Soil > Grasslands ... | reverse complement strand
TCAGCGCTGGCCAGCAAGTGCAATGGCACAACGCCGATACGACGCACTCGGTTGTTCCGGATTCTGCGCCGCCGCCCCAAATGGAAGGTCCCGCGGCCACAGGAGCGACTTACGGAGCGCAGACCATCGCCACGGCCGGCACGTATCACTACCACTGCGGCATTCACCCAACGATGCACGGCACGATCGTCGTTCAGTAATCCTCTTCACGGCCGACCAGGTCGTGCGAGCCGGTGACGAGGACTCTCAGCAGCTTGAGGGTGCCGACGCCGTCGCTCTCGGCCACGGCGAGCACGCGGTCTTCCGGATCGATCAGGCGCACGCGCCGGCCGCGAGGGAACGGCGGCGCGCGCAGCCGCGACAGGTCGGCCGGCCCGGGCGTGTGGCCGTGAGCCACCCGGCGTGCGAGCTGGTGATCGAGGCGCAGCTCGTCCAATTCCTGGAGAGCCCGGCCGATGGGAAAGAGATAGCGCGCCAGCTGCTCGCGCCCTTGCTTGGCGGCGGACATCAACGTGTCGAGCCCGACCGAATCCCCGAGTCCGAACGGCCCGACCCGGACCCGCTTCAATTCGTGCAGGTGCGCCCCGCAGCCGACGCGCTGGCCGAGGTCGTGCGCCAGCGTGCGCAGGTAGGTTCCTTTCGAGCAGCGGACGAAGATGCCGGCGTCGGGCGGGCGGAAGAACGTCAACCGCGCCTCGTCGATGTTCACCTGCCGCGCCTCGCGAGGCACCTCCTCGCCGGCGCGGGCCAGCTCGTACAACCTCTTTCCGTCGACCTTGCGCGCCGAGTACATCGGCGGCGTCTGCTCGATCAGCCCCTGGAAGCTCCCCAGCGCCTCGCGCACGCGCTCCTCGCTGAGACCGTCGAGCGGCCGCGTCTCCAGCGTGCGGCCGGCGGAGTCCTGCGTGTCGGTGATCTCGCCGAAGCGTACGACCGCGTCGTATTCCTTTTCTCCCTCGGAGACGAAGGTCGCCACCTTGGTCGCGTCGCCGATGCAGATGGGCAGCACTCCCGTCGCCGTGGGATCGAGCGTGCCGGTGTGGCCGCAGCGCTTCGCCTTGAAGAGGCCCTTCACCCGCCGGACCACGTCGAAGCTGGTCGGGCCGCTCGGCTTGTCGACCACCACCACGCCGGAAAGCTCCGAGCTCATGCCAGCGCCCGCTCGATCTCCTCGGCGATGCGCGCCCGCACCGAGGCCTGGTCGCCCTGGATGGTGCAGCCGGCTGCGTTGCGGTGGCCCCCGCCGCCGAACTTCTGCGCGATGGTCGCGACGTCGACCCTGCCCCGCGAGCGGAAGGAGACGCGCCAGCCGCGCGAACCGTCGGCGGGCTCGCGGAAGCTGGCCGCCACCTCGACGCCGTCGACCGAGCGCGCGTAGTTGATGAAGCCGTCGGTCAAATCGAGGTGCGTGCCGGTCCTGGCCATCATCTCGTTCGTGATGGTGATGGTGGCGAGCTTGCCGTGCACCTCCAGAGTCTGCAGCACCTCGGCGAGGAGCCGCATGCGCGCCAGCGGCTGCATCTCGTAGACCCGCACCGTCATCTCCCAAGGGTCGACGCCGGCCTCGAGCAGCACGGCGGCGATGCGCAGGCATTCCGGGTCGGTGCTCGAATAGCGGAAGCATCCGGTGTCGGCGAGGATGCTGGCGTAGATGCAGGTCGCGGCGTCGGCGCTGAGCGAGTGGCCGAGCCCTTTGATGATCTTGTAGGCGAGAATCCCCACCGAAGCTGCCTCAGGATCGACGTAGTTGATGTCGCCGAAGGGCTCGGTGGTGATGTGATGGTCGAGGTTGAGCAGCTTTCCCCGGCGCGGCGGTTGCGGGACGTCGGGGCCGAGGCGATCGTACGCGCCGGCGTCGGTGGCGATGGTGACGTCGAAGGCTTCGTCCGGAGCGATGGCGCGTGCGACGGAATCCGCGCCCGGCAGGAACTGGAAGTTGTAGGGGAGCTCGTCCGGGTTGTAGACCACCACTTCGCGTCCCATCTCGCGCAGGGCGCAGGCGAGGGCGAGCGCGCTGCCGAGAGCATCGCCGTCGGGTCCGCGGTGCATGGTGACGAGCACGCGGCGCGCAGAGCGCAGGGCGCGGACGGCGCGCGGCAGGTTCTTCGACGGCTGCCAATCGCGGCCTTTGACGCCCTTGTTGACCGCCTTCATTCGCTCTCGCCCTTGCTCCGGTCGACGGCCTCCGCCTGGCCCGGGGAAGAGCTTCCGGTCTCCCGCTCCTGCTCGTGCACCTCGCGGATGAGCTGCTCGATGCGCGCGCCGCGGTCGATGGCCTCGTCGTACTTGAAGTGGAGCTCGGGCGTCACCCGCAGCTTGAGATGGAGAGCGATCTCGCGGCGGAGGAAGCCGTTGGCTTTCTCCAGCCCCTTCGCCGTCTGCTTGCGCTGCTCGGCCTCGCCGTGCACCGCCCAGTAGACCCGCGCCTCGCGGAGGTCGGGCGACATCTTCACGCCGGTGATGGTGACCAGCCCGATGCGCGGGTCGCGCATGCCGCGGGCGAAGAGCTCGCCGAGGAGCTCCTGCACCAGCTGCCCGACGCGCTCCGGCCGGTTGTGCACGCTCATTCGCCCAGCTCCGGCTTCTGCGACCAGTCCTGCTTCATCTCCGAGTAGGTCTCGATCTCCATCTCACGCTTGACGATCTCGGCGATCTGCCCGGCGTCGCGCACGCATTTGTCGAGCACCTGGTTGACGAAGCTGCGGTCGTTGGCGACGGCGGTCACGCCCACCACCGCGGTCTGCCAGATGTCCTGCTCGCCCACTTCCGCGACGCTGACGTTGAAGCGCGCGCGAAGGCGGTCGACCACCTTGCGCAAGACCTGCCGCTTGTCCTTCAGCGACGATGCGCCGTGGATGTAAAGAGTCAGCCTGAGAACCCCGACGACCATGGACTACCCGCACCCCACAAGCGTAGGCGCCAAGCCGCCTCCGGCGGCCGCGCCTAGGTCAATGAAGGCCTGATCGTCTCCAGTTCGTAAGCTTCAATCACGTCGCCGGGCTGGAAGTCGGCGAAGTTCTCGATGCCGATGCCGCACTCGAAACCCTTGTCGACTTCCTTGACGTCGTCCTTGAAGCGCTTGAGCGAGGCGATCTTGCCGGTGAAGATGGGCTTCTGATCGCGCATCAGGCGGACCATCGCCGTGCGGACGACCTTGCCGTCGCTGACCGAGGATCCGGCGATGGCGCCCAGCTTGGGGACGTTGAAGACCTGCAGGACCTTGGCGTGGCCGATCACCTTCTCCTTGATGATCGCCTCGAGCAGGCCTTCCATCGCCAGCTTCACCTCGTCGAGGGCCTCGTAGATGATGTCGTACTGCTTCAAGGTCACGCCCTGTGATGCGGCCGTCTCCGCCGCCTTGGACTCGGGCTTGACGTTGAAGCCGACGATCATCGCCTTCGACGCCGCACCGAGCATCACGTCCGACTCGGTGACGTTGCCCACCGCCGAGTGGATGACGTCGACCGAGACCTTGGGCGTCGACAGCTTGGTCAGCGCCGTCTTCAGCGCCTCGACCGAGCCGTGCACGTCGGCCTTGACGATGATCTTGAGGACCTTGGTCTCGTCCTTCTTGCCCTTGGCGAGGAGGTCGTCGATGGAGAGCTTGTTCGACTTCCCCAGTTCCTTCTCACGCTGTTTCTTCAGGCGATGCTCGGCCACCACCGCGGCGGCCTGCTCGTCTTCGACGACGTTGAATTCGTCGCCGGCGACGGGCGCGCCGTCGAGGCCGAGCACCTCCACCGGGAAGCCAGGCGGGACGTCGTCGATCCACTCACCGTGCTCGTTCATCATCGCCCGGACGCGGCCGTGGTTCGTGCCGGTGACGATCGCGTCGCCGACGTGCAGCGTGCCGTCCTGCACCAGCACCGTGGCCACCGGGCCGCGGCCCTTCTCCAGCTTGGCCTCGATGACCGCTCCGCTGGCCGGCTTGTGCGGGTTGGCCTTCAGCTCCAGCACTTCAGCTTGCAGAAGGATGGCCTCGAGCAGCTTCTCGATCCCCTCGCCGGTGCGGGCGCTGACGGGAATCATCATCACCTCGCCGCCCCACTGCTCGGAGATGAGGCCGTACTCGCTGAGCTGCTGCTTGATGCGCTCGGGCTGCGCCCCCGGCAAATCGATCTTGTTGAGCGCCACCACGATGGTCACCTCGGCGGCCTTGGCGTGGTTGATCGACTCGATGGTCTGCGGCATGACGCCGTCGTCGGCGGCCACGACCAGGACCGCGATGTCGGTGACGTTGGCGCCGCGGGCGCGCATGGCGGTGAAGGCCTCGTGGCCGGGCGTGTCGAGGAAGGTGATGCTGAACTCGCCGCCGTCGGAGCCGATCACGTCGACGGAGTAGGCGCCGATGTGCTGGGTGATGCCGCCGGCCTCGCCCTCGGCCACGTGCGCCTTGCGGATGGCGTCGAGCAGCGAAGTCTTGCCGTGGTCGACGTGGCCCATGATGGTGACCACCGGCGGCCGCGCCGCCAGCTCCTCGGGCTTGTCCTCCGTCTCCTGGATGAACTCGTCGATCTCGAAGCCGACCTTCTCCACCTTCCAGCCGTAGTCGATCGCCAGCAGCGAGGCGGTGTCGAAGTCGATGGGCTGGTTCTGCGTCACCATCTTCCCGCCCGCCACCAGCTTGCGGATCAGATCGGCGCTCTTGACGCCCATGGTCTGCGAGAGCTCGGCGGGAGTGATGGTCTCCTCGACGCGGATCACTTTCTTGTGCTCCGCCATCTCGGTGATCTCGGTCTGTTTGCCCTTCTTCGCGCTCTTCTTCTTGTGGCCGCGGACGGGGACGTACTGGCGCTGGCGGGCGAGGTCGATCAGGTCCTGCTTGGAGAGCGTCTCCGCCTTCTCCACGCGCGGGCCCTTCTTGCCCTTGGCCTTGTCCTTGGTGACGTCGATGAACTCGCGGCCGCGGCCCGGGCCGCCGCTGACGACGGCCAGCTCGCGCACTTCTCCGACCGGCCGCGGACGGAAGCTGGGCGCGGTGCCCGGCCCGGCGCCGCGCGGAGCAGGCCGGGCCATGGGAATGAGCGGACGCGAGAGCACCACCGCGCGCGTCGCCGAGGGGCGCGCTTGGAGGTTCTCGGTGACCTGCACCGACTGCACGCCCCCGGGACCCTGGACGATGGGGCCGCTGGGCTTCGGCGGAGGAGCGCGCACCGGCGCGCGAGGCGGCGGGGGCGGCGCGGGCCGCGCGGCAACCTTGGCGACACCAGCGGGGACGTTGCTGGCCGGTAGCAGCGGCGGCCTGGGCAGCTCGACGGGCGGCGGCGGCTCGACGGGCTTCGCTTCGACAGGTCGCTCCGGCGCCGGCGGCGGAGCTTCTGCAACCGGAGGAGGCCGGACCTCGACCTCTACGGGCTGTTCTACCGGAGCCGGGGCCGGCCGCAGCTCGAGAGGAGGAGGCGGCTCGACCGGAGGCGGAGGCGGCTCTGCGACGGCCGGCTTCGTCCCCTCCGCGCGCTCGTGCTCCTGCTGCTCATGCTCGGCGGCGGTATCGGCGCGCTTGCGGCGCAGCACGACGCCGCTGGAGGAGAGCTTGGGCGCGGCCGCCCTGGGCGTTTTCTCGCCGCGGAACTTCTCGACGACCGCGAGCGCCTGGTCGTCCTCGAGCGACGAGGAGTGGCTCTTCACCTCGTACTCGTGCGCTTTGAGCCATGCGACCATGTCCGGATTGGACAGGCCCAGCTCTTTCGCCAGCTCGTAGACGCGCTTCTTTGCCATCTTCCCTTCCAAAAATTCCATCCGTTCCCGAGAGGGGCTAGCTCTTTAGTCCGCTGCCTCCGCCGCCGTCAAGCGCAGCGAGGCCCATCCATTCGAGGAGAAGGGGCAGCTCCGGAGCCGCCGCCTTCCCTTTGAGCGCCCGCGGGATCCGCCCGCCCTTGAGCGCCGCCACCGCACAGCTGGCCTCGCGGTGCAGCCAGCAGCCGCGCCCCGGCTTGCCTGGCCCTTGGACCGCCCGGCCTGCCTCGGCGACCAGCCGCATCAGCTCGCGCTGCGGCGCCACCTGCCGGCATCCCACGCAGCGCCGATGCGGTTCGGCGGGCCGGACGCGGGCGCCCCGCCGTCCGCGAACCATTCATGCACCCTGCTGCTGGGCCTCGCTGGCTGCCTTCTTGGCGTCCAGGTCGGCCTTCAGCCGCGCCTCCTCCTGCAGGTAATGCTCGACCGCCGCCTTCACCTGCTTGCCCTTCTTCACCCCGAGGCCGGTGGCCTCGCCAAATTTGACGACATCGGGCTCGTTGTGGATGTCCTCCACCGTCTTGTACCCGGCGTTGGACATCTGCTCGATGTTGCGCTCGCTGATGCCGCGCACGCGCAAGAGGCGTTCCGACTGCGTCAGGTCGGAAGGATGCCGCCGCGCCTCGATGGCTCGCGCTTCCTCGCGCTCGCGCTCGATGCGGGCCAGCTCCTCTTCGTCCTTGCCGATCTGCTCGCGCGCTGCCCCCAGGTAGCGCTCGACATTGTCGGCGGTGATCCCGGGCATCTGCAGGAGAACCTCGGTCGAGGCATTGGCGAAGTCCTTGGCGCTGCGGAAGCCGTGGGCATAGAGCAGCTCGACCGTCTGCTCCGGCAGGCCGATGGCCGTCAGGGAGCGGCTGGCGAACTCGCGCATCTCCTTCACGCGGCTCTCGCTGTTGATGTCGAGCTTCCAGCCGGTGAGCTGCGCCGCCAGCCGCACGTTCTGCCCGCGCCTGCCGATGGCGAGCGAGAGCTGGTCGTCGGGGACGATGATCTCCATCGCCTTGTTCTGCTCGTCGAGCAGCACCCGGCTGACCTCGGCGGGCTGGAGGGCATTGCAGACGAAGCGCGCCGGATCCTCGTCCCAGGGCACGATGTCGATCTTCTCGCCGCGCAGCTCCTGCACCACCGCCTGCACCCGGCTGCCCTTCATGCCGACGCAAGCGCCGACCGGATCGACGTCGTTGTCGCGCGAGGCCACCGCGATCTTGGTGCGGCCGCCGGGCTCGCGCGCGACGGCTTCGATGACCACCACGCCCTCGGCGATCTCCGGCACTTCCATCTCGAACAGCTTGCGCACCAGCTCGGAGGAGGCGCGGCTGAGGACGATCTGCGGGCCTTTGCTCTCCCGGAGGACGTCGAGCACGTAGGCCTGGACGCGGTCGCCCGCCCGGTACGACTCGCGCGGGGTCTGCTCGCGCACCGGGAGCACCGCCTCGGCCCGGCCGAGGTTGACGATGATGTTGCCGCGCTCGAAGCGCAGGGCGATGCCGCTGACGATCTCGCCCTTGCGATCCTTGTAATCGTTGTAGACGTTCTCGCGCTCGGCATCGCGCGTCCGCTGGATGATCACCTGCTTGGCCGTCTGCGCGGCGATGCGGCCGAAACCCTTGCGATAGGTCTTGAGCTTGAGGATGTCGCCGTAGCGCTCGTCCTGGACCCGCGCTTCCTCTTCGTCTTCGGGCCGATAGAAGATCTGGAAGAGAAGCTCGTCGCCCACCTCGGCCTCGATGCCCTTCTTGCCGGCTTCCTCGAGGGAGATCTGGTTGACGGCCTTGATCGGGTCTTCCACCTCGACGCGCTCGACCACCGTGAGCGTCTGGAAGACCTCCACCACCTGCTTCTCCTCGTTGTAGGTGGCTTCGATGGCCCGGTCCTGGCCGAAGTGCTTCTTGGCCGCCTGGGTGATGGCGTTCTGCAGGGTATCGACGAGCACGGAGCGCTCGATTCCCTTGTCCTTGGCCACCTGGTCGAGGACCATGTTGAGATTGACCATCGGCGCCTGCTGTGCGGGTGCAGCCATTTACCTCTCCTGATCGAAAACGGGTTCTACCTTCGCCTTGCTCACCTGCGCGTGGGGCACGCGGAACTCCTTGCCGTCCACATCCACGATCACTTTTCCGTCGGAAAAGCCTTTTAAGATGCCGACGAACGTCTTACGGTTCTCACACTCCGGCACGGGCCCGAAGGTCTTGACCCGCACTTTGCTGCCTTTGAACTTCTCGAAATGCTCGGGGGTGCGGAGCGGCCGGTCGAGGCCCGGGCTCGAGACCTCCAGGTCATAAGCGCCGTCGAGGGGATCTTCAACATCGAGGGCCGCCGAGACCGCCCGCGAGAGCGAGGAGCAGTCGTCCAGGGAGACGCCGCCCTGCTTGTCGAGATAGACGCGGAGGATCTGCCGGCCGCCACCGCCGCCGATCTCGACGTCGACCAACTCCATCCCTTCCTGGGCGGCGAGCGGCGCGGCCAGCTGCCGCACCCTATCGAGGATCTCTTCTTTCCGTCCCACGCTGCTGCTCCACTGCAATAAAAAAAGCGGGCCGAACCGCGCCCACTTTCGGATACTGCCCCGAAAATGTGAGGCCGCAACTAGCAGAGGCGGCCCATGGTAGTCAACAGCGCGGGAGGCGATTGTGTTCCACGCGGCAGCCGTGCAGATGACTTCGAGCGCCGACCGCGCGGCCAACGAGGCGCGCGCCCTCGCGCTGGTCGGGCAGGCGGCCGATCGCGGGGCGAAGCTCATCGGGCTCCCGGAAGTCTGGGAGCACGTCGGGCCAGCGCAGCAGAAGAAGGCCTTCGCCGGCCCCCTGGAGGGAAGGCAGCTGGCGGCGCTTCGCGAATTTTGTACAAAACGCGCGGTCTGGCTGGTGGCGGGGTCGATCGCCGAGCGGGAGCACAAGGACGCGGCGCGGATCTACAACACCACGGCGCTCATCTCGCCGCAGGGGAAGATCGCCGGGGCCTACCGCAAGATGCATCTCTTCGACGTCGACATCCCCGACGGCGCGCGCTATCGCGAGTCGGAGACGGTGGCGCCGGGGCCGGAGCTCGCGCCGGCGGCGGAGCTGAGCGGACTTGGAATCAAGATCGGCCTCAGCGTCTGCTACGACCTGCGGTTTCCCGAGCTGTACCGGAAGCTGTCCGACTCGGGGGCGGACATGCTCTCGGTGCCCGCCGCCTTCACGGCCTACACCGGGCGGGCGCACTGGGAGGTCCTCTTGCGCGCGCGGGCCATCGAGAACCAGGCGTACGTCTTCGCACCGGCCCAGGTGGGGAAGATCGGGCCGTCCCAGGAGAACAGGTTCGCCTGGGGACACGCCTGCATCGTCGACCCTTGGGGGGAAGTGCTCGCGGACTGCGGCGGGGAGGGCGAAGGGATCGCGATCGCGCCGATCGATCCCACGCGGATTGCGCAGGTGCGCCGCGACCTTCCCGCGCTGAAACATCGGCGGCGGGACCTGCTCTAGAGCCCGGGCAGTTTGACGCCCGCCGCATCGGAACGTAACGTCGGCCCTCGATGCGCTTTCGCGCGCTGTTGGCTGCGCTCATGATCTGCGCCTGCACGAAAGTGCAGGACAAGGTCCGCACGGTGCGAGTCGTCGTGAGCGTCTCCAACGTCCCGCCGGGCACGGATCACCTCGACGTGACCCTGACCGACTCGAGCAAAGCTCCCCAGGATTCCCATCCGCTCACCGACGGAGGCGTGCTCACGCTCGGATATCCCGCCCCGCAGAACGGACGCGTCGACGTGCACGTCGCGGTGCCTGGCCAGCAGCTGCAGACGACCGCGAGCGGCATCTACGCCGATCCCAACGAGCTCGACCTGACCGCGCGCATCGGCTTCGCAGTCAGCTGCGACGGCGGACCCTGCGCGGCTCCGCTCAGCTGCCACCGCTACGCGAACGAGCCCGGCGTCTGCACGCACGCCTGCGCGAGCGCGGGCGAGTGCGAGTCGACGCTCCCCGCTGCGAGCTGCGGAACAGACGCTGGAATGTGCCAGTGGAGCTGCACCGACGGCGGCGTCTGCCCTGTCGGCCTCACCTGCGTCATCGCCGACGGCGGCAAATTCTGCTCCGGAATCTGAACCTTTGCGGGCAGGCACGCGGTCGTTTGACAGCTCGTCTGGCAGGGGACTACCGTCTACCCTCGGGATCGTGCATCTGCGGGAAGGGGTCGCATCATGGAGATCACCGAGGTCCGCGTCTTTCCCGTCACCGAGGAGAGGCTGAAAGCCTACGTCACCATCACGCTCGACAACTGCTTCGTCGTGCGCGACCTCAAGGTCATCAACGGCAACACCGGCCTGTTCGTCGCGATGCCGGCCAAACGGCGCAAGGACGGCACCTTCAAGGACATCGCCCATCCCTTGAACAGCGAGACGCGCGAGCGGATGGAGAAAGTCATCCTCGCCGAGTACGAGCGCGAGCTGGCGCGAGGCACTCCGGCCGCGCCGGCAGCCGCCGCCGGCGGCTGATCCTTCGCGGTCATCATTTCCTCGAGCCTCGCGATCGCCGATCATTGAAGTCGAGCGGCCAGTCCGGTAGAAGCGCGCCATGGCCGACGCGCCAGACTTCGTCATCCTCGCGGGGAATTCCAACAAGCCGTTGGTGAAGGAGATCTGCGACTACCTGCAGATGCCGCTGGGCAGATGCGACGTGGACCGCTTCTCCGACGGCGAGATCCAGATCGAGATCGGCGAGAACGTCCGCGGTCGCGAGGTCTTCCTCGTGCAGAGCACCTCCACGCCGGTGAACGACCACCTGATGGAGCTGCTCATCATGATCGACGCGGCCCGCCGCGCCTCGGCCTCGTCGATCACGGCCGTCGTGCCCTACTTCGGCTACGCCCGGCAGGACCGCAAGGTGGCGCCGCGCACGCCCATCACGGCGCGGCTGGTGGCCGACCTGATCACTTCCGCCGGCGCCGACCGCTTCGTCGCCATGGACCTGCACGCCGGACAGATCCAGGGCTTCTTCGACATGCCCTCGGATCACCTGTACGCCTCGCCGGTCCTGCTCGAGGACATGCGGCGCAAGCACGGCGCGCGGCCCGAGGAGACGGTGGTGGTCAGTCCCGACGCGGGCGGCGTCGAGCGGGCGCGCGCCTTCGCCAAGCGGCTGGGCAGCACCCTCGCCATCGTCGACAAGCGGCGGCCCAAGGCCAACGTGGCCGAGGTGATGCAGATCGTCGGCGAGGTGAAGGGAAAGACGGCGCTGTTGCTCGACGACATGATCGACACCGCCGGGACGCTGACCTTGGGAGCAAAGGCGCTGCAGGAAGCCGGGGCGCGCCGCGTGGTGGCGTACGCGGTCCATCCGGTGCTGAGCGGACCGGCCATCGAGCGGCTGATGGCCTCGAACATCGAGGAAGTGACGGTCACCAACACCGTCCAGCTCCGCGAGAACGCGCGGGCCTGCCCGAAGATCACCCAGCTCTCGGTGGCGAAGATCTTCGGCGAGGCGATCCGGCGGATCAATTCGGCCGACTCGCTCAGCTCCCTGTTCGTCTAGCTCCCCAAGATGGCGGCTTGGCCGCCCGCCGCTTTCTGCAAATGAGTAAAGTTTTGGAATGCGCATCGTCCATTACTCCATGGCAATCATCTGCACCTGCTCGTTGAGGTCGCGAGCGCCTCGGCGGCACGGTCGTTGCTGCGCACCGAAGTATGGTGCGAAATCAGATACTGCTCGCTTGCTCGCTCGCTCTTGCTTGCGGCCGGGGCGGCCGGGGCTCCAGTGCCGGGGCGACGGCTGACACTTCGGACGGCGGTGTTGCATCGGACGGCGGTGTTGCGGCCGCGCAGACGTGCGAAGCGGGTGCCTCTGCGGCGGCCGACCCGGGCGATCTCTCGCTCCTCACCGCCGCCCCAAGCAAGCCGCGCGTAGAGGCACTCTGCGACGGTTCTTCCGTCACGCCGGCGCCGCCCGGCCATCATCCCGGACCGTGCAGCACCGTGGGGCTCCAGATCTGGGGCGGCTCATGGGAGAACATTTTCACAATCAAGCGGACGTATGTAGGAAACGCCATCGCCACCGAGCAGAGCGAGACATGGGGTTGGTCGTTGCCGGACGGCCACTATGCAGACTACCAGCAGAGGACCACCGAGAATTCGTACGACAACGCCGCTCGACTGCAGCGCTCGATCGTACGCAAGTCGTACTTAGAGAGCCCAGACCTGGGAGGAAATTACGTTAACTGGGAAAGCACCGACTACACCTACTGCGGCAAGCAGTTCACCGCCACGACCCGCGCCATCGAACACTACGCGGGCGCGAAACTTTCCGGGCCGCAGCCACCTCCGGAGTTGATCGAGATCCAGGATTTCGTCGTCGATGCCCTGGGCAAAGTGATCCAGACGCGCGACTGGCCGCTAATGGGTGATGAGAAGGACGTCACCGTCACCTTCCACCCCAACGGCGTGGAGAAGTCGGAGCGCTGGATCGGCGTGTTCCACAATACCGAGATGGGGCAGACCCTCGTCTTCGACGAGTCCGGCAAGCTGCTGCAGGACGACAAACTCGCCGGCCACGGCGACGGCCGCGGCATGTACAGGTGGCTCGCGACCTACTCGTACGACGGCGACCACCTCGCCGAGCGCCAGACGGAGTACAGCTGGCACTCCGGGTGGACCGGTGACCCGCTCGGCAACGCGGCCGTGACCGTCGAGACCTATCGCTACGATGGAGGGCGACTCGCGGCCATCGATTCGATCGAGAACGATGAGAGCTGCACCTGGGAATTGGACGGGCAGGCATGGGTCGCCAAGAATTGCACCTGGACGGCGGGCCCGGTGCGGCACACGGCGTTCGGCTACGACGCGTACGGCAACCTGATCAAGCGGATCGTCGCCGACGGCGCCGGCGCCGAGCTCTCTCGCTGGACAGCGGTCGCGGACAAGGACGACAACCTCCTCTGCGAGTTGCAGACCGATCGGGGCAGCGTCTCGTCGTTCAGCCGTTACGACTACGGCTGCTGGTAACCGGCCGAGCGCCCTTCGCTTGCCTTGCGCTCCTCAGCGTGCTAGACACCCGCGCTCTTTGACGTTCCGGGTTTTTCTCCCGGCACCGCCAAACCCATGCACGCGGGGCCAACCCTCCCGCGGCGGCGGCGTCCGGTCACGAAGGAGAAGTCGCAATGGCGAACGACGTCAGCAATCTGAGCGCGCAGAAGCGCGACCAGTCCGGCAAGGGTCCCTCGCATCGGCTCCGCGCCAAGGGATTGATCCCCGCCGTCTGCTACGGCCCGTACGACAAGCCGCTGCACATCGCGCTCGATCCCGAGGCCATCAAGAAGGCGATCGCCACCCCGCACAAGTTCAACACCGTCATCAAGCTCCAGGTCGAAGGCGCCGAGCGGACCGTGCTCTTCAAGGACTACGAGCAGGACCCGGTCGACGGCCACTTGCTCCACGCCGACTTCCTCGAGGTGCGGATGGACCGCGACGTGGTCGTCAACGTCCCGGTCGTGCTCACCGGCAAGCCCGAGGGCGTGACCGCGGGCGGCATCCTCCAGCAAGTGGCGCGCACGCTGCCGGTGCAGTGCAAGCCGGGCGACATCCCCGAGAAGATCGAGGTCGACGTCTCGCATCTGCAGATCACCGAGTCGCTCCACATCAAGGACGTGAAGAAGCCGGAGGGCGTGGAGTTCAAGGTGAAGGGAGACCAGACCATCGCGGTCGTGGCCGTGCCGGAGAAGGAAGAGGAGGCTCCCAAGCCGGCCGTCGCTGCGGTTCCTGGCGCGGAGGGCGCGGCTGTTCCTGGTGCGGAAGGCGCTGCTCCTGGCGCGCCGGGCGCTCCGGGCGCTCCAGGTGCGCCGGGCGCTGCTCCCGGGACGCCGGGCGCTGCTCCTGGAACACCGGGCGCTCCCAGAGCTCCAGCCGCCGAAAAGGGCGCGAAGAAATAGCCGGTGCGCCTCCTCGTCGGCCTGGGAAATCCGGGCCCGAAATACCAGCGCACCCGGCACAACGTCGGGTTCCGCATCGCGGCTGTGGCGGCGGAGAAGATGGCGGTTGCGCTCGATCAAGCCCGGTGGAACGCGATCCTCGGAGAGGGCCGCGCGGGCGGGGGACCGGTGGGCGTGCTCTTGCCGCAGACGTACATGAACGCGAGCGGCGAGCCGGCGGGGAATGCCGCCCGCTTCTGGAAGATCCTTCCCACCGAGCTGGTGGTGGCGCACGACGACATGGATCTCGAGTTCGGCCGGGTGCAGGTCAAGGTCGGCGGCGGCGACGGAGGGCACAACGGGCTGCGCAGCTTGAAGCAGCACCTCGGCACGCCCGACTTCGTCCGCGTGAGATTCGGGGTGGGCCGGCCGCCGCCGCTCTGGGAAGGGGCCGACTGGGTGCTGGCGAACTTCTCCCCCGAAGAGGAGGCGGAGCTGGGGGAGTTGGTCCCGCAAGCAGCCGACGCCGCCGTCGCGGCGCTCCTCGAAGGGCCGCTGTTGGCGATGAACAAGTACAACCGAAGGCAGAGGCAAGTCGCGCAGTGAACCTCGCGGCCGTCCGCCGCTACAACCCATGAGGTGATCGAAATGCAGACCGAGACGACAGCGACAGGAGGGCTGGCGCAGCACGCGCCCGGCACCCACCTGCGCGAATACGAGACCATCTTCCTGCTCCGCCCCGACCTCGCCGAGGACCTGGTCGACAAGATCGTCGAGCGCATGCGCGGCATCGTCCTCCGCGACGGCGGCAAGGTGATCAAGGTGGAGAACTGGGGCAAGAAGAAGACCGCTTATGAAGTGAAGAGGAACTACCGCGCCATCTTCATCCGCTTCCTCTACCTGGGCGGCACGCGGGCGGTGGCCGAGTTCGAGCGCAACCTGCGCATGACCGACGACGTGCTCAAGTACCAGTCGGTGAAGATCGCCGACGACGTCGACGTCAACGCGCGCGCGGTCGAGCCGGACGTCAAGCTGCCGGGCGATCCGGAGATGCCCGAGCGGGCTCCGCGCGAGGCCGAGGCCTCGGGCTTCGAGAGCTTCCGCGAGCGCGAGCGCGACGTCGAGGACGAAGGCATTCCCCCCGAAGTCGAGTAAGGAGAGCAGAGATGAATGGATTCAAGAAGGAAGGGATGGGCAAGGGCGGCCGCGGCGGCGATCGCGGCGGGCGCGAGGAGCGCGGGGGAGGCTCCGATCTCGATCGCGGCGGCGGCCGCGGTTTCGGCCGGCGCAAGGTCTGCCGCTACTGCGCCGACAAAAACCTGAAGGTCGACTACAAGAACGCGGCCGACCTGAAGTACTTCGTTACCGAGCGGGGGAAGATCGTCCCGCGGCGCATCTCGGGCAACTGCGCCCGGCACCAGCGCGAGGTGGCCACCGCCATCAAGCGCGGCCGCAACGTCGCGCTCTTGCCGTACACCATCATGCAGCACCAGTAGGGGATCGGATCATGAAAGTCATTCTCACGCAGGACATGAACAACCTCGGCAAGGCCGGCGCGATGGTCGAGGTGAAGCCCGGCTACGGCCGCAACTACCTCTTGCCCAGGCAGCTGGCGGTGCCCGCGACGGCGAAGAACATCCGCCAGCTCGAGCACCAGAAGTCGGGCATCCTCTCGCGCGCCGCCAAGGAGAAGTCGAATCTCACCGCGATGGCAGGGAAGCTCAACGCCATCGAGCTCAGGTTCACCCGCAAGACCGGCGCGGAGAACAAGCTCTTCGGTTCGGTCACCAGCAAGGACATCCACGAGCAGCTGCAGGCGCAGGGATACGAGGTCGATCGCAAGCAGATCCACCTCCCCGAGCCGCTCAAGGAGATCGGCACGCACGAGGTGGTGGTGAAGCTGCACTCCGAGGTGAGCGCGAAGCTCAAGGTAACGGTCGCCGCCGAGGCGTGACCGGGGGGAGGTAGGCGCGCTATTCTCCCGCTCCTTCGCATGAGAAGGCTCTGCACAGCGCTGTGCGCCGCGGCGCTCGCCTGGCCGGGCGCCGCCGGGGCGTGGCCGCGCCGCAGAGTGCCCGCGCTGCAACAGGCGCAAGCTCCGCTGCCGCAAACGCAGCCACCGATCCAGCTGCAGCCAGCGCCGGGGCAGGCGGCCGTGAAGCCGCCCGTTCCTCCGCCGCCGGCCGTGCCGCCGCGCCGGTTCGGGCGATTCGATCTCGACCAGCCCTTCGCCCTGCTCCGGGCGAATCCAGATCTCAAGGCCTGCGCGGAGGCGCTCGCGGCTCCGACCGGCCACGCCGACTGCGCGCTGCCGCGCGGGGCGGACAATCTCGGCCGCGCCCAGCTCGCCTGGGAGGAAGGCCGCAACGGGCTGGAGCTGATCGCGCTGCGGCTGCTTTTCGATCCGCAGCTCGCGCCGGCGTTGACCGATCTGGAGTGGCAGCTCACCCGAGGCTGGGGGCCGCCGGTGCTCGAGCAGATGCGGCGCGATCGCGACCAGAAGTTCTTCACTCTGCAGTGGGAGGACGCCGAGCATCGCGCCACGCTCGAGGCCGCAGGTCCTCTGGCGCAGCCCTCGCGCGCGGTGGCGGTCGTGCTCGAGCGCCGCCAGCTGCCTCTTTCCGGCGAGCTGGCCGCGCTGCACCCGCGGCCCTTCCCTGGATTCCGCATCCGCTGGCTGCGGCGCGTCGACTGGGACGGCCACCCGCATGTGCTCCTCTGGGGAACGAGCCTCTCGCCGGCGCAAGAGGCGATGGGCGAGAGCTCGACCTTGTGGGCCACGCAGCGCAATTACGTCGGCTTGTGGAAGCTCGAGCCCGCGACCACCACGCGGCCACGGCGCTGGCGGCCGATGTGGGAACGCTCGACCGGCGGCGACGACGAGGACGAGCCGCAGCGCGTGCTCTACGTCGATGCGCGCGACCTGACCGGCGACGGCATCCCCGACATCGAGGTGGAGCTCTCCTGCGAAACCTGCGGCGCGACGGCGAGCGAAGTGATCGTCAAGACCGTGCGGGCGGGGAAGCTGGTCGATCTGCTGAGCAAGCGCGACCTCTATCGGGCCAAGGTCGAGATGGGGCCCGGCCAGGTCCGCATCCGCGAGCCGGAGGGCGAGGACGACCAGGGCACGACCGTCTCGACCTACTCTTACGACCGCGGCAAGGGAGCCTTCGTCCTCGCGCGCGAAGAACGCGCTCCGCCGCCGTCGCGGTAGTCGTGGAGCAACGCGCTCGCCGGTGCTAGCGTGCCGGCCATGGGAAAGAAGTCTCCCCTCCCTCCCTGGCTGGAGCACGCCGCGCAGGTGAAAAAGAAGATGAAGGAGCGCGGCTTCAAGATGGCCGACCGCGTGCAGATCTGCCAGGGCTGCGGGGAGTACGCCGAGGAGACCTGGTCGCTCCGAGGTCCCGAAGGCCTGGGCGGCCGCGACGTCGTCGCCTGCATGAACTGCGGCCGCGCCCGCAGCTGGAGAGGCAGCGGCCAGCAGCGCGCGGTCGAGGAACCTTTCGACCTGCTCGGCTTCCTAGGGATTTCCCCCGAAAGGACAGAACCATCATGACCGAATCGATCGCGGCGCAGCCTCAGCCGGCGCGGTGGGTCCTCTGGACAGGGCGCGTTCTCAGCGCAATTCCATTTCTGATGATGCTCTTGAGCGCGGCGATGAAGATTACGCGCAACGCGGCGGTCGTGGCGACGTGGAACAGCCAGTTCGGATTTCCGTTTGGAGCGCTCGAGGCTATCGGTATCATCGAGGCGGTGTGCGCCATCCTCTACATCATCCCGCGCACTGCGGTCCTCGGCGCCATCCTGGTCACCGGGTATCTCGGAGGGGCGGTCGCGACGCACACGCGCATGAGCGATCCTGCCCTCATCGCTCCGTTCATCCTCGGCGTCATGGCCTGGGCCGGCCTCTACTTGCGCGAGCCGCGCCTGCATTCGCTCTTGCCGCTGCGGAAGGGTTAACGCAACGCCTTGCGCAGCTCCGCGGCGCGCTTGCGGATGCGCGGATCGCCGCTCTCGATCTCCACCGACGCCAGCCGCTGGCTGAGCGCCGGCGGCACTTTCAAGCTCCCCGCCTTGTGCAGCTCCTCCAGCCGCGTGAGGGCCTTTTTCATCACGTCCTCGTCGGGATGGCCGAGCAGCCGGTCGAGCAGCCGAGCATCGTCCGGCAGCTCGTTCTTGCGCAGATACTCGCTCGCCGCCGCGTAGAAGGCCTTGGGATCCTCGATGGCGTAGAGCTTCTTGCGCTCCTCGTCGCGCTCGGCAACCTCGGGGCCGGCCTTCTCGCGCAGGTGCTCGGGCAATTGCGCGCCGCCGCCCGAGAAGAGCCGCTCCAGGTTCGTCTTGTACTTCGTGTAGCCGGTCGACTGCTCGAACCGGTCGCGCTCGCGGCTGTCGCGTCGCGACGAACCTCCCCGGTCGCGCATCTTGTCGATTTCGCGCCAACTTCTGGTGCGCTTCGGCCTCTCGTCGTCAGTCACAGCTGCTCCACAGCTTTGTTCACAGAAAAATCGTACCTGTCCACACGATAGCAAGATTGTGTTCCACAAGCTCGTTGGGTCTCAATGTCGACTTTCCTCCCGCCGTGGATGTCAGACCTCCCTGCGAGGATGGCCCCGTGATTGGAACTGCAGCCGTTGTCGCCCTGCCCCACGGTCGTGTGCCGCCCCACAACCTCGACGCCGAGCGCAGCCTCCTCGGCGGCATCTTGCTCGACAGCCAGGCGTTCGCCGAGGTGCTCGAGCACCTCAAGTCCGAGGACTTCTACCGCGACGGCCACCGCAAGGTCTTCGAGGCGATGTCCGACCTCTTCGGCAAGGGTCAGCCGATCGATCGCATCACCGTCAAGAACGCGCTCACCTCGCTCGGCTCTTTCGACGCCGTCGGAGGCGACGAGTTCATCGACCTGCTCGACAAGATCGTCCCCACCGCCGCCAACCTCGTCTACTACGCCAAGATCATCCACGAGAAGGCGCTGGCGCGCAGGCTGATCGAGGCGGCCAGCGCCATCGCCCAGCTCGGCTACGAGCAGCATGGCGAGGTGGGCGAGTTCGCCGACGAATGCGAGCGGCGCATCTTTGCCGTCACCGAGCAGCGCACCACCAGTTCCTTCGTCCATCTCAAGCCGGTCATCGCCCAGACCTTCAAGACCATCCAGGCGCTCTACGAGCGGCAGGAGGAGATCACCGGCATTCCCACCGGCTTCGCCGATCTCGACCGGCTCACCAGCGGCTTTCAGCCCGGCGACCTCGTCATCCTCGCGGCGCGGCCGAGCATGGGGAAGACGAGCTTCGCCCTCAACATCGTCACCCACGTCGGCTGCCGGGCCCAGTACCAGGAGAAAGCCTGCGGGGTGGGGATGTTCTCCCTGGAGATGCCCAAGGAGCAGCTCGTCATGCGCATGCTGGCGAGCGAAGCGCGCGTCGACTCGCAGCGCATCCGCACCGGCAAGCTCATCGAGAGCGACTGGGCCAAGCTCGCCCAGGCCGCCGGCGTTCTCGCCGACGCCAACATCCATATCGACGACACGCCGGCGCTCTCGGCGCTGGAGTTGCGCGCCAAGTGCCGGCGGCTCTTCTCGCGCTACGAGAACAGCGACCAGCCCATCCGGCTGATGGTGATCGACTACCTGCAGCTGATGCGCGGCAACGAGCGGATCGAGAACCGCGAGCAGCAGATCGCCGAGATTTCCCGCTCGCTCAAGGCGCTCGCCAAGGAGCTGGGAATTCCCGTCCTTGCGCTCTCGCAGCTCAACCGCTCCCTGGAAAAGCGTCCCGACAAGCGGCCGATGATGAGCGATCTGCGCGAGTCGGGGTCCATCGAGCAGGACTCCGACACCATCCTCTTCATCTATCGCGAGGAGGTGTACGAAAAGGACAAGGAGGACGCCAAGGGCAAGGCGGAGATCATCATCGGCAAGCAGCGCAACGGCCCGATCGGCAGCGCCGAGCTGGCTTTCATCCACGAGCACACGCGCTTCGAAAACCTGGCGCAGGAGTACCGGTCGCGCGGATGATCAGCTTCACACTTCGCGGCCGGCGCCCCCGCCGCCAGAGTCTCCCCCGCCTCCGCCGGAAAATCCATCGCTGCTGCCGCCGCTGCTGCTGCCGCCGCCGCCCCCGCTGGTCACCACCGCCATCTGCTTGCGCGGGATGATCTTGTCGTACTCCTTCTTGTAGCCGCACTTGCGATTCGTGCAGCGCTGGGTCACGTGCGCCACGCCTTCGCTGAAGTAGGTCGGCTCGTCGATGATCTCTTCCTCGATGGTCATCCACGATCCGTCGCGCGGACACTTGTGCGCGCGGATCGCCATCCAGATGACGGTGTTGACGATCAGGCCGATCGCCAGCGCGAGCCATCCGGCGCCGCTGCCCGCGACCACGAGCGAGGCCACCGAGACCGCCGCCAGGGCGCCGCCCGCCAGCTGCGTCTTCTTGCCGGGAAACTGCTTGCGCGCCCCGCTGGTCGCGAGCGCGATCACCAGCGCCAGCATGCAGAGCAGCGTCACCACCAGCCCACCCGCGCTGGTCTGCGCCGAGGCGCCGGGCTGGCCGATGCCGCTTCCGCCGCGCATCGTGTTCTTGGCAGGAGCGGCGTCGCCGCCCGCCGCCGCATCGGCCTGAAGGACCGCGGCGATGGCGTCGGCCAGCTTCACCGCCGCGCCCGCATAGTCGTCGCGCCGCATCGCCGGCACGGCGTATTGATCGATGAGCGCCCCCACCTTGCCGTCCGGGAGGATCCCCTCGAGGTTGTAGCCGACCTCCACCTTGACCTTGCGGTGGCCTGGTTTGCCGGGGACGAAGAGCAGAAGCACGCCGTCGGCTTTCTTCTTGCCGTGGCCCAGACCCCACTTCTTGAAGAGGGCGACCGCGTACTCCTCCTTCGAGGAATCGCCGAGCATTGACTCGGGGACCACCGCCACCGCCAGCTGCGCGATTCCGGCGTGATCGAGGCGCGAGGCGGTGGAGCGCAGCTGCTCGACCGCGGCCTGGTCGAGCACGCCCGCCCTGTCGACGACGTAGCCGCTGAAGTCTGGAAAGACCGCCGCGCAGAGCAGGGCGAGAAGGAGCATGCCGGGACTGTACTATGCGAGGTGCGCCAGCGTCCGCGCCAGCCGGGCCGCCGCCATCTCGTTGGGCAGCTCGACCAGAGGCACCTGCGCGCCGCTCGCTTCCAGTCGCAGCGTCTCGAGCTTCCGGCCTCGCGCCGCGGCGGCCTCGACCAGCACCAGGTCGGTGGGCTTGTTCCCCAGCCGCGCCGAGGAAAGCGAGACCGAGCGTACGTCGCAGGCGCTCTTGAGCGAGCGCCCCACCTCGCGCAGCCAGCGCGCATCGTCGGAGACGAGCAGCACGCGTGGCCGCGCCGAGGGCGGGGCGAGCGGCAATTCGACGAAGAATCGCGCACCGCTCCCCACGCCGCTCTCCGCCCACAGCTCGCCGCCATGCCGCTCGGCGATCTCGCGCGTGATGCGCAAGCCGCGGCCCGGGCCGAGGCCCGCCACCAGCTTGGGCAGCTCGGTGGCGCTGATGCCCTCGCCGCTGTCCTTCACGGAGAGGCGCACCAACCGAGGGCTCGAGCGCCAGCCGCTCACCTCCACCTGGCTGCCGCGCGGCGAGGCGCGGACGGCGTTGGCGACCAGGTTGTCGAGCAGGCGGCCCAGGAGCTCCTCGTCGCCCCGCAGCTCGACGGGCCGCGCCGGCAGATTCGCGACCACCGTCACCGCTCGCTGGCGAGCCTGCGGCTGCGCATGCTGGGCGGCGGACTCGAGCAGCTTGCCCAGATCGAGCGGCCGCGCGTCGATCGCGGTCCGATCGCGCCTGCGCGCCGACTCCAGAATCCGCTCTGCCAGCTGCATGGCCCGCAGGGCCTGCCGCGCTGCCGCCGCCGCGCAGTCGCGCTGCCGCGGCGTGAGCGAGGTGTCGCGCGCCAGAAGCTCGGCATTGCCGATCACCGCCTGCAGCGGACTGCGCACGTCGTGCGCGGCGTCGGCCAGGCTACTCTCCAGCGCGGCGATGCGCTGGTTGAGCCGCTCGCCGCGGGCGAGGAGATCGATGCGCTCGATGATCGACCGCAGCCGGCGGAAGAGAACCTCGGGCTCGTCGGGCATCACCACTTCGTCCGCCCCCGAAGCGAAGCGCGGCGCGCCCGGCTTGCCCACCGCCACCAGAGTTCCAGCGCGCGCGCGGAAGGGAGCGACATCCTCTACCCCCAACACCACCATCACTTCGGCGCGCGAAGTGCCGTCGTCCGGCGCGGCGGGAATGCCGCCGCGGGTGAGCCGCGCGCAGAGCCGTCTCACGCCGACCGACGGGCCGGCGACGCGCAAACGTGGGGGATGGCCACTGGCCAAATCCAACCTCCGAAACCTATCGATTTTAATCCTTCGCTACGCCCTGCCTAGCGCTTTGCCGCCAGAAGGAACTCCCGGTTTCCCGCCGGCCCGAGGATGGGCGAGGGGATCGAGCCTAGTGTCTCAAATCCGAGCCGCCGCATCTCGTCGTCAATTTCGCCGACAACGCGCTCGTGGACGGCCCGATCGCGCACGACGCCGCCCTTGCCGACTTCCCCGCGCCGAGCCTCGAACTGCGGCTTGACCAGCGCCACGCACCAGCCTTCCGGCAACGCGGAGGCGAGCGCCGGCAGGACCAGCCTCAGGGAAATGAAGGACAAATCGGCGACCGCCGCGCTGCACGGCTCGGGGAGCCGGAGGGCCCGCGCATTGACGCGCTCGTGCACGACGACGCGCGGATCGGTGCGCAGCTTCTCGTGCAGCTGGCCATGGCCGACGTCGACCGCATGCACCCGCAGCGCGCCGCGCTGGAGCAGCACGTCGGTAAAGCCGCCCGTCGAGGCGCCCATGTCCAGGCAGATACGCCCCTTTGGATCGAGCCGGAAGTGATCCAGCGCACGTTCTAATTTGAACCCGCCCCGTGAAACATACGGCAACGTTTGCTTGAGGCGCAGCTCGGCGCCCTCGTCGAGGAGCTGGCCGGGCTTTTCCACCCGATGGTCGCCGGCCACGACCGAGCCGGCCAGAATCAGCGCCTGCGCCTTGGCGCGCGACTCCGCCAGCCCCCGCTTGTGCAAGAGGACGTCGGCGCGAACCTTCACTACTGCAGCTGCTCTGGCGTGGCTTTCGCGGCCGGCCCGATCAGGGCGGCGATGCGCGCCAGCAGCCGCTCCATGTCGATGGGCTTGGAGAAATAATCGGCCGCCCCCGACGCCAGCCCGGTGCGGATGTCGTTGGCGGTCTTCTTGGCGCTGATGAAGATGACGGGGATGTCGCGGAACTCGTCGTTCTTCTTCACCGCGCGGCAGAGCTCGAAGCCGTCGATCCAGCTCATCATCACGTCGAGCAGGATCAGATCGGGCCGGTCGACGTGCAAGGTGGAGATGAGCCGCAGGCCGTTGGCCGCCTGGGTCACTTCGTAGCCCTCGAGCTCGAGGGCCATCTTGAGCATCTCGCGGGTCTCGCGATCGTCGTCGACGATGATGATCTTCTTGCGCGCTGCCATCTCTTCTTTCGACGCCTGGACCGGTCTTGCGATCTATCGGCCCACTGTCCGGCAGTCGCGCCGGTGAGCGAGCCGCGCCTACTTCTCCTTCTCGAAGGGGGCCGTGCGATCTCCCTCCAGAAGCACCTCCACCTTGCGCTCCGCTTCCTCCAGCCGCGCGGCGCCGGCCCGCGCCAGCTTGATCCCTTCCTCGAAGGCGGCAATCGACTCCTCCAGCGAGAGCCCGCCGCCCTCCAGCTTCTCCACCACCTTGGAGAGGCGCTGGACGATCTCCTCGTAGCGTTCCTCGGTCGCAGCGGATGTCGCAGTCGGGTCGGCCACGGCGGCCTCGTCTAGCACTGTCGCGACCCGGCGGCAACGTCACTTGCGCCGCACGACCTGCGCGTCCAGCTCGCCTTCGTGCAGGCGGACGCGCACCTGGTCGCCCGGCTTCACCTGCGCAGCGCTGGTCAGAGCATGGCCCCGCGCATCGAAGGTCACCGAATATCCGCGGGCGAGAACGCGCAGCGGGCTGAGCGCATCGAGCCGGCCCGCCAGCCCCTCGAAGCGATGGCGCCGCATCGCGAGCGCTTTGCGCGCCAGCGCCGCCAGCCGCTCCTCCAGCCGGGCCGCCTGGCGGCGCAGCCCATGCAGCTTCTCCTGCGGGTGCTGCGCTTGCAGCTTCTCGCGCAGCTTCTGAAGCCGCGAGAGCCGGAGCGAGAGCTGCGCGTGGAAGGCGTCCTCGAGCCCCTGCCGCAGCCGATCGAGCCGCAACTTGCGGTCGGCGACCAGCCGCCGCGGGTCTTCGAGCCGCGCGCGCGAGCGGTCGAGCTGCGCCTTCTTCCGTTCGAGGTGCCCGCGCAGCGCGCGCAAGAGGCGCAGCCGGCGCTGCCCGAGATCGGCTTCCAGCTCCGCCCGCACCGGCGCGAGCAATTCTGCCGCGGCGGTCGGGGTGGGCGCGCGCGCGTCGGCGACGTAATCGGCGATGGTGACGTCGACCTCGTGGCCGACGGCGCTCACGGTCGGCAAAGGACAGGCCGCGAGCGCGCGCGCCACCACCTCCTCGTTGAACGCCCAGAGATCCTCCAGGCTGCCGCCCCCGCGCGCCGCCACGACCACCTCGACGCCGCGCTGTTTGCCGGCGCGGGTGATGCCGCGGGCGATCTCCTGCGCCGCGCTTTCGCCCTGCACACGGACCGGCACGATCAGGACGGGCAGCCCCGGGAATCGCCGGTGCAGGACGCGGAGGAAGTCGTGCACCGCCGCGCCGCTCGGGCTGGTGACGATGGCGATGCGGCGGGGAAGGAACGGCAACCGGCGCTTGCGCGCCTTCTCGAACAGCCCCTCGCCCTGCAGCTTCTCCTTCAGCTGCTCGAAGGCGATCTGCAGCGCGCCCGCGCCCACCGGCTCGACGCTGTCGCAGACCAGCTGATAGCCGCCCTTCGGTTCGTAGACCGCGAGCCGGCCGCGCGCCACCAGCGAGATGCCGTTGCGCACCTCGAAGCGCAGGCGGCGCGCCTCGGTGCGGAAGAGCACCGCGTCGAGACAGGCGTCGGCGTCCTTCAAGGTGAAATAGATGTGGCCGCTCGAGGGAGCCTTGAGGTTGGAGACTTCGCCGCGCACCAGCAGCTGGACGAAGCGCCCCTCGAGCACGCCCTTGATCTCGCGGGTCAGCTCCGAGACGGAATAGATCCGCGGGCCGGTCCGCTTGCCGAAGAGATCGAACTGCCCCGCGGTGGTGGCAGGCTTCGGCGGCAGCCGCTCGGGCATCGGCTACTCTTCCTTCGCCACTTTGCCCTCCAGCTTGTCGAGCCAGCGGCGCGCTTTCTCCGCTGTCTCGTCGCCGGCGGGGAGCGTCTCGATCACCAGCTTGAAGGCCTTGCGCGCCGACTCGGCGTCGCTGTCCTTGGCGACGTAGCCGCGCAGGTAGATCTCCTTGGCGCGCTCGCCGACCTCGTGGAGCCCGGTCTGCGCCTGCTCGTTGGCAGGATCGTTCTGCAGCGCCGCGCGCAGATGCGTCGCCGCGGCCGGCAGGGCCTCGTCGCTGCCCAGCTGCAGGGCGGCGAGCTGCGCGTGCAGAGCGCCGAGCGCCTTGTGCACCTCGCGGGCGAGCTTGCCTTCCTTGCCCTGGGCGATGGCGCGGTCGGCGGAGGCAGCCTGCTCGAAAGCACGGATGGCCCCGCCGAAATTCTTCGCCTGCTGCTTCGCCTGCGCGTCTTTGCAGGAGGAGTCGAACTGCTTCAGCTCGCGCAAAAGGCGGCCCGTGCGCTCGCTGCGTGCGCTCTCGGCCTTCTGGATGGCGGCGCCGAGGTCGCCGGCGAGATAGGAGTCGAGAATCGCGGCCACGTCGGCGGCCGGCGGCGCCTCGACCGCGCGACGGCGTTCTTCGCGGCGCGGCGGCGGCGCCGTCGCCGGGGGCTTGCGCGCTCCGATGGCCTCTTTCACCGCGAGCGCATCGGCGCGCGACGGCTCGACAGCCAGCACCGGCTCGAGCAGCTCCGCCGCGCCCCGCGAGTCTCCTGCCTCGGCCCTCGCGCGCGCCTCGCGGACCGCCGTCTCGAGAGCCGCGCGCAGCTCCTGCTGGATCTGCTGGACGCCTTCCGCGAGCGCGGAATCATCGGGAACTCCGGCGAGCGCGCCGCGCGCCGCTGCATAATCCTTGCGACTCATGGCCGCCCGCGCCGCCGCGAGCGCCTCCGCCCGCGGTGCCTCTGCCTCCGCAGATTCCAGATAGCGGGCGATCTCCGGATCGCGCCGGTCCAGCTCGGCGGCGATCTTCAGCTTGTCGCGCGCCTCGACCCAGTGGCCCTGCTTGAGCAGCGCGACCCCTTCGTCGAAGCGCTGCGCGGCGAGCGCGCGGCTCTCGTTCCCCGCCGCCGATTCTGCCTCGAACCGCGCCCGCTGCGCCCGCCGCACCATCCCCACCGCGAGCACCAGAGCGAGCGCGGCGAGGATGGCGAGATAGAGCGGCGCGCGCTTCTTCAGCGAGCCGCGCTTCGGCGGCTTGCCTGCCGCGAGCCGGGAAACCTGCGCGGTGTTGGCGCCGTGCGCCACCGCCCCGCCCGGCTCGACGAACTGCACCACCGTATCGCCCATGGCGATCTGGTCGCCGTGCTGCAAGGCGTGGCGATCGACGGGCCTGCCGTTGACGCGCGTGCCGTTGCCAGAGCCTTGATCGAGGAGCACCCAGCGCTCGCCCTGCTTTTCGACGACGACGTGCTGGCGCGAGACGGAGATGTCGGGAATGACCACCGAGTTGTCCGAGCCGCGCCCGACGCTGGTGCGCGGCTCGCTGAGAATGAACTCGCCGCCCTTGCGCGGGCCGGCCGTCACCACCAGCTTGGGCCCCTCGGCGCGCGGCCGCGCCTTGCTCTTGTCGTAAACCCTCGTCGCGTCGAGCTCGTGGCGCGCCTTCTCCAGCACATCCGGAGCGGGCCCGCCCGGATGGGTGTGCTCGCTTTTCGCCGGCGAAAGCGGCTTGCGCGGCGGCGGCTTTGCGCTCGGCATCGAAGCTCAGATTACCACGGGGTGTTCACTTGCTCCCCTCGGCCGCCTGGGCGGAGACGAGGTTCTCCTGCGCTTTCTTGCGGCAGCTCGAGGGATCCTCGCCAGGAAAATGGAGCAGCACCTCGCGGAAGATCTGCTGCGCTTTGTCCGCCTGTCCGTAACGCTCGAGGCGCGCGGCGGTGAAGAGCAGCCTGCCGCACTCCTTGTCCAGATCGCGTTCGCAGTCCTTGATCAGCTGCGCCACTTCCTCGTAGAGCGGCGGGCGGGGGTTGAGGCCCTCCATCTGCCGGCGCGCGGCGGCGAAGGACTTCCAGGCGTCGTAGAGATTGCGCGGCGCGATGCGGCGCTCCTCCAGCCTGCGCCGGCCGCGGTCGTAGGCCTCGCGGGCGGCGGCCATGTCCCCGGGCGTGATGGCGAGCATCTCCACCCGCACCTTGCCGACGCCCCACTCCTTGTCGCCGGCGTGCTCGCGGAAGGCGACGATGTCCCGCCCGTCGGAGCTGAGCGCCTCCTCGGGCAGCGCGATCACCTGCTCCTCGCCGCGCCCTGCTGCGACCGGGGCCCAGGCGAGGTGCTTGCCGTTGAGCCGCAGCTCCAGCTCGCTGGGCGAGCCGATGCGCAACGGCTGGTAATGAAACAGCGAGCGCGTCTTGGGCGGCAGATTGAACCCGAAGCTCACCGAGCCTTTGCACTGCACGTCGACGTCGCCCTGGCCGAAGGTGAAGCCCGCCATCCCCTCGTCGACCGCGACCGTCTCGGGGCACTCGGGGCCCCGCGCCGCTTGCCGCTTCTGCACGGCCATGCGGACCAGGCCGGCGAAGATCAGCGCAGAGGCCGCGACGAGCGCCACGCGCCCCGGCATCGGCAGCCGCGACCAGAGCGCCTGCGAGGCGCGCGCCCGCGGAGCGATCGACTTCGGCTGCGCGGCGGGCGCTTTCGAGAGGCGCGTCCGCTGGTCGCGCGCCTCCGGCGCAGCGGGCGCGACGACCCGCGTCTCGCCCGGATCGCCCTGCAGCGCGAACTCGAACAGCGTCGTGCCCACGCCGATCTTGTCGCCGCCGCGCAAGGGGCTCGCTCTCTCGATGGCCACGCCGTTCAGCTCGGTCCCGTTGGCCGAGCCGTTGTCCAGCAGCACCCATTGGCTTCCCTGCCGCTGGATGCGCGCGTGCAGCCGCGAGACGCCCGGCTCGTTGAGCACCAGCGAGTTCTCCGCGCCGCGGCCGATGGTGACTTCGGGCGCGTCGAACTGAAAGCTCTGTCCGCGCGAAAGGCCCGTGGCGATGGTGAGCACGAACGGCATCTAGAAATTCCCGCCCAGGAACACTTGGTAGATGATCGGCGCGAAGATGATGAGGAAGACGGTCGGGAAGATGAAGAAGATGAGCGGGAAGAGGAGCTTCACCGGCGCCTCGTTGGCCAGCTTCTCGGCCCGCTGGGTGCGATCGACGCGCATCTGCGTGGAGAGGATGCGGAGGATCTTGCCCAGCGGCGTGCCCATCTTGTCGGCCTGGAGGAGAGCCTGGACGAAGCTCGTCAGCGTCGGCAGATCGACGCGGACGGCGAGGTTGCGCAGCGCCTCCTCGCGGGTCTTGCCCAGCTTCAGCTCCTTCAAGGTGATCGAGAGCTCGTCGGCGAGCGGACCCTTGCGGCCCTTCTCCACCACCTTCCCCAGCGCGGCGGCGAAGTCGAGGCCCGCCTCGACCGAGAGCGTGAGCAGATCGAGGTCGTACGGGAGCGCGCGGGTGATGGCGTGATGGCGGGCGCGCACCTTGTCGCGCAGCCAGATGAACGGGTAGAGGGCGCCGAGCAGGAGGAAGAGGATGGAGCTCGCCCAGGAGAGCCCGAGCAAGAGCGAAAGAAAGATGCCGGCCGAGAGCGAGACCAGCGCCCCCAGCTCTGCCAAAGCGAAGATCTCGGCCGCCTTCAGCTCGAGAGGCCGCCCTGCCTTCCTCGAGGCGAGCTCGATGCGCTCGAGCCAGCTCGCCGGAAACCAGCGCTCGTTGACCGCGGCGAGAAAGGCGATCACCGTCCCGCGCAGCGCGCTGAACGTGCCGCCGCCGTCGCCTGCCGCGACCAGCCCTCCCTCGCCGCTGAGCTGCGCCAGGTAGCGCTGGTAGATGAGCAGGTATCCCTGGTACGCCGCCAGCGCCAGCGCAGTGACCGCAGCCGCCGCGGCGAGCGCGAAGAGGATCTGGAGGACGTCGGGAAGCATCTCGCTCATACGTCGATGGCCACGATCCTGCGGATGAGCAGAAAGCCGATGAGCTGCAGCACGATGATGGTGGTCACCATCGCGTATCCGTAGAGGCCCTCGAACATCGGCTGCATCAGCTCGGGGTTCATGACGTTGACCACCAGCCCGATGGCGAGCGGCAGCGCCGAGACGATCAGGCCCTGCAGTTTTCCCTGGCTGGTGAGCGAGGCGATCTTGCCCTGCAGCCGGAACCGCTCGCGGATGGTCGCGGCGATGGTCTCGAACATCTCCGCCATGTTTCCGCCCAGCGTGCGCGCGATATTGGTGGAGGTGGCCACCAGCTCCAGATCCTCGCTGCCGACGCGGCTCGCCATGTTGACCAGCGCCTCCTCGACGGGGACGCCGAGCTTCACTTCCTTGGTGAAGAGCCCGAACTCCTGGCGAAGGGGCGCGCTCGCCTCGCGCCCGACCTGCTCGACAGCTTGCTGGAGGGTGAGCCCGGCGCGCAGCGCATTCGACATCTGCTGCAGCGCCTCGGTGAGCTGGGTGTCGAACAGCTTGATGCGCCGCGCCCGGTAGAAGCGCACCGCCGCGGCCGGAGCGAAGAAGCCGCCCACCGCCAGGAGCGCCCCGAGGAACGGGCCGCCGACGAGATACCCGAGCGCGGCGAAGATGAGCAGCGCCGCGACGTTGAGCAGCAAGATCTGGCCGGGCTCGATGAAGAGGAACATGTCGCTCAAGTCGTTCATCGACTTGGTGACGTAGCGGAGCTTGTACTGCTCGAAGGCCTTCTGCAGCACCTCGAGCGCGAGGAAGGCGAGGAAGAAGATCGCCGCGGTGGTGAAGAGGAAGACGAGCGCCGCCGCCATCGGTCACTCGCTCTTCGCTGCCACGCCGGTGCTCTCGTGGGTGCTCTTGTTGCCCCGGATGATCTGGATGGTCTTGTAGCGGCGCTGCTGCAGCTCGCCGGCGCGCTCGCCGGTCAAGAGCGACTTCTGGTCGACCACCATTCGCTTCTCCTGGTAGTCGAGGTCGTCGGGGTTGCGCAAAAGGAGGGTGAGAGTCCCGGTCTCCTGCGCGAGCGTGAGGATCTCCGCCTCCTCGGGCAGGACCAGGAGCGTGACCGTCTGGAACTTCTTGTCCTCGTCGGGCACGAAGGTGGTGTTGGCAGTGATGCGGCCGGTCGCCAGCACGACGACGTTCTGCAGGAGCGTCACGGTCTTGAGCTGGGAAGTCTCCGGATCGCGGAAGCTGCCGATCACGTCGACGTGATCGTTGGGCCGCACCCAGAGGCCCACCGCCGTCCGCTCCTGCACCTCGATGGTCACCGCCCGGCCCTTGGGGTTGATCATGGTGGAGAAGTCGGCCTCGCGCGCCGCCTCGAAATGCGAGACGAGAATCGGGTCGCCGGACTTCAAAGGCACCATCACCCGCTGACCGACCGGGCTGTCCTGCTTGAGCGAGCCGTCCTCCTCCACCTTGATGAACGACTCGGTGACGAACTGGGTGGGCATCTCCTTGACGGCGATCATCTCCGCGTCGAGCTCGGTCCCCTCGGGGATGTCGACCTTGGCGCAGAGGATGTTGACGGTCTGCCACTTGTCCTTGACCTTGCGCTGCTGCGCCTTGATGGCGGAGTAGGCGATGAGGCCGGCCATGAGCCCGAGCGCGAGCGCGATGAGGAGGGGATTCTTCCCGGACAGCAAAGTGGACTCCGCAGCTTGAAGACAGGCTGGGTCGAGACTACGCGGCGGGCCGGGGGACGCGCAAACCGCCTTTTGCCCGAGGGGCGAGGTACTAGCGCTGGGGCGGCGATGCTGGCTGCTCGGCGGCCTTTGCGGCGGGCAGATCGGCCGCCTGCAGCGCGCGGTTCGCCGCGCTGATCGCCATGTTTTCCGACGGATGGAGCCGCTGTAGATCGGCGCGCACCTGCCGGGCCTGGTCGAAGAGACCCGCCGCCGCGAGGCACTCGACCTCGTGGGCAAGGTCCCAGGCCACCGTGCCGGCATCGCTCTGCGTGCCCGACTGCCGCATCTGCGCGGCGCTCCGATAGAGCGAAGCCGCCAGCGCATAGTTGCCCGCGTGCCGCGCGGACTGCGCCTGCGACTCGAGCATCGACGCATCGGCCGCGGGGGCAGCGAGCTGCGCCGGCATCGACCGCGTCTTCTCGACCTCGAGCCGGCCGGCGGCGGCCTTGGCGGGCGGCGGCGCCGAGGCAGTCCTGATCGCGCGCTGGGCTGAGGGCTCGTTGGCAACTGCGGCGAGCGGCGGTCCTGCATTGCCAGCGAGGGGAACTGGCGCTGCCGGCGGTGGGCTGGCGGCCGGCGCAGGAGGCGCGGCGCGCTCTGCGGACGTTGTTGCGGCTGCGGGCTCCTTGGCGTGGTCCGACCTGGACGCGAGCTGGTCGGCCACGTCGCTGCCGCCGCCCACCTGCGTCTCCTCGCGAACCGCCTTCGCCTTCAGCGCCGGCTTCCTCTCTGCTCCCGCAGTCTGCTGCGGCTCTTGCGGAACGGGCGCTGGCGCCTCCGCCGCCTTCTTCAATTCGGCCTTTTCGATGGCCTCGCTCTCCGCCCGCTTCGCCACGGCGTCGCTCTGCGCCTTGCGCGCCGCTTCCCCGACGCGGATCTCGAACTGCGCCGCGGGCTGAGGCGGCTGCTTCCTCGACTGCAAGCTCGCGCCCATCACCAGCGCCAGCCCCGCCGCGGCCGCGATCGATCCGCCGACGGCCACTCGAGTCGCCCAGCTCGCCTTGCGCTTCGATTTCGGCGCGACAGCCGCGTGGGTGTCGATGCGCGCAGCCTGCAGGCCCATCGGCTGCACCGAGCCCTTCACCTCGATCACCTCGCCCGGCAGCCCATCGCTCTGCAGATGCGCCTCGGCGCGCGCCGCGGCGAGGATGCGCGCATCGAAGCGCGCCGGCGGCTCCTCCACCTCGCGCAGCGGCGCGACCATCCGCCTGGTGCGCGCCATCTGCGCCTCTTCGCGCTGGCAGTCGGGGCAGCCGGAGAGATGCGACTGCACCTCGGCGGCGCGGACCGCATCCAGCTCGCCGTAAGCGAGGTCGAGCAAGAGATCCTGGCACTCCGAATGCGTCATGCTCTTCCCATCCGCACGCCCGTCGACGGCTCTTCCTGCGCCAGCTCTTCGTCGATTCCCGCCGCGAGCAGCGCCTTGCGCAGCCCCTCGAGCGCGTAGCGCATGCGGCTCTTCGCCGTGTTCTCGTTGCAGCCGACCATCTCGGCGATCTCCTTGAAGGGAACCCCCGCCTGCTCACGCAGGACGAAGACCTCGCGCTGCTCCGCCGGCAGCGAGAGCAGCGCCTCCTGCAGGACGACGCGCAGCCTCGAGCTCTCCGCGGCGCGGTCGGGCGGCGCCTCGTACCCCGGCACCGAATCGACGAGCGGCGACTCGCCCTCGGGCCCCGTCTCGTCGAGGCTCCCGGTGCGGCGGAAGCGATCGCGCCGCGATTGGTCGACGCAGAGATTACGCGCGATGGTGTAGAGCCAGGTCGAGAAGCGCGCGCGCTGCTCCCAGGCGGCGGCGCCCTTGACGATGCGCAGGAACGTCTCCTGCGCCAGATCTTCCGCTCTCTCCCGGTCTCCGAGCATTCGCAAGAGGAAGGTGAAGAGGGGGGCGCGATGCCGGCGCAGGAGCGCTTCGAAAGCGCCCACGTCGCCCTGCTGGAATGCGGCCAGCAGCTCCTCGTCGGACCGTTCCTGGGACATGACAACGCGCCGGGGCGCCCTCTCGATCTAACACGCCTCCGGGAGCGCGGCCGAGCGCTCAGCGCGCCGCCTGTGCAGCGACGCCGTGGTAGTTCGCTGGCGGACGGAAGCCAGTCGTGCGCCGCGGCAACTTCATGCGGGCGACCGAGCCCTTGTTCCCCCGCAGACAGTGGATGAGCAGGTGCACCGCGCGCTCGTCGAAGTGTCCGGCCTGCGCTTCGTCGAGAAGCTGGTCCACGGCCCCGCGCACGTTGAAGGCCTGCTCCCGGTATGAGCGCGGCGCCAGCAGCGCAGCGAACGCGCTCGCCAGCGCGACGAGGTCGAGGCCGCGCAAGGGCAGCGTGCCCTGGACGCGGGGATAGCCGAAGCCGGCGCGCGTGTGATGAAGCAGCGCGAGGTGCACCGCGGGCGCATCGCCCAGCACGCTGGCGAGAAGGAGCGCGCCGAAGATGGGATGGTCTTCCAGCGCCAGCGCCTCGGCTCGCGTCAAATGGTCGCGCTTGAAGCGCAGCCGTGCCGCCGCATGGCGCATGCCGATGTCGTGGACCAAGGCGCCGGCCACCAGCCGCGCGATTCCCGGGGCAGTGCCCAGCGCAACGCGGAAGAGGCGCGCGACGATGACCGCCGTCCAGACGGCATGCTGGTAGCGCGGACCGTCCTCCCGGCGCAGCACCTCCAGCTCCGACCAGATCGGGTCGGGAAAGCGCACTTCCGTGATGGTGTCCGCGACCAGCGCACGCCATTCCTCCCGGCCCGCCAGGTGCGCCAGGGCCGGCGACTCGAAAGCCTCCAGCACGGAAGCGGCCACCGGGGTGTCGTGCAGCGGCCTCTCGTACAGGTTCATCGGCGAGCGGGCCGCGACGTCCTTGAGGAACTGCAGGTCGATGGCCTCTCCACGCGATGCCACCAGCCGTCCGTCCGCCGCGAACAGATCCTTCGTCAGGACCGTGACGGACAGGCTGAAATCCATCCATTCCTCCGCGGGCGGGGCCTTCAGGCGACATAACGACGCCCCCTCGGGTGCGAAGCAAGGACTTGCGGGTGGCAGCGCGAGGCCGGCTGTGCGGCCGGGTGCGCTTAAGTCTCGGCGGGCTCGGCCGACTCTTGCGCGGGAGCCTCTTCCCCAGGCGGGGCCTCGGCGGGAGTGCCGTCGGTGACCTGCGCGGCCCGCTCCGCGGCGGCGGCAGCGCCCTGCTCGCGGCTCTCGCGGATCTCCGCCGCGATCTCGTCGACGTCGAGCATCTGCCGCCGGTTGAGGACGCGGAGGATGGCGGCCAACGCGCGCAGCGCAGCGACGCCGTCGTTCGGATCCACGCCGACCGCCGAGAGGGTGCCGACGTCGTTGGGCGAAAGCGGCGTGGTCGACTCCAGCGCCTCCCCCAGCCAGCCGGCGCCTTGCGGCTCGGGCTCGCTCGGCGGCGCGACCCACCCCTCGAGCTTCAGCTCGCCCTGCTGATCGGAGTATTCCTCGGCGACTTCCTCGACGGGCATCTCTGGCTCTGCCGGCTGCTCCGCCGCTTGCTCCGCGTAGTAAGGTTCTTCCGGCGCGGGCTGCTCGATTTCCGGCGCGGTCTCTGCGGCGGACTGCTCCGTCGGCTCGGCCCATTGCTGCGGCTCTTCGGCAGCAGGCTGTTCCTCTGGCGCCGCGGGCTCCTCGATGGCCTGATCCGGCTGCGCGGCGGCCTCGGTCCACTGCTGCGGCTCTTCTGCTTCTGCGGTGACGCTTTCACCCGCAGCTTCGGCAGCGGCTTCCGCCGGCGGCGTCGCTTCCTCTGCGAACTCCTGCGTGGGCTGCTCCGGCGTGGTCTGCGCGCCCAGCGGATCTTCGACCGACGCCCACGCGTCGGGCGCCTCCGCCTCCGCGCTTGCGGCCTCCACTCGCACCGGCGCCGTCGCCGGGTGCTCGGCGGTGCCGATGATGGCGTCCATCGGCAGCTCTTCACCGCTCGCTTCCGGCGAGGCCGGCTGCTGGGCGCTCCAGTCTGGCGCCGCAGCAAATTCCTCGGAGGGGGGCGGAGCGGCGGCGTCGGCAGCCGGCGCTTCGTCCCACGAGGCGGACGGCTGCTCTTCCCAGCCAGTCGGCTCCTGCGAGTGCGCCGCGATGGGCTCGAGACCCTCCATCTGCGGTGCACCGTCTGCGCCTTCATGCGGCACGCCAGCCGGCTCGAGACCCTCGACGGCGTCGGCCGCGGCGCCCTCGCCGCCGCTCAATTCCTCGGCGCCCGAGACCTGCTCGCCGAACTGCGAATGGGCCGCGATGGGCTCGAGACCCATCATCTGTCCATCGCTGCTGCCGCTATCGTCCTCGGGGATCTCCAGCGGCTCTGGCGGAGGAGGAGGCGGCGGCACGGCAAGCTGCGCCTCCTCCGCGTCGATCTCTTCGAACTGCTCCGGCGCCACCCGCGGCGAGCCGGCGTGCTGCGTGGGCATCCCCTCGGAATCGATCCGCCTGGGAAAAGGCGCGGATGGCGGCGGTGTCGCCTTCGGAGCTGGGGCCGCGGCGGGCCTGGCTGCACCTGGCGCGGGCTTCGCCGGCGCAGGAACCGCCGGCTTCTCCTCGCCTCCGTAATGCTGCTGGATGGCCTGCACGATCTCGCTGTCGCCCGCCAGCACCGGCTTGATCCGCTTGCCGGTATGGAAGGCCAGCTGATCGACCGCCGACAGATCGGTAGGGTCGCTCATGGCGATGGTCACCACTTCGGCCCGGCCGCTGCCCGAGACGTCGAAGGCGAAGACGTGCAGCTTCTCGGCGAGCGGCTTGCTGACGAACTTCACCGCGCGCAGATCGACCTTCTGCTCGCTGAGCTTCACCGACGGCATGCCCAGGTGCTTCGACAGCGTGCTGACCAGGTCGGGCTCCTTGCAGAAGCCCTTCTGCACGAGGATGGAGCCGAGCTTTCCGCCCCATTGCTTCTGGTGGCCGAGCGCGCTCTGCAGCTGGTGCTCGTCGATGACGCCCAGTTCGGTGAGCAGCTGGCCGAGTCGCTTGCGGGGCGGCGCCATCGTTACCTTTTCACCCGCGCCAGGTATTCGTCGCGCGAGAAGACGCCCTTCTCGATGAGCAGCTCCACCATCGCCTTGAGCGCGGCCACCGAGCGGCGCTGCGTCTCCTCCACGCCGCGCAGCACCTCGACGGCGCTGGAGCGGGTAGTGCCGTTGCCCGAGGCGGGGGCGTTTCTCGGCTGCTTGCGCGGATCGAGCGTGACCACCGACTGGCCGCTGTTGTCGACGATCTTGATCGAGGCCTGCCCGGCCTCGTCGCGGAGCAGCTCCTCGCCGCGGTACCAGCGCGAGATGGCGTGGCGGATGGCGCTGTTGCCCGCGAGCTGCGCCTCGATGCGGCAGCCGGTGAGCGAGCGGAGATGGTCGGTGACGCCGAGATTGAGCGGGTCGCTCATCGCCACCACCAGCAGGCGGCCTTCCTCTTTCAGCCGCACCGGGACCAGCCCGAATTCCTCGGCCACGTCGGCGGGGATCAGCGCGAGCGAGGCCTTGTCGCCCTCGCCGGTCAGATCGGAGCGGGCGATGCCGGTCTGCTTGGAGAGGGCGCGGACCAGGACTTCCTCGGTAAGAAATTCCATGCGGACGAGAATGTCCCCCAGCTTTCCGCCCCACTGCGACTGTTCAGCCAGCGCGGCTTTGAGCTGCAGGTCGGTGATCACGCCTGCCTTGACGAGCAGGTCGCCGATCTTGATCCGCATGCATCGATACTAGTGGAACCCCAGACGTAACAGCAACTTTGGGACTCTCGTGCAAGTTCTCGTTCTCATTCTGCTTTATTCACGGCACTTCTTCGATCTGCATGCCCTTCGGGACACCGAGGAAGAACATCTGCGGCGAGGCGGGAAGGCCGGTCTCGGTATTGCGCAGTCGCAGGTCGACTTCGGTGCGCGAGACCGGCGCCGACAGGTGCAAGAGCCGCGGGACCTGCGCGCCGCTTTTGTCGTCGTGGTCGTCGAGATGGACGGCCCAGAGGAGCGCGCCCTGCGAGTTCTTGCGGCGGACTTCATCGACGCGGAGGTCGCCGCCGAGATCGACCTCCTGCCGCTCGCGCGCGCTTTCGACGACGAGCAGGTAGCCGTCGCCCTGCCGTTTCGAGCTGACGGGTTCGCCTCCCGGCAGATCGGGGATGGCGCCGGTGAGGAGCGCGACCAGCTCCTCGTCGCGCAGCGGCGCCGGCAAGAGGCGGGAGAGGTTCTCGGGCGTGGAGGGCCCCTGGTAGAAGACGTTGTTGCGCAGGTCGAGCAGCGCGAAGCGGCCCTTGTCGGCCACCAGCACGGCGGCGGGATCGCCCAGGGGCGAGAGCGCCTCGATGTGAAGCGACGCGGGCCGCTTCAGCGCGATGTGCAGCGCATAGCGGCCGCCGTTCTTCGGGGCATCGACGAAGGCCTTGGCGTCGCAGACCATCGTCGCCGGCACCCGATGCGCGGCCGTTGCCCGCTGCAGCAGCTCGACCGCATCCGGCGGCGGCCCCGGCGGCGGGCCACGGTGCGCGCAAGCGAGAAGGGCAAGCGCCATCGCGAAAACGCGACGAGAACGGCTCATTGCTCGAACGGCGGCGAGGGCTCCCCATCCGGCGTCGAGATCACGGGCG
>Ga0209471_1000268_pt1 | contig 37153 bp, 33 predicted proteins | sample GraSoiAngelo_128_FD_185885 | JGI IMG/M metagenome (GOLD analysis project Ga0209471, IMG submission 185885) | Grasslands soil microbial communities from the Angelo Coastal Reserve, California, USA - 14_0927_12_20cm (SPAdes) (version 2) | ecosystem: Environmental > Terrestrial > Soil > Grasslands ... | reverse complement strand
GCGCGACAGGGCCACACCCGTTCCCATCCCGAACACGGTCGTTAAGCCTGTCAGCGCCGATGGTACTGCGATCGCGAGGTCGTGGGAGAGTAGGCCGCCGCCAGCTTTCCAAACCCAAACGACGTCGCCCAAAGACGTCGCGCAGGAACGTAACCCAAGGCGTCACGCGAAACCGTACACGGTTTTGCGTGACGCCTTTGTGTTACGTCTTCGTGCTACGCCTCAGTGCTACGCCTTACTTCGTTCCCGCGTAGTACGCCGCCCAGCTCCCGGCGCGCTTCGCGACCAGCGCCTTGGGCAATGCCTCGAGCTCCGCTGTGACGCTCGGGAACGTGAGCTTGAACGCCTGGGGCGTGATGACCAAATCTCCGAGGTCGGCGCCGGGCGCCAGCGCCCGCGCCGCCCGCAGCACGGGCTCGCGCACCGGCGACACACGGGCCTCATCGAGTGGCGGTCCCTCCACGCTGTGGACCCCGACGTCGTATTGCGTGGGCTCACCCGCCCGCGGCACGATCGGCTCGATGCTCCCGTCCTGTCCCACGCGCAGCACGATGACATGGGCGGGCCGCTCGAGCAGGAACTCCACCCCGCCGGCGGAAACCGCGGTGATCCCCGGACCGTACGCGTCAGCCGCGCCGAGCCGGGTGACGCCGGGCCGGGGCGACTGGCCCGACGCCCAGCGTCCCGCGCACCCGACGAGCAGGCTTGTCACTACCAGCGTTCGTTGGGTCATCGGCACCTCCGGCCGGGGTCGAAACCTACCTACGTGTACGCTTCGCCCCGACCCACCGCTGCTTGACGTCGCGACGCCAGGCCCGTTGCTTGACGGTCTATGACGAAGTGCGGGTCTGTGGTCCTCGCCGGCCGCCCCAACGTCGGCAAGTCGACCCTCTTGAACGCCCTGATCGGCGAACACCTGGCGATCGTCTCGCCCAAGCCGCAATCCACCCGTCTCCCCGTGGTCGGCTTGCTCACGCGTGGGGACACGCAGTTCATCTTCACCGACTCGCCCGGCTTGCTCGAGCCTGAGTACCGCCTGCACGAAGCGATGCGCGCCGCGGCGCTGCGGTCAATCGAGGCGGCCGAGGTCATCGCGTACCTGCATCCGTTATCCGAGTACCCCGCGCCGCCGCTCGACCGGGTGGCGAAGCTCGTGCGCCCGCCGCGCGCACCCGTCGTGACGGTGTACACCAAGGCGGATCTGGTCCCGCCCGCGACGGCCCTCGACCGCCCGCCACCGCCCGCGACCGTCGTCGTTTCGGCCATCACCCGTCAGGGTCTCGACGCGCTCCTCGACGTCCTGGGCGGACACCTTCCCGACGGCCCGTTTCACTACGACCCCGACGAGATGGCGACGCAGCCCATGCGCTTCTTCGCGGCGGAGTTCGTGCGCGAGGCCGCGTTCGAGTTGCTGCACGAGGAGCTGCCCTATAGCGTCGCGGTCGAGATCGACGAGTTCCGGGAGGGCTCGGAGCCGGTATATATTCGGGCGGTGGTGTACGTCGAGCGGGACAGTCAGAAGGGGATCGTGATCGGGGAAGGGGGACGCACGATCAAGGCGCTCGGGGCAGCGGCCCGCGCTAAGATCGCGGCGCTGCTCGGCGGCAGTGTTTATCTCGAGCTGCACGTGAAAGTGCTGCCGAAGTGGCGGCGCCATGCACCCTCGCTCAAGCGCCTGGGGTACGCCGGATGAGTCTCGCGCCCGATTTGCTGGAAATCCTCGTCTGCCCCAAGTGCAAGGGGCCGCTGCAGTACCGCACGGCGCCGCAGGAAGAGCTCGTGTGCCCGGCGTGCCGGCTGATCTACGCCGTGGAAGATGACATCCCCATCATGCTGATCGATGAGGCGAAGCACTTCTAGAGACGGTCAGACGGGTAGACCGTCATGCCGACAGGCGCTGTCGTTCGCGCTCACGCTGCTAGCCGTCTGGCCGTCCAACCGTCTGACCGCCCAAGAGCTCGCCAACAACTCCGGCGCCCTGTTCCTCCTCTTTCCCGTCGGCGCGCAGGCGGTCGCCATGGGGCAGACCGCCGCGACGCTGGAGGGGCGCGGTGAGGCCGCGTTCTGGAATCCCGCCGGCCTCGCCACCATCGAGCGCGGGGAGCTGGCGTTCAACACCGCGTCGCTCGCGGCGGGGACCACGCACGCGCTCACGGTCTACTTTCCCTCGCACCGCTTCGGCGTGCTGGGCGGCGCGGTGTACCTGGTGGACTACGGTGACTTGGAGCGCACCGACTCCGCCAACAACACCATCGCGCGGATCGCCCCTCGCAACATCGAGTTCCTCGCGTCGTACGCCACCGCGCTGGCGGGCTCCGTCACCCTCGGCATCAACTACAAGCTGATTGAGTTCGTCGTCGACTGTTCCGGTGACTGCAGCAACTTCCCCAACGGGCACGGCGTGACGCATGCGCTCGATGTAGGCGGCCAGTTCGCCGTCGGCCCCGGCGGCGCGCTGCGCGTCGCCGTCGCGGTGAGGAACGTCGGGTTCAAGCTCCAGGTGAACAACCGCGATCAGGCCGATGCCCTGCCTGCCCGCCTCGTGATCGGCGCGGCATATCGCATCCTGCTCCCCGGCGCGGCCGGGATCGCGCGCGCCGAGCGCCTCGACCTCAAGGTGGCCGCCGATGTGGACAGCCCGTGGGGGAGCTACGGCGACTCGGAGATGCGCGTGGGTATCGACGTCGGCTACCAGCGGTTGCTCCGGCTGCGCGGCGGCTACGCGTTCGTGCGGGACGGACTCTCCGGGCCGAGCGTCGGCATGGGCGTGACGAGCGGGTCGATCGGCGTGGATCTGGCGCGCGCCTTCCTCACGGGCTCCGATTTGGTCGCCCAGAACCCGACCTTCTTCTCCTTCCGCGTGGTATTCTGAGGTGCGCGGCGTCACCCGCGCGCTGCTGCTCGTCCACGCGCTGCTGCCGTGGTGGAGCCGGGGCACGGGCCAGGTGCCCGATTCGGGCGCGCTCCCCCCTCCGCCACCCCCGACGCGCGGCCCTCCTATGTGGCTGCGGCCGGCGGCTTCACTCGTCCTGCCCGGCGCGGGCCAGCTGCTCGCCCATCAGGACCGCGGGGCCGTGTACCTCGCGGTCGAGCTGTACTCCGTCGCGCGCATCATCCAGTTGACGCACGAGGGCGAGCAGCAGGCCAGCCGGTTTCGCGACTTGGCGTTCGAGGTCGCGCGCCGGGGCTTTGCCGCGGCGCGGCGCGATACCGTGTTCGAGTACTACGAAACGATGGAACGCTTCGCCGAGAGTGGCCAGTTCGACCGCGGCCCCGGCACGGCCTTCATCCCGGAGGCCGATACGGCGACCTACAACGGCTCGGTATGGTTGCTGGCGCGACGTACCTTCTGGTCCGACCCCGCTGTCCCGCCCGATCCGATGTCGCCCGAATACCTGCACGCGGTGCAGTTTTACCAGCAGCACGCCGTGGGACCGGGCTTCGTGTGGTCGTGGCGCAGTAAGCCGCTCGAGCAGGACGTCTTCCGCGAGACGATCCGCCGCAGCGACGACGCGTTCCGTACCGCCCAGAACGTCGTCGGCCTGCTGCTCGCGAACCATGTGGTGAGCGCCGTGGACGCGCTGATTTCCAGCCGCCTGTCGGCGGCTGCCGGCCGTCGCACGGCGCTCCATACGATGCTCGGTCCGGTCACGGCCGTCCGGCTGTCCGTGGAGTTCTGAATGGTGTGGGCGCGCTGGCTGCTCGTCGCCATTCCCGTGTCCTGGGCGCTCGCCTGGCTCGACGCGCCCCCCCTTGGCGTCTTCATTGCCGCCGGACTCGCCGTCGTCCCCCTCGCGGCGGAAATGGGCGCCGCGACGGAAACGCTCGCCGCGCGCTGTGGTCCTGCCACGGGAGGCTTGCTCAACGCCACTTGCGGCAATGCCGCCGAGCTGATCGTGGCGATCGTCGCGCTGCGAGCGGGTCTCGTCGACCTCGTGAAGGCGTCCCTCGCCGGGTCGATTCTCGGCAACCTGCTGCTCATTCTCGGGCTCGTACTGGTGGCGGGCGGCCTGAAGCGGCCGATCGTCACCTTCAATCGGGCGGCCGCCGGCACGGCCGGGGCGATGCTGCTCCTCGCCGTGGTGGGCCTCGTGGTGCCCGCGCTGTTCGCGCAGGCGCACCCGGCCGCCGCGCCCGAGATGGCCCTCCACCTCTCCGAGGGGGTGGCCGTGGTGCTCGCGCTCACCTACGCCTTGAGCCTGGTGTTCTCACTCGTCACCCACCGCCAGCTGTTCGGCGCCGAGCCGGAGAGTCCCGCGCCGGCGACGCGCTACGGCACCGGGGTCGCCGTCCTCGTCCTGGGCGGCGCCACGGTGCTCGTAGCACTCGAGAGCGAGCTCCTCGTGCACGCGACGCAGGCCGTCGTGGCGCGTTTTGGGTTGTCGGAGCTGTTCCTTGGACTCATCGTGATTCCCCTGATCGGCAACGCCGCCGAGCACGCGACTGCGGTAGTCGTGGCCCGACGGGGGCAGAGCGATCTCGCGCTCCACATCGCGCTTGGCTCGAGCACGCAGGTGGCGCTGTTTGTCGCTCCCGTACTGGTTGCCGCAGGGGCGGTCCTCGGACGGCCCATGAACCTGGTGTTCACCACCTTCGAGGTTGTGGCCCTCGGGCTCGCGTCCCTCATCGTCACGATTATCGGCCTCGACGGCGAGTCACATTGGTTCGAAGGAGCCCAGCTGCTGGCCGTGTACGCCCTCCTTGCGATCGCGGTGTGGTTTATTTGACACGCGAAGACACGCGGCCTAAGTTTAGGCCCGCTCGACCCTTACGCGAGGACCCAGGTGCGCGATCCGCGCCCGACGATTCTCTTCTTTTCGCCGAACGGTCGTTCGGTACCTGACTTTCTGACGCGCTGGGTCGACGGGAGGAACCTCACGGTCGTGCCGCTCACCGATCCGGGGGAGGTCGAGCAGATGGTGCTCCGCTCGCTGCCCCGGCTGGTCGTGATCGATGCCGAGGGGGGACCCCAGGGGCTGGAGTTGTGCACGCGCCTCAAGGCCGATTCCTACTCGGCGATCGTGCCGCTGGCCGTGCTCGCCAACCGGCATGCCACGGAGCGGGTGCAGCAGTGGTTCGCCGCCGGCGCGGATGAGGTCATCACGCCGCTGTTCGAGCCGGCCGAGCAGGCCATCCGGCTCGACGGGCTCATGGCGCGCACGGCCCGCGACGTCGCCGTCAACCCGTCCACGCGCCTGCCCGGCACCACCGAGATCGAGCGCGAGATTCGACGACGCATGGAGAATGGCGAGCTGTTCGCTGTCTGCTACGCGGATCTGGATCATTTCAAGGAGTACAACGATCGCTACAGCTATAATGATGGCGATCGGGTCATTTATATCCTGTCCCGCATCTTGCACGACGTGGTGAAGGGGATGCTGGGGAGCCGTGGATTCGTCGGGCATATCGGTGGGGATGACTTCATCTTCGTCATCCCGTTCGACGCGATAACGGACGTATGCGGCGAGGTGCTTGAGGTGTTCGATACCCTGATCCCGCACCAGTACAACGAGCAGGACCGGCGGGCGGGGTACTACTTCGGCAAGGACCGTCGCGGTCAGCTGCACCGCGTGCCGCTGATGACGCTGTCGATCGGCATCGTGACCAACCAGCACCGTCGCTTCGCCCATCCAGCGCAAGTGAGCGAGCTGGCGACGGAGATGAAGAGTTACGCCAAGACCCAGCCGGGGTCGGTGTTCGTCGTCGACCGCCGCCACGACCCCGAGCTCGACGAAGGCGGCGCGCGGTAGCGGGAGCGGAGCGTGAACGTCACCTGTCCGTCGTGCGAAACCGTGTATCGCGTGGACCCCGCCAAGGTCCCGCCGGGTGGTGTGCGCGCGCGCTGTGCGGTGTGCAGCACCGTGTTCGCCGTGAGCCCCCACGCCCTGGCCACCGCACCGGCGACGCCACGTCCGTCGGGGCCGGCCGTTGCCGCGACGCGGCCTGCGCCATCCGGGCCGAGTCGACCCCCGGCGCCGCCGGCGAACCCGGCGCCCCCGCCGCCACCTGCACCCCCTGCGCCTCCGCAACCCCGCGCACCACCGCTCGCTGCTGCACCGGTGCCACCTCGACCCCAGACCGCGGCTCCACCTGCACGACCGGTAACGCCGCCGTCGGGACCGCCTCGCCCTGCGGCGCCGCCCACGAAGCCGCAATCGCCGCCGCCTGCTGCGCCGGTGATGCGCCCGGCCGCACCCCCCCCCCCGGTCGCCCCGGCGGCACCGGCGGCCCCCGCCGCTGGGGCTCCTATCATGACGGGTCCGGCGGCCCGCCCGCCCGTCACGCCGCCCGCGCCACCGCCGGCACCGCCCGCGGCGGGAGCCGCTCCCGCGGCGCGCATGACGGGCCCGTTGCGGCCGGTGAACCCGTTCATGGTCCAGGATCCGAAACAGAAGGCGCGACGACTGGCGCGCGCCCTGGTCTCGGATCTCGTCGTCTACCACCCTGAGAAGCGCCAGCAGGGATTGCGAGACGGCACGCTGCCGCAGCTCTTCAAGGACGAAATTGAGAAGAGCTGGCAGGAGTACGTCGAGCAGGTGGGACAGGAGGTGGCCAAGAGCACGCCGTTCTGGGCCGAGGCGCTCAACGAGATCCTGGCGGGCGGCAACAAGGTGTTTTGAGGCTGGTGCGGGAGCGTCTAACTTCTTACATTTCTTGGTAGTTAGAGCCGCCCTCGGAGCCCCCGCAGGCGGCTCGTCTCATACCTACGCGGAGCGAGTGAACGACCGTGGCGCTATCAGAACGCTTCAACGACTTGCAACGCCGTCTCGTCGAGCTGCGGAGCTTCCTTTGACGTAGAAGGAAAGACCAAGCGGCTGGGCGAGCTCGAGCACGCCATGGCGGAAGGCGCCATGTGGTCCGACCAGGCGCGGGCGCGGCAGGTAGTCGAGGAGGTGAAGACCCTCAAGCGCTGGCTCGAGCCCTACCACGCGTTGCGCAAGCGGGTGGAGGAGGCCCGCGAGCTCAACGAGCTGCTCGAGTCGGAGTCGGGATTGGATCTCGCCCTGCAGCGCCAGCTCGAGCAGGAAGCGGACGCCATCACGACGCAGCTCGAGACACTCGAGCTGCAGAACATGCTCCAACGTCCGGACGACATACGCGACGCGTTGCTCACGATCCATCCCGGAGCGGGCGGCACCGAGTCTCAGGACTGGGCCGAGATGTTGATGCGGATGTACACGCGGTGGGCCGAGCGCCACGGCTTCAAGGTCGAGATGCTCGACTTGCTGGAGGGGGAGGAGGCCGGGGTCAAGTCGGCCGAGCTCCAGATCAGCGGTCCGTACGCCTACGGTCTCCTCAAGGCCGAAAAGGGGGTGCACCGGCTGGTGCGGATCTCGCCGTTCGACGGGCAGTCGCGCCGCCACACGTCCTTCGCGTCCGTCTTCGTCTATCCGGTCGTGGACGAGGACATCGAGATCGAGATCAACGACGACGACCTGCGGATCGACACGTTCCGCGCGTCGGGGAAGGGCGGGCAGCACGTCAACAAGACCTCGTCCGCCGTGCGGATCACACACTTGCCGACGAACATCGTCGTCTCCTGCCAACAGGAGCGCAGTCAGTTCAAGAACAAGGCGACGGCGCTCAAGATGCTGAAGGCGCGGCTGTACGAACGGGCCGTCCTCGAGCGTGAGGCGAAGAAGGCCGAGGTCGACAAGCAGAAGACCGACATTTCCTGGGGCAATCAAATCCGGTCCTACGTGTTCCAGCCCTACACCATGGTGAACGACCACCGCACCGAGCTGAAGGTGACCGACGTGCAGAAGGTGATGGATGGCGACCTCGATCCCTTCATCGAGGCGTACTTGAAGCAGTTCGGGAGCAAGGCGGCGTGACGAGTTTCGTCGAGGCGGCGCGGCGCGAAAAGCTCGCCGAGCTGGTGCGGCGTGGCGTAGCGGGCTTTGCGTACCGGTTCGAGCGCACGGGCGCCGCCCGCGCGGCGCTCGAGGGCTTCCGCGCGGGCGATGCGACGGTGCACCGGCTCGCGGGGCGCCTCGTGCTCCTGCGCCCGATGGGCAAGACGACCTTCGGTCATCTGGAGGACGCGAGCGGCAAGATCCAACTGTATTTCAAGATCGATGACCTCGGTGCCGAGCAGTACGAGGTGCTGAAGCTGCTCGACTTGGGGGACGTCATCGGGGTCGAGGGGCCGCTGTTCCGGACCAAGACGGGGGAAGTCACAGTGCGGGTCGAGCGTCTGACGCTGCTCGCGAAGTCGCTGCGACCGCTGCCGCTCGGCAAGGAGGACGCGAGCGGGGTGCGGCACGGCGAGCTGTCGGACCCCGAACTCCGTGCCCGCCAGCGCTACGCCGACCTCGCGGTGCACCCGGAGGTACGGGAGATCTTCCGCCTGCGCGCGCGGGTGGTGAGCTCCGTGCGCCGGTTCCTCGATGCCCGCGGCTACCTCGAGGTCGAAACACCGGTCCTGCAGCCGCTGTACGGCGGCGCGACCGCGCGGCCGTTCAAGACGCACTACGAAGCGCTCGACGCGGACTTCTATCTCCGGATCGCCGACGAGCTCTACCTGAAGCGCTGCATCGTGGGCGGGCTCGAGAAGGTCTACGAGATCGGCCACGACTTCCGCAACGAGGGGCTCTCGCGGTTTCACAATCCCGAGTTCACGATGGCCGAATGGTACGAGGCATACGCCGATTACGACGCGATGCTCGAGCTCACCCAGGACCTGCTCGCCGGTATGGTGCGGGAGCTATACGGCACCACGACCCTGGAGCGCCACGGCGCGACCCTCTCATTCGAACCGCCGTTCGCACGCCGCGACTATTACACGCTGGTGCGCGAGACGGCGGGGATCGACCTGGCCCGCGCTACGGAAGCGGAGCTGCGCGCCGCGCTCAGGCGCAAGGACGTGGTGGATGCGGCCGCGCTCGCGGGCGCGAAGCTCGTCGATGAGGTGTTCAAGAACTACGCGGAGCCGACGCTGGTACAGCCCACCTTCGTGCTGGATTATCCCGTCGCGCTGTCGCCGCTCGCCAAGCTCAAGCGGGGCGATCCGAGCAAGGTCGAGCGCTGGGAGCTGTTCATCCAGAAGCGAGAGATTGCGAACGCCTTCAGCGAGCTCAACGACCCCGAGGAGCAGCGCCGCCGATTCGAGCAACAGGCGCGTTTGCGCGCCGCCGGCGATCCGGAGGCGCAGCAGCTGGACGAGGACTTCCTCCGCGCGCTCGAGTACGGCATGCCGCCCACCGGCGGCGTCGGCATGGGGATCGACCGCCTGGTCATGATTCTCGCGGACCAGACGAATATCCGCGACGTGATTCTATTCCCGATGCTGCGGCCCGAGTGATGCACGCGCTGCCGCTCCAGGACGTCCTGCTCGCCGCCGCCGCAGTCGCGATCGCGCTGTATCTGTGGCACTACCGGCCGTCGTCCCTCGAAGCCCGGATCGCCCTGCGCTACCTCCGCAGCCGGCGCTCGTCGCGGCTGCTCTCGCTCATCACCGTCATCGCGGTCGGAGGCGTGACCGTCGGCGTCATGGCCTTGGTGGTCGTGCTCGGCGTGATGAACGGCCTCCAGGAGGACCTGCGGGACAAGATTCTGGTCGCGAACCCGCACCTGCGCGTCCTCACCTACGGCGAGGGGCTGCGGCTCGACGACTGGCGCCGCGTGCTGGAGCGCGTGCATCGCACGCCGGGGGTCGAGGCCGCCGCCCCCTTTGTCCTGACTCAGGGGCTGATCTCCGCGGGTCACGACTATGCCGAGGGCGTCGTCGTGCTCGGAGTCGAAGCGGACACCGGCGCCCGCGCCGTGACGAGCCTCGCCCAACATTTTACGAAGGGCGACCTCCGCTTCCGCACCACGCGCGCCGACGTCGAGGGCGGCATCGCCCTGGGCGCCCGGCTCGCGACCAAGCTCTCGGCGTACCCCGGCGACGTCGTGACGCTCGTGGCCCCCGCGGGTGCGCGCTTCAACCCCAGCCTCGGCGCCTACGTCCCCCAGTTCCATCGCTACGAGGTTACGGGGCTGTTCGACACCGGGATGTACGAATACGACAACAGCTACGTGGCGCTCGGCCGCCGCGTGGCGCAGCGCTTCGCGGGGCTCGACAGCGCTGTGACGGGGATCGAGGTGCGGCTGGCGGACCCCTGGAAGGCCCGCGAGTTCGCGGTTCGACTCGAGGAGGAGCTGCTCTACCCCTACCGAGCGCTCGACTGGCAGACCCAGAACCAGTCGCTTTTTTCGGCCCTGAAGCTCGAGAAACTCGCGATGGCCTTCGTGGTGTTCCTCATCTGCGTCGTGGCCGCGTTCAACGTCGTCGGCACGCTCACCATGGTGGTGCGGGACAAAACGCGCGAGATCGGCATCCTGCTGGCGATGGGGCTCAAGCAACGCTCGATCCGGCGGATTTTCCTCGCGCAGGGGATCCTGGTCGGTCTGACGGGAACCTCGCTGGGCGTGGCGCTCGGGTTCGTCGTGGGCGGTATGGTGAACCGGGGGCACTGGATCCCGATCGACCCGTCGATCTATTTCATCGACCACCTCCCGGTGCGCATGCAGCCGCTCGACGCGCTCTCGGTGATCGCCGCGAGTCTGCTCGTCGCCATGCTCGCGCCGCTCCATCCGTCGGTACAGGCATCGCGCCTCGATCCCGTCACGGCGATCCGCTACGAATGAGCGCGTTGCTCGAGGGCCGGGGGCTTCGGAAGGTGTTTGCGGGCGGCGACGGCCAGCCGCTGGAGGTGTTGCGCGGGGTGGAGCTGGAGGTGCACCGCGGCGAGTTCACGGCGATCGTCGGCGCCTCAGGCGCGGGTAAGAGTACGTTGCTACATCTGGTCGGTGCGCTCGACCGTCCCACGAGCGGGGACATCTGGCTCGACGGTTCCCGCTACGCCGACCTGGATGATGGCGAGCTCGCCGAGCTCCGGAACCGTAAGTTGGGGTTCGTCTTTCAGTTCCATCATCTCTTGCGGGAATTCTCGGCCTTGGAGAACGTGATGATGCCGTTGCTGATCGGGGGAATGGAGTCCCGTCAGGCCACCTCACGCGCCGAGGAGGTGCTCTCGCTCGTCGGGCTCGCCGGGCGTATGTCGCATCGCCCCAGCGAGTTGTCGGGCGGGGAGCAGCAACGCTGCGCCGTCGCGCGCGCCCTGGTACACGACCCGAGCGTCGTGCTCGCCGATGAGCCGTCGGGGAACCTGGACCATGCCAACGCGGATCGCCTGCACGACGTCTTCTTCCGGCTGGCGCGCGAATACGAGACGGCAGTCGTCGTCGTGACGCACAACCGGCAGCTCGCCGGCCGGGCGGACCGAATCTTGCTGCTCGAGGACGGCAGGCTCGCTACCGTGAGCTCGGTGGATGCGATACCGTGATGCTGTGCGATAACTGCAAGGAGCGCGAGGTGGAAATCCACCTCACGAAGGTGGAGAACGACACGAAAGTGACGCTTCACCTCTGCAAGCAGTGCGCCCAGCAGAAGGGCTTCGAGACCGGCGATTCCATCCTCAAGTCGCCGCTCGGCGGCTTCATCCAGGCGATGGGAAAGGGGGGGGCGAGCCTGCTCCCCACGCCGGCGGACGGGCTGCGCTGTGCCGCCTGTGGCAGCACCCTCAAGGACTTCCGGGAATCGGGGCGGTTGGGGTGCGCCCAGTGCTACGAGTCGTTCCAGACCCACCTGCGCGATTTGCTGCGCCGCCTCCACGGGTCGAGCCAACACGTGGGCGAGCGCTACGCGCCGCCGGGCGCTGACGATGCGGCGGACCCGCGGATCCAGCTGCTCGATCTGCGGGAGCAGCTGCGCCGCGCCGTGGATAGCGAGAACTTCGAGCTCGCCGCCGAGCTGCGCGACCGCATCCGGGTGCTGGAATGATCGACCTGTCGCTCCTCCCTGACGGCGGGATGGGTTGGCTCGACGCCTCCGGGCCGAAGGCGAGCATCGTGCTGTCGACCCGCGTCCGGCTCGCTCGCAACTTGGAGGGCCACGTGTTTGGCCAGCGGGCCGGCGACGCCGATCGCACGGCCGTGCTCACCCGCGTGAGCGAAGCGGGTGCGGCGAGCGACCGGATGGGCGGAGCGGTCACGTTTCGGCTCGACCAGCTCGAGCGGACCGAGCGGCAGTTGCTGCACGAGCGGCACCTGGTGAGCAAGGAGCTGGCGGGGCTGGACCGCGAATCGCGACCTCGGCCGGGTGCGGCGCTGTTGGTACAGGGGGGGGTGGGGGTGATGGTCAACGAGGAGGACCACCTCCGATTACACGGAATGCGCTCGGGATTCGCGCTCGAAGAGGCGTATGCCGAAGTGGAAGCGGTAGATGCCGATCTGGGGCGTCTGTTACCCTTCGCGTTTCATCCGGAATTTGGCTATCTTACGTCCTGCCCGACCAATGCCGGGACGGGGCTGCGCGCGAGCGTGCTTATACACTTGCCGGGCCTCGTTTTGACCAAGGAGATCGGGAAGGTACTGCAAGGGCTGGCCCAGGTAGGGCTGACCTTCCGCGGCCTGTACGGCGAGGGCAGCGAAGTCGTCGGGAATTTCTTTCAGTTGTCCAATCAGACGACGTTGGGCAAGTCCGAGGACGAGCTGCTGGACCACCTCGGGAAGATCGTGCGCCAAGTGGTCGAATACGAGGAGCAAGCGCGCGACATTCTGCTGCAGAAGGCGCCCACGGAGGTGGCGGATAAGACTTGGCGTGCCTATGGGTTGCTGAAGTACGCGCGCAGCCTGTCGTTTGAAGAGACGATGAATCTCCTGAGCGGGGTGCGGTTGGGGGTGGGGTTGAATCTGATCACGGGTTTGAGTGTATACACACTCAACAAGCTGCTGATATTCACCCAGCCCGCGCACCTGGCGGCGCTCGAAGGTCGTCACAGCGGCGATCCTGAGTTGCCGACGGTGCGCGCAACGTCTGTGCGCCGCGTGCTCGAGACCGAAGCAGTCTGAGGTGGGGGAGCGATGAACGGGTACAACTTCACGGATCGGGTGCGCAAAGTCCTCCAAATGGCGCGGGAGGAAGCTGCGCGGCTGCACCACGAGTACGTGGGGACCGAGCACATCCTGCTGGGGCTGATCCGCGAAGGCGAAGGCGTCGCGGCTGCCGTCCTGACGAATCTCAACGTCGACCTCGAAGAGATCCAGCAGAAGATCGAGGAGACGGTGAAGAAGGGCAAAGCGGCCGCCGCCGCCGGGCCCGACCTGCCGTACACCTCCCGGGCCAAGAAAGTGCTCGAGCTCGCGATGAGCGAGGCGCGCGAGCTGAACCACTCCTATGTCGGCACCGAGCATTTGCTGCTCGGTCTGCTGCGGGAGGAGAAGGGGATCGCGGCGCAGGTCCTGACCGACGCGGGCGTCAACCTGGAGCAGGCGCGCGCCGAAACGCTGCGGCTGCTCGGCAGCGAGATGCCTTCGGGGCCGACGCCTGCCGGCACCAGCGCGCAACCCGCGAGCCCCAAGAGTGAGAAGAAGTCGAAAACCCCGGCGCTCGATCACTTCTGCCGCGACCTGACTCAGCTCGCGGCCGAAGGCCAGCTCGATCCCACGATCGGGCGGCAGAAGGAGATCGAGCGGGTGATGGAGATTCTGTCGCGCCGGAAGAAGAACAATCCGGTGCTGATCGGCGAGCCGGGTGTGGGGAAGACGGCGATCGTGGAGGGGCTCGCCCAGCTGATCGCGAGTGGCCAGTGCCCCGACGCCCTCAAGGATCACCGGGTGTTGTCGCTCGACATGGCGGCGGTGATCGCCGGCACCAAGTACCGCGGCCAGTTCGAGGAGCGGCTCAAGGCGATCATCAACGAGATCGCCCAGAACCGCAACATCATCCTGTTCATCGATGAGCTGCATACGCTGGTGGGGGCGGGGGCCGCGGAAGGCGCGGTCGATGCGTCGAACATGCTCAAGCCGGCGCTCGCCCGGGGCGAGCTGCAGTGCGTCGGCGCTTCCACGCTGAACGAGTATCGCAAGTACATCGAGAAGGACGGCGCGCTCGAGCGGCGCTTCCAGACCGTGATCGTCGATCCGCCCACCGTGGACGAGACCATCGAGATCCTGAAGGGGCTGCGGAAGCGGTACGAGGAGCACCACCGGGTGATCATCCCGGACGAGTCGCTCGATGCGGCTGCCAAGCTGTCGGAGCGCTACATCACCGACCGCTTCCTGCCCGACAAGGCGATCGACGTGATCGACGAGGCGGGCGCGCGGGCTCGGCTCGCGGCTCAAGTGCCGCCGCCCGAGGTCGCCGCGCTCAAGGACAAGCTCGAGCACATCAACGGCGAGAAGGAGGGCGCGGTCCGCGACCAGAACTTCGAGCGGGCAGCGAGCTTGCGCGACCAGGAGCGCGAGCTCCAGTCTGACATCCGCCGCAAGCAGGAGGCGTGGGAGAAGGAGCGGGCCACGCACCGGCCCACGATCAGCGAAGAAGGCGTCGCGTTCATCGTCTCGCGCTGGACGGGGATTCCCGTGACCCGGCTGCAGGAAGCCGAGACGGCCCGGCTGCTCCGGATGGAGGAGGAGCTACACCAGACGGTCGTCGGCCAGGACGAGGCGATCACGGTGATCTCGCGGGCCATCCGGCGAAGCCGGGCCGGCCTGAAGGACCCGAAGCGGCCGATCGGCTCGTTCATCTTCTCCGGTCCCACCGGCGTCGGGAAGACCGAGCTGGCGCGCGCGCTCGCCCGGTTCCTGTTCGCCGATGCCAACGCGTTGATCCGGGTGGACATGTCGGAATACATGGAGAAGTTCTCCGTGAGTCGGTTGATCGGCGCGCCGCCCGGGTACGTGGGTTACGAGGACTCCGGAACGCTCACCAAGGCGGTGCGGCGCAAGCCGTACTCCGTGGTGCTGCTGGACGAGATCGAGAAGGCGCACCCCGACGTCTTCAATATCCTGCTCCAGGTGCTGGACGAGGGTCACCTGACGGACAACTACGGGCGCGTCATCGACTTCAAGAACACGGTCGTCATCATGACGTCGAACGTCGGGGCGCGGGACATGGTGAAGGGCAAGGCCCTGGGGTTCGCGCAGCCCGACGCGCGCGCCACGTTCGAGAAGCTGGCCGAGAAGGTCAAGGAAGAGATCAACAAGACCTTCAACCCGGAGTTCCTGAACCGGCTCGACGACGTCATCGTGTTCCATCCGCTGAGCCGGGACCACATCACGCTGATCGTGGCGATCCTGTTGCGGGAAGTACAGAAGCGGCTGGGCGAGGAGGAGCTCACGCTCCGACTGACCGCGGCGGGCACGGATTTCCTCGTCGATCGCGGCTACGATGAGCACTTCGGCGCGCGGCCGCTGAAGCGCGCAATCCAGAAACACGTCGAGGATCCGCTCTCCGAGAAGATCCTGATCGGCGAGTTCGCGCGGGGCGACGAGATCGAGGTCGACGTGGCCCCGGACAAGGAACGGCTGGCGTTCCGCGCGCTCTCCGGCTCGAAGGCGTGATCCGCCGGCTCTCTTTCGTCATTGCTGTGGGTTTGGTCATCCTCGCCCCGTGCGTCGTGCGCGCGCAGGGCGGGGGTGAGGTGTCGGCACCACAGACCGTCGCCCCCGACTCCATTGTGGTATTGGGGCTGCGCCGCGTGGAGCGCCGCCAAGTGTTGGAGCAGAGCGGGCTCGCGCCCGGGCGGACGGTGGGGTATCGCGACATCCAGCGCGCCACCCAGGCACTGTACGCCACCGGTCAGTACGACGACGTACGGATCGAGCAGGCCGAGCAGGGGGGCCGCGAGCTCCTCATCGTGCGGGTGCGGGAGCGCCCCATCCTGATCAAGTGGGCGCTGCGCGGGGTGAGCCGGGTCGGCGAGCACAGCGTGCGGGACAAAGTGCAGCTGCTCGAAGGGCGGCCCATCGATCCCGCCGCGGTGGCCCGCGCCCGCGGGCGCATCGACTCGCTCTACCGCGCCGAAGGGTATTACCTCGCCCACGTGAAGGTCGTCGACGTCTATGAGGCCGACTCCTCGCGAGTGCGGGTGATCTTCGACGTGGACGAGGGCCGACGCGTGGCGATCGCGCAGCTCAAGTTCGACGGCAATACCCACTTCTCCGACGCCGACCTGGTCGGCCAGATGAAGACCGGACCCGAGGGGTTCTGGTGGTTCCGCTCGGGCGACTACGACGACGACAAGCTGCGCTCCGACCTGCAAGAGCGGCTGCCCAAGTTTTACGGCGACCAGGGCTACGTGGATTTCCAGGTGCTCGGCGATACGTTGGTCGTGGACGACACGACGGGGAAAGCCACCCTCGTCGTGCGCGTGAGCGAGGGCGATCCCTATCGGGTCGGCACGTTCGAGATCGTGGGCAACCGCCGGTTCTCGACCGAGGACCTGGAGCAGCTGTTCCCCTTCAAGGGGGAAACGCGCACCGGCGTGCTGGGGCTGGGCGGGGTGCGACACGGGCCGGCGTACTTCGACCAGCAGAAATGGGACGACGCCACCCAGCAGATGCGGACGCTGTACTACAACAACGGCTATATCTACATGCAGCCGCGCGCCGACGTGATCCGGCGCACCGGCGCGGACGGCAAGCCGGTCGTGGATCTGCGCTGGGTGATCACCGAGGGCCAGCCCGCCATCGTCAACAAGGTAGAGATCGCCGGCAACGACGTCACGCACGAGCGTGTGATCCGCGAGGCGATCATGCTCCTCCCGGGCGACGTGTTCCGCCAGGACGCCCTGATCCGGTCTTACCAGAACATCTCCAATCTGGGCTTCTTCCAGCAGCCGGTGCCGTTTCCGGACACGCGCCCGGCGAACGACCAGGGAGACGTGGACGTCATCTTCCGCGTCACCGAGAAGCGCACGGGGAACATCAACTTCGGTGCGTCGGTGGGACAGGGCACCGGTCTCGGCGGGTTCCTCGGGCTCGACGAGCCGAACTTGTTCGGGCAGGGGAAGCGCGGCCGGTTTCAGTGGCAGTTCGGCAAGAACATCAACGACTTCGACCTGTCGTACACCGATCCCGCGTTCCGGGACTCGCGTGTGTCGATGACGGTGGGCGTGCACAATACGCGCCTGCGTTACACCATCTCTGACCTGGGCCAGTTGCGCCGCCGCGGCGGCAATCTCCAGTTCGGCTTCCCGTTGTTCAGCGACCGCTATACGCGACTGTTCGTGTCGTACGCGATCGACGACCAGACGTTTACCGGGGCGACCACGGGCCTCGCGTCGCTGAGCTGCAACAGCTGCATTCGCTCGACCATCGGCTTTTCGGTCATGCGCGACACCCGTATCGATCTGCCGTTCCCGACCGCGGGAACCATGCACTCGGTCGGCATCTCGCAGAGCGGCGGCCCGCTCGGGGGCACGGGAAACTTCCAGCGCGTGGACCTCGAGGGTCGCTGGTACGCGCCCCTCTCGAGCGGCGGCCGCACCGGTGGCGGCGTCAAGTTCGTCATGGGGCTCTCGACGCGCTCCGGGTTTGTGTTCGGCAACTCGCCCTTCATCGACCAGCTCTTCACGATGGGCGGCACGCAGTACGGCATCCCGCTCCGCGGCTACGACGAGTTCTCGATCACGCCACACGGGTTCGACCCGAGCGCCAGCGGCGGGCAGGCGAGCGCCAGCGCGTTCGGTAAGACCTACCTCGCGATGACCGGCGAGGTGGGGGCCCGGCTGTCGCAGATGTTCTACGTGGCGGCGTTCTACGACGCCGGCAACGTGTGGGCGCGCGCCGGGCAGTTCAACCCGACCCGCCTGTTGCGCGGCGCCGGTATCGGCCTCAGCATCATCTCGCCGCTCGGTCCGATCGGCATCGACTGGGCGTACGGCTTCGACCGCACGGATGTGTTCGGTCGGCCGGCCCCCGGCTGGAAGCTGCACTTCAAGCTCGGCAACTTCTTCTAAGCTCGAGCCCGCGCGCGCCGCGGGATCATCGTTACGCAATTACTCTTCGGGAGATGTGTTATGAGGCGAGCAGTGACGGTGTGGGCGTGGGTCGGGCTACTCGCCGCGGCGGCGCCGGGTGGGGCGCAGGTGCGCCCGTCGCAGCCCTCGCTCAAGATCGGCTTCATCAGCTCGCGACAGATCCTGCAGCAGACACCCGGTTACGCGGCGGCCGAGTCGACCTTCAGCAAGGAGGTCCAGGGCTTCCGTGACGAGGTCCAGAAGCTGCAGCAGCAGCTCGACTCGGCGGTCCGGGTGTTCGACCAGCAGGCGATCGCCCTCTCCCCCGCGGCCAAACAGCAGAAACAAAAGGACCTGCAGCAGCTGCAGCAGAAGTTCGAGCAGCGATCGAACGATCTCCAGGGCCGTGCCCAGCAACGCGAACAGGAGCTGCTGCAGCCGATCCAGGCTCGCGTCAATGCCGTGATTCAGGGACTCCGGGCCGAGGGGAATTACGCGTTGATCTTCGACGCCGACGCTCCCGGCTCGAACATCGTCGCCGCCGATCCCGCCCTCGACATCACCAGCAAGGTGCTCGAGCGGCTGAAGCAGTCCCAGTAGCTCGCGCTCCCGTGAACGCCCGGCTCTCGGCCGCCGAGATCGCAGCGCTCACGCAAGGACAACTCGTCGGTGCGGCCGACGTGACAGTCACAGGAGTCGCCCCGATCGACCGGGCCGGCCCGGATGACCTGTCGTTTCTTGCCAGCAAGCGCTATCTCCCGTATTTTCAACAGTCTAGGGCCGCCGTCGTGCTCTGCAAGCCGGATTTGGCACAGGAGTCCGCGGGGCCGGCGTGCCGGGTGCTGGTGCGGGATCCCCACGTCGCCCTGCTGGCGGTCATTCCGGTGCTCTATCCGGAGCCGACCTGGACCGCCGGCGTGCACCCCACAGCGGTGATCGGCCGGGGGGTCGTGTGGAACGAGCCGGTGTCGATCGGACCCTACGCCGTGCTGGGGGAGGGGGTGCGGCTCGGAAAGCACGTCCGCGTGGGCGCGTCGTGTGTGTTGGGGGACGGGGTGCAGGTCGGGGACGACGTGCGGTTTCATCCGCAGGTCGTCTGCTACGCCGGCACGATGATCGGCAACCGGGTGATCCTGCACGCCGGCGCCCGACTCGGGGCGGATGGGTTCGGCTACATCCCCGGCCGGGGGGGCGAGCTGCCGCGCAAGGTGCCGCAGATCGGTCGCTGCATCATCGGGGACGATGTGGAAATCGGCGCGAACACCACGATCGACCGGGGCAGCGTCGACGACACGGTCATCGGCGCGGGAACGAAGATCGACAACCTCGTTCAGATCGGGCACAACTGTCGCATCGGGGCGCGCTGCCTGATCGCGGGCCAGGCCGGGATCGCCGGGAGCACGCACGTCGAGGACGACGTCTTTCTGGCCGGCCAAGCGGGCCTCGCCGACCACGTGACGATCGGACGGGGCGCGCGGGTGACGGTGCAGGGAGGCGTGATCGGCGACATCGCCCCCGGCGCGACGGTGTCAGGGTACCCGGCCCGCAGCCACCGCGAGTTCCTGCGCGCCCAGGGGGCGTTGTACCGGCTGGCGCAGATCGTGGATGACCTCGAGGCGCTCGTGCGGCCTAAGGAGGAGCCCCATCAGTAGACGATCCGTGCGGCGGCGGGCGTCGGTGTCGGGGCGGGGACTGCACACGGGCGCCGAGACCGAGGCGTCCTTCCTGCCGGCCCCGCCGGGTCAAGGAATCGTGTTCCGGCGAACCGACTTGAGCGGCACCCCCGTCGTGCCGGCCCGCCTCACCGAAGTCGAGGCGGTGGAGCGCCGCACCGCGATCGGCAAAGGCCGGGCGACGATCCATACGGTGGAACATCTCCTCGCCGCGGTGGCGGCTCACGAAATCGACGACCTAACCGTCGAGCTGACGGGCCCGGAGCCGCCGATCGTCGACGGCAGCGTCCAGCCGTACTTCGAGGCGCTCACGCAGGCAGAACCGGTTGACGTGGACGGGGAGCCGGTGGTGCTCACGGTGCAGGCGCCGTTCACGGTGACCGAGGGGGACTCGAGCTACGTGGTGGCGCCGGCGAAGGAGTTCCGCCTCACGGTGACGATCGAGTGGCCTCACCCCTTGATCGGGCGGCAATCAGGGAGCTACACGGTTACGCCTGAGAGCTTCGCGCGGGAGCTCGCGCCCGCGCGGACGTTCGGCTTCGCGAGCGAGGTCGAGGGGCTCCAGGCGAAGGGCCTCATCAAGGGCGCGTCCACCACGAGCGCGATCGTGCTGGACGATCGTGCGCTCGTGAACGGCGGCAAGCTCCGCTGGCCGGACGAGTTCGTGCGACACAAGGCGGCGGACATCGTCGGCGATCTCGCGCTGACGGGGGCGCGCATCCGCGCCCACATCGTGGCCACGCGGCCGAGCCACGGCGGGAACGTCGCGCTCGCCCGCACGTTGTCCCGGGCCGCCAAGCGTACGGGGGCTCCGACGATGGACATCGGACGCATTATGGACGTGCTGCCGCATCGCTACCCGTTCCTGCTGGTCGATCGGATCATCGAGGTCGAAGGACGGCAGCGGATCGTCGGCATCAAGAACGTGACGATCAACGAGCCGTTCTTCCAGGGTCACTTTCCGGGCCACCCCATCATGCCCGGCGTGCTGATCATCGAAGCGATGGCTCAGGTCGGCGGGATGCTGCTGATGAGCCACTTCGAGGGACAGGACGTCTCGGACAAAGTCGTCTACTTCATGTCGCTCGACAACGTGAAGTTCCGCCGGCCGGTCGTGCCGGGGGACCAGATCCGCTTCGAGCTCGAAATGGTCCAGTTCCGAGGCAAGACGTGCAAGATGAAGGGCGTCGGCTATGTGGACGGACAGATCGTGGCGGAGGCGGAGATGATGGCGATGGTGACCGAGAAGTGATCCACCGGACCGCGCTGGTGGATCCCACGGCCCAGCTCGCCCACGACGTGACCGTCGGTCCCTACGCCATCATCGGACCCCACGTAACGCTCGGCGAGCGCTGTCACGTCTCCGCGCACGCCGTCCTAGAGCGCAATGTGCGGCTCGGCTCAGCCGTGAAGGTCGGCTACGGCAGCATCATCGGCAACGATCCTCAGGACTTGAAGTACAAGGGCGAGGAGACCTGGGTCGAGGTCGGCGACGGGACGGTGATCCGCGAGTACTGCACCATCAACCGCGGGACGCCCGCCACGGGCCGCACGGCCGTGGGGCGGCGCTGTTTCCTCATGTCCTACGTGCACATCGCGCACGACTGCGCGGTCGGCAACGACGTGATCATCGCCAACGCCGTCCAGATGGCGGGCCACGTGACGGTCGAGGATCGGGCGATCATCAGCGGGCTCGTGCCGATCCACCAGTTCGTGCGGATCGGCACGTTCGCCTTCGTGGGCGGCGGGTCGCGCGTGAACCAGGACGTGCCGCCCTACACGAAGGCGGTGGGCAATCCCGTGCACTTGTACGGGCTCAACTCGGTGGGGTTGCAGCGCGCGGGCTTCTCGCCCGACGTGAAGCTCGCGCTCAAGCGTGCCTACCGTCTGCTGTTCAATTCCGAGATGACGGTGAGTCAGGGGATCGCCAAGGCGCGGGCGGAGCTGCCGCAGACGCCGGAAGTGGAGAACTTCCTCAAGTTCATCGAAGGGTCGCAGCGGGGGGTCTTGGTGTGAGCCTGCGGGTGGGCGTCGTCGGCACCGGGGCGCTCGGCTTCCACCACGCGCGGCTGTTGCGCCCGATGCCGGCCATCGAATTCGTCGGCATCTACGACACGAACCCCGCCCGCGCCGCTGAGGTGGCGCGGCGGCTGGAGACCGTCGACCATCCGTCGCTGGAGGCCCTGCTCGAGCGGGTGGACGCAGTGACCGTGGCGGTCCCCACCCCCGCCCACGCGGCGGTGGGGATGGCGGTGCTGGAGCGCGGCATCGCGCTGCTGATGGAGAAGCCGCTCGCGGATACGGTGGCGGCGGCCGACCAGCTGGTGCGCCGGGCGGGAGACCGGGGCGTCGTGCTGCAGGTAGGGCACGTCGAGCGATTCAATCGCGCGGTGCGCGCCGCCGCCCCCTACCTGGAGGAGCCGCGCTTCCTGCAGATCGACCGCCTCGCGCCGTTCCAGCCGCGCGGGACCGATGTGGCCGTCATCCTCGATCTCATGATCCACGACCTCGATCTGGTGCTCGAGCTGGTGCGCTCGGAGGTGGCGGATGTCCGGGCCACCGGCGTGCCGCTCTTGACCGCGCACGTGGACATCGCCAACGCGCGCATCGAGTTCGCCAACGGCGCCATCGCGAACGTGACCGCGAGCCGCGTCTCGCGCGAGCGCATGCGCAAGCTGCGGATCTTCCAGCCCACCGGGTACTGCTCTCTCGATCTCGCGCAAGGGACGGGGGATTTCTTTCGCCTCAAGCCCGGCTGGCAGAATCTCGGTGCCACACGGCTCGAGCAAATCGTCGAGCACGTGCGGCTCGAGGCGCCGGAGGCCGAACCCTTGAAGCTCGAGCTCGAGAGCTTCGTCCGCGCGGTGCGCGGGGAAGAAGACGTGCTCGTGTCGGGCGCGGCCGGCGCGCAGGCGCTGGCGCTCGCCTTCCGCGTCGCCGACGCCGTCCAAGCCTCGCCCCTCGCGACCGCGCGGCCGTGAGCCCCGGGGGGGCGCCGCGCATCTACGTGTCGGCAGGCGAGCCGTCAGGGGACGCGCACGCCGCCGCGGTCGTGACGGCGCTGCGCCGCCGCTTCCCGGGCGCTCGGTTCGAGGCGTTCGGCGGCCCCGCCCTCGAGGCCGCGGGGGCCGCCGTGCTGGACCGCATGGAGCGGATGTCGGTGGTGGGCTTCGTCGAAGCGCTGTGGAAGCTCCCGGCCCATTTTCGGCTGCTGGCCCGCGTGAGCCAGGCGTTCCAGGCCCACCGCTATGACCTCGTCATCCTCGTGGACTACCCCGGCTACCACCTGCGCGCCGCTGCCGCGGCGTGCGCGGCGGGGATCCCGGTGCTCTACTACATCGCGCCGCAAATGTGGGCGTGGGGCGTGGGGCGTGTCCGCAAGCTCACGGCGGTACGGCGTCTGGCCGTGATTCTCCCCTTCGAAGAGCCGTTCTTCCGGGAGCGCGGCGTCCCGGCGACGTTCGTCGGCCACCCCCTGCGGGACCGCCCCCCCGCGCCGTCCCGCGCCGAGGCCCGTCGGGCGCTCGGGCTCGACCCCGCTCGCCCCGTGCTCGGCCTATTTCCCGGAAGCCGGGCGCAGGAGGTCGTCCGGCTGTGGCCCCTCTTCCGGGAGACGGCCGCGGCGATTCTGGCGGAGCACTCCACGACGCAGGTGGTGGTCGCAGGCACGCCGCGGGGCCGGTACGACGGGCCGGGCGCCATCCGCATCCACCTGGGTGATCCGCTCCCCGTGTTCGCCGCGGCGGACGCCGGCCTCTGCAAGTCGGGCACGACCACGCTCGAAGCCGCGCTCGTCGACCTGCCGATGGTCATCGCGTATCGCTTGAACCCCGTGTCGTTCGCCATCGCCATCCGCTTGCTGCGTGTACCGCACGTCGGACTGGTCAACCTGATCGCCGGGCGCGAAGTGGCTCCCGAGTTCCTGCAGCGGGCGGCGACGCCGGCGGTGCTTGCTGCCGCCGTGCTGCCGCTGCTCGATCGTGAGAGCGGCGCGGCGCGGCGCCAGCGCGAGGGCCTCGCCCTGGTACGCGAGCGGCTGGGCCCTCCCGGTGCCGCCGACCGGGTGGCGGGGCTCGCGGTGGAGCTGCTGGGGTGAAGCTGCGCTGGGCCGAACCCCTGGTCGGGAGACTCGGCGCGGCGCTCGTTGGCCTCCTGGCCGCGACGTGGCGCTACCGCGTGCGCGGGTGGGAGCACGTGGAGGACGCGCACCGCCGGCAACGGCCGATTGTATACGTGCTGTGGCACAGTCGCCTCCTGCCGCTCCTCTATTCCCGTCGCCGGGAGGGCGTGGCGCTGCTCATCAGCCGCCACGCGGACGGTGGCCATCTCGCGCAGCTGTCGGAGCGCTGGGGATACCGCGTCGTCCGAGGGTCGTCACAACGCGGCGGGGAGGTGGGCCTGCTCGGTCTGGTGCGGCACCTGCGCGACAGCGCCGAAGTCGCCCTCACGCCCGACGGGCCGCGCGGGCCCGCCGAGCACGTGAAGCCCGGCGCGCTCGCGGCGGCCCAGCACGCCGCCGCTCTCGTGATCGCGGTGGGCGCGCGAGCATCCTCGGCGTGGTGGATCCGCTCCTGGGATCGCTTCTGTCTCCCCAAGCCGTTCGCAACCATCGACGTCGTCTACAGTGCAGCGTTCACCGTGGCAGCCGGGAAGGATGGGTTGCGCCAGGGTATCGCCCACGCGGAACGCGCGCTGGCCGAGGTCACGTACGGAGGGAAGGGGGAAGGGTGAAGGGCGCGCGTCTCGTACACTGGCTGTGGCAGGCCGGCCCCGCGGCGTCGTTGACACGGCTCCCGCTCGTCCCGCTCGCGTTGCTCTACCGCGCGGCGATGCAGCTGCGAGCGGCGGCGTATCGACGTGGCCTGCTGCCTACGCAACGTCTGCCCCTGCCGGCCGTGGCGGTGGGGAATCTCTCGGTGGGTGGTACGGGAAAGACTCCGCTCGCAGCCTGGATCGCGCGCCACTACGCCGGGCGCGGCCGTACGCCCGGCATCCTGTTGCGCGGCTACGGGGCGGACGAGCCGCTGGTGCACCGCCGGCTCGTCCCCGAGGGCGTGGTCGTGGCGGATCGGAACCGGGCTGCCGGTGCGGCGCAGGCCCACGCGGCGGGCGCGGACGTGCTGGTGCTGGACGACGCGTTCCAACTGCTCGCGGTGGCGCGCGACCTGAACATCGCGGTCGTGAGTGCCGAGAGCGTGGCCGGCTCGCCGTGGCCGCTGCCGGCCGGACCGTGGCGGGAAGGATGGGATGCGCTGGCGCGAGCGGACGTCATCGTGGTGACTCGGAAACACGCGACGGCTGACGCAGCAACGGCGCTGGCGCGCCGGCTGGAAGCGGGGGAAGGGCAGCGGGGGCGTACGCCGCTGGTGTGCGTCGCGCATCTGGCCGTGAGTCAGTTGGAAGGGATGCGATCTGGCGCGCCGACTGGGTTGCAGGTGCTCGGCGGGCGGCGCGTCCTCGCCGCCGCCGGTATCGCCGATCCCGAGAGCTTCGCGGCCCAGCTCCGCGGCCTCGGCGCGATGGTGCAACTCCAAGCGTATCAAGACCATCACGCCTATGGCCGGGCCGACGTCGCGCGCCTCGTGCAGGGCTCCGCCGCGGCGGATTATGTTGTAGTCACCGAGAAAGACGCCGTGAAGCTCCGCGGCCGGTGGCCGGAAGATGCCCCCGAGCCGCTGGTGGCCGGCCTGACCGTACGGTGGGAGCACAATGGCGTGGCGCTCGAGCGTGCGCTCGACGCGGTGCTCGCCTCGGCGGGCCGCCTCTGATCTTGACCGTCACACACGACGCCATGAGCGATCCTGCAATCAAGACCGAGCGACACGGTATCCGGCCGGAGAAGGACACCTTCCTGGCCGAGGAGAACCCGTTCGAAGCGATGATGGAGCGCTTCGACCATGCCGCCCAGCTGCTTAAGCTCGACCCCGGCCTCTACAAGGTGCTGCGCAACCCCGAAAAGCAGATCATCACCTCGGTCCCGATCGTGCGCGACAACGGTGAAGTGGAGGTCTATACCGGCTACCGGGTGCTGTACAACACCTCGCGCGGCCCAGCGAAGGGGGGCATCCGCTTCGACCTGAACGTGACGCTCGAGGAGGTGAAGGCGCTCGCCGCCTGGATGACGTGGAAGTGCGCCCTCGTCAACATCCCGTTCGGCGGGGCCAAGGGCGGCGTGGTGTGCGACCCCGCGACCATGTCCATGACCGAGCTCGAGCGGGTCACGCGGCGCTACACGTCGAGCATCATCGAGACGCTGGGGCCCGATTCGGACGTGCCGGCGCCTGACGTGAACACCAACGAGCGGGTGATGGCGTGGATCATGGACACGTACTCCATGCACAAGCGCCACACCGTGACCGCGGTGGTGACCGGCAAGCCGGTCGAGATGGGCGGATCGCTGGGCCGGCGCGAAGCGACGGGCCGGGGGTGCATGATCGTCACGCGGGAGGCGCTGGCGCGTCTGGGGATGTCGCTCCAGGGGGCGCGCGTGGCGATCCAGGGGTTCGGCAACGTGGGGTCGGTGACCGCGGACCTGCTGGCGCGGGAGGGGGCCGTGATCGTGGCGGTGTGCGACAAGTCGGGAGGCCTGCACCGCCCGCAAGGGCTCGACATCGGCGATGTGTTGCAGTGGGTGCGCGAGCGCCGCCAGCTCGCGGGGTACCCGAAGGCCGACGCGATTCCGAACGATCAGGTGCTCACATTGGATTGCGACGTGGTGGTCCCCGCCGCGACCGAGAACGTCATCACCCGGAAGAACGCTCCCCACATCAAGGCCAAGATCATCTGCGAAGGCGCGAACGGGCCCACGACCGCCGCCGCCGACGAGATCCTCGAGAAAAAGGGGATCTTCGTCATCCCCGATATCCTGGCGAACGCCGGCGGCGTGACCGTCAGCTACTTCGAGTGGGTGCAGGACCGGGGGGGCTACTTCTGGGACGAAGAGACGGTCAATCGCCGGCTGGAGAGCATCATGGTGCGCTCCTTCTCCGAAGTGGTGACCTGGGCGGAGCGCCACAAGGTGAACACGCGGATCGCGTCGTACATGATCGCGATCGACCGCGTGGCGGCGATGCACCGGCTGCGTGGGATGTATGCCTGATGCGCTATCACGTCGTCGCGGTCGGCCGCATGCGGGACGCGGCGCTGCGGGCGGTGTGTGACGGGTACCTCGAGCGGCTGCGGCGTTACACGAAGGTGGAGGAGCGGGAAGTGAAGGTCGAGGCGCGACTCCTCGAGGCAGTTCCCGAGGGCTCGCGCCTCGTCGCGCTGGCGGAGGAGGGGGACCAGTGGACGTCCGCCCAGCTGGCGGACTGGACGGCACGCTGGGAGCTGGAGGCACGCGACGTGACCTTCGCCCTGGGCGGCGCCGAGGCCCTCCCCGCGCTGGTTCTGCGCGGGGCCGAGCGTCTCTGGAGCTTGTCACGCCTCACGTTTCCCCACGAGCTGGCGCGCGTCGTGCTGTACGAGCAGCTGTACCGGGCCTACACGATCCGTCGCGGGGAGCCGTATCATCGGGGACCCTGATCTGACGGCGGCCGACCGGGCGGCGCTGCTGCGCCTGGCGCGCGCCACGCTGGTCGCCCATCTCGCGGGTCGGCCGCTGCCGCCTCTCCCCGACGTCCCCGGGGCCGCGCTCACGCGAGGGGCGTTCGTCACCATCACCGAGGCGGGGGGAGCGCTGCGCGGGTGCGTCGGCCACGTCGCGAACGAGCGGCCGCTCGGCGAGGTAGTACGCGAGATGACCGTAGCCGCCGCGCGTGACGACCCGCGCTTCGCCCCGGTTGAGCCGGAGGAGCTGCCGCGTCTCGCCCTCGAGATCTCGGTGTTGACGTCGGCCGAGCCCGTACCGCTCGCCCCCGTGGATCCCGCCCGCATCGTGATCGGCCGCGATGGTCTGATCGTGCGGCGCGGCCGCCACATCGGGCTGCTGCTGCCGCAGGTGGCGGCCGAGTATCATTGGGGGCCCGAGGCCTTCCTGGGAGCCGCGTGCCGCAAGGCCGGGCTCGCCGCGGACGCGTGGCGGGAATCGGGCACCGAGGTGGTGACGTTCCAAGCGGACGTCTTCGGAGAACCCGGAGAAGGGGGAAGGGGGAAAGGGGAGGCGTGATTCCGCGCATCGTGCCGACGCCCATCGCTCGGCTCGAGCTGCCTACCGAGCCGGCGACGCCGCGACGCGTCGCGCCGGAGGTCGTGGCGTCCACGCTGCCGGGCCCCGGGCGCGACCGGCTCGCCGGCGGGGCGGTGCTCGCGGTCACGACCGGCCAGCAGCCCGGCCTGTTCACGGGCCCGCTCTACACGATCTACAAGGCGCTATCCGCGATCGCGCTGGCGCGCAGGCTCGAGCGGGAGCGGGGGGGGGGCGTGCCCGTCGTGCCGGTCTTCTGGGTGGCCGGAGACGACCACGACTTCGCCGAAGCCAATCACGCGTCGTTTCTGAACGCCGCCGGGGACCTCGCGCACATCGTCCTGCGCGAACGTCCGGCGGACGCGCCGCTCGCGCCGCTGGCGCGTGAGCGCTGTGGTGACGAAATCGGCGCGGCGCTGGAGCAGCTCAAGGCCGGGACGCCCGATAGCGAGTTCAAGACGGACGTGCTGCGCTGGCTCGAGACGGCGTACCGGCCCGACGCCACACTCGCCGACGCGTGTGCCGAGGCGTTGAACGCGCTGCTCGGACCGCGCGGACTGGCAGTGCTCCGCGCCTACGACCGCGGCGCCAAGCGCGCCGCCGCGCCGTGGGTGCTGCGGGGACTAGACCAGACGTTGGCCGACGGCTACACGCCGGTATTGGTCGAGGCCGCCCAGGGACGGGACCGGCTGGAACCGAACGGCGACGCCTACCGCACGCGGCGCAGTGGGGAGCGGTTCACCCGAGCGGATCTGGAGCGGCTCGCCCGGGAGGCACCGGAGCGACTCTCGCCCAACGTGCTGCTGCGCCCCGTGGTCGAAGCGGCGCTCTTGCCCACCCTCGCCTACGCGGGCGGGCCCGCCGAGCTCAAGTACCTGCCTGATGCGGCGCCGCTGTACGACGCGCTCGGCGTGGCGCCCCAGAAGCCGGTGCCGCGCTGGTCCGGCGTGATCGTGGAGGGTCGCGTGGAGAAGCTGCTGCAACGGCACGGGCTGGCGCTCGACGCGCTGGACGGGAAGCCCGGCGAGCTCGAGGCGCGCCTGGTGCGGGAATCGCTTCCCCCCGAGGCGGCGGAGTCGTTCGGCGCGTTGCGGCAGGAGATCGAAGTACGCTACGCGGGGCTGGCGCGGGTCGTCTCGGCTGTCGATCCCACGCTCGAGCGCACCGTCCAGTCGGCGCGCAACGCCGCATTGGCCGGCACGCAAGAGATCGAAAAAAAGCTGATCGCGAGCCTGAAGAGAGAGAGCGAGACGCTGCTGCGGCAGATCAGCCGCGCCCGGGACGCGGTGTATCCTCGGGGCGAGCCGCAGGAGCGCGTGCTCACGCTCGCGTCGTTCCTCATCCGCTACGGCCCCGGTTTGCTCGATGCGCTCGGCGATGAGGTGGCGCGGTGGGCCGACGCTCCGTAGAATCCTGTCCATGTGGATCGTCATCATCGTGTTGCTCGGTATCGCCTTGATGATTCCCATCACGGCGATCCTGCTCGACTCGCCGCTGGGCCGGTCGATGGCGCGTCGTCTGGAGGGACCGAGTGATGGCGCGCCCGGGAGCGTGCGCGAGCTGGAGCGGCGCGTCGAGGCGCTCGAGACCGATATCGCGGATCTGACCCGGTCGGTGACCGGGATGCGGGAGGAGGTCCAGTTCGTCCAGCGGCTGTTGGAAGACCCCAAGAAGAAGCGCACTTGACGGCGCCGGAGGCGACCGGCGGCGGACGCCAGGCGGCCCACGTGGCCGCCGGCATCATGCTGTCGCGCGTGCTCGGCTATGTGCGTCAGCGCGCGATCGCCTACTACATCGGCAATGGCTGGGCCGCGGACGCCCTGAGCGTGGCGCAGCGGATTCCTAACACCATCCGCAGCCTGCTCGCGGAAGGGACCCTCTCGGCCTCGTTCATTCCGGTCTACGCCGCACTCAACGCTCGGGCGGACAAGGCCGCCGCCCGCGCGCTCGCCGGTGCGATCCTCGGCCTGCTGCTGCTCGCCACTGGTGTGCTCGCCGTCATCGGGATCGCGTTCGCGCCGGCGCTCACCGCCGTGTTCGGTGCGGGCCTGACGGGCGAAGCGCGCGCGCTGGCCGTCAGCCTGATGCGCCTCTTGTTCCCGATGTCCGGGCTCATGGTGGTGTCGGCGTGGTGCCTCGGCGTTCTCAACACGCACCGGCGCTTCTTCCTGCCGTATGCGGCGCCGGCGGTATGGAACATCGCCGGGATCGCCGCCCTCATAGGGGCGGGCACCTGGCTCGTGGCGCCGACGCTCCCGACCACGGTGCTCCTCACCAGGCTGAGCCTGGCCCTGGCGTGGGGCACGGTCGCCGGGAGCGTGCTCCAGGTGGCCATCCAGCTGCCCGCCTGCTGGCGCGTGCTGCACGGGATCCCGGTGCGGTGGAGTTTCACCACCGAAGGCGTGCGCGATGTGCTCGTGGCGTGGCTTCCCGTCGTGCTCGGCGCGGGCGTCGCCCAGATCTCCGGGCTGATCGACACGCTGCTCGGCACGCTCGCGGGGGAGGGCGGCGCCTCGAGCCTGCAGTACGCGCAGCTGCTGCAGGTGCTGCCGATCAGTCTGTTCGGGACGTCGGTGGCCGCGGTGTCGCTGCCCGAGCTGTCGCGGGACGCGCAGGGGAGCAGCCCCAACGAGCAGCTGCGTGCGCGCATCGCGGTGGGCTTCCGGCGCATCGTGTTTTTCATCCTGCCGTCGTCGCTCGCCTTCGTCGCGTTGGCGCCCGTGATCGTGCGCCCGTTGTTCCAGACGGGCCGGTTCGGCGCCGCGGACACCGATCTCGTGGGCGGTGTGGTCGCGGCGTACGGCGTCGGGTTGCTGGGGCAGGCGTGCGTCAAGCTGTTCCAGTCGGGATTCTACGCGCTGCGGGATACGAAGACGCCGGTGAAGATCGCCTCCGCATCGCTCGTTCTGTCGAGCGCGCTCGCCTATCTGCTGATGCGTCGGTTCGGCCCGGCGGGGATCGCGCTCGGCTCCTCCCTGGGCGCGACGGTGAACGTGGTGTTCCACCTGCGCGACCTGGATGCGCGCGTGGGGGCGATCCTGCGCGGCCCCGAATGGCGGGCGTTCGGGGTGAGCTTGCTCGTGAGCGGCGCGGCCGCCGCCGCGGGCCTCGGAGCCGCCCGGATCGCCGCGGGGGCGGGCGGGTTCGCCGTCGCGCTGCTCGCCTTGGTTATCTTTGGTGGAGTGTATTTCGGCGGTACGATCGCCCTGCGTCACCCCGATGCCCGTCGCCTGTGGACGTTCCTGCTCTGATCGCTCGACAACTGAAGGCGCTTCCCGACACGCCCGGCGTGTACCTCTGGAAGAACGCGGCGGGCGAGATCGTGTACGTCGGCAAGGCGAAGAGCCTGCGCGCGCGGGTCCCGAGCTACTTCGGACCGGAAGGTGACTCGACGCCGGAGCGGGCGGCGCTGGTGCGTCAAATCGCCGAGCTCGAGACGATCATCGCGCCGACCGAAGCCCAGGCGTTGCTGCTCGAGAACAACCTCATCAAGGAGCACAAGCCGCGGTTCAATATCCGGCTGACCGACGACAAGAGCTACCCGCGCGTGGCGGTGACCATCATGGAGCCGTTCCCCCGGGTGCTGGTGGTGCGGCGCGTCACCATCCCGGGCGCCCGCTACTTCGGGCCGTATACCGACGTGGCCACGCTGCGCCAGACGTTGAAGATCATTCGTCGGATCTTCACGGTGCGGTCGTGCCACTGGGACCTGCCCCACGACGCGCCGAACCGGCCGTGCCTGGACTACCACATCGATCGCTGCCGCGCCCCGTGCGTCGGCTACCAGAGCGAAGCGGACTACCGCCGGATGATCGACGACGTCCTGCTGTTTCTCGAGGGCAAAACGGTCGACGTGCGCACGCGGCTGCGCGAGCGCATGCAGGACGCGTCCCAGCGGCTCGACTTCGAGCGCGCGGCCCAGCTGCGCGACGCGCTCAAATGGCTGGATCAGGTGGAGCAGCCGCAGGCGGTGGAGCTGGTGGGCGGCGGCGACGCCGACGCCATCGGGCTGGCGCGCGACGGGGATGACGCGTGCGGCGTGGTGCTGCGGGTACGGGACGGCCGGTTGATTGCCCGCGACCACCGCTTCCTCGAGAACGTGGAGCACGAGGCCGAAGGAGCGGTGCTGGCGGCGTTCCTCGTGCGCTGCTACCTGCCGCTCGAAGCGCGCGCGCAGCACGCGCTGCTGCCGTTCGCGCCGGACGACCTCGACGCACTGGAACAGGTCGCGCCCGACATCGAGTGGCACGTCCCCCAACGGGGGACCTTCGCCAAGCTCGCCCAGCTCGCCGACCAGAACGCCCGCCATCTGCTCGACAGCCTGAAGATCGAGAGCTTCGACATCGACGAGCGGGCCGCCGATCCCGTGTTCGCACTGGGGCGCGACCTGGGCCTCGCGGCGGTCCCGCGCTCGTTCGTGTGCATCGACATCTCGACCAACCAGGGCCGGGACACCGTCGGATCGCTGGTTTGGTTCGAGGCGGGACGGCCCAAGAAGGCCGAGTACCGTCGGTTCCGCATCCGGGGCGCGCCGCAGGACGACTTCGCCGCGGTGCACGAGGTCGTGACGCGCTACCTGGGGCGCCGGATCAGCGAAGCGAAGGGGCTGCCCGATCTGGTGGTGATCGACGGCGGGAAGGGCCAGCTCGGCGCCGCGGTCGACGCCGCCCGGGCCCTGGGACAGGACAAGCTGCCGATCGTGAGCCTGGCGAAGCAGGAGGAGGAGGTTTTTCTGGCCGGTCGCTCCGATCCGCTGCGCCTCTCCCGGCGCAGCCCATCGCTGAAGCTGCTGCAGCGCGCCCGCGACGAGGCACATCGCTTCGCCGTGAGCTACAGTCGCAAGCGCCGCGCTCAGCGCACGATCACCTCGGCGCTGCTGGCCATCCCGGGCGTAGGCCCGAACCGCCGGCGCGCGCTGCTCGAGCGCTTCGGCTCGCTGGCGGGCGTGAAGACGGCGACGCCGGCGGAGATCGCCGCGCTCCCGGGCTTTTCGACGACGCTCGCCGAGCGGATTCTCGAGCGGTTGCAGGCGCGGCCGTGACACTGTCGTGGTCGCTCGAATGCTCGTCCTGCGGCACGACGCGCAGCGCCGACGGGTTGCCGGGCGTGTGCGACTGCGGCCAGCCCTACCTGGTGCGCTACGCCTGCGCGCCGCCGCCCGCCGCCAAGTCGCTGCTCCCCGAGCGACCCTGGACGATGTGGCGCTACCGGGAGTGGCTGCCGCTCCACGATGGCGAGGCGCCCGTGACGCTGGGCGAGGGCGGAACGCCGCTGCTCGCGGTGGTGCGGGTCGGGGAGCGGCACGGCTTCGCGGATTTGTGGGTCAAGGAAGAAGGCGCCAACCCCACGGGCTCCTTCAAGGCGCGGGGGCTGGCGGCGGCCGTGACGCGGGCGACGCGCGCTGGAGCGCGGCGATTCGTCGTCCCGACCGCCGGCAACGCCGGCGTGGCGCTCGCGGCGTACGCGGCGCGTGCGGGCGTCGCGGCGCGGGTGTATGCGCCCGCGAGCACGCCGCCCACGATCCTCCGCCAGATCCGGAGCTTCGACGCCGAGCTGGTGCTGCTGGACGGGCATATCGGGGACTGCGGCAAGGCCGCGCGCGCGTACGCGCTGGAGAGCGGCGCGCTAGATGTGTCCACGCTGCGCGAGCCGTATCGCATCGAAGGCAAGAAGAGCCTCGCCCTCGAGCTGGCGGAGCAGCTCGGCTGGACCCTGCCACACGCGATCGTGTATCCCACGGGTGGAGGCACCGGGCTGATCGGCATGTGGAAGGGGTTCGACGAGCTGGTGCAGGCGGGTTGGGTCCGCGGGTCGCTCCCGCGAATGTACAGCGTACAGGCCGCGGGCTGCGCGCCGGTCGTGCAGGCGTTCCGCGCCGGCGCCCCGGGCTGCACGCCGTGGCCCGACCCGCAGACGATCGCGTCCGGGCTGCGGGTGCCGAGCCCGTTGGGGGACCGCCTCATGCTCTCGGTGCTGCGGAAGAGCGGGGGCGAGGCACTCACGGTGACGGACGCGCAGCTCGCCGCCGCGGCCACCGAGCTGCAGAGGCTCGAGGGGATCGATGCCTCGCCGGAGGGCGGGGCGACGCTCGCCGGAGTGCTCGAGCTCAAGGCGCGCGGCGCGGTCAAACCGGAGGAGCGCGTGGTGCTCTTCAACACGGGCGCCGGGTGGCTGTACCGCGGCTAGGCCGTTAATATTCCGCCGCCTCGATCGCATGCGCATCGCCATCCTCGACCCGGCCGCCGGCATCTCGGGCGACATGACCCTGGGAGCGCTCCTGTCCGCGGGCGCGCCGGCGGCGTGGCTGGAAGACCTGCCGCGCCGCCTCGCCCTCACGGGTGTCAGGGTCACGGTGCGCGAGGTCAAGCGGTCGGACGTGGCGTGCACGCAGGTCGAATTCGCAATCCCCGAACAGCCGCACGGCAGGCACGTCGGCGACCTCATCCGGCTGGTCGAGCGCGCGCCCCTGTCGGATTGGGTGAAAGAACGGGCCGTGCGCGCGTTTCGGCTGATCGGCGAGGCCGAGGGTCGGGTGCACGGGGTTGCGCCGGAGCAGGTGCACCTCCACGAGGTCGGGGCGGTGGACGCCGTGCTCGACATCGTCGGCGGGATCGAGGGCTTCGCCCAGCTCGGCGTCGAAGCGGTCTACAATCTGCCCGTGGCGGTGGGGAGCGGGTGGGTCGAGGCGGCGCACGGCAGGCTGCCCGTACCGGCTCCCGCCACGGCGATTCTGCTCGAGGGGGTGGAGGTCGCGGGTGATCGGGGCCCGGTGGAGGGGGAGGCTACCACGCCGACGGGCGCGGTGCTGGTGCGCGTGCTCTCCTCGGGCGCGCCGCCGGCGCGCTGGCGTCTGGTGCGCAGCGGCTGGGGCGCGGGACAACGGAACCCGCCGCATTACCCCAACGCGTTGCGCCTCCTCGTTGCGGAGCAGGCGACGGAGGCGGGGCGCGTGGTCCTGCTCGCCACGGACGTGGACGACATGAGCCCCGAATACGTGGAGCCGTTGCGGCAGGCGCTCGTGTGCGCCGGCGCGCTCGACGTGCAAACGTGGCCCGTGCAGATGAAGAAGGGCCGCTCGGGCTTTCGGGTGGAGGTGATGGCTCCCGAGGAGCTGGCGGAGGGAGTGACCGCCGCGCTGTTCCGTCACAGCACTACGGCCGGTATCCGCCGCTGGGTGGCGGAGCGTGCGACCCTGCCGCGACGCCAGGTGACCGTGCAACTCTCTCCCGAGGTGGCCGTGCGGGTGAAGGTGCTGGAGCAGCCGGACGCCGCGGGGGGGGGCGTCAGGGTCAAACCGGAATACGACGATGTGCTGGCCGCCGCGCGCGCGCTGGGGCGCCCGCCGCTCGAGATTGCGCGCGCCGCCGAGCGGTATGCGGAAGCGCTCGTCGCCAAATCCAAGGAGTGAGCATGACCGGGAAGCCAACTGTGGCCGTCATCGGTGCGTTGCTGGTCGCCGGCGGCGCCACGCCCGCCGCCGCACAGCAGTGGACGGCGGCCAAGTGCGACCTCAGTACCAAGCATTACCTCGTGAACAGCGGGGTTTTGTACCTCCGCAGCGCGACCGAGACCAAGTTCGCGGACAAGCGGACGAAAGATCTCAAGGATGCGGACAAAGTGCTGCACGAGGCGCTGACCACGGGAGGCCAGGAGAAGAATCCTGCCGCGTGGTATTACCTGGCGCGCTACTACGCGCTGCAGAACGATCTCGCGGGGGCCGACACGGCGTTTGCGAGGGCGGAGGCACTCGCACCCGGGTGCAAGGAGGACATCAGCACGTGGCGCCGGGTGTTCTGGGTCCCGGTGTTCAACGACGGAGTCAAGGCGTGGCAGGCGGGCAACACCGACTCCGCCATTGCGAGCTTCCGGCGCGCCAACGCGATCTACGGCGGCGAACCCTCGGGTTTCATCTACCTGGGGACGCTGTTCGCGGGTCGCGAAGCCCCCGACTCATCTCTCCGAAAGAGAGACTCCACCAAGTACCGCACAGATTCTATTGTCTTTGCCACTCGCGCGGACTCCTCCGCGAAGTACTTCAAGCTAGCCGTGCCTGCGGCGAGTGATCCCAAGTTTGCCAAAGAGAAGCGCGACGCTCTGTTCAACGTGGCGCGGGTGTACCATGCGGCGCAGCGTTGGGACGGTGCCGTGCCTGGGTACAAAGATTATCTTGCCGCCTACCCCAATGACGTGCAGGCGATGGCCGGGCTCGCGGCGGTGTACTCTCAGCAGGGCAAGCGTGATGAAGCCGGGGCACTCTACAACCAGATCCTCGACCACGCCGATTCGGCGGAGGCCACGGACCTGTTCGCCGCGGCGCAGGCGGTCATCAATGCGATCCCGAACGAGCCGGACACCGTGCCGGTCGGCAGCAAGTGCCGCAGCGACACGCGGGCGAAGAACAAGACTCTGACCCTGCGGCAGATCGCAACGCGCTGCGCGGCGGTGACCGACGACACGATCAAGGCGTTCCGGGCGTCGATCGCCCCGCGCTACCGGCTGGCGGCGCGGGCGTACGAGGCAGGCCTCGGGAAGGACCCCTATTTCCGCGAGGCGCTATACAACCTGACGGGGGTCTATTATCTGCTCGGTGACACAGCCAAGGTGCTGCCGCTGGCCCAGCGGCTGGTCGCCGTTGATCCGCTGAACCGCACGAGCCTCGCCAAGCTCGCCGGCGCGTGGCAAATACGGGGCAACAAGGATTCGACGCTGCGCTACCTCACGATCGCCGACTCCATGACGACCGAGGTGACGGTCGGCACCTTCACGCCCGATGAACAGGGCGCGAAGCTCGGCGGCCTGGTCACGAATCTCAAGACCAAGCCGAGCACGCCGACGGCGGTCACGTTCGAGTTCGTGAACGCCAAGGGCGAAACGGTGGCCTCGCAGAAGCAAGACATCCCGGCGATCGATCCGAGCGGTAACCACGCGTTCGATCTGAGAGTCACGGGTGCCGGGATCGTGGCCTGGAGGTATCGGAGATCCTAGTGGTGACCCGCATCCTGCTCGGGCTCGCCGTCGCCGCGTGTTCGGCGCTCGCCGCTCCCGCAGCCGGACCCCCGCAGTGGCGCCTGGTGTGGCATGACGAGTTCGACGGGCCGGTGCTCGACGCCACGAAATGGGTACGGGAGACCGGGGGCGATGGCTGGGGGAACGGCGAGCTCGAGTTCTACACCGACCGGGTCGAGAACGCGCACATCGATGCGGGCTACCTCGTCATCGAGGCCCGCCGGGAGTCGCTCGCCACCCGCGGGTACACCTCGGCCCGACTCAAGACCCAGGGTTTGGGCGCGTGGAAGTACGGTCGCATCGAGGCCCGTATTCAGATACCGCGCGGACAGGGGCTGTGGCCCGCGTTCTGGATGCTGGGCGACGACATCCCCTCCGTCGGCTGGCCCGCGTGCGGCGAGATCGACATCATGGAGAACATCGGCAAGGAACCGGGCCGGGTGCACGGCACAGTACACGGCCCGGGGTACTCGGGTGCGGCTGGCATCAGCAGCGCGTACGATCTGCCGGCGGGCGCGTTTGCCGACACGTTTCACGTCTACGCCGTCGAGTGGGAGCCG
>Ga0209471_1000266_pt1 | contig 37340 bp, 29 predicted proteins | sample GraSoiAngelo_128_FD_185885 | JGI IMG/M metagenome (GOLD analysis project Ga0209471, IMG submission 185885) | Grasslands soil microbial communities from the Angelo Coastal Reserve, California, USA - 14_0927_12_20cm (SPAdes) (version 2) | ecosystem: Environmental > Terrestrial > Soil > Grasslands ... | reverse complement strand
TGAACTACAACGCTACGCCAAGGGTGCGCTGAGTCAGTCCAGTTAGGACATACACGCTCTGGCCGCCAACTCACTCTATTCCCAACACTTGCCCCGTCGGCGCATGTATCTTGTAAACTCCTGCTAGGAGTACGAGCGGGGTGAATGCCATCGGGCCATCCTTTGCAAGATAGTGCGCAACAAATGCCGAGATCCACGCGAATGCGAATCCGGCATAGGCCCATTCTTTGAGTTTGGCCATACCGGGCACGAGCAACGCGATGGCACCGAGCGGTTTGGCAATCCCAAGAATAATGCGCAGTTGCTGCGGATATCCCACGTGCGCGAATCCTTGAACTGCCTGCGGATTGCCCCACAGATAGGCGTACCCGGAAAATAGCGCAAGCGCCGCCAGCAGGCCCGTGCTCACCCAATAGGCTATTTTGCGTGCCATGAAGCCGTATCTCCCTTGTGAAGGAATTCTTGCCGGGGTGAAATCCTAGCATGGCTCGGTGGCAAAGAGGCGATGCTAGCTGAAGTGTATTCAGGCGGAGCGCAACATGCCGCTTAGCGTCACATCGGCACCGCCGCCTGCGGTCATCGCAAAAGCGTTGCTTGCCCCTGAGCCTACGCCCGTCACTACGGCAGAGATTCGTTCGGCACCAAGCAGCGCCTGGACAAACGGGAACATGCGCCCGTGCGAGTGAAAATACATCCTTGGGCCGAACAAGTGGTCCATCTCAAGTGCGCTGGCACCTGTTGGAAGGCCCGTAACTTTGCATGCCCCGAATTCGCCGGTGACGCCGGCAGGCGACGTCAGGTACGCGCCAAACAAACCAGCGCCACCCTGGCAGACGTCGCGCTTCCCGGATTGAACCGCTACTGATAGTTGCCGGATAGCTCGACCCCCACGGTTTTCCCGAGCCCTGGGGGAACCGGTGGTCAAGAAAAGTAACCCACACGCAATCATGAACTTACGCATTCTGATCCTCCATTCTTGTACAGCTGTTGTTGGGAATGGGAGTGGTTCTATTACCATCTTGCGGGTTTGGGCTGTCCTCCACAGCTCTCGGATTGCCTCCGCTTCGTGTGGGGAACTTGTCTTTTCGGCCGGGCGCCTTCCCCTGATGGCCAGTTTGCCTTCCTCTGTGAATACTGTCGAGCCGGAACTCTGGCCCTTGCAGCCATGCCGTGGCCACATTACTATCGCATTCGCTCAATGCAACTCGTTGGAGCGATTTTCCGGCCAGCGAATTCTTCTGAGGGAGAAACCACTTCATGAAACGTCTCGCCATCTTTGCCGTGTTCGCCCTAAGTGGTCTGTTCGCGTTGCCGTCCGGTGCAGCGCAAGACTGGGCCAAAGCAGCGCTCGCAAAGTCACCTCGTCATGGCGAATGGGTCACGGTAAAGCACGGCGACCGCGCCGTAGAGACTTTCGTCGTTTATCCCGAATCGAAAAGCAAGGCGCCCGTCGTGCTCGTCATCCACGAAATTTTTGGCATGACGGACTGGGTTCAGGACCTCGCTGACCAAGTCGCCGCCGCTGGATACATCGCTGTCGCCCCTGACCTGCTCTCCGGCATGGGTCCCCAGGGCGGGCGCACCAATTCCTTTGCGGAAGACGCGGTCAGAGAAGTCATCAGCAAACTTAATCCCGATCAGATCACTGCGGACTTAAACGCGGCGGCTGATTACGGGCTGAAACTGCCTGCCTCGAGCGGCAAGCTGTTTGTCGCAGGATTTTGTTGGGGAGGAAGCCAGACGTTCCGCTTTGCCACGAACCGGACGGATTTGGCCGCCGCGTTCGTGTTTTACGGTGGCCCACCGGAAAGGGATGCCATGGCGCGCATCAAAGCTCCCGTGTACGGCTTCTATGCGGGAAATGATGCGCGCATTGACGCCACGATTCCCGACACCGTCACGGCCATGAAAGCCGCAGGCAAAACGTATGACCCGGTGACCTACGAAGGCGCAGGCCATGGCTTCATGCGCGCCGCCGAAGCTCCCGACGCCTCCGACGCCAACAAAAAAGCCCGCGCCGACGCCTGGGCCCGCTGGAAATCGTTGCTGAGCAAGTGAGGGTTCAAACCGACCGGTGCTAACCCTCACGCCGCCTGCGGCATCGGCTGTATCTGCTGTCTGTCGTTGAGCTGTCTGTCGTTGAGCTGTCTGTCGTTGAGCCTGACACTTCCAAATCCGGAGAATACGCTTCGAGCCACTCCTGGAAGGGCCTCTCCCACATTTCTGACAGCAAGAAATCCAAAGATGGCGTCAACACCGCCACAGCTGAAGCCCTTGGCGATACCTCGAAGGCTCGCGGCTTCCACATAGCGACCAGGGAAAGCGGCGACAAGACTTTCTTTTGGTATCAAGGCACCGGCAAGAGCAAAGACGGCGCTCCGCTGGAAGCCAAAGGCAACTGGGGATTGAACGGTGGCAGTGGCAAGCTCAAGGGCACTAAAGGCAATGGCACGCCGTCAGGCGACGGATTGTCCCGCGAAGTCGAGGGCCAATATCCGCTTCCGAAGCAGCCGGACTAAGTTTCACAAAAAGCCTTGCCTTGCTATTTTTGGACAAGTCGCTCGTTGGCTTGACTCACGCGCCGTGCAGTCGTTTCAGCAGCTGGATTTGTCCAGCGTGATAGACCGCGTGACACGTTATGCCGAGCACGAGGCTGAACCGCGCCGCTTCGGATAGCTTCGACTGCACACGACCCGCAGCGATGTCCGCTACAACGGCTGCGAGCTTGCTTTGCTCTTTGTCCACGGCAGCCTGAATTTGCGACCAACTGAGCCGCGCCGGTCCCGACAACTCGAACCAGTCTTCGCCTTCCAGCACGAAAGCTTCAGGCGCCATGCCGGAAAGCTGTCCACGCACGGAGCGCGCACAATACGCTTGATGTACCGCGACTTCGGCGATGTTGTGACGCCCGGGCGACGGCCGCCAGAACGCCAGCTCGGGCGAGACATCGGCCAGGGCTGCTTTGAGGTCGGGGCCGTGCCACGCGGCCGGGCCGTATCCTTCGTCCAGAACGCGCGTCAGCAACTGCGCTTCTGGTGTGGCTGAGACTGCTGCATTGCTGGTGCTCATAAAAATCCTCCTTGGAGAAGTTCCAAGGGATGAAATCCATTCAACGAATCCTTCGCGCGCGGAACTCGCCTTCGAGTTTCCACGTCTGCCCGTCGTTCCGGAGAGCTTCGCCGATCCAGTGGAATGAGTCTGCCGTGATCTCGGTGAACCGCCAGCGCGTGGCCGTCCCATCGCCGCGCGCGCCGAGTTGCACAATTTCTTTGTCAATCCTGCGGCCAATCTGATGTTCGCGGTGACCAGTCACAGGACTGATCCAGTCAATGCGCCATGCCTGAATCGTTGGGTCCCAGACGCGCAAAGTTGTCCCGTACATGTTGTTGGTCTTGTCCAGCTCCGGGTGGCGAACCGAACAGCGCGGCATAATCCAAACGTCCTGAATGGCGCGCCCCTCCAGGACCCAGCCGAAGTGCGCTTCGCCCTGGATGCGTCGCTCCCTAACATCCACCGCCCTATAATGGAGAACATCGAGCTCCCAACTGCCCACCAGCCAGCCGTACAAATCCGCTGCTTCTGGGATTTCCGGCGAACGGCCGGAAGCGCCTAAGCGAGTCATGAAACCAGCAGACGGCAAGGCTTGCGTTGCGTTCATGTGACTACCTCCAATTTCGCCGCAATAATTTGTCCCTTTCTGGACGCTTGGTGCATCAAAATCGCCGCTGTTCTCCGATTTGCTAGAATCTTTATACGGCGACGAAGGAGAACAATTCTTGGCAAAAATTGCGGTGGAATGGGAGCGCGCAGATGGGCGGCGCGCCGCCAGTGGCGAGCCGGGCCGCACGTCATCGCGTCTCCTCGGACAAGGGGACGGTTGGCATGTTGCCGACGTGGTTTGCACCTGTGGCCCGCACGACCGCCGGTTTGAAGAGCAGCACCCTTACGTCACCATCGCCGTCGTTGTTGCGGGCACGTTTCAATACCGGGGTTCACTGAATCATTCCGCCGCGAACGAGTTGATGACGCCCGGTTCCCTGCTGCTCGGCAATGCGGGGCAGTATTTTGAGTGCGGACACGAGCACGGACGGGGAGACCGCTGCCTCTCGTTTCGCTACGCGACGGATTATTTCGAACGCATCGCTGCCGACGCGGGGATTTCGCGCGGCCATCGAAGTTTCGGAAGTCTTCGGTTGCCGCCGCTAAGATCCTTATCACGAACCGTTGCGAGGGCTTGTGCAGGATTGACGGAAACCGCAGGCGCACCTTTGGAGGAACTGAGCGTGCAGCTTGCCGCCGAGGCTGTGAAGCTCGTACGCGGCGTATCAACTACGACAACCAGTGCGCCCCCAAGCAGGCTGGCAAGAGTCACGCGCACGGTGCGCCTGATTGAGCAGCACGCCGACCGTGAACTGCCGTTAGTTAGCTTGGCGCAAGAAGCGGGCCTAAGTCCGTTTCACTTCCTACGCATTTTCCAGCAACTAACTGGTTTGACCCCGCACCAATACGTTCGCCGAATGCGCCTTCGCCGCGCGGCCCTGCGCCTGGTGTCACAGCAAGAGAAAGTTTTGGAAATTGCGCTCGATTGCGGCTTCGGCGATGTGTCCAATTTCAACCGCGCCTTCCGAACCGAGTTTGGCATTAGCCCGCGTGCGTTTCGGGCGGGCGCGAGCCGTTAATCCTTGATCTTGAGGTTGCTCTTAAGGCAATCCGAAGGCGAAGAGCGTCGAGCCTGCCGCAATCGCCACGTATTGCTTCCCGTCAATCGCGTAAGTCATCGGCGAAGCATAAACCGAAGCACCGCACTGAAAGTGCCATAGAATTTTTCCGCTGGCCGCATCCAACGCCATGAAATTCCCCTCAGCATCTCCCGTAAAAATCAATCCGCCCGCCGTGGAAAGCACTCCGGACCATGAAGGCGAGAGGTGCTTCAATTCCCACTTGATCTGGCTCGTTGCGGGATCGATGGCGCGCACCGCTCCCCAAAACGGTTGTGAATCGTCGTTTGGAAAATACGCGCTGCCGTAAAACGCGTGGCCGGCGTCGTAAGGCTGTGGCGCAGTGCTGAAAATGTCGCACTGTTCACGCGCAGTGACGTAAAAGAGTTTGGTTTGTGGATCATAGCTCGGCGAAAACCAATTTGTGGCGCCAAGCGCTCCCGGACAAACGGGCACTCCTGTCAGAGTGGGCGAAGCTTCTTTGCGCTCGATGGGCACGCCGCTCGCGTCTTTCGCGTTGCTCCAAGTGACGCGGCCATAAGGAGTGGCGGAGACAAGTTTTCCTGAAGCGCGGTCAATCACATAGAAAAAACCGTTCCGGTTCGCCTGCAAAATCAGGTCGCGGTCGCCCTCATCGACGAGCACGGGCACTTGCGTGGCATCGTAATCATGTTCGTCGTGCTTGGTGAATTGGAAATGCCATTTCAGCTTGCCCGTATCCGGATCCAGCGCGAGCAACGAATTGCTGTAGAGATTGTCGCCGCCACGCCCTTCGCCGCGATTCGAAGGCGAAGGATTGCCGGTGGTCCAAAACGTCGTGTTCGTCGCTGCATCATATGTACCTGTAATCCAAGCCGGCGCGCCGCCAATTTTCCACGAATCGCCTTCCCAAGTTTCGTGGCCCGGTTCGCCGGGGCCAGGGACGGTGTAGAAGCGCCACTTGCGCGCTCCTGTCGCCCCGTCATAGGCGTCAATGAACCCGCGAATACCGTATTCGCCTCCGGAAACTCCAATGAGCACAAGATTTTTGATCACCAGCGGCGCAAGCGTAATGCTGTACCCCTTGTTGTAGTCGGACGTGCCGACGTCCCAAACGACGTTGCCTGTTCTTGTGTCAAGCGCAATCACGTGAGCGTCGAGCGTGCCCAGAAAAACTTTGTCGCCGAGAATAGCCATCCCGCGATTCACGCGGCCGCAACACGGCCGAATATCCGGCGGCAGCGCGCGCTGATATTGCCAAATGGGCCTTCCCGAGCGCGCATCGAGCGCAAAAGCGCGATCGTCAGCCCCGGTGGCATAGAGCACGCCGTCGACGACAAGCGGCGTCGCTTCAAATTTTCCTCCGGCCATGGTTTGATAAGCCCACTTGGGCACGAGCGACGAAACGTTTGATGTCCTGATTTGATCGAGCGTGCTGTAGCGCCGCCCCGCATAGTCGCCCGAGTACATCAGCCAGTTCCGCGGTTCTCTGGCGGAATCCAGCAGCCGTTGCGCCGTGACCTGAGCGCGGGCAACTGGCACCAAACCACTGCAAACCATGCCTCCCAACAAAACGGTTGCCACCCCTCCGGCGATTGTCATTCCGAGGCCGCGCTCTTTGCGGGCGAGAAATCCGCTTTTTGGTATCGTCTTTACGGACCTTGTCATTCCGAGCGCAGCAAGGAATCTGCTTTTCTCTTGGAACACCGCCCTTTCACCTTTCATTGGGCACCCACGGTTTGCAGATATGCAATCACGTCCTGCAGATCCTTGTCGCTCAAAGTTTTCTGTTCGTAGGCGGGCATCGCCGATTCGCGCCGAGTCTCGAACGAACGCAACTTGTCTTTTTCAAACAGGTGCACCTGCTCGCGCGTATCCAGCATCTGCAGCGTGAACTGGTCCTGGTTCAATACCACGCCGCTAAGTTTCGTTCCATCGGCGGTGACGACCGACACCGTTTCGTACTCCTGCGGAAATTCCTTCATCGCTTCGAAAATTCCTTGGGCAAGCCGCCGATTGGGATTCCGCACCGATTCGACAAGGTACTCCGCCGAACGAGAACCACCTACGGTTGTGAGGTCAGGGCCCAGCCGCCCTCCCTTCCCTTGAATCATGTGGCACGTGGAGCAACCAAGTGCGCCGTTGAAGAGTTCTTTCCCGTGCTCGGCATTTCCTGCGGGCTGCTCCGGAGCTTTCACTTGCACGCTGCGAAGATAAGTCACCACTTGCCAGATTTCTTCGTCGCTCATCCCCACGCCAATGCCGCCGTTCGTAGCGGCAGGCATGGCCGTGCCGGGTATGCCGTCGTGAATGTTGTGGAACATTTCCGCGTCGGAGTTGCCGTGTCGCTTTTGTGCGCGCGTTAAGTCCGGCCCGCGCCCACCGCCCCGCGCGCCGAGCCCATGGCAGAACGCGCAGTTCAAACGAAATTGATACCCGCCCAGTTTGGCGATTTTCTCGTCGCCTGCATATGGATTCTTCTCCTGCGCGAAGACTCCGTGCACGGGCAAGCCAATGGCGATGAACACGAGAATTGCCGGTCTTGCGCGGCGGCAAGGAAAATTTGTAAACGTTCGTAGTAAGCAAAATGCCGTTTTCTCTGCAAACTTCAACGCAAGCACAGCGAGAAGCCTCCCGCGATTCTGGCGAATTCCAGTCACTATACCTCAGCCGCACCACGACTGCTTCGTGCAATTTTGCTTGCTGAACTACTTCGCCGTTCGCGTAAAGAAAATATTTCGCACCCGTCCGGCGAAAAGGTCGCAGCCAGTGACATGCCCCGCAGCATCGCGGCGGAAGACTATGGCGACCCCGACCGGACTCTGGAATTCGTCGCGGACCGTTGCCTGCAAGTCCACAGACTCCCCCCAGTTTGTGGCCAGGGTGAGCTTGCCGTCCTTCACCGCAAAACGGTAAGCAGCCTGAAGTTCGGCACTCTTGTATTCACCGGCATATTGCGCAAGGTTCTCCGGGGAAGGCTTAAGAGGTTCAAATCTCTCATAAATCTGCGGCGCGCCGTCTTGCACAGACACCGTCAGGCGCGTGCCTCCGCTTTGCGCGCGGTCAAAGGAGATTTCCGCTCCCGGCGCGGCGACGAAATGATTCGCGTCGCGCGGTTTGAAATGCGTACCGAAAGCCACCATATCGCTATCGGCTGCCGAAAGTTGCAAAGAGGAATGCGATTCCAGGTTGCGATACCAGCCGGTGAACGGCTGTGGATCAACTTTAGCAGCTGACGCGGGCGGGGAGTCGGCCGTGAGCTGCCCCTCAAGATAGAGGTCCGCAACCTCGTAAGACAAACGGCCCGGATTGCTTGTGGCGAGATTGCACAAGCAAACGACCGAAAATTTTTGCTGCGGAAAACGCAACAGTTCCGTGCGATAGCCGAAGTTTGCGCCGGCGTGTTCGACCGTGGGCAGGCCGCGATACTTGCTGATGAACAGCCCAAGCGCATACTCGATTTGCTTGCCGTTGTTGAGCACGCCCGGCGTCTGCATTTCTTTCAGAAAGCTCCCCTTCCCTAGTTTGTTGTCGAAAAAATTGCGATCCCACAAAAGAAGGTCGTCCACACTGCTCATCAACCCGCCGCCTCCCACCATGTCGAAGTTTGTGGACCAGTCCACGCGAAAGCCTCCGACCGAGCGCGGCGCGTAGCCGGCGACTCGGCCCGGCAGGACGACCGAGCGATCGTCGTAAAAGCGCGTGTGTGTCATGCCGAGCGGCTTGAAGATGTTTTCTTCGGCAAATTGCGATAGCGTTTTGCCCGTGGTCCGCTTGATCACCACGCTCATCAGAAAATAATTGGTGTTGCTGTAGAGAAACTCGTCGCCCGGCACGAAGTTGAGGTCCTTTTGCCGCGAGACCAAATCGAGCAACTCGTTCGTAGGATGAATGTCCTCCGAATTTCGCCCGGCCAGAAACAACAGGCTCAGGATGTCGCGGAAGCCGCTGGTATGGTGCAGCATTTCGCGCAGAGTGATGGTTTTGCCGTAAGAAGGAATCTCCGGGACATATTTGCGAATGTCGTCATCGAGCGAAAGAGATCCTTGCTCCGCCGCGAGAACCACGCTGGCGGCTGTGAACTGTTTTGAGATGCTGCCCAGGTAAAAAACGGATTGCGGCGTAAGCGGCACGCCAAGTTCAAGGCTGCCGGCGCCGTATCCCTTTTTGTAGATGAAGTTGCCGTCTCGGATCACCCCGAGCGCGCAGCCCGGCGAGTCGGGCTTATCGTAAGCGGCAAAGATTTGGTCCACCTTGCGTTGCAGCGCTTCCTCATTCTTCTCTTTATCGTTTCGCGCCACGGCGACCGCTGCCGCGAAGGAGACCAATGAAATGACCCCTAGCGGCCAGATAGCAACGCGGCAAAGTAGGCGCATAGCAGAAGCTCCTCGGCTGCAAATCAGCGCGAAGAACTATAACCAGTTTCGGTGCAAAGCTAAAGAACGACCCTTTGTCATTCCCTTGCTTTTGCGTCGTCAGATGGAAACGGAAGTTCCGAACAAGCGTAGACGAGACTAAGCTAGCCGGAATTGGCATTCCGCAACTCCATCCGATAAAATCGCTGTTTAGTTTCGCACACCCCGCGCGCCGCAGGAAACGAGGACTCGCAATGACGCCGCTAACTTCTTCCGCCAATGAACGCATGAACCGCCCGCTGGATTCCGTCGACCCGCAGATCGCGGACCTGCTCCGCGACGAAGCCCGCCGCCAAGCCACTGGACTCGAGCTGATTCCCTCGGAAAACCTCGTCTCCGAAGCCGTGCTCGAAGCCATGAGCTCGATTTTCACCAATAAATATGCGGAGGGCTATCCCGGCAAGCGTTACTACGGCGGCTGCGAAGTTGTAGACAAGGTGGAGCAATTGGCCATTGACCGCGCGAAGGAACTTTTCGGCGCGGAACACGCCAACGTCCAAGCGCACTCTGGCACGCAGGCGAACGTGGCCGTCTACATGAGCACGCTTCAGCCGGGAGACACCGTGCTGGGCATGAACTTGTCGCATGGCGGCCACCTCACGCACGGCCATCCGCTGAATTTTTCCGGCCGCATGTACAAGTTCGTGGCTTACGGCGTTCGAAAGGAAGACGAGCGCATCGATTACGACGAGATCGACAAGCTCGCGCACGAGCACAAGCCGAAAATGATTGTGGCCGGCGCCAGCGCCTATCCGCGGATTATCGATTTCGAGCGCATGGGCAAGACCGCCAAGGCCGTCGGCGCGCTCTTTTTTGTGGACATGGCGCACATCGCGGGATTGGTCGCCGCAGGCGTCCATCCAAGCCCGATTCCCTACGCCGACATCGTTTCCACCACCACGCACAAGACCCTGCGCGGCCCGCGCGGCGGCATGGTTCTTTGCAAAGCCGCCTATGCCAAAGAATTGGACAAGTTGACCTTCCCTGGCACGCAGGGCGGCCCGCTTGTCCACACGATTGCCGCCAAAGCCGTGTGCCTCAAAGAGGCGATGGAGGCGTCCTTCAAGGAATACCAAAAGCAGGTGGTCTCGAACACCAAAGCAATGGCCGCGGCCGTCGTGAAACGAGGATTCCGCATCGTCAGTGGCGGTACCGACAATCATCTGTTCCTGATGGAAGTACATTCCCGCGGCATCACCGGCTCGGACGCGGAAAAGGCCCTCGACCGTGCCGGCATCACGGTAAACAAGAACGCGATCCCCTTCGACCCGCTGCCGCCGATGAAAGCGGGCGGCATACGTCTCGGCAGCCCCTCCGTTACCACGCGCGGCATGCGCGAGCCGGAGATGGAACTGATTTGGCGGCTGGATCGCCGATGTCCTTGCCGCCATCGGCAATGCGGAAGTCGAGCAGCGCGTCCGCAAGCAAGTCGCCGACCTTGCGGCCAGATTCCCGGTCTACGAAGCTCGCACGCATCGCGGTAAGACGCATACGGAACACGCGCGCGCCTAGGGCGCCGTCGCAGCTTCCCTTTCTTTCATGAACATCTTCAAAGCGACCGCCGATTTCGAGCACTGGCTGGCGAAACGCCTCCCCATTGTCCGGCAAGACATCGCTCTGAAGCATCAGCACATGGCCGAAGCCGCCTTTCCTTTCTTTCGCGCGACTTTTTACCGCTGGCTCCAACTATGGCCAGAAGCCTGCCCCGACCTCGCCAAGGCGCCTTCCGTTCTCGCCGTCGGCGACCTGCACATCGAGAACTTCGGTACTTGGCGCGATGAAGAAGGCCGCCTTATCTGGGGCGTCAACGACTTAGATGAAGCCTGGCCCTCCCCCTACACTCTGGACCTCGCCCGCCTCACGACCAGCGCGTACCTGGCCATCTCCGAGGAACACTTGTCTCTCACGCGCCGCGTAGCCGCCGAAGCCATCGAGGAAGGCTATCGCGACGCGATAGCGTCAGGCGGCAAAGCTTTTGTCCTTGCCGAACACCATCAATGGCTGCGTCTGCTGGCGCTGAGCAAATTGCGCGATCCCGTGCGCTTCTGGGCCAAAATGCAACAGTGCCCACCCTATACCGCCAAGCCGCCGGCCGAAGCGCGTAAGCACATCGATGCCTGGCTCCCCAAGCCCTGCCGCGCTTATCAGTTAAAACGGCGCATCGCCGGCCTCGGCAGCCTGGGCCATCCGCGAATTCTTGCGCTTTCGTCGTGGCAAGGTGCCTTTATCGCGCGCGAAGCCAAAGGCATCCGCACTTCCGCCTACGCCTGGTACATGCAGGTTCCCTCCGATACGGTCCACGGCGCGAAGCTGGTCGAAAATGCCATCCGCGTCAAGGACCCCTGCGTACATTTCCACGGCCAATGGCTCGTGCGCCGGCTGGCCCCGGATTGCTGCCGCATCGAACTCCCCTCGCTCCCCAAAGAGCGAGACGAAGCGCGCTTGCTCTACAACATGGGCTGGGAAACCGCCAACATGCACTTTGGCAGCCCCAAAGCAATCGCCAACATCAAGCGTGATCTGGCTCGCCGCCGCGGCCGCTGGCTGCACAAAGCCGCCAAAGCCATGTACAAAGCCACCCTCAAAGACTGGGAAGACTGGCGCCGCGGCTGGAAAAAGCAGCGGAAACCGAAGGAAAACTAGCGCAACGTACGGCACCGGTACGTTTGACCTAGGCTAAAATAACCAAAGAAGTACTACCTGTCCTTGCCGATTCCCTTACAACGTCAGTCCCGCTGCACCAAGACTGTCCTCCCGTTCAGTAGATTCTTTGCAAGAGTCTGTGTACGTTCAAAATTGACTCGGATGGGAACCTTTCTCGCAACCGTTGCCCTGGCTGTTCCGCTGATCCCCCGGCTTTGCGGAACATTCTTTTTGGGAGCTCCTCGCCACGGCCAGGCGCGCATTTCCTCCGCGCCCCGCGGGAACAATCCACATCCTGGAAATCCAATTCCCCTGCCGCCCCGTTTCGCCGGGGCCACTGAGGTGAGACCATGATGGATACGGAAGCTTTTCGGGAATTCAAGACCGGCTTGACCCTCCTCCGAGACAAACACGCTGAAAAAGCCCTCCCGCACATGCGCCGCGCGGTTGAACTCGACAAGAACAACCCCTATTACATGTCCTACCTGGGCGTGGTCATGGCGCGCTCGGAAGGAAAATGGGGCGAAGCCGAGCGGCTCTGCGACTCCGCGGTTCGCATGAAGAGAAATCAAGCGCAGCTCTATTTGAATCTGGCGGAAGTCTACGCCGCCGCTGGCCGGCGCGAGGATGCTCGCGAAACTCTGGAATCCGGTTTGAAATTCGCACGGCGCGACGTCCGCCTGACCATCGCCATCAATAAACTCACGCAGAGGCGTCCGCCGGTTTTTAGCTTTCTCTCTCGCAAACATCCCTTGAACCGGCAGCTGGGCATGTTGCGCCACCGCACCATGCGGCTCTTAGGGCAGTCCTCGTAGCGAGTCTCTCTCCACCCCCAAACGCGAGGACGGGCGTCCCACTTGCCTGGGACGCCCGTTCTTGTATCTGTCACTCCTCAGCAGCAGCCGCTAAAACGGCGTGCTGGTCCCGAAGTTGTAGGAATGTTGTATGCCCATCTCCATCAGGATTTTGATCCCGATGCCATACATGCCCGTGGGCAGCACGTCACGGCGCACCACTTCCGCCAGGTACTCCCGATTCAGAGAAGCAGGGTCGTTGGAATAAGGCATAGTCACAAACAGCCGCAAGCCCACCTCGTAGCCTGGCTCGCTCGACTGAAAATAGACGCCCGACCGCGAGACGCTCATCGAACCGCGCAAGTCCACGAAATGCGGTTTTTCGGGATCCGAAGGCCGGATGCGCATAAGCTGCGTGATCTTGCATCGGCGATTCCCACGGCGCTCCGCGTTTGTGGAGGCCTGTTTGGGTGTTTCCGCTGAGGTTTTTTTAGTCATCATTTCACGCACTGCTTCAGGGTGGGTCGCCATGGCAAAACCGACTTTCCGAACCGGTAGCGCTGTTTATCCAGGAAAAGTCTACTCCCGCAGCGACACAAAAACCTATAGGGAAAACGTACTCGTAAGGGAGTAGGCCTCCCCGGGAAAATATTAGTACGGAAGTACCGCGAGCGGAAGCGGGGATTGAGGAAAAAGTGAGGACGAAATCGGCCCAGTCTCAGAAAAAAGAGCAGAAAGTCCCAAATTGGAGTACTCGAAGCAGGGCAGAACCAAGAAGAAAACCACAGGGAACGATTTGGATATTCCAACAGCTCGTAAAGACTTTTCCAGCAATACCCTACGATGCTTGGAACTACCTCGAGCGCGAAGCCACCTGCTTCCCATCGGCCAGCGTGCACCTGCGCTTGGGGCTGACCCGCCGCGAGCAGCAACTCATCCCGCTCGTCGCCGAAGGCCTCACCAACAATGAAATCGCCAGTCACTTCTGCCTTTCCGAGCAAACGGTGAAGAACCACTTGTACCGCAGGAAGCAAAAAGTCGGCGCCGACGACCGACTCGGCATTGTCCAAATGCGCCGCACCCAAGGTTTCATGACTTGGCCTCCCCGCACCACTTTGCCGGCCGCACGCCCGCCGCCTCTGTCATGTCTCTGCGGCCCTCTGTGTGAAATCTTTTTTGGACTGCGCGGCTTGCCGCCGCTTTTGCCCGCCCCGGGCCAGGTCTGTCGCTTCGAGCGAAGCGACGTCTCTGCGCCACGGCACGGTTTTTGCGCTATGAATGCTTTCTGCCTTCCGCTCCTCTCTGGGTTCTCTGTCCTCCGCACTCTGTATTCTCCGTATTAAATCCTCGGGTGTGTCCCCCGAAATGCGGTATAGTTCCTACCTCAACCGCAAATAGCCCAGCGAAAGGATGAAAACTGATGCACTCGAATTCCTTTCTAAAGCCCGCCTCACGCCGCGCGATGTTGCGCGACTCCGCCACTCTTGCGGGCAGCGCGTTCCTGGCGCAACTCCTCCCTGCCTCGCTCCTGCGCGCCGCAGTTCCCTTCCCGCAGCAGCAAAACGCGCCTGCCGACCCGGTAGCCGCGTTTCGCGCGCAGATGGCCGCGAACCCGATTCATCCGCAGACGCTTGCCGAGAATCTCACCTTGCTCTCCGGTCCCGGCGGAAACGTGGTGGTGCTCAACGGCACCGACGGCAAGATTGTGGTAGACACGTTCGTCTTGCCCGCCTGGCCCAAGCTCAAGGAATCTCTCGAGACCATCGGCGAGGCGCCCGTGAAAACGGTCATCAACACGCACTGGCATTTCGACCATGTTGACAACAACGCCTCTCTCCACGCCGCCGGAGCGACCATTCTCGCGCACGAGAACACCAAGAAGCGCATGTCCGAGGCGCATGACCTGCTTGTTCTTGGCTTGCACTTCCCGCCTTCGCCTGCCGACGCGCTGCCGGAGCAAACCTTCTCTACCACGCGCAAAATGCAAGCCAACGGCCAAACGCTCGTGCTCGAGCACCTTCCGCCGGCGCACACCGATACGGACATCATCGTCCACTTTCAAAAAGCCAACGTCATCCACATGGGCGACACGTTTTTCAACGGCATCTATCCCTACATCGACGCCAGCACCGGCGGCAAAGTCAGCGGCATGATCGCCGCCGCGGACAAAGTTCTGCCGCTCGCAAATGACTCCACGAAAATCATCCCCGGCCACGGGCCGCTCGGCGGGAAAGCCGACCTGGTCAAATTCCGCGACATGCTGGTCACCGTGCGCGACCGCATCCAGAAGCTGAAGTCCTCGGGAAAATCCGCCCAGGAAGCCGTTGCGGCAAAGCCCTTTGCCGATCTCGAAGAGGCTTGGGGCAAAGGCTTCTTCAGCGGCGACGTCTTTGTCCAAATCCTCTACACCGCGCTGTGAGGAGGAAGGAGTGTGACTTGCGGAAATTAAGTCCTTTGAATTGTACAGGATAGCTGGCCGAAAGTTGGGTGAAGAGGAGTCCAGTTTCGCACCCTGAAAACCGCACGGATGCGGCACACAAAACCGTACAGGGCCGCACGTATTCGCGGGCCGTCCAAGAGTGGAAATTACAGCCCACGTTTTCGATTCTTACGCGCCTACATCAGCCCGTAGCAGGGCGCGAGTCGTAGTGGTTCTGCTGCTCGACGATTTCGCCTTTCTGAACATGAAAAGCATCGAAGACGTAAAGCGTTTTTCCGTTGGAGAGCGCTATTTCCGCCTGCGCGGCGACCCATCCCGCCTCACCTGCATAGTGACGCAGCACTTTCACGCTGCTGCGGAGCGCAGGCAGAAATTGCGTAAGGCTCAAGAAGGTTTGTGAACTATGAGCCAGTGGAAGCGTTTGCGAAATTTGCGGACATCCTGCTCAGTCTTCTTGCTGACTACGCGGGCTAGTACACCCGTCGCGAGAACGGCATGCTTCCTTCAGCCTTGCCCTTGCTGCTGTGGGTTTTTGTATCCTCTCGACGGTTAGAAACGCTGCCGAGTTATACTCGATCTGACGCCCTAGCCTCTCGCGATATCCGTATCGCTTGTCGAGCGACCGCCATCATCCACACGGAACAAGCGACTACGAAGAACCTATTTGGCCATCCATTGAGCGCGATTACTCCTGGAGGTAATTGCTTTACTTTCGAGCTTATTCACTCACTACACGCCAGCGGGGATCGAATTCCGGGCTTAGTACGTCGAAGCTGGCAAGGAGCAAGACAACCGCAGCTGCGGCTCCCAATGCCAAGCGGGCGGTGGGTGCTGAGATTCGCCCCGGATTCGTAAGTGCTTGCATTGCGTCCTCCCTCTTTCGATTTCGCAGACACGCCAGCCGATGGTCACACCCGCGCCATCAGCTGTTCCAGTCGGGCGTAGCTCGCCTCCATTCCGCGCTCCATACCGGTCGCTAGCATGGCCTCACGCACTTCAGCGTTGGGCAAAGTCATTCGCATGGTCATCAACGTTCCCGTGCCATCCGCATCAAATCGCGTTTCAATATGGTTGTCCGGAGTAGGATCGGGCATGTGCATCCGCTCGACGTGCACAATCCTGCTGTAGGGCTCCAGTTCCAGAAATTCCCCGGTAAGGTGGAAACCGCCGCCTTTGCCATTGCTCCACTCGTAGCGGATCTTGCCGCCCGGTCTCGCTTCATTGATGCAGACGGGCATGGTCCAACCTTCAGGGCCAAGCATCCATTTCTGGACTAATTGCGGCTCGATGTGGGCGCGGTATACGGCCTCGGGGGGCGCGGCAAAGCGCCTGGTGACCACCACGTATCTGTCGCCTTCGGTTCTCAGCGTCAACTTGCTCATCATTTTTCTCCTTTTTTCTGTCCTTCCGTGCTGGCCAGGACCTCCTCCAGCCGGTCGTAGTTTTTCTCCAGTGCTTTACGCAGCATTGCCAGCCACTGGTCCAATGCTTCCATACCGGTCTTTGCGAGACGACGAGGACGCTTCGTACCGTCGCTGCGGCGAACAATGAGTCCCGCATCTTCCAGCACCTTGAGGTGCTGGGAGATCGCCGGTTGCGTCATGTCGAATGGCTTCGCCAACTCCATCACCGTAGCCTCGCCTTTGGCGAGACGCGCGAGAATCGCTCGTCTCGTAGGATCGGCCAAGGCGGAGAAGGCGGCATCCAGACTTTTCATAGGCTATAGCTTATATAAGCATCAACTTATTGTAAAGCGCAGAATTAAAAAAATCTCATTTCACCCCAAGATCGCAGGTGCTCCAGGAAGCGCCATGCCGGACGCGCGTTCCCCTGAAGCAAACCGAATGAAACCGAATACGTCATCCACCATCTCGCGGGGCGGAAGATGACTTTGCCGTACCCTTTGTGCGATTCTTTTTCCTCAACAAATCGGGGGCGTCGGGGCACAAAACGGGTCTGAAGACCCGCCACTACGAGGAATGGGACGATGCTGAAGAAATTCAAGGATTTGTCGGAGAAGGAGATTCTGGCGATTGCTATCTCCGCGGAAGACGAAGACGGGCGCATCTACGGCGAGTTCGCCGACGCGTTGCGCGAGGAGTATCCTTCCACGGCGTACATGTTCGAAGACATGCGCAAAGAAGAGGTAGTCCACCGCGACCGGCTGATCTCCATGTTCCGGCAGCGCTTTGGCGAGCACATTCCACTGATTCGCCGGGAGAACGTAAAAGGATTCCTGCAGAGGAAGCCGGTGTGGCTGATGCGGCCGCTGGGCGTGAAACTGGCGCGCAAGCAAGCGGAAGTGATGGAGCTGGAGGCTCAGCGGTTCTATCACAAGGCCGCCAGCCGGACGAGCGACGCGTCCACGCGCGAATTGCTCTATCAGCTTGCGGAAGAAGAGAGAAAGCACACGCAGACGGCGGGGGCGCTGGAAGAAAAGCATCTGACGCCGGACGCGAAAGCGCAAGAAGACGAGTCGCATCGCAAACTGTTTTTGTTGCAAGTGGTGCAGCCGGGGCTGGCGGGGCTGATGGACGGGTCGGTCTCGACGCTGGCACCGCTGTTTGCGGCAGCGTTCGCGACGAAGCACAGTTGGGACGCGTTTCTGGTGGGGCTGGCAGCTTCGATTGGCGCGGGAATTTCGATGGCGTTTTCCGAAGGGCTCTCCGACGACGGCTCGCTGACAGGCCGCGGGTCGCCCTGGATGCGCGGCGCGGTGACCGGCTTGATGACCACCGCCGGAGGCATCGGGCACACACTGCCGTTCCTGATTTCTAGCTTTCGCGTGGCGACGCTGATTGCCGTCGCCGTGGTGGCGGTGGAGCTCTGCGTCATCAGCTACGTGCGGCACCGCTACATGGACACCCCGTTTTTGCAGGCGACGTTTCAGGTGGTGGTGGGCGGCGTACTCGTGTTCCTGACGGGGTGGCTGATTGGGAGTTCTTAAGATTTGCGAACCCAGAGAGAGGACCCTCAGCGGCTAAAGCCGTTCCCTGACGAAAACATGGGGCGCTAGTCGGAGTGGGCGGGTGAAGGAGCGGGGGATTGGGCGTGGCTGCCGCGGAACAGCGAAGTCAGCCCGGACTGTATGCGGTCCATGTAGATGTAAACGACCGGAGTGGTGAAGAGCGTGAGCAACTGGCTGAGAATGAGTCCGCCGACGATGGTGATGCCGAGCGGGCGGCGGAGCTCGCCGCCGACGCCCGTGCCGAGCGCTAGAGGCATGGCGCCGAGCAGCGCGGCCATCGTCGTCATCAAAATAGGCCGAAAACGCAGCAAGCCTGCTTTGTAAATCGCTTCGACGGGCGACTTCTGCTCTTCCCTTTCCACCTGAACGGCGAAATCGATCATCAAAATCGCGTTTTTCTTCACGATGCCGATGAGCAGTATGATGCCGATAAGCGCGATGATGTTCAGGTCCGAGTTGATGAATTGAATCGCCAGAAGCGCGCCGATGCCGGCGGAAGGAATCGTGGACAGAATCGTGATGGGATGAATGAAGCTCTCGTAAAGAATTCCGAGAACGATGTAGACGGCAGCGAGAGCGGTAATGATGAGGATGAGCTGATTCGAAAGCGAATCCTGAAAGGCTTGCGCGGTGCCTTGAAAGGTGGCGTGCACGCTGGAGGGCACCTTGAGTTCGCGGCGCGCCGCTTCAATGTGGTCGACGGCCGGGCCGAGCGAAGCTCCGGGGGCGAGATTGAAAGACAGCGTGATGGCCGGGAAGATACCCTGGTGATTGACGGAAATGGCGGTGGTGGAAGGCTCAAAATGAGCAAAGGCGCTAAGAGGAACGAGCTTGCCGGATTTGGAAGGAACGTAGATGGTTTTCAGCGCTTCCGGAGATTTTTGAAATTCCGGCGCGACTTCCAGCACGACATGATACTGATTCAGGCCCTTATAAATGTTGGAGACTTGGCGCTGGCCGAAGGCGTCGCCCAAAGTGTTGTCAATGTCCTGAACAGCGACGCCGAGGCGCGAAGCGGTGTCGCGGTCAATGACGAGTGAACTCTGAAGACCTTTCAGTTGCTGGTCGGAGTTGACGTCGCGAAGCTCAGCAATCCTGGCCATGCGACGCTGCATAATGGGCGCCCAATACGTGAGGTCGGAAAGATTGTCCGCCTGCAGAGTGTATTGATATTGAGCGCCGCCCATGCGACCGCCGACGCTGACGTCCTGAACCGCCTGCAGATACAAAGCCGCGCCCGGGATTTTTGCGGTTTTGGCGCGGATGCGCGCGATGACCTGGTCGATGCTGATTTTGCGTTCGCCGAGCGGCTTGAGCTGGCCGAACATGCGCGCTGTGCTTCCGCCGCTGCCGCCGCCGGTGAAGGAGGTGACGGTGTCCACCGCCGGGTCGCTCAAAACAATGTCCACAAATTCGCGCATTTTTTGGGACATGGCGGTAAACGACAGATCCTGATCACCTTGAATCAGACCAGTGAAGCGGCCGGTGTCCTGCTGCGGGAAAAATCCTTTTGGTGTTTTCACAAAGAGATACACGTTGAGACAAACGGTGCCGAGCGTGATCAACAAAATGAGGAATTGGTGGCGAAGGACCCAACGCAAAGAGACATCATAGGCGCGCAGAAGGCGATTGAACGCGTTTTCAGAAAAGCGATAGAGGCGATTGTGCCGGCCGGTCTCAGGCTTTAGGAAACGGGCGCACATCATCGGAGTGGTGGTGAGCGAAACGAAAAGCGAAACGCCAATGGCCACGCTGAGAACAACGGCAAATTCGCGGAAGAGGCGGCCGACGATGCCGCGCATCATCAGAATGGGGATGAAAACGGCGACGAGCGAAGTGCTCATGGAGAGGACGGTGAAGCCAATTTCGCTGGCGCCTTTCATCGTGGCGGCGAAAGGCTTCATGCCGCTTTCGATGTGGCGCGCGATGTTTTCGATGACCACGATGGCGTCGTCCACGACGAAACCAGTGGAAATGGTGAGGGCCATGAGTGAGAGATTGTCGATGGTGTAATGGCAGAGATACATGACGCCGAAAGTTCCGATGAGGGAGAGTGGAACGGCGACGCTGGGGATGATGGTGGCCCAAACGTTTCTCAAGAAAGCGAAAACCACGAAGATGACGAGCAAGATGGAGATTACCAGCGCGATTTCCACGTCGCGGACGGAAGCCCGAATAGTGGTGGTGCGGTCCACGGCGACGGTGAGATGCAACGAGGGAGAAATCGAGGCGCGCAAGAAGGGCAGGAGGGCCATGATGCGGTCGACCGTTTCAATCATGTTGGCGCCGGGCTGGCGGAAAATGGCCATGAGGACGCCCGGTTTTCCGTTGGAGAGGCCCAAATTGCGGGTATCTTCGACAGAGTCCACGACCTTCGAAATGTCGCGCAGGCGCACGGGAGCGCCCTGATGCCCGGCAACAATCAGAGGATCGTATTCGTAAGCTTTGAAGAGCTGGTCGGTGTCGGCGATGAACCAGGTCTGACGCGGGTCGGAAAGCGCGCCCTTGGCCAGGTTGGCGTTGGCGGAGCGGAGCGAGTTGCGAATCTGTTCGAGGCTGATTCCGTAGCTGTTGAGCTGGTTGGGATTGACTTCGACGCGAACCGCGGGGCGCGCACTGCCCCAGGTGAAAACTTGTCCCACGCCTTCGACCTGGGCGAGCTTCTGCGCGAGGATGGAGTCCGCGGCATCGTAAATCTGCGCCGGAGGAATGTTCTCCGAGGTCAGCGAGAGCATCAGGATGGGAGAATCGGCCGGATTGACCTTGCGGTAGTTGGGCTGGCTGGGAAGATCCGCGGGTAATTGGCTGCGGGCGGCGTTGATGGCGGCTTGGACGTCGCGGGCGGCGGCGTTGATGTCACGATTGAGATCGAATTGCAGAGTAATGTTCGTGGAGCCGAGGCCGCTTGACGAAGTCATCTGGGTGACGCCAGCAATGCGGCCGAATTGGCGTTCGAGAGGCGTGGCAACGGCGGAAGCCATGGTTTCGGGACTTGCTCCAGGCAGACCGGCGCCGACGGAGATGGTCGGAAAATCCACCTGAGGAAGCGGGGAAACGGGCAGGAAACGGAAGGCCACCACGCCGGAAAGCAAAATCGCGGCGGTGCTCAGCGACGTGGCGACGGGACGCCGGATAAAAGGCGCCGAGAAATTGGAAGAGAAATGCTGCATTTAATCTCCGGGCGCGGGCTCCTCAATCGGATTGCCAATTTGAATGTGGAAACGGCGGCCGAGCCAGTCGAAAGCGAGATAGACCACCGGCGTCGTGTAAAGCGTCAACAATTGGCTGAGAATCAAGCCCCCAACGATGGTGATGCCGAGGGGGCGGCGGAGCTCGGAACCAACCCCGGTTCCCAGAGCAAGAGGCAGACCGCCAAGCAGCGCGGCCATGGTGGTCATCATGATGGGCCGGAAACGAAGGAGACAAGCTTCATAGATGGCGTCAAGGGGCGCTTTGCCTTCCTTGCGTTCGGCTTCGAGCGCGAAATCAATCATCATGATGGCGTTTTTCTTGACTATGCCGATAAGGAGAATGATGCCGATTAGTGCGACGACACTAAATTCAGCGCGGCACAGCAGCAGAGCGAGAATCGCGCCAACGCCCGCCGAAGGAAGCGTGGAGAGAATAGTAATCGGATGGATGTAACTCTCGTACAAAATGCCGAGAACAATGTAAACGGTGACCACCGCGGCGAGAATCAGGATTGGCTCGTTCGAGAGAGAGCGGAGGAAGGCGGCCGCCGTGCCTTGAAACGTGGCCTGGATGCTTGGCGGCATGTTCAATTCCTGCTTGGCGCGCTTGATGGCGTTGACGGCGTCGCCCAAGGCGGCGTCCGGAGCCAGATTGAAGGAAAGCGTGACCACGGGAAACTGGCCCTGGTGATTCAGGGCCAGCGCCGTAGCGCCCGGATCGAAATGCGTGAATGCGCTGAGGGGAACCTGTGTGCCGTTGGAAGATTTCACGTAAATGTTTTTCAAGGAGTCAGGATCCTGCTGGAATTGCGGATCCACCTCGAGGACAACGTGATATTGATTGAGCTGCGTAAAGATGGTGGAGACCTGGCGCTGGCCGAAGGCGTCGTAAAGCGTGTTATCAATGTCCGCCGGCAAAATGCCCAAGCGGGAAGCGGTGTCGCGATCGATGGTGAGAGAGGCGAGAAGGCCCTGGTTCAACTGGTCGCTGGCGACATCACGCAGTTCCGGAAGTGATTTCAATTTGTCAATGAAGCGAGGCGTCCAGTAAGCCAGTTCCTTGGCATCAGCGTCTTCGAGGCTGTACTGGAATTGCGTGCGGCTGACGCGGTCTTCGACGGTCAAGTCCTGAACCGGCTGGAGAAAGAGAGAGATGCCATCGACTTGGGCGAGCTCTGGCTGGAGGCGGCGAATCACGTCGGAAGCGCTGATCTTGCGGTCGGCGAGAGGTTTTAGATTGATCTGGACACGGCCGGTGTTGAGCGTGGTGTTGGTGCCGTCAATACCGATGAACGAAGAGAGGCTTTCGACGGCGGGTTCCTTCAGAATCACCTCCGCAAGCGCTTGTTGACGCCGCGCCATGGCCGCAAACGAAACGTTCTGAGGCGCCTCGGAGACGCCGAGAATGACGCCGGTGTCCTGCACGGGGAAAAACCCCTTGGGAACGTAAATGTAAAGAAGGATGGTGCCGACCAGAGTGCCAATGGTCACGAGGAGCGTGGTGGTGCGGTAGCGCAGAACGAATTGCAGCGTCCGGCCATAAAAAGTGATGACGGCGTTAAAGGCATCCTCCGATTTGCGGTAGAACCAGCTTTCTTCTTCTTTTTTCGTGTGGCGAAGAAGTTTGGCGCACATCATCGGAGTCAGAGTGAGGGAGACGAAGGCGGAAACGAGAATGGTGACCGCGAGGGTGACGGCAAATTCGCGGAACAGGCGGCCGACGATGTCGCCCATGAAGAGCAAAGGAATAAGCACGGCAATCAGGGAAACGGTCAACGACACGATGGTGAATCCGATCTGTTCGGAGCCCTTCAACGCGGCTTGCAGCGGTGAATCGCCCGCTTCGATAAAACGGCTGATGTTTTCAATCATGACGATGGCGTCGTCAACCACGAAGCCGGTGGAAATGGTAAGCGCCATGAGGGAGAGATTATTCAAGCTGTATCCCAGCAGATACATCACGCCGAACGTACCAATCAACGACAACGGAACGGCAATGCTGGGAATCACGGTGGCGCGAAAGCTACGGAGGAAAACAAAGATGACCATCACGACCAGCGCAACGGTGAGCATCAAGGTGAATTGCACATCTTCCACCGAAGCTCGAATCGTGGTGGTGCGGTCGGTAAGGATGTCCACTTTTACCGCTGGCGGAAGGGCGCTTTGCAATTGGGGGAGAAGCTTTTTCACACGGTCGACCACGGCAATGATGTTCGCGCCGGGCTGCCGCTGAATATTCAGAATGACCGCAGGGTTCTTATTGGCCCAGGCGGCTTGCATGCCGTTCTCGACGCCATCAATGACATTGGCCACATCGCTGAGGCGGACGGGCGCGCCGTTGCGGTAAGCGATGATGAGCGGCCTGTAACCGTCGCTCGAGAGCAATTGATCGTTGGCGCCGATGGTGTACGCCTGATGCAAGCCATCAAATGTGCCCTTGGCCATGTCCACGTTGGCCTGGCTTAGCGCCGTGCGCAGGTCTTCGAGGCTCAGGCCGTAAGAGGCGAGTGCGGTGGGATTCGCTTGGATGCGTACCGCGGGACGCTGCCCGCCACTGATACTGACCAAGCCCACGCCGGAGAGCTGAGAGATTTTCTGCGCGAAAGTGGTGTCCGCGAGGTCTTCCACTCTGTAGAGAGGAAGCGTAGCAGAAGAAAGCGCCAGCGTTAGGATGGGCGCGTCAGCCGGATTGATTTTGCTGTAGATGGGCGGATTGGGAAGGCCTTGGGGCAGAAGGTTGGAAGCGCCGTTGATGGCGGCCTGGACTTCCTGCTCGGCGACGTCAATGTTGAGGTCGAGCACAAACTGCAGCGTGATGACGGAGCAACCGAAAGAGCTCGTGGAAGTCATCTGGTTCAGCCCGGGAATCTGGCCGAACTGGCGCTCGAGCGGCGCAGTGACCGAAGAAGCCATCACGTCTGGACTGGCGCCGGGATAAAAGGTCTGAACCTGAATCGTTGGGTAATCGACTTGCGGCAGAGCGGAGATCGGCAACTGAAGATAAGCCACCCAGCCCACAAGAACAACACCCACCATCAGGAGCGTGGTGGCCACCGGCCGCAGAATAAACGGCCGTGACGGACTCATCGCCGGGAACCTCCGGACCTGCTCTGGGGAAGCTGGGGGGCTGGAGGGAAGCTAGAATTTGTGGGCGCTGGGGCTCCTGGATTCGGGGGTGTGGATGGGGCCGCTGGCGATGCGGCCGCCCCATTGCCATTTGCCACGGTCGGGTTGACCTTGCTGCCGTCCTGGAGCTTGTCCTGGCCGTCAACGACTACGAGCTCGCCGCCGTTTAGGCCGCCGCTCAACCCAATGCGATTGCCGGTGGTCTGCGCGATAGTGACCGGACGGATTTTGACCGAGTTGTCGCTGGCTACGGCATAGACGTAGGTTCCCTGAGGCCCACGCTGGATCGCCGGAGCGGGAACAATCGTGAGATCGTGCATGGTGTCCACGAGCAAGTGCACGTTTACGAATTGATTGGGAAAAAGGGCGTTGTCGGCATTGCTGAAGACGGCCTTCAGCTTGTAAGTGCCGGTGGTCGGATCGATTTCGTTATCCATCGTGAGCAGCTTGCCAGTGGCAATCTTCAGCGTGTCGTCGCGGTCGTAGGCATCCACGGTGAGCTGAATTCCGGCGCGGAGCTTGGCGCTGACTTGGGGAAGCTCGTCCTGAGGAAGGCTGAAGAGCACGGCGATGGGCTGAAGCTGCGTGATGACCACGAGGCCATTGGTATCGTTGGCGTGCACGATATTTCCCGGATCAACGAGGCGCAGGCCGACGCGGCCATTGATGGGAGCGGTGATCCGGCAATAAGTGAGCTGAAGTTTGGCATTGTCAACCTGGCTTTGATCGGATTTGATGGCGCCGTCAAATTGACCGACAAGCGCGGCTTGCGTATCGAGCTGCTGCTTAGGGATCACGCCTTCGTTAAAAAGAAGCTTGTAACGCTCCAGGTTGACTTCCGCGTCCTTGCGCTGGGCCTGATCCTTGGCAAGCTGGCCTTCGGCCTGTTCGAGCTGGACCTGGAAAGGCCGCGGATCAATCTGTACGAGAACATCGCCCTCGTGCACGAACTGACCTTCTCTAAAGGCCACATTGACAATTTGACCGTCAACGCGACTGCGCACCGTGACGGTGTTAAAGGCGGTTACGGTCCCGAGGCCGTTGAAGTAGACGGGAAGGTCGCCGCGCTGGGCGGGAGCAACGACAACGGGCACGACAAAGTTGCCCATGCCCGCGCCTCCCGGGCCTCCTTTGGTTTTTCCCGCCGCCGCGGGCCCAAAAGGATTGGCCGCTTCACTTGGAGTTCGGGAAGCCCGGAAATACCAAACGCCGACCACCATGCCGACGACAATCAGCAGCCAGAACCACCAGAGACTCTTCGAGGACTTCGCCGCAGGTGCAGCAGTTGCCGTGTGGGCGCCTGGTTCGGGCAGGCCCATCGAGTTGAGTTGCCCCATTCATCTACTCCTAACCAATGCACAAAACACTGCGCTCGTGCGAGCAAGCCGTCCAAAGGCAGGGCAATCACGGGGACTCCAAGGGCTGCTGCACCAAAGGGATAGACCGCCGGAAACCTCATGTCTACGCATACATAAGACGGCCGGGAGAGAAGAAAGGTTACGAGGGGGAGAGTTCATAGGAACACGGGCGTTACGATTCGGCCGGGCGGACGGACAACGCCTTTGAAACCAGCGGTTAGAGGTAATGGGTGCTGGTGTCATTTGCGGCGCCACTACCGGATAATTTGAAGGGTAGACAACGGCTACGGAATTCGTAGACTATCAGCGAACCAAGATGACCATGGGAACAAATTGGAGTCAATCCCGAAAGGGACAGGAGAATCCTAAATGAGAGGCTTTGTCCTGGGAATCGTGATTGGAATCCTGCTGTTTCTAGGGTGCATGTACTTGTACTTTTCCTGGGGTTTCGCTCCGGTCGCGACCTCGGCGTCGCCCATGCCTTTAGAGAGAAAACTGGCAAGGGCGGCGCAGCATGCTTATCTCGACAAGCTGCCGCACCCCACGCCGCTGGTTCCAGCGGATGAAGTGAACCTGATTGCCGGGGCGAAGGTGTACAAGGAGCAATGCGCTACTTGCCATGGCCTCCCGGGCGAACCGAAGTCCGCAGTGGCGCACGGGATGTTCCCCGCTCCCCCGGAACTTTTCAAAGGAGTCGGAGTAACGGATGATGAGCCTTGGGAAACCTATTGGAAAGTGGAAAACGGAATTCGCTTAACAGGAATGCCCGGATTCAAGGGGCAGCTCACGGAAAAGCAAATCTGGCAGGTCACCATGCTGGTAAAGAACGCGGACAAAATTACAGAGCCCGTGAAAAAAGAGCTGCTGGCTGGAAATTCGACGCCGATGTCCATGGCGATGGATGACATGGGAGGCACGCCGGCGAAAGAAGCCAAGCCAACAAAAGAAAACAAGACCGCAAAGGAGGCCAAGCCCACGAAAAAGTGAATCAGAACGGCGCGGTCAGTCGGCGAATTTGAGCGTTTCTTGCGCCCGCCGCAACTCCGGAAACCACCAGGCCCAGAGGACGGTCACAAGGATCGCTCCCGCTCCCCCAAGCACGACCGCGGGAATGGTGCCAAACCACTGCGCGGCAAGACCGGACTCGAATTGACCGAGTTCGTTGGAAGCGCCGATAAAGACGGAATCCACGGCGTTCACGCGCCCGCGCATTTCGTCGGGCGTGCCCAGTTGGATGAGCAACTGGCGAACGATAACACTGACCATGTCTGTCGCTCCCACGAGAAAGAGTGCGAGGAGAGAGACGTAAAGGTTTCGCGACAGTCCGAAAAAGATAGTGGCTAAACCGAATCCGGCGACGCACCACAACATTCTGGAACCGGCGTGGCGTCCCAAGGGTTTGTGCGCAAGAAAAATGGCCATGACTCCGGCGCCGACCGCCGGAGCGCTGCGCAAAAGCCCGAGGCCCCAGGGACCGGTCAAGAGAATTTCCTTCGCGTAGACAGGAAGGAGAGCGACGGCACCCCCCAAGAGAACCGCAAACAAGTCCAAGGAGATGGAGCCCAGGATTGCTTTCTCGCGCCAGATGTAACGGAGGCCGGCGAGCGTGGTTTGCCAATTCAATGGTTCGATAGGGCGTTCGACGGACTCGACTTTAATCCTCAAGGTGCTTACAGCGGCGACGTTAGCCGCGAGGAAAGAAAGCGCGTATACCGCGGCAGGCCCGCGAGTGACGGCGTAAATAAAACCGCCGACCGAAGGGCTAAGGATTACCGTCCCTTGGAAAAGGACCGAGCCCCAGGCAACTGCGTTTTGGAAACCCTTCGCAGGAACCAATTGGGGGAGCAGGGAGCGGGTGGCCGGTCCGCTGAAGGCACGGGCGACGCCTACGAAGAACATTACCGCATACATGGGGTACGCGGAGCGGAAACCGCGCAGGGTGAGAAATAAGAGCGCGCCAGAGCAAGCCGCGGAGCCGAAGTAGCAAAGGACCATCAGCTTGCGCCTGTCGTGGCGATCGGCAGCATGACCCGACACGAGAAAAAACAAAATGCCCGGGAGGAATTGTGCCAAGCCGACGAAACCCAGGGCGAGGGGCTGCTTGGTGATCTCATAGACCTCCCATCCCACGGCGACCGATTGCATTTCGCCGGAAAGAACAATAAACACACGCGCCAACTGGAAAAGAACGAAGTTTGGGTAGGTGAAAGCGATTCGCCCGGCGGCGCTGGAGTTCTCAGAAGCTGCCATCCACACTACTTTGCCACAAAAGGTAAGGAGCGACGAGAAGGGTGAAGGCCGTATGTTTGCTGCGCAAGAGAGCTTTTCACGAGAATTAAGTCCTGTGATACCGGCTCCTGAGACTAGAAGGCGCACCATGCTGCGCCCCTACCAGAGCTTGTGCGCAGGCAAGCTTCCGTAAACTGCTTGGGAGATAGAACGATAGAACAGTGGTTTGAGGTTTAGTGGCAGACGCCGCTTCCGGAATCGGTGAAGGTCTTGCCTTCCTCGGGAATGAATTGCCAATCGTAGCCGTTGGGCTTCAGGATGAGTTTGAGAACGCCAAAGGCTGAGAAGTCGCGAACTTCGCTATTTGGCTTCGCCGTGCCAAATGGGCGGAGATTTTTTCCGCCCGTGCCCACGACGAATTCGCGAATGCCGCGGACTGCATCGGACACACCGTCCGGGGTTTGTGGGGCGAAACGCTCGTAGTCGTGATCGTGGCCGTTGACGACGACGTCGGCGTTCGCGTCGTAGAGCGCATCCCAGAGCGGTTTCATGGCCAAGTCGTTGCCGTGAGCGCTGCCGGAACTGAAAAGCGGCTTGTGCCAATAGGCCAACGTGCAAGCGACCGGGTGCGAAGCGAGGTCCGCGCGAAGCCAACGTTGCTGGGGAGAACCGGATTCGCAGCCGCCCACGTCTTTGCAGTGCCAAGAGCCGAGATCGTAGCTGTAATAGCCGGTCTTGGGCTCGCCGGCAAGAGCGCCAAAATAATCAAAGTAAGGCGTGCCCCCGGTCATGGAATTCATGATTGCCGGGTGACGGCCGGGTGCGGGATTTGGCGCGGCCCCAGGTTTTGTCATAGCAGACGAAGTTTTCCTTGCTGCCGTCGGGATAAGCGAGGTCGCCGACGGCCATGACGGTTCCTGGGATCTGGTCGAGCAGCTTGGCGGTGGCTTCTGCGCCGCCAAGACCCCTGCAATCGGCGATGTCACCGGCACCGACCAAAACCCATGTTGGTTCATCCTTTACGGGCGATGGCCCGGAATAATGGGATTCCGCGTGTCCCGCTAGAGAAACGGGAACGAGGGTCATGGAAAAAAAAAGCGCACTGCGACGCCAGATCTTGCGCATCGGTTGGCGAGCCACTATTTCTCGCGTGGCGGCGACCAGCGCACACCGGCCGCAACCGTGGGCTGATAGTATTCGCGCTGGATCATGAATTGCGGGCTGCCTTGATAGAAGCCGAACACTTCGTTGTTGAGATTGAGCCCATACATGACAAAGCTAAGCCCGTGCGCGAGCCGAATGCTGCCCTGGGCGTCCACCTGGAAATGCGTATAAAAGTAGATGTCGCTGAGCGGGCCGGTAACACCGCCTGACGTGGTGTCAGTAAATTGGTAGCTGTAGATATTGGCTTGGTTGTACGACAGTCCGACGCGCAGCGAGACTCGCCCACGGTCGTAGGTCGGGCTGACGTTGAAAGCGTTGGGGGACATCCGCAACAACCTCGGGTGGTCTGAGCGTCCCGGAATCCCAGAGGTCCCCGACGCCGTGTAGCCGTAGTTCGCAGACAGCCCAAGCCCCCGCAAGACGCCGGGAAGAGCGGAATAGTGTTGGAGATAGGCGGCCTCGAGGCCGCTGATCCAGGCGCTTCCAGCATTAACCGGTTGCGTCGCCAGCCAATTCCCTAGCGGCCCTCCGGGCGGCTGATAATTGTCCAGGAAGAAGGTGTGGGCGATGATCGGATCGTGCAGATACTTATAAAAATACCCCAGCGAAATTATGCCGAAAGGGTTTAGATAGTGATCGAAGAGGACGTCGATATCGTCACCGGTTTCGGCTTTAAGATTCGCATTGCCGAAGGTAATCGCGCCCCTATTTCCCCCGTTCGCCGCTAAGGTCCAGTCCAAAGCCTGAGCGATGTCCTGCTCCTGAGGTCGTGAAAGTCCCCGGGCATAAACGAAGCGCAGATAACTGTTCGACCCGACAGCATAACGGACCGAAGCGCTCGGAAGAACCGTAACATAGGATCCTGAAAAGCGATTCGGGGTGAAGCTCGAGGGGCCAACTGAAAAATTAACCACGCGGTCGCTGGTGCCCTCAAAGCGCACCCCGGCAATAAGCCGGACGCGGCTTGACAAGTCGACGGTGTTCATCACGTAGCCGGCGCTGACTTTCTCCACCAAATTGTAGAACGAGGGGTCTTGTCCAAACGTGCTGTTTGAGGTGAACTCGCTCGGATTGGCATTCGCAAAGGCCATTGCGTCTTCATAGTTTGCGTTGTAGCCCAGCTTGTACTCTCCGCCGTTATAATAATTGTTGTTAATGAGACGATTGGGGAAGCTCGAAAGCGGTATCGTGATATTCGGGTTCGGAGTCAGCGTAAGCCTATAGGTGTCCGCGAACTTGTGTACGTTTCGGAAGTTTCCTCCGATTTCGATGGTGGCCAAGTGCGAACCTAGGTGATACCGTTTGGCTCCTGCGCCAGCTGCCTGAAGATTGAGTTGCGCAGAATGGCCCAGACTCCTATTGATGTTGTTCAAGGCGACATTCGAAGGGTTGTATCCTTCCGTAAAGCACGCGGCGCTCCACTGCGGCAGGTATTGATTCTTGGTGGCGGCCGGATCATATTGGCACGCGCTGGTGGTCAGAGTGGAATTGAAGACCGCTGTCGAGTACGGTGCGTTGCCGTAGAAAGAGCGTGAAGCGGACAAATCCCAGGAAAACCAGGTGGTTGCCTGGACGTGCCTGCCTCCAAGCATTAGGCCTCCAACTCCAATATTAGGATTGCGAAGCTGCGCGTTGAAGGTTGGCGCAGTCGTCCCGCCGCCGGCGTTCCCGGGAGCGAGCAATTGAATTCCCGGCGTATTGTCTGTAAACGTATAGGCCCAGCGGTCACCGTAGTTATGGAAATCGGAGTACAGCCCGCGAAGGTAGATATTCGAGCCTTGGCCAAGAGTATAGTCCGCGCTGCCGGCCAGTCCCCAGCGTGACCGGAAATAACGGTATTCGCGAATGTCCATTGCATCATTCCAACTGACGGTGGAACCGTTGGACAATGTCGCAATGTCGGGAACAGGCTCGATGTCGTCAATACCACGCCCGTTCCAGTCATAAGAGCCGCCGATCAAGACGCCAAACTTCTTGTCCACACCGAAGCGCTGACCGATGGTCCCCGCCTCTTCCGTGAGTGAGCGCCCGTTGACGATCGGCGTGTAGCCTGCCATGCCGCTCAGGGAAATCGTGGGGCGCTCGGTTGCGGTTTTGGTGACGAGATTCACAGAGCCGCCGATTCCGTCGCCCTCCATGTTTGCCTGCAACGTCTTGCTGATTTGGACCGACTCCACAAGGTCCGCAGGGATGGCGTCGAACTTGATCTGACGGACACCCGGTTCCGGCGAGGGAACGCTAATGCCGTTTATCGTAGTATTGGTAAGGCGCGGTTCGGTGCCGCGCACCTGGACGTACTTCCCCTCACCCTCGTCGCGTTCCAGCGTAACACTGGGCAGCCTCCCTAGCGCATCGGCCATGTTGGCGTTCGGCAGGCTGCGAATGACCTCCACCGGCAAAACCTGAACGATATTGTCTGCAGTGCGCTCAATGTTGACGGCTTCGGCTTCTGCAGAAAGACGTTCTGCGCTGACAAGCACTTCTTGGTTTTCTGACTCCAAGCTCAGCTTCGCCTCCACGGAGGCAGCCTGACCTGCGGCGACATTTAGTGTCTGCGTGAATTTTGCAAAGCCCACATACGTAACCGTGATGGTGTAACTTCCAGGATCGAGAGCATTGATCGTGAACTGACCCTGCACATCGGAAGCTGCGGTGATGCCTATTGGTTCCACGGAGATTAGGGCGCCCTGGAGGACCCCGCCGGAACTATCTGTAACTCTGCCGGAGATGGTGCCTTTGCGACCCTGGGCGGGAGTACGGTCTGTTTGTGCTGGAACCGGAGAAGCGAGCAGAAAGGAGAGAAGGAAGCCGCAAAGAAAGCTTACAAAAGTTCGCATAGGAACTCCTTTTGGTGAGGAATTCGAACTGTGCCTTGCCTCAGCGTGAATGCCGCGAACTATACACCCGGTCGCAAAAGCAAATCCAGCCTTTCCATTCGGACGATTCGGACGCACACCTCCCCTTCGCCCGTGAAGGCCCACTCCAAGAGTAAGGAAAGAAGTTTCCTTGTTTTTAATGTAGCTCAGAAAGGTAATCATGGCGAGAATCGAATGAGGTTCTCGCCACAACGGCCGATATTTGTATTACCTCTCGTGTGTCGGCGACCAGCGGAAGCCGGCGGCCACCGCCGGTCTGTAGTATTCGCGCTGGATCATGAATTGCGGGCTGCCTTGGTAGAAGCCGAAGACTTCGTTGTTGAGGTTTAAGCCATACATTACGAAGCTCAGGCCCTTCCCGATTCGGTAGCTGCCCTGTATGTCCACCTGAAGGTGGGAATAGAAGTATCCATCAGAGAAGGGCCCGTTTAATCCACCCGCCGTGGGCATTGTTGGAGTTCCATCCTGCGTGGGCGTTCCGTCCTGATACGAGTAGAAGGCGATGTTGGCCTGATTGTAGGTGAGGCCTAGGCGCACAGAGAGCCTTCCGCTGTCGTAGGTGGGGCTGATATTCCAGGTGTTGGGCGCGTTGCGCAGCAACCTGGGATTATCCGATCGGCCGGGCAAGCCCTTGGCCTGGGATGCGGTGTATCCATAGTTCGCGGAAATTCCCAATCCGCGCAGTGCTCCAGGCAGGAAGGACAGGTGCTGCAAATAGGCTCCTTCAAAGCCTGAGATCCAGGCGCTCCCGGCGTTGATGGGCTGCGTGACATAGTAGGGGGGCGGGAACAGTGTTGGATCAATCCCCGGAATCGAATTCCAAGTCCTGAAGGTCTGCGTCACAATGGGATCCGTCAGCCTTTTGTAAAAATAGCCAGCAGTGATCATGCCAAAGGGGTTCAGATAGTGCTCGAGGAGGATGTCGAAATTATCCGCCGTTTCGGCGCGAAGATTGGGATTTCCCTCGCTCACCTGGTTCTTCTGGCTACCGGGGCTGCCGACCGTCGTGAAACTGAAAGCCTGGGCAATGTCCTGAGGATCAGGCCGGGAAAATCCGCGGCCATAAACGAGGCGGAGGTTGGTGTTCGGGGTGAACGCGTAGCGCAACGATACGCTGGGCAAAACTTTGATATAGGATCCGTCGGCGTGAAAGGCAAGTTCCTGTTGTCCAGCGGGCTTTGTCGCGTCAAACGACGCGGTGCGCAGGTCCGTGCCTTCCACGCGTACCCCGGCGACGACGCGAACCCTGTGGCTAAAGTCGATGGTGTTCATCACGTATCCCGCGGAGACTTTTTCGACCAAGTCGTAGTTTGCGGTGTCGTTCCCCTGCGAACTGGTGGTTGAGACGAGCGCGGGATTGGCATTGACGTAGTTCAGAACATCCACATACCTTGGGTTGGGGCCCAGTTTATAGGCCCCGTTGTAGTAATTGTTATTGCTGAGGATGCTGGAGAAAAGAGTCATGGGTATTGACCCGGGTGCACCCGTAGTTAGGTTCGCGGCCGTTGTCACCACATAGCTGTTGTCAAATTTATGGGCATTGCGGAACTTTCCGCCAATCTCAATCGTCGAGAGGTGCGAACCGAGATGGTAGCGTTTGGCCAAGGCACCCGCCGCTTGCAGGTTCAATTGCGCACTACCGCCTTGGTTTATTCGGATATTGTTTAGCACCATGTTCGCAGGGTCATAGGCCTCGGTGAAACACGCAGAGGTCCACTGAGGCAGGTAAATGTCCCTTGTCGGGGCGGGATCAAACTGGCACGAACTGCTGCTCAAAGTAGACGCGAAATTCGCCTGGCCATACCCGCGGTCTATGGAACGTCCGCGGGAGGCGGAGACGTCCCACCAGTACCAAGAGCTGGCCAGGACATGCCGACCGCCGAGGAGCAGGCTGCCGAGACCGTAGTCCGGCTTCCGGACTTGCGTGCTGAAGCTCGGCGTGCCTCCGTTTGAGCCATCTAGCGTTATTCCTGTCGTATTGTCATTCAACGAGTAGACCCAGCGGTTTCCGTAGTTTTTGAAATCCGAGTACAAACCACGAATATAAATGTCCGAGGCCTGTCCGAACTTGTAATCCGCACTGCCCGCAAGTCCCCAACGGGAACGGAAGTAACGATACTCACGGACGTCGATGGCGTCTTTCCAAAGGGTCGAACCGCGTAAGAAGCCGCCGGTAGCAATGTCGGATACGGGTTCGATGTCGTCGATACCGCGGCCATTCCAATCGTAAGAGCCGCCCATAAGCAGACCGAAGCGCTTGTTGGCTCCAAAGCGCTGGCCCACGGTGCCGGTCGTCTCGACTAAGCCGCGTCCGTTGACGATGGGAGTGTACCCACCCATGCCACTAAGGTTGAACGTGGGGCGCTCACCAGCCGTCTTGGTGACCAAGTTTACCGAGCCGCCGATACCATCTCCATCCATATTCGCCTGCAAGGTTTTGTTAATCTCGACCGCTTCGACAATGTCGGCGGGAATCGCGTCAAACTTGATTTGCCGAACGCCGGATTCCTGGGAAGGAACGTTGATGCCGTCGATCGTTGAGTTGGTGAGGCGGGGCTCGGTGCCGCGAACTTGGACGTACTTGCCTTCGCCTTCGTCGCGTTCGATGCTGACGCTGGGCAGCCGGCCGAGGGCATCGGCCATGTTGGCGTTGGGCAAGCTTCGGATCACGTCGGCGGGAAGAACCTGCACGATATTGTCTGCAGAACGCTCGACGTTGACCGCTTCGGCTTCCGCGGATGGACGCTCTGCGGTAACCAGCACTTCCAGGTTCTGGGAGGCGACCGCTAGTTTGGCAATCACGCTCGCGACTTGGGCCGCCGAGACCGTGACGCTCGTCGTGAAGGTATTGAATCCAACGTAGTTAACGGTCACGGTGTAAGTCCCGGGAGCGAGGCCGCTGACAAGAAATTGCCCCTGGACGTCGGTTACCACGTCAATTCCGCCGGGATCTACCGTGACCTTGGCACCTTGCAGGATCGCGCCAGCCGTATCGGTGACCTTACCGGTAATTCCCCCCTTGCGTTCCTGAGCAGCAGGGCGGTCCGTCTGCGCCTGCGTAGAGGGAATGAGCAAAAACAAAGCAACAAGAGCAAGCAGAAAACTTGCAAAAGTTCGCATGGCTACTCCTTTAGCCTTCAACGAGATTCGCAGTGAGTCACGGACGCCCACCATCTATGAAAATTCACCGTCGACAGGAAATATCCACGTTCAGCACACACCGTGCACCGGTGATGGGAGTAAACTTCAGATTTGTGACGGCTGGATGAAAAAGGAATGAGAAAGGCGTGAAAGGCCTGTCCCAAACATTAACATTTCTTTTCCAAGTTATGCAGAAGAACTTCCCGGAACTATGCTTCTGCAGTTTTGCGCGGGCGCAAGTAGAAATGGATGGCCGGGGTAAAGACCAGCGAAAGAACCATGGAGCTTAGCAGGCCTCCGATCACCACAATCGCCAACGGCTTCAGCATCTCCGAACCTGCGCCTATCCCGAACGCCAATGGCAGCATGCCGGCAACCGTAGCCAGCGCGGTCATGGCGATGGGACGCAGGCGCCGGCGGCCCGCTTGAATCATGGCTTCTTTGGGGGAAAACCCGAGGTCGCGGAAACGGTGTTCGGCGTCGAGCAATAAAATACCGTTCTTGGCCACGATGCCGATGACCATGATCATGCCCATTCGTGAAGCCACGTTAAACGTCGTATTCGTAAGCAGCAATGCCAGAAAACCGCCAAACGTCGAGAGCAGCGCCGAAGTCAGGATTGCCGTCGGGGCGGAAAAAGTCCGAAACTCAAACAGGAGCACGGCAAACAGGAGCAACAGAGCCAACAGCAAGACCATCATCAAATCGCGCGAGGATTTCCGATTCTCTTCATATAACCCACCGTACTCGACCCGGATGGAGGAAGGAAGATGCATGTCGCGGACGGCCTTCTGCACGGCAGCAACCCCCGTCCCCATGTCCACGCCTTCCAAGCGCGCCGTGACTTGGACGAGGCGCTGCAAATTCTCGCGGCGAATTTCCGTTTCGCCGGGGTCGCTGGTGACGGTCGCGAGCGAACCGAGCGTGGCGGTATGGCCACTCGCACTGGTCAGTAAGGTGTTGGTCATACGATCGAGCGAAGACCGGTTCTCATCGGGAAACCGCACGCGAATGGTGTAGGCTCGATCATTAAGAACGACCGGTGTCGCCGCGGGTTCACCTTCGAGCACGGCCGAAGCGTCCAGAGCGACCTCCTCCGGAGTGAAACCGGCGCGGGCAGCGACTGTCGGATTCACCTGGAATGTCACCGCCGGACCGCTGATCGTGTTCTCGACACCGTCGAGAACATCCACAACGGGATGCGATTTTCCAATTTGAATCTTTCCAATCGCATCCGCAACTCGCGGCGCGGTGTCGTTCAGAAGTTTGCCGTCCTGGGAGAAAAGCTTGATCACAATCGGCTCGGGCTGGCTCGTCAAATCTCCAATCATGTCCTGCAGCAATTGGACAAATTCAATATCCGCGGCAGGCTCGGTGTGCTTGATTTCGGACCTGACATCCTCGATCACATCGTCAATGCCGCGCCGGCGGTCCTTCTTCAGCTTCACGGTGAAATCGCCGTTGTTGGCTTCCGTGACGGCCGCAGGACCTAGCTGCAGACCGGTGCGGCGCGAGGTGTTTTCGACCTCCGGCGTGGAGTGGAGAATATCCTCGATGTGCAGGAGGATGCGGTTGGATTCCGCGAGGGAGCTTCCCGGCGGAGTGTAGTAATCGAGGATGAATCCCCCTTCATCCATTTCCGGGAGAAAATCGGTGCCCACAAAGCTGTAACAAACGTAGGACAGAAGGATGATCACCACCGAACTCCCGGCCAACGTCCAGGGGCGCTTGACAATGGCTTGCATGGCGCGGGTATAGAAACCCACGATGCGTCCGAAGAAGCCGGAAAGGTGGGCCTCTTCCGCGGCAAGGAGCGCTGCCATGTTGGGGCCTTCGGAAGAAGCCGGGGCGGTAACGGCTTTCTTGTCCTTATCTTTCCGGCGAACCAGATACTGACTGAGCGTGGGAGTCCACGACAAGGCCAGAAGCAATGAGGTGAGCAGCGACGCGGTCATGGTGACGGCCAACGCGCGGAAGAAAGAGCCGGTCACGCCGGTAGTGGAAATCAAGGGGAGAAAGACGACGATCGGGGTAATCGTCGAGCCGATCAGAGGTACGGTCAATTCCTTCAACGCGCTCTGAATGGCTTGAAAGCTGGTTTGTCCGGCGTCCCGGTGCAAGACAATATTTTCGAGGGCGACAATCGCGTCGTCGATGACCAAACCGACTGCCGCGGCGAGGCCGCCGAGGGTCATCAGGTTGAAGCTTTGATTCGTCGCTTTCAGAACAATGAAAGTGATGAGCAGGGTAACGGGTATCACCAGGCCGGCCACGAGCGAAGTTCCCCAATCACGCAAG
>Ga0209471_1000265_pt1 | contig 37382 bp, 37 predicted proteins | sample GraSoiAngelo_128_FD_185885 | JGI IMG/M metagenome (GOLD analysis project Ga0209471, IMG submission 185885) | Grasslands soil microbial communities from the Angelo Coastal Reserve, California, USA - 14_0927_12_20cm (SPAdes) (version 2) | ecosystem: Environmental > Terrestrial > Soil > Grasslands ... | reverse complement strand
GCCACGTGGTTGCGGATGAAGTTGGCGTAGGGGTCGCCGCCAGTCGCGAGCTGGTGTGCCGCGAACAGGTAGTCCTGGAAGTCGTCGGTGCGCGGCGCGTGCGGACCGAAAACCGGGAGCAGGTACAGATAGGCGTAGAGCGCCAGCAGCAGCGCGATCAGGGCGCTGACGGTCGCCTGCCGCGGATCAGGCCAGCCCAGGATTCGACGCACGGCCATATAACCGGGGAAACGGGCCAGTCACGCCCGCCGTTACACGGCCGTTACGCGTCCCACCTCGAGGCCCTTGTGGTTTCGCAGCGTCGGGTGGGCAAAGCGGTCGAGAGCTTGCTGCTCGGCCGGTGTAAGCCAGCCCAGGCCGGCCAGCGCGGCCATGACGGCCACCGAGACCCAGGTGCCATCCACGTCCTCCAGCTTGAGGGCAAGGCCGCGGCCCGAGCGACGGTCGGCGGTGCAGTGCGCGCCGGCGGCGCCCCCCTTGGCCAGCAGCCGGCCATTGGTGACCTCCATCAAGGCGGTGTCGAAGCGCTTGGTTCCACCGATCAGGAACGGATGGGTCGTCATCGCTTCCACCGCGGTCCGCGCCGCGTCATCGTCCGAGGTCACGAGCTGAGCAAAGCTGCGCGCCATGGCGGAGAGGGGCACCGCCGCGTTGGGCGCACTGCAGCCATCGATGCCGTAGATGACGTCCGCAGCGGCGCAGCCGGTAAATTCCTCGACCACCTGCCGGATGCGCTGCTGCACCGGGTGGGAAGGCTCGAGATAGCTCGCGAGCGCCGCCTCCAGCACGCGAGCGGCCGCCAGCATCCCGCTGTGTTTGCCCGAACAATTGTTGAAGACCGCCAGCGGCTCGGTCATCTCGCGCCGGACGACGCTGGCCGCGGCTTCGTCGTACGGCCAGTGGGTGCCGCATTGCAACGAAGACTCGTCGATCTCGGCGTGGGCGAGGAGGTCACGAACCACGGCGACATGGCGGGGCTCGCCGCTGTGGGAGGCGCACATGATGGCGACGTGTTCGGCCGTGAGGCCAAAGCGCTCGACGATGCCGGTTCGCAAGGCGGCGATCGCCTGGAATGGTTTGGCACACGAACGGAAGTACGTCAGCCGGCTCGGGTCTCCCTGGGAGGTGACGAGCGTGCCCTGGGCATCGACCGCAGCCAGGTGCCCGCGCTGGATTCCCTCCTCGACCTCACCACGCTCGATGCGCAGCAAGGGGACGGCCGAGGTGGGCATTGGGCTGAGTATAAAGAGGGAGTCGGCGTGGCTTTGGACGCAGAGTGAAGCGAGGCAGCAATGTGCGACGAGATGACCTATACTTCCGGAGTTATTCGGCCCTCTAGGGCCCTGCCCGTCGCGGCCCCGGCATTCGGAATGGATTTGTTTTCGTGCCAGCAACAGTCACAACCCAGCCGACACCGACGACGCTGCCAGAGCGGATCCACATGGCCGCGGTAATGCCCGTCGTGCCCTTGATCAGCCTGCAGGGCGTGCACAAGCAATATCCCAATGGCACGGTGGCGCTGCGCGACGTCACGCTCGTGGTTCCCAAGCAGGACTTCGTCTTCCTGGTCGGACCGAGCGGCGCCGGCAAGTCGACGCTGGTCCGCCTCTTGATCCGCGAGGAGAAGGTCACGGCCGGCAGGATCCATGTCGAGGGTCAGGACCTCAGCCGCCTCAAGCGCCGTCATCTGCCTTTCCTGCGGCGCAAGATCGGCATGGTCTTTCAGGATTTCAAGCTGCTCCCCAATCTCACCGTCTTCCAGAATGTCGCCTTCGCCTTGCGCGTGACCGAAGGCGCGCTGCGGCACCTCAAGCCAAAGGTCGAAGAGGTGCTCAGCATCGTCGGCCTCGAAGGCAAAGAGAACAAGTTTCCCGATCAGCTCTCGGGCGGCGAGCAGCAGCGAGTCGCGATCGCGCGGGCGCTCGTGCACGATCCGAAGATCTTCTTGGCCGATGAACCGACCGGGAACCTCGACCCGGCGACCTCCTGGGAAATCATCCAGCTCTTGCTGCAGATCAACGCCCGCGGAACCACCGTTTTGATGGCGACCCACAACCGCGAGATCGTTGACGTCATGCGGCGACGGGTGGTCGCCATCGAAGGCGGGCAGATTGTCAGAGACGAAGATGCAGGAGGGTACCATGCACCGGCTCTGGAATCGCGTTGACTTTGCCTTCAGCAGTGCGTGGCAGAACTTCTGGCGCAACGCTGCCGTCAGCATCGCCAGCGTCCTCATCGTCTGGGTCGTGCTGCTGGCGCTGGGCAGCTTGCTGCTGGTGCTGCACTCGCTCGACCAGATCGTGGCCCTCGAGAAGACCAAGGCGAGCGCCATCTCGGTTTACCTCGCGGATACGACGCCGCTCAGCAGCGCGATGGATTTCAAGCTGCACCTGGAGAGTGACCCGAGGGTGACGGCGGTTACCTATGTGTCCAAGGACCAGGCGATGGCAAGGTTCCGCCAGCTGCCGGCGTTGGACCCGAGCGTGATCGACACCCTGGGCACCAACCCGCTGCCGGCCAGCCTCGACGTCACGGTCAGGGATATCCGTGATCTCGGCGCGATCGACCAGGCGGTGCGTAACTCGCCATTGGTCGATCGATCACCGGCCACGAACTACGAGCCGAACGTCATCGACAAGATCATTCTGCTGGCACGCGTCGCGGGCATCGCCGGCCTGGTGCTGATCGTCGGGCTGACGGGGCTGTCGGTCTTCATCATCATGCTCACCATCCGCACCGCCATCTATCTCCGGCGAAAGGAGATCGAGGTCATGAAGCTGGTGGGGGCCACCGACTGGTTTGTGCGCTGGCCGTTCATCGTGGAAGGCCTCTTCGTCGGGGTGGTGGGCGCGGTGGTGGCGGTGCTGATCGTCGGCTTCGGCTACCGGCCGGCGGTCGCCAATCTCCAAAGCGTCCTGATCTTCGTGCCGCTGTCCTTCGACCAGTCCTACCTGCGGCTGGTACTGGCCGCGATGCTCGGTTTTGGGCTCCTGCTCGGTAGCGTCGGGAGCTATTTGGGCGTCAGGCGGTTCCTCAAGCAGTGAGGCGGGCGCGCCTTAACACGGCGCTGGCCATCGCGGTGCTGACCGCGGCCCTGCTGACCACGGTCTCGGACACGGTCTACGACAAGCAGCATCAGCTGCAGGGGCTCAACGGTCAGATCGTCGCGACCAAGACCCAGATCGCGCAACTGCTCGGCCAGGAACGCCAGCTGCAGGGCGAGATCGCCGCCTTCGATGCGCAGCTGCGGGCAGTACAGGTCCAGATCGACCAGGAGACGGCCAAGCTGGTTGTGCTGGCGCAGCAGGTCGACCAGGCCAAGGAACAGCTGGCGCTCAAGCAGGCGGAACTGGCGCAACACATCGCCGATTTCGGCCGCCGCATGCGGATCATGTACAAGAGTGGCCAGGTCAGTGGCCTCGAGCTCGTCTTCTCCGCCGCGAACTTCACCGACCTGATGAATCGCGTCGTCTTCTTCAATGTCATCGTTCGGGAAGACCGGCGCCAGGTCGCCGAGCTGCAGAAGGAACGGGCCGCGATCGAGGCCATGAAAGCCGACCTCGAAGCCAAGAAGGCGGAGCAGGTGCAGATCGTCAAACAGGTCCAGGACCAGAAGGCGCAGCTGCAGGCGGTACGTGACCAGCGGGCCGCGCGCGAGCAACAGATCGCCGCCATCGAGTCGCAGTTCCAGCGGTTGCTGGCCGACATGGAAGCGCAGCGGGCCGCCTTGCAGGCCCAGATCGCCTCGCTCATCCATGAAAGCTTCCGGGCCCGCTCGTCGGGCAAATGGAAGTGGCCGATGGACGGCGTCATCACCCAGGGTTTCGGCTGCACCAGCTATCCGTTCGAGCCGTACGATCCCACCTGTCCGAGTCATCACTTCCACAGCGGCATCGACCTGGCCGCCGATTACGGAACCCCGGTGCACGCCTCGGACGGCGGCATCGTCCACAACTTCACCATGGGCTGCGGCTGGGGCGGCGGGCTCTGCGGCTACGGACGCTACGTGGTGATGGTGCATGCGGGCGGCTTCACCACCCTCTACGGACATCTCTCGAGCTGGGCGGTCGGCGACGGGGTGCAGGTCGACAAGGACACCGTCATCGGGTACGAGGGCTCAACCGGTAACTCGACCGGCCCTCACCTGCATTTCGAGATTGACCTGGCCGGCATGCCGGTCGATCCGCTCGCGTACCTGCCTGCCTCATGATCGACAACGTAGCCCCCCACCCTGACCCTCCCCCGCAAGGGGCGAGGGAATCAAGACTCGGCTGGAACGATAATCGACTCGTGTCCCGGTTCAAGCGCATCGCCATCTTGCTGGTGGTGGCGATCGGGGCCTTCTACGCCGGCAGTCTCGCCGAGTTCCAGTTGGGTAGCTATGCCCCTAACTGGGCGAAATCATTGCTCTTTTACACCCCGCCTAAGGCCAACATCGATTACCGCGCCCTGGACGAAGTCTTCACCACCATCCAGCAGCACTACGTGAAACCCAACGCCGACGGCGTCAAGCTGACCGAGGGCGCGGCCGCCGGCATGGTCGGCGCGCTGGGCGATCAGTTCTCACGCTACCTGACGCCGGAGGAGTACCGCGCCAACCAGACCTTCCTCGCCGGACAGTTCGCCGGGATCGGTGCCTCGGTGCAGCAGAAGGGGGACCAGATCGTCATTGCGAGCGTCCTGCCCGGCACCCCGGCGGAGAAGGCCGGAGTGCACGTCGGGGACGTCATCACCGCCGTCGACGGCCAGAGCACCAAGGGGTGGACCGCCGACAACGCCGTCAATCACATTCGCGGCCAGGCGAACACCCAGGTCCAGATCCAGGTCAGCCGCAACGGCCAGGCGCTGACCTTCAACCTGACGCGCCAGGAGATCAACGTGCCGAGCGTCGCCACCCACATCTTCGACAACCGCGTGGTCTATGTCCGGATCTTCGAGTTTGGCAACCGGACGGCGACCGAGTTCGACAATGCGCTGAAGAACAACCTGAAGGGATCGGTCGACCTGGTGCTGCTCGACCTGCGGGACAACCCGGGTGGCTACGTCGATGCCGCCAACGACGTCATCAGCGAGTTCGTCAGCAGTGGGCCGAGCACCATCCTGGTGGAGCGAGGCGGCAAGGAAGCGAAGAAGAACGTCACCGGGACGGGCCGCGCCTTCAGCAACAAGCTGGTGGTGTTGCTCAACGAGAATTCGGCCAGCGCCTCGGAGATTACGGCCGGCGCCATCAAGGACTACGGGCGCGGCACGCTGGTGGGAGTCAAGTCCTTCGGCAAGGGGTCGGTGCAGGAGGATTTCGTCCTCCGCGATGGCGACCTGCACCTCACCATCGCCTACTGGCTGACGCCCAAGCGCCACTCGATTGAAAAGACCGGGATCACACCGGACAAGGCGGTGACGTTGCCCAGCGCCCAGGACGAATACGCCGTTGAACAGTCGCCCAACGACTTCGCCAAGGACCTCCAGCTGACCGCGGCGCTGGCGATGTTGGAGGCTTAGGCAACCCGCGAAAGGGTGGGTACAATCGTGACGTATGCCGGATGAGGCGTTCGACGTCGCCGTCATCGGCGGTGGCTCCGCCGGATATGTCGGCGCTATCCGTGGAGCCCAACTCGGGCTCAAAGTGGCGGTCATCGAGAAGGAGAAGGTGGGCGGGACCTGCCTGCACCGCGGCTGCATCCCAACCAAGTCGTTCCTCCATTCCTCCGAGCTGGCGCACCAGATCCACACGGCCGCTGCCCTGGGCCTGAAGACCGAGGGCCTCCAGGTCGACTGGCCGGTGGTGCTGAAGCGCAAGCAGGCCGTGGTCGACCAGCTCTGGCGCGGCGTCGAGTTCTTGTTGAAAAAAAACAAGGTGACGGTGTTCAAGGGCGAGGGCATCATCGAGTCCGAACATGCGGTGACGGTCAAGGACAGTGGCCAGGTAGTCAACGCCAAGAACCTCGTGGTGGCGACTGGCTCGCGGCCCAAATCCCTACCGGGCCTCAAGATGGACGGCGATCGCGTGATCAATAGCGACCACGCGGTCAACCTCGACAAGATGCCACAGTCGATCGTGATCGTGGGCGCCGGCGCGGTCGGAACCGAGTTTGCCTGCGTCTACAACGGCTACGGGGCGGACGTGACCCTGGTCGAGTTCCTGCCGACGCTGCTGCCGCTCGAGGATGCCGAGGTCGGCCAGCAACTGGCCAAGGTCCTGGGCAAGCGCGGCATCAAGGTGCTGACCGGCGCCCAGGTCCAGCCGGATACCCTCAAGCAGGCCAACGGGAAGATGACGGTCGCGGTCAAGGCCGGCGAGCAGATGCAGACCATCGAGGCGGAGCGGATGCTGGTCGCGGTCGGTCGCGAAGGCATCACCGAAGGCTTCGGCCTGGAGAAGTTGGACATCCAGCTGGAGAAGGGCTACATCAAGACCGACGAGCACTACCGCACCGGGCATCCCAACGTGTATGCCGCGGGCGACGTCATCGGGAACTTCCTGCTGGCGCACGTCGCCTATTACGAAGGCGAGCACATCATGGAGCACATCGCCGGCAAGAACCCCAAGCCGCTCGACTACAACCGGGTGCCGCGCGCGACCTACAGCTATCCGCAGGTGGCGAGTCTGGGTCTGTCTGAAAAGCAGGCGCGCGATCAGGGTCTGAACGTCAAGGTCGGGAAATTCCCGCTGGCGGGCAACGCCAAGAGCGTGATCCTTGGCGAGACCGAGGGCTTCGTGAAGATCATCAGCGATGCCGACTCGGACGAGCTGGTCGGCGTCTTCATCCTCGGCCCCAATGCCACCGAGCTGATCGCCGAGACGGCGCTGGCCAAGCTCCTCGAATCGACGCCCTTCGAAATCGGCGCGAGCATCGCGCCCCATCCGACCGTCTCGGAATCCGTCAAGGAGGCCGCGCTGGCCGTCGACGGCGTCGCCATCCACATTTAGAAGGATGGCGATCAAGGCGGCCCAGGTCGAGGCGAAGGGTGGACAGAGCCGCCACCGGTCGCTGGGCTTGAGCGACGAGGAGGCTCGGCGGATCTACGAAGTGATGCGCCTCGCCCGCGCCGTCGATGAGCGCATGTGGCTGATCAACCGCCAGGGCCGGGCGCCCTTTGTCATCTCCTGCCAGGGACAGGAAGGGGCCCAGGTCGGGACGGCCGCGGCGCTGCGGCCGGGCTACGACTGGGTGGCGCCCTACTACCGCGACGCCGGCGTCGTCCTCTGGTTCGGCATGACGGCGCGCGACCAGATGCTGTCCTTCTTTGCCCGGCGCGAGGATCCCAACAGTGCTGGCCGGCAGATGCCGGGACACTTCGGCAGCCGTCGTCTGCACATCGTGACCGGCGGCAGCCCGGTGGCGACCCAACTGCTGCACGCCGCCGGTGTGGCGCTCGCCTCCAAACAACGCAAAGAGGATGCCGTCACCAACGTCTATTTCGGTGAGGGCAGTGCCAGCCAGGGCGATACCCACGAGGCGATGAATTTCGCTGGCATCCACAAGCTGGGCGTGATCTTCATCTGCGAAAACAACGGCTACGCCATCTCCGTGCCGCAGTCGCGCCAAATGGCGATCGCGAACCTCGCCGATCGAGCCGCAGGCTACGGCTTCCCCGGCGTGGTGGTCGACGGCAATGACGTCCTGGCCTGCTACGAGGTCGCCCGGCAGGCGGTCGACCGGGCGCGAGGGGGCGAGGGCCCGACCCTGATCGAGGCCAAGACCTATCGATTCACGCCGCACTCCAGCGATGACGACGACAAGCGCTACCGGCAAGCCGAAGAGGTGGCGATCTGGCGGCAGAAAGACCCGATCCAGCGCTACGCCCGCTACCTGCGCGACGCCGGGACGCTAACCGACCAGCACGAGGCAGAGATCACCGAGCGTGTCACGCAGCAGGTCGACGAGGCAACCGACTACGCGGAACAGGCGGCGGATCCGACGGCCGATGACCTGAACACCTTCGTCTACAAGCAGGAGATCCCGGGCTGATGGCCGTCAAGACCGTGATCGAGGCGATTCGCGAGGGTATGGACGAGGAGATGGCGCGCGATGAGAGCGTGTTCCTGATCGGGGAGGACGTGGGCAATCGCGGTGGCGTCTTCCTGGCGAGCGACGGCCTGTACAAAAAGTACGGCGAGCTCCGCGTGATCGACTCGCCGCTGGCCGAGTCCTGCATCATCGGCGTCGCGATCGGCGCGGCGGTCAACGGCATGCGGCCAATCGCCGAGATCCAATTCGCCGACTTCATCGCGCCCGCCATGAACCAGATCATCGAAGAGGCGGCCCGCTTCAGCTACCGCACCGCCGGCGACTTCAATCTGCCGATGGTGATCCGCGCTCCCTGGGGCGGGGGTGTTCATGGCGCGCTCTACCACTCACAGAGCATCGAGGCGACCTTCTCGCACATTCCGGGCCTGAAGGTCGTCGCTCCCGGCACCCCGGCGGATGCCAAGGGGCTGCTCAAGGCGGCCATTCGGGACCCGGATCCGGTCCTGTACCTCGAGCACAAGCGAACCTACCGGCTGGTGAAAGGCGAGGTGCCCGACGGCGATCGCGTCGTGCCGATCGGCAAGGCTGACATCAAGCGCGAGGGTAAGGACCTGAGCCTGATCGCCTACGGGCTGATGCTGACCTACTGCCTCGAGGCAGCGGAGAAGCTTGCCGCCGAGGGTGTGTCGGCCGAGGTGCTCGACCTGCGCACCATCAAACCGATCGACCAGGCCGCCATCGTCGCGACCGCGAGAAAGACGGGGAAAGTCCTGGTCGTGCATGAGGACAACCGCTTTGCCGGGATCGCCGCCGAGGTGATGGCGATCATCATGGAGAACGCCTTCGACGCTCTCGATGCTCCCGTGATGCGCCTCACGGGTCCAGATGTGCCGGCGATGCCGTTCAACCATGTCCTCGAAGACGCCTTCATGCCGAACGTCGAGAAGATCCTCGCCAAAGCGAAGGAGCTGGCGGCCTACTAGGCCGCCCGAGTCAGATGGCTTCGGTCAAGATGCCGCAGCTCGGTGAATCCATCACCGAGGGGACCATCGCCAAGTGGCTCAAGCAACCGGGTGACCAGGTGAAGAAGTACGAAGGCCTGGTCGAAGTCATCACCGACAAGGTCAATGCCGAAGTTCCTGCGCCGCTCGCCGGGATCCTCAAGGAAATCAAAGTCAAGGAAGGCACCACGGTCACCGTCGGTACCGAGATCGCGGTCATCGAGGAATCGCTTCCCGCCACCGCCGCGTCCCCCACTCTGCCCTCCCCCAAGGAGGGAGGCGAAGTGGCGATCGCCGCCCCGGCAGCCGCTCCTCAATCAGTGCCTTCCGCGCCAGAGGATGAGGGATCTACGGAATCCCGTACCCGTCTCTCGCCCGCCGTCCGAGCCCTGATCGAAGAGCACCGCATCAGTGATGCCGAGCTCTCGGGCATCACCGGTTCGGGCATCGCCGGACGGATCAGCAAGAAGGACATCGAGGACTTCGTTGCCAAGCGGGCCCAGCCGGCGACCGCCAACGGCGAGCAGCGGCAAACGTCCGCTCCCGCGGCGGCGACCTCGCCGACGCCCGGGACAACCATCCCGCTCAGTCCCATGCGGCGGGCGATCGCCACCAACATGCTGAAGAGTAAGCAGACCATCCCTCATGCCTGGACGGTGGCCGAGGTCGACATGACGAGCGTCGTCCGCTTCCGGCAAAAGGCCAAAGACGGCTTCAAGCTGCGAGAAGGGATCGACCTGACCTTCGTGCCGATCATCGTCAAGGCGGTGGTCGAGGGGCTGAAGGCGGTCCCGGTCCTGAACGCGAGCTGGAGCGAGCAGGGCGTCGTCCTGCACAAGGACATCAACATCGGCGTGGCCGTCTCTGTCGACGACGGGCTGATCGTGCCCGTTGTCCATCAGGCGGACCGGATGTCGATCTCCGGGCTGGCAAAGGCGATCGACGACCTGGCGAAGCGTGCGCGAGCTGGAAAGCTCGGGATCCCTGACGTCCAGGGGGGCACCTTCACCGTCAACAACCCCGGGACATTCGGCACGATCCTGTCCTACTCGATCATCGCCCCGCCCCAGGCCGGCATCCTCGCCATGGACGCGATCGTCAAGCGGCCGGTCGTGGTCGAGGGCGACGCGATCGCCGTTCGCTCGATGATGAATCTCTGCCTGAGTTTCGACCACCGGGTGCTGGACGGGGTATCGGCCGCCCGCTTCCTGCAGGGCGTCCGCCGCTGGCTGGAGGGCTTCTCGGAGCAGGTCCCGCTGTATTGACGCCGAATTCGACGGACCTCTGGGATACTTAGGCCATGGCTGACGTCGCACCCATCAAGTTCTACGGTCGCTCCAAGCGCAACGCCGTCGTCCCGATCGATACCCGGCGGCCCGAGTGGCTGCGGGTCCGTCTGCCCGGCGGCTCGAACTATTCCGAGCTGAAGGAGATCATGCGCGGCCTCGACCTGCACACCGTGTGCGAGGAGGCGCGGTGCCCCAACATCGGGGAATGCTGGCAGGCGCGTACGGCCACCTTCATGATCCTTGGCGACACCTGCACCCGCGCCTGCGGCTTCTGCGCCGTCAAGACGGGGCGGCCCGGCACCCTCGACCTGGGCGAGCCAATTCGGGTGGCCGAAGCCGTTGAGCGGATGGGCCTGCACCACGCCGTCATCACCTCGGTCAACCGGGACGAGCTCGAGGACGGTGGGTCTGCGATCTTTGCCGGCACCATCCGGCAGATCCGCAAGCGCATCCCTAAATGCAATATCGAGGTTCTCATTCCTGACTTCATGGGCGACGAGAGCGCGCTCAGCACCGTGATGCGGGCTCGTCCTGACATCCTCAACCACAACATCGAGACCGTCCCCAGCCTCTATCCGCAGGTGCGGCCGAAGGGCCGCTACCCGCGCTCGCTGGAGCTGCTACAGCGCGCCAAGCGGATGGACGCGACGGTCTATACCAAGTCGGGAATCATGCTGGGGTTAGGGGAGGAAATCGAAGAGGTGATCCAGGTCTTCCGCGACCTCCGGGCGCACGACGTCGAGATCCTGACCGTCGGCCAGTACCTGCGGCCGACTCCAACCCACCTGCCAATCGCGCGCTACGTGACGCCGGACGAATTTGCCATGCTCAAAGTCGAGGCGCTCAAGCTCGGCTTCCGGCACGTCGAGTCCGGTCCGCTCGTGCGCAGCTCGTACCACGCGGCCAGCCAGGTCCCGGACCGGGCCGCCGCGGGCTAACGTGGACGTTCGCCGCCTCGGTCAGGTTCCCTACGAAAAGGCCTGGGCGCTGCAGAACCGCGTCGCGGACGAGCGGCGTGCCAGCCTCGTAGCCGACACCCTGATCCTGCTCGAACACCCGCACACGTACACGATCGGCCGGAGCGGCACTCGCGACCACGTCTTTCTGAACGAAGAGGAGATGACGGCGCGCGGTATAACCTGTCTCGACGTCGACCGCGGTGGCGACGTCACCTACCACGGCCCGGGCCAGCTCGTCGGCTATCCGATCCTCGATCTCGGCCCGAAACCTGATGTGGGCCTCTACCTTCGCAACCTTGAGGGTTGCCTGATCGACGCCCTGGCGGACTTCGGGATCGCATCGGGCAGGCTGTCCGGCTATACCGGCGTATGGATCGGCGACCGCAAGATCGCCGCCATCGGCATCAAAGTCTCCCAGGGCATCACCACCCACGGCTTCGCGCTCAATGTGTCGACCGACCTGAGCCTCTTCACCCACATCCTGGCCTGCGGGATCCCGGACAAGGGCGTGACCTCGATGGCCCTCGAACTGGGTGCCGCGCCGCCAATGGTGGCCGTCGAAGAGGCGGTCATCGCCCGCTTCTCCGAGCGCCTCGTGCTGCCGGGGACGCCCGCCGCCTACGTTGCATAATTAGTCGCTTCGGGCGGTTAGCTCAGCTGGTAGAGCGTCTGCTTTACACGCAGAATGTCGGGAGTTCGAGCCTCTCACCGCCCAAACAGCAGTCACCAGCGACGTCTCCATGCCATATAAGCCAGGCTGCCGCCAATAAGAACCGCGACTCCCAGACCAATGTCAAAGAAGTCAGCCCGCTTAATTCCGTAGGCGATGCTGGTGAGTCCGAGCGAAGCGAACAAAATCAGGTTCCACGCCCTCACCTCTTGAGTCTGAACTCTTTCCGACACCATTGAAGCTGCCAAAAACTAAATAGGGGCGAGCTCGAGGCTCGCCCCTGCTCGCGCCGAAACGGCAAGAAAAAAGGACCGGGCAGGGAAAGGCCCGGTCCCGAGACGGGGAGGGAGCTTACTCGACGCCCTCGAACTGATGGTCGATGTTCTGGCCGGCCGCATCGTCATTGCCGCCGCCCGGCAGGGTGGGCTCGTTGGCTTCGGCCGCCGTTTCCGCCGCTGTGGCAGCGGGCTCGCCGGCGCCGGTCGCGGCTTCCGCCGCGTCGGCGGTCTCAGCGGGCTCTGCCGCCGACTGGCCTTGCTGCGTCGGCGCCGGCGTCGTGGTTGGCGCCGGTGAGCTGGCCGCCATTGCGCTGACGGCGCTCACGGCGAGAATGGCGGGGGTCCCGACCAGCAGGATCGTCTGCTTCACGCTTGGCATCTTCATGGTGTATTCACCTCCTGGGCGTTGATTGGGCTTCGATCGAGCCGTGCACCCACACTAGGTGACCGATTTGAACCCTCCCTAAAATCAAGCTGCCGGCGGTCGGTAAACGCAGCTGCCGTCGCTTCGAGAGCCCCTGCGCTAGGATGAAGCTGACTCGATCTCGCGATAGGGGATGGTGGAAGCAACGAACCCCTCGCGGCTGGCGCGTTCCGGTCACACCCCTCACGCGCCGTGACTCGCCCCCACGGCCGAATCTCTTCGCCTATCACGAACGAACGAGAAGGAGTGAATGACAAATGGCACAGGAAATGCGAGCGGGCGCAGTTCCGGCGATCGCCGACCCAGCGCCGCTAGGGCTGGCAGGATTCGCGTTGACGACCTTGCTTCTCAGTGCCCATAACGCCGGCTGGGCCCCGGACTTGATCTGGTTGGGCCCCGCCTTGTTTTACGGCGGCCTGGCGCAATTTTTGGCCGGCATGTGGTCCTTCCGGCGCGGCAATGTCTTCACGGCGACAGCTTTCTCGACTTACGGCGCGTTCTGGTTGAGCCTGGGCACGTACGTCCTGCTTGTCCTCTTCGGGAAGGCTCCTGCGGCAGATGTCCCCAATGCGGTCGGCTGGTTCTTGCTGGCCTTCGCAATCTTCAACACCTACATGCTTTTCTGGAGCATGCGGACCAACACCGCTGTGTTTGCCGTCTTCCTCACGCTCGAGCTCACGGAGATCCTGCTCTTCATCGGCAACTTCAACGGCGCCAAGGCCGGCGAGGGCCTGATCCTGGTTGGCGGCCTGGTCGGCGTGCTGACGGCAGCCGTGGCCTTCTACACGTCCGCCGCTGATGTCGTCGCCGGGATGGCTGGGCGATATGTATTGCCGGTCGGCAAGCCAATGTGGACCGACAGTCGTCGTCGCGGGTAAGGCAGCTAATCTCATCAAGGAGGCTGGATGAGGCAATGAAAACCGCGGAGGAAGTCGAGCTTTCCGAGGCACAGATCGCCGTTCATTGGCGGGAGGAGGAGTACTTCTATCCTCCCGCGAAATTCATCGGCCAGGCCAACGCGAGCGACCCGGCTATTTTCGAGCGGTTCAAGGAGGAGAACTTCCCTGAATGCTTCAAGGAGTATGCCGACCTTCTCACCTGGGACAAGTACTGGCACACGACGCTCGATACCAGCAACGCGCCCTTTTGGAAGTGGTTCGTCGGTGGTCGGTTGAACGCCTCCTACAACTGTGTCGACCGCCACCTGGCGAAGTACCGGAACAAGGCCGCCTTCATCTGGGTCCCGGAACCGGAGGACCAGGTAACGCAGGCCATCACTTACCAGGAGCTGTATAAGCGCGTCAATGAGTTTGCCGCACTGCTCCGCGACTTCTGTGGGCTCAAGCAGGGTGACCGCGTGACGTTCCATCTCCCGATGGTTCCCGACCTGCCGGTCTCAATGCTCGCGTGTGCGCGTCTCGGTGTCATCCATTCCGAGGTGTTCGGTGGCTTCAGCGGCGCGGCCTGTGGCGGTCGAATCGCGGACTCGGGAAGCCGGATCCTCATTACGATGGATGGCTATTACCGGAACGGCGAGCTCCTCGATCATAAGGTCAAGGCGGAAGAGGCCATCGCCGCGGCGAAGAAGGAGGGGGCCGAAGTCGACAAAGTCCTGGTCTGGCGGCGGCACGCAGGAAAGTACTCGTCCAAGACCCCGATGGTCGACGGCCGAGACTACTTCGTGGACGAGCTCCTCGCCGACTACCGTGGCAAGGTCGTCGAGCCGGTATCGATGCCGGCCGAAGCGCCGCTATTCCTGATGTACACGAGCGGCACGACGGCCAAGCCGAAGGGCGCCCAGCACAGCACAGGAGGCTATCTCTCATACGTCGCCGGAACCTCCAAGTACTACCAGGACATCCATCCGGAGGACACCTACTGGTGCTTCGCCGACATCGGCTGGATCACCGGGCACTCCTACATCGTCTACGGTCCGCTGACGCTGGCGGCTACCAGCGTCATGTACGAGGGCGTTCCCACCTACCCGGATGCGGGTCGTCCCTGGCGGATCGCCGAGCGGCTCGGGGTCAACATCTTCCATACGGCGCCGACAACCATCCGCATGCTTCGCAAACTCGGCCCGGAGGAACCCAAGAAGTACAACTACCACTTCAAGCACATGACCACCGTCGGAGAGCCGATCGAGCCCGAAGTTTGGCGCTGGTACTACGAAGCCGTCGGGAAGCGCGAAGCGGCCATAGTGGATACCTGGTGGCAAACTGAGAACGGCGGCTTCCTGGGTAGCACCCTACCGGCCTTGCAACCAATGAAGCCGGGGAGCTGCGGTCCCGGCGTCCTTGGCATCTACCCCATCATCCTCGACGAGGAGGGAAAGCCCGTCCCGAAAGGCAGCGCAAAGGCCGGCAACATCTGTATCCGCAACCCCTGGCCCGGGATCTTCCAAACGATCTGGGGCTCGCCCGAGCGCTTCGTGTCCACCTACTACGAGAAGTACAACAAGAACAAGAACAGCAAGGATTGGCACGACTGGCCGTACTTTGCGGGTGACGGGGCGTTGCAGGCGGAGGACGGATATTTCAGGATCCTAGGGCGCGTCGACGACGTCATCAATGTGGCGGGTCACAGGCTGGGAACGAAGGAGCTCGAATCGGCGGCTCTCACAGTCGAGGAAGTTGCTGAAGCTGCGGCGGTGCCGGTGATCGATGAGCTGCGCGGCCGGGCGGTGGAAATGTACATCGCGCTAAAGCCCGGGCTAAAACCAAGCAAGCAGATCGAGGAGAAGGTATCGGCTGCGATCGACAACTTGATCGGCAAAGTCGCTCGGCCGAAGGCAGTCTGGATCGTCCCGGACATGCCCAAGACACGATCGGGCAAGATCATGCGCCGCGTGATAGCCGGGATCTCCAACTTCACAAGCCCAGGCGACATCACAACGCTTGCAAATCCGGAGATCGTCGAGACGATCCGGCAAAAGGTCCAGGCGGAGAAGGTCAAGCGCGGCGAGCTCCCGCGCGAACTGAGCCCCCAGGAACTGGAGGAGATCAAGAAGTTCGGACAGGCCGAGTAACGCACGGGGAAGTTATTAGGCGACCTGATCGACTCCGACGGAGGACCCCCCGGCGCGGTGCCGGGGGGTTCCTCATGTTCGGCCCTGCTGAAGGATCCGGTAGAGCGCGCTGAAGTCGAGGTGTGAATCGCGCAACTGGTCGAGCCGGTCGCGCAGGGCATAGACATCGGACTGGAGCCGGTCGATCTCGGCAGAGTGGTCCTCGTTCGACTCGGCTTGCCGGGCGATCAGCTCACGACGATGGCGGACTTTTTCGGAAATCGTCCGCTCAACGGTCTCCCACTGGTTGGAAAGGTCGCGCAGCTGCCGATCGAGCGTGGCCAGCTCGCTGGTCAGCTCCTCCCGAGATCCGCTATCGCCGGTTGTGGTCATCATTTCTGCCGGCCCCTGTGGGGGTCGAGGGACACGAACCGTAATGTACGGGCCCTTCCTTGCGGGGATTGTAACCCGGGCGGGTGTGGCGAAGGCACAAGCTGTATTCGGAGTGCGGCCGACTCTCGGCATGGCGCCCGTGCCGAAGATGGCTAGAATACCGACTCGTGCCGAGGTAGCTCAGTCGGTAGAGCACATGACTGAAAATCATGGTGTCGCCGGTTCGATTCCGGCCCTCGGCACTTTCCCCCTCATTTTCGAATACAGAAACCGTCGGTTCCGACGCGTTGCGATGGCGAGGGCAAAGCGACCACGATCGACCCGGAAAACGTCGGCCATCTTTTCCTGCGTCGCGAGATCGAGCGACGCTTGGCTTTCTCAAAAAGGATTACCCAGTTCCGACTCCGCTTGAGCGCTAGGGCTAGGCCCTCCTGCCACGTTGATTGCTTATGCGCCGGACGAGTCCGAGAAGATCGGCGAGAGCGATTACCTGTTCAGGACGGTGGCCGGGAACTTCTTTGTCTGGCTGCCCGAAGTACGGAGACGATCATGGCCGTGGACGCATCGGAAGCGCTGGAGGAGTACCCGATTGCGGCGGCGAATCCGGTTGACCTTCGGACCGCGTTCCCTAGCATGAAGCTGCACCCAGCCTGAGGCTCGAGCGCTGAGCATCACGGCGACGTCGAGGCGCTATGGGACGGAATGCAGCCGCGTCCCTGGCAGTTCAGGAATGGCCGAACGAGGGGAAGTGCATGAGGCCCTTGGCCTTCGCCATTCCCGACCGGGCCTTGAACGATGCTGCCGTCGGCGTAGGCGAAAATTATTCCTCTGTCCCAGACCTCAGTATTTCCTGGCGGAGCTGGCACCGCCCACGGCCCTCTGAAGTAGCAGACCGATGCCGACATCGCCGGATCATTGGCGTGAACCGCGAAGGTGTTGGGTCCGACCCAGTTGTTAAGCCAGCCAGCTATAGTGCCGGCGGTCGACTCGAATTCTGCTTCAAGCTGGAAGCCCGGCGCGTTGGCCTGCCAATCTTGACAGCGAGCCAGCCCTTCAGAGCTATCGTAGGGCGCTGGAGATGTAGCGGCTCCGGATGCTTGGGAGTGCCGGGACTGGTAATTAGCGCTAGCAGTGCCACCGCATGCTGTTACGGCAATCGACAGACCGGCAACGATAAGCAACGTAGCTCTCCTCGCGGCTGCGAGCTCCACCCGTCGATGTTATCAACGTACGCTGGGGCCAAGCTTCCTGAAAATCATGGTGTCGCCGGTTCGATTCCGCCCTCGGCACTCTTGAAATCGGGCGATCTGGGTACACTCCAAACGTGAGCACCAAGATCTCGAAGACCGATGAGGAATGGCGAGCCGAGCTGACTCCGGAGCAGTACGACGTTCTACGCCGCAAGGGGACGGAGCGACCGTTCACCGGCAAGTACGTCCATACCAAGGCCGACGGCGCCTATTGTTGCGCTGCCTGCGGCGCCGAGCTGTTCAGTTCGAAGACCAAATTCGAATCGGGTACCGGGTGGCCTAGCTTTTACGAGCCGGCCAACCTGGAAGCGGTCGAGCTCCGCTCCGACAACAGCCTGTTCATGCGTCGGACCGAGGTCCTGTGCAAGAACTGCGGGTCACACCTCGGGCACGTCTTTAATGACGGGCCGGCCCCGACCGGGGAGCGCTACTGCATCAACTCCCTGGCGCTCGATCTGAAGAGCGAGGCGTAGAGGCCCCCACCCTACCCTCCCCCACAGGGGGAGGGATATTCACGCGGCTTTGACGGCGGCGACCAGCTTCATCAGCGAGTCCTTGGCGTCGCCGAACAGCATGACCGTTTTGGGGTCGTAGAGCAGCTCGTTGTCGATGCCGGCGAATCCCGGCCGCATGCTGCGCTTCATGAAGACGATGTTCTTCGCCTGGTCGGCGTTGAGAATCGGCATCCCGTAAATCGGGCTGCCCGGGGAGTTGTGCGCGGCCGGGTTGACGACGTCGTTGGCGCCGACCACCAGCGCCACGTCTGCTGACTTGAACTCATCATTGATCTGGTCCATCTCCTTGAGCTGCTCGTAGGGGACGTTCGCCTCGGCGAGCAGGACGTTCATGTGCCCCGGCATCCGGCCCGCGACCGGGTGGATCGCATACTCGACCTCGACCCCGCGCTTCTCCAGCTCGTCGGCCAGCTCGCGCACCGCGTGCTGGCCCTGGGCGACGGCGAGCCCATAGCCGGGAACGATGATCACCTTCCGCGAGTAGGCGAGCAGGGTGGCGATGTCCTCCGGCGTACCCGACCGGACCGATTTGCCTTCCGCGCTCGCCGCCCCGGCGGGGCCAGCCGTGACGGAGCCAAAGGCGCCGAAGAGGACGTTGCCCAGCGAGCGGCCCATGGCATCGCTCATGAGCTTGGTCAGGAGCGTGCCCGAGGCGCCGACCAGCGTCCCCGCCACGATCAAGGCAAAGTTGCCGAGTACGAACCCGCTGGCCGCCACCGCGAGGCCGGTGAAGGCGTTGAGCAGTGAGATCACGACCGGCATGTCGGCGCCGCCGATGGGAAGCACGAAGGCCACGCCGAGGACCAGGCCAAGGATGAGTAGCGGCACGAAGATAGCGGCCGTCGAGGCGATCGCAATCAGGTAGACCGCCAGGGCGACGATCGCCAGCGCCAGCACGCCGTTGACGATCTGCTGACCCGGATACGTGATCGGCGTGCCCGTCAGGAGCGCTTGCAGCTTGGCGAAGGCGACCAGGCTGCCGGCGAACGACACGGAGCCGATCACGATGCTAAAGACGCTGGGAAAAGCGATCGCAAACGGCGGGTGCGATCCCTGCAAGAGGAGTTCCGAAACAGCGACGACAGCGGCGGCCCCACCGCCCACGCCGTTGAAGAGCGCCACCATCTGCGGGATGGCGGTCATCTTTACCTGGCGCGCGCCGATGGCCCCGATCGGGACGCCGATCACGATGCCGATAATCGTGATCGCAATCCCGGCAGAGGTGAAGTGCAAGAGAGGGATGGTCGCCAGTAGGGCGATCACCATGCCGACCGCCGCGATCTGGTTGCCGCGCCGGGCGGTCTTGGGCGAGCTCAGCTCGATCAAGCCGACGATGAAGAGGACAGCGGCAAGGAGATAGGCGAGCGCCACCCAGACGGTCATCCGGCGGTCTTCTCGGGCGACGTCGTCTCAGCGGGTTTAGCGGGCTTGGCTGGTTGACGTCCTTTGAACATCTCCAGCATCCGGTCGGTCACCACGAACCCGCCGACGACGTTGATCGTGGCCAGGATCACGGCGACCAGGCCGAGGACGATTTGCAACGGGTCGCGCGCGGTGGCGGCGATCAGGATGGCGCCGACCAGGATGATGCCGTGGATGGCGTTGGTTCCCGACATCAGGGGGGTGTGGAGAATCGTCGGCACTTTCGAGATGACCTCGAAGCCGATGAAAATGGCGAGCACGAAGATGGTGAACTCGTTCAGCAGGTTCCCGCTCATTTCGTCGCGGCCTCCACCAGCTCTTTGGCGCGCGGGTTCACGATGGCGCCGTCGTGCGTGACGCAGGCGCCCTTGACGATCTCGTCGTTGAAGTCCAGCTTGAGCGCGCCGTCCTTGACCAGCAACAGCAACAGGGTGGAGACGTTCTTGCTGTACAGCTGGCTGGCGTGAACCGGCATCAGGCTCGGTAGGTTGCGAGTGCCGACCTGGATGATTTCTCCGGCCTTGGTCAGCTCACAGTTGCCACCGGTCTCAGCGGCCAGGTCGACGATCACCGAGCCGGGGCGCATCCGGCGGACCATGTCCGCCGTGACCAGGATCGGTGCCTTGCGCCCGGGGATGGCCGCGGTCGTGATCACGACGTCGGAGGCGGCCACCCGGTCACCGAGCAGCTCGCGCTGCCGCCGAAGGAAGTCCTCCGACTGCTCGCGCGCGTACCCACCCGTCCCCTCCTGGGCCTCGAGCGGCAGCTCCAGGAAGGTGGCGCCCAGGCTGTGGACCTCGTCTTTGACGGCGGGCCGCACGTCGTACGCTTCCACCACCGCACCCAGCCGGCGCGAGGTCGCGATCGCCTGCAAGCCGGCGACGCCGGCGCCCATCACCAGCACCCGGGCGGGGGCCACAGTGCCGGCCGCGGTCATCAGCAAGGGAAAGAACTTCGGGAGATGATTGGCGGCCAGCAGCACCGATTTGTAACCGGCGATGCCGGCCTGCGAAGAGAGGGCGTCCATACTCTGCGCCCGGCTGATACGGGGCACCAGATCGAGGCTGAAGGCGCTGACCTCCTGTTTCGCCAGCGCTCTGACCGCATCCGCATTGGTAGCCGGTTGGAGGAAGCTGATCAGCACCGCGCCGCTGTGAAGACGACCGACTTCCTCCGGCGTCGGTGGCTGCACCTTGAGTACGGCGTCGCTTCCGAGAGCGGTGGCCGCGTCCGTAACGTTGGCACCTACGTCGATGTACGCCGCGTCGCTGAAGAAGGCCGAGCTGCCGGCGCCTGCCTCGATCGAGACCTGCAGGCCGGCCTTGACCAGCCCGCGGGCGGCTTCCGGAACGAGCGCCACGCGGCGCTCACCGGCAAGGCTTTCCTTCGGAACGCCAACCTTCATAATGCCCGCGGGATTATACGGTCTGTCCGGGTTGGTGTCCGTCGAGCAGCGAGCGGGCCGCCGGCACCTGGCGGGCGAATTCGGCGACGTCGAAGTACACCCGCTCGCCGGTGAAGAGCCCGTCGCGGACGGGGAAGAAGATCACGACGCGATAGCGAAGCTCCCGGCCACTCGGCTCGATGCCGAAGAGCGGGCCATCCATCCGGCCGAAGACTTCAGACTCCTCGACTATGCAGTCCTCGGCGTCGATCCGGTTCAGTAGCGTCAGCTTGACGTCCGGGATGCCGCGCCAGAGCCCACGGTAGAATTCGCGCACCTCATCCTTGCCCCGCCAGCGCTGGCCGAGCGGCACCACTTCGTACTCGCAGTCATCGTGCAACGTCGCGATCAGCCGCTCCAACTCGCGTCGGTTCTCGGCGCGCGCGTGCTCGATCCAGAGCTTGTAATTGGCCTGGGCGATGGGACTCTGCGCCCGGGTCTCGAATGGGCTGCTTCGCAGCCCGGCCTGCGCCACATTAGAAGGATAGGGCACGGGCCGCTGCTAGGATGAAACGCGTTTTGGCTGTCCACCGCGTCACGATGATCCCTGGCGATGGGGTTGGCCCGGAAGTCAGTGAGGCAACGCGCCGGGTGCTCGAGGCGACCGGCGTCCAGTTCGAGTGGGATGTCCAGAACGCTGGCCTTGGCGTGATGGAGAAGTACGGCACCCCGATGCCGGAACATGTCCTGGAGTCGATCCGCCGCAACAAGGTGGCGATCAAGGGGCCGCTCACGACCCCAATCGGGAAGGGCATCCGGTCGGTCAACGTCGCGTTGCGGAAGGAACTCGACCTCTACGCGCTGGTGCGGCCCTGCAAGAGCTATCCGGGGGTGCGCTCCCGCTACGACAACATCGACCTCATCATCGTGCGCGAGAACACGGAGGACATCTACGCCGGCATCGAATTCCAGGAAGGCAAGCCGGAGACCGAACGAATGATCAAGGAGATCAGCGCCGCGACCGGCAAGCCGATCCGCTCCGACTCCGGCCTCAGCATCAAACCGATCTCGGTGACGGCCAGCGCGCGGATCGTCAACTTCGCCTTCAATTACGCGCGCTCCCACGGGCGCCGCAAGGTCACCGCCGTCCATAAGGCAAACATCATGAAGTTCACCGACGGTCTCTTCTTGCAAGTCGCCGAGGAGATCGCCAAAGAGCACCCCGACATCCAGTTCAATGACCGGATCGTCGACAACATGTCGATGCAGCTGGTCCAGAACCCGCGGGAATACGACGTGATCGTGATGCCCAACCTTTACGGCGACATCCTGTCCGATCTCGCTGCCGGCCTGGTGGGCGGGCTCGGGCTCGCCCCCGGAGCCAACCTGGGCGACGAGATCGCCCTCTTCGAGGCTACTCACGGCAGCGCCCCGAAGTACGCCGGCGCCAACAAGATCAACCCGATGGCGATGATGCTGTCCGGCGTGATGATGCTCCGTCACCTGGGCGAGACCTACGCCGCCAACATGCTGGAGGGCGCCATCGCCGAGACGATCCGGGAGGGCCGGTACGTCACCTACGACATGAAGGCCGAGCGTAACGATCCGAGCGCGGTCGGCACCAGCGAGGTCGCCGATGCCATCGTCGCTCGGCTGGAGACGGCGCGAACGCCGACGACCATCTAGGTACGGAATGAATTCGGCTGATCGCGGGTAGACTAAGAAGCAGCATGGCCAGTTACCGCGAGTTGCTCAAGAACGTCAAGTCACGGATCCGCGAAGTCGACGTCCGGCAGCTCGACGCGTCACGTAACGGAAGCGCAAAGCCGGTCGTGATCGACGTGCGGGAGCAGGACGAGGTCGAGCAGGGGATCATTCCCGGCGCCGTTCACATTCCCCGCGGCTACCTCGAGTCGCGGGTCGAGCAGTACGTTCCGGACTACAACACCCCGGTCGTCGCCTATTGCGCGAGCGGAAATCGGTCTGCGTTCGCGGCCGAGACCCTGCAGCAGATGGGCTTTGCGAATGTCACCTCGCTCAAGGGTGGCTTTGGCGCCTGGAAAGACGCCGGATTCAAGTTCGTCGTACCGCGCGATCTCACCCCCGCACAACAGAAGCGATACAGCCGCCACGTGTTGATTCCCGAGGTAGGGAAGGAGGGGCAGCTCAAGCTGCTCGACTCCAAGGTGCTCATCATCGGTGCCGGCGGGCTGGGGTCGCCTGCGGCGTATTACCTGGCGGCGGCCGGCATCGGCACCATCGGCATCCTCGACTCGGACGTCGTGGACGAGAGCAACCTGCAGCGACAGATCCTGCACAACAGCAAGCGGATCGGCCAACCCAAGGTCGATTCAGCCAAGCAGACCCTCGAGGACCTGAATCCTGACGTCAAGGTGATTCCGTACCAGACCCGGCTGACGCGCGACAACATCATCGACATCTTCGAGGAGTACGACCTGATCGTCGACGGCAGCGACAACTTCCCGACCCGCTACCTCATCAATGATGCCAGCGTGCTGCTGAAGAAGACCGTGGTCCATGGCAGCATCTTCCGCTTCGACGGACAGGTCAGCGTCTTTCAACCGTTCGTGGGTCCCTGCTACCGCTGTGTGTTCCCGGAGCCGCCGCCGCCCGAGCTGGCGCCGAGCTGCGACGAAGCCGGTACGCTTGGAATCCTGCCCGGCATCATCGGCTTGTTCGAAGCCAATGAGGCGGTCAAGATGCTGCTCGGCATCGGCGACCCGCTGGTCGGACGCCTGTTGATGATCGACGCCCTGACCGACGAGTTCCGGACACTCCGACTAAAGCGCGATCCGAGGTGCCCGGTCTGCGGTGACGGCGCCCACTTCAAGGACTTCGTCGACTACGAGGTCTCGACGGCGATCCCGACTCCAGCTTGATGGATTCGCCGAACGGACTGACTCGCGTCCTGGTCGTGATGGCCCATCCGGATGATGCCGAGTTCGGCGCGGCCGGCACCGTGGCACGCTGGGCGAAAGAAGGCCGGCAGGTCACCTACCTGATCCTGACCGACGGCAACCGCGGCAGCAGCGACCCGGCGATGACCGCCGAGCGCCTCGCCCAGATCCGACACGCCGAGCAGCGCGCGGCCGCGATGAAGCTCGGGGTCAAGGACGTCTTCTTCCTCGGCTACGACGACGGCTCGCTGCAGCCGACGCTCGACCTCCGCCGTCAGATCACTCGCTGGATTCGCCGTACCAAGCCGAATGTCGTTGTTGCGCCCGACCCCACACGACGCTGGAGCGGCCAGCGTTACATCAACCATCCCGACCATCGCGCCGCCGGAGAGGCGGCCCTGGACGCGATCATTCCCGGCTCGGACACGCGCCTCGTGTTTCCCGAGCTGCTCGACGAAGGGTTGGAGCCGCACCACGTGAGTGAGATCTACCTGACCGGCTCGAATGAGCCTGATGTGTGGGTTGACATCAGTGAGACCATCGACCTGAAGATCGAGGCCCTGCGCGAGCACAAGAGCCAGGTCGGCGAGTGGGCCGAATTGGAGCAGACGATCCGCGAACGGGCGGCCGAGCAAGCCACCGGTCAGGCCTTCGCTGTTGCGGAAGGTTTCAAGTACTTCAAGCTGGGCGATTGAACCCGAGGAGGGTTAGGGAGGGGGCTCTTGCGCTCTTGCGCTCTTGCGCTCCGAACATATGTTCGCTAAGATGCGTGGACATGTCGATCGAGTTCGCGTTGGATCGGCTCCTCGTCCAAGATGAGTTCCGCCGGCACCTAACCCTCGATCACACCATGCCGGCCCGTCCAGCCCGCTATGCGAGCTTTCCCGGCGCCCTGGACCCGCGGCTGGCGGAGGCGCTGGCCGCCCGTGGGATCAGCCGGCTGTACACCCACCAGGCCGAGGCCGCGGCGCTGGCGCTGGCCGGCAAGGACCTTGTCGTCGTCACGCCGACGGCCTCGGGGAAGACGGCCTGCTACAACCTGCCCGTCCTGCAGGCGATGCTCCGCGATCCCGAGGCCCGTGCGCTCTATCTGTTTCCGACCAAGGCGCTCGCCCAGGATCAGCTTGCCGAACTGCACGGGCTGGTCGGCGCTTTAAAGGTCGACCTCAAGACCTACACCTACGATGGCGACACGCCCGTCAGCGCCCGCCAAGCGATCCGGCAGGCCGGCCACATTGTGGTCACCAACCCGGACATGTTGCACACCGGCGTGCTGCCACACCACACGCGCTGGGTCAAGCTGTTCGCCAACCTGCGGTACGTCGTGATCGACGAGCTCCATGCGTACCGCGGTGTCTTCGGTAGTCACCTCGCGAACGTGCTTCGCCGGCTCTGGCGCGTCTGCGCTTTTTACGACAGCCACCCGGTCGTCATCTGCTGCTCCGCCACCATCGCCAATCCCAGGGAGCTGGCCGAACGGCTGACCGGGCGGCCCATCACCCTGGTTGATGACAACGGCGCGCCCACCGGGCCCAGGCGCCTGCTCTTCTACAACCCGCCCGTCATCAACCGGGAGCTCGGCATCCGGCGCTCGTCGACGCTGGAAAGCCAGCGCATCGCCGAGACCTTCCTGCGCGCCGGCGTGCAGACGATCGTCTTCGGCCGGACGCGGCTGCAGGTCGAGATCCTGCTCAGCTACCTGCAGCAGTCGCTGGCAAATCGTCTCGGTCAGGCCGGCACGATTCGCGGCTATCGCGGCGGGTATCTGCCGTTGCAGCGACGCGAGATCGAACACGGTCTGCGCGATGGATCGGTGCGAGGGGTGGTAAGCACCAACGCGCTGGAGCTCGGCATCGACATCGGTCATCTCGATGCCGCGGTGTTGTGCGGCTACCCCGGAACGATCGCCAGCGCCTGGCAGCAGATCGGTCGCGCGGGTCGCCGGCGCGGCGCCGCGGCCGCGGTTTACGTCGCCTCGAGCAGCCCGCTGGACCAGTACCTGGTGAATCATCCGGAGTACTTCCTGGGCCGCGACCCGGAGCAGGGGCTGATCGATCCCGACAACCTGCTGATCCTGAGCGCCCATCTGCAGGCGGCGACCTTCGAGCTGCCTCTGTCCAACGGCGAAGCCTTTGGGCAGGCCCCGGTCGCCGAGCTGCTGCGAATTCTCGAAGAAGACGGCGCGGTCCACCAGGCTGGGGATGCCTGGCACTGGAGCGCCGACGCGTTTCCGGCGGAAGGCGTCAGCTTGCGCAGTGCCAACGCCGACAACGTCGTGATCGTCGACGTGACCAGGGGTGCCAGTGTGGTCGGCGAGATGGACCAGTTCTCGGCGCCCACGTTCCTACACGAAGAAGCGATCTACCTGCACGAGGGCGCGCAGTACCACGTCGACCGGCTCGACTGGGAAGAGAAGAAGGCCTACGTGCGGCCGGTGAAGGTGGACTACTATACCGACGCCAACCTCGCGGTCAGCATCAGAGTCCTCGAGACTTTTGCCAGCAGGCCGGCGGAACAGCTCACAGTCCACCACGGGGAAGTACGCGTCACGGCGCTGCCCACCATTTTCAAGAAGATCCGCTTCCACACGCACGAGAACGTCGGGTCCGGACCGATCAGCCTGCCGGAGCAACAGCTGCACACCACCGCCTTCTGGTTGGAGATCCCGGCGGAGGTCGCCCGTCAGTTTCCGCGGCCGGCGATGCAAGGGGCATTGCAGGGTGTGGCCAACGTCGTCAGCCAGGTCGCCTGCCTTTTCCTGATGTGCGATGCGCGCGACCTGGCGGCGTACTCGGAGACGCGCGCGCCGCACACCGGCACGCCGGCGGTGTTCGTCTATGAACGCTACCCCGGGGGCGTCGGCATGAGCGCGCGACTCTTCGAGACGGCCACCGCGGTGATCGTGGCCGCGCACGACCTGGTCCTGAGCTGCGGATGTGAGAGCGGCTGCCCGTCCTGCGTCGGCCCGGCGCTGGAGGTGGGGGAGGAGGGAAAGGCAGTGGCGCTGCGCCTCCTGGAACTGGCCGCACTGGTTACTGCCGCCGCGCAGTGACCGCCGACCTGGTTGCCCTGCGGGAGCGCATCGCTGCCATCACGGCACGCCCCCGGGCTGGTGCACCGTCGCCTTTCGGGTTTCCCTCCCCCTCTGGGGGAGGGCAGGGTGTGGGCGCTCGAAGGCTCCCATCCACCTGCACCGAGGAATTGACGCCGTTTGGCCCGGTCGCGGTCCGCCGTGAATGGTTCCCAGACGATGGCAGTCAGGAGGTCGGTGCGCTCTCGACCTGCCTCGGGTTCGCTCCGGACGAGTTGCGCCGCCCCCTCTTCCTGGATACCGAAACGACCGGCCTCTCCGGCGGCACCGGCACCGTCGCCTTTCTCGTCGGTCTCGCGTGGAGGGAGGGGAACGGGCTGTCCCTGGCCCAGTATTTTCTCTGCGACTTCGACCAGGAACAGGCGCTGCTGTGGGCGGTGGGCCAGTGCATCAGCCAGGCCGGCGTGCTGGTGAGCTATAACGGCCGGAGTTTTGACTGGCCGCTCCTGCAGACCCGGCTGGTTTTGCGGCGTGCCGTATGGCCCTCGCCGCCCCATCTCGACTTGCTCACGCTGGCGCGGCGGATCTTTCGCCCCCGCCTGCCCGACTGTGCGCTGCAAACCATCGAGCAGAGTGTGCTCGACCTGCATCGCGCCGACGACGTCCCCGGCAGCTTGATCCCGAGCCGCTACTTCGCGTGGCTGCGACAGGGTGACCCGCGCGTCCTGGATCCGGTTTTCGTCCACAACCAGCAGGATGTGCTCTCCATGGTGGTATTGCTGGCGCGCTTTGAGGCGATGCTCGGCAGCGCCGACGAAATGCACCCACTCGATCGCTTCGGCCGCGCTCGCTTTCTCGAAGCACGCGGTTTTAACGTCGAGGCGATCCGCGAATATCGACATCTCTGGCGCGAGCGTGAGGTGAGCGGCGCGCTTCGAGCAACGCGTGGCGCACTCGGCCTGCGATTAGCGCGTCTGCTTCGACGGCAAGGGCGCTGGGAAGAAGCCCGGGCGGTGCTGGAGGAGTGCTGGCACACCCAGACCTATCCCTACCCCGTAGCGATCGAGCTGGCCAAGCTGCTCGAGCACCAGGCGCGCGACCTGGCGGCGGCCCGGCGGATCGTCAGTGACGCCTTACGGCTGCTGGCGGTGGCGGTCGTGTCGAACCCGCAATGGCTAGCCGACCTCGAGCGCCGGCAGCAACGGCTGGAGCGACGGTTGGGTCGCAATGAGAGCCCCGCCGCCCTGGCGCTTACTGGTTGAAGGTATTCGGCCCGTTGGGCGGCAGGTAGGGGAGGGGATTGGTAGGCTGGCCGCCGTAACGGTACTCGAAGTGGACGTGCGGCCCGGTCGAGTTGCCGGTCGATCCCTCGTAGCCGATCAGCTGGCCCTGATGAACGCTGTCGCCGGCCTTCACCTGGAAGCCGAGCAAGTGACCATAGAGGGAGAAGAAGTTGTTGCGGTGGGCGACGATGATGTAGTTTCCATACCCCACCAGCTGGCCGTTGATCACGCTGGACGAAGCCGCCACGACCACGCCGTCGTCGGCGGCGAGAATCGGTGAGCCCTGGTTATAGGCGATGTCGACGCCGGCGTGGAAGTGCGCATAGCCGAAGCCCGGTGGCTCGAACGCCTGCGTGCAGGGTCCGAAGAGAAGCGTGATGCTGCCCTGCTGGAGCGGCCAGATCAGCGGGTACTTCGTCGAGTGGCCGGCGGCCGCACCCGGCAGCGTGAAGAGGTTGTGCTGCATCCAGAACTGCGCTTGCTGCCAGGCCGCCTGTTCGGCCTCCGCGATCAGCTGGTCCTGGCGAGCAATCTCCATATCCGCGATCCGCTGCGCCAGGGCGGCCGACTGGCCGTCGATGGCCGTCAACTCCCATTTGACCTGCGCGATGCTCTGGCGCAGCCGGTTCTCGAGGTCCTGCTGATGGGCCTGCTGCTGGACCAGCGCGGCCTTCTGGTCGACGAGGTCGGCGTGCTGCTTGTCGGCTTCCTGTTTCTTCGACTTGACCAGGTCCTGCTGTTCGTGCAGCTGCAAGTCGACTTTGTGGATGTGCTCGATCAGTTTGTTGGCGAGGTAGGTCAAGTGCTCGATGGCGACCGCCCGGTTGAGGAACCCCTGGAAGTCTGGCGCAGCTAGCAGCTGCGCCAGGGGATCAGCATTGCTCTTGTAGGTGCTGCGGACGAAGGTGGCGTACTCGGCCTTTGTCGTTCGCAACTCCATCTGCTTCCAGCTCGGCGATCCGCCGCTCGGCGGCCGCGATCTTATCGATCGTCTGGTTGATGGTGTCGCGCGTCTCCTGAAGCTGTTGCTGGAGGGCAATCTCCTGCGCTTGGGCTTTCTGTAGGTTGTCGTTGAGCGTGCCCTTCAGCTTGCCGATGATCTGCAGGCGGGCCTTGGCATCGGAGATCTCGTCCGCCGATGTTGGCAGCGCGCTCGCGAGCAAAATGCTGGCACCGACGCCGCCCGCCACGAGCAGGCGGAGGCCGGTCCCCCTCAGACCCATGCTGCCAGTGATAGCGCCGGAGTATTGCGGGCAGCCCTGCGCCGCGGTCACGGGCCCGCGACGTGCCGGTGACGGCGAATTGGCCGCGACGCCCAGGCCGGCCGATCGGCCGGTCAACGATGGCTATAATTCGGAGTCGCAACGCGGGAGTAGCTCAGTTGGTAGAGCGCAACGTTGCCAACGTTGAGGTCGCGAGTTCGAGACTCGTCTCCCGCTAACTGTTGAGCTTGAGTTAGCTCGCGTCAGCATCCACGGCCTGCGGCTGATGTAGGGGTTCCCCTGATTCGCGCGCGGCGCCTGACGTCTAGGCTGCTCGACATGGCGGCCAGCCGAGAGCGGATCGATGTCGTCGTTGTTGGGGGCGGTCAGGCGGGACTGGCGACCAGCTACCACCTTACGCAGCGAGGCGTTGACCACATCGTCCTTGAGCAAGATCGAGTGGCCGAGTCCTGGCGAAGCCAGCGGTGGGATTCCTTCTGCCTGGTGACGCCGAACTGGACCATCCAGTTACTTGGGTTCGGATATCGCGGTGATCAACCGAATGGCTTTATGGGGCGAGACGAGCTGGTCGATTACTTCGATGGCTACGTTCGGTCGTTCGACCCGCCTCTCCGGACCGGGGTGCGGGTTACGTCGGTCCAGCGGGCCGAGAACGATGGCTTTCACGTCGCAGCCGGCGACTCCATGCTCGAAGCGCGGGCGGTCGTCGTAGCTACCGGTTCGTACCGACGACCAAAGGTTCCCGTCGTGGCGAGCCGTCTGACATCAGACATACTGCAGCTTCACTCGAGCGCGTACAAGAATCCGGGGCAGCTGCCCCGTGGAGCGGTTCTCGTTGTCGGCACGGGACAATCGGGTGTCCAGATCGCCGAAGAGCTCCACGAATCGGGCCGTTCGGTTTTCGTCTCCGTGAGCAGCTGTCCACGGCTGCCTCGACGGTATCGCGGCCGGGACATCGTTTGGTGGGCCAAGACCGTCGGCCTGTTCGAGCGCACCGTCGACAGTCTCGAGTCGCCTGCCGAGAAGTCCGCCTGCCACCCGCAAGGTTCCGGTCGCCGCGGCGGCCACGACATCGATCTTCGCCAGCTCGCGAGGGAAGGGATGACGCTTCTCGGTCGTGTGCAGGCCATCGACGGGGATCGGCTTATCCTGGCGGCCGACCTTAAAGAAAACCTGCGAAAGGCTAACGAGTTCGCCGAGAAGACGTTGAAGCAGCTGGACGAGGCCGTCGCGAAGATGCGGATGCCGCTTCCCGATGATGAGAATCCGCGAGGAGTTGGCGCCGCCGTTCCTCACGAGGAGGATCCCATCCTCGAACTCAACGTCAGGATGGCCGCTATTGCGAGCCTCATCTGGGCAACCGGATACGAGCCCGATTTCCAGTTCGTCCACGTCCCGGTGTTCGATCAATTGGGTCAGCCACTTCAACGCCGAGGCGTCACCGCGACGGCAGGGCTGTATTTCGTCGGATTGGAGTGGCTCCACAAGCCAAAGTCAGGACTTCTCCTGGGCGTAGGAGAAGACGCCGAGCACGTCACGTCGCTCATCGTCGACGCGTTGCAGTCGAAATCTCAAAGAGTGGAGGCATGAAATGAACGACAAAGTCGCTGGTGGTGCGCATCGATCGGAAAAGGCTTGCGTGTGCCGGCTTTTTCCCAAGTCAAAGATCTTCCTGCGGCCCACCCATCAACACGATGCCGAAGGGCAGGCCGAATACAGGTGCTGGCTCTGCGGCCGGCTCATCTACCAGACCGCCTAACGCGGGTGCCTAGCGCTCGACCGTGGCGAGGGAAGGGCTGCCTGTTGCCGCGAAACGATGGGCAAGCTCGGTCCGAGAGCGGAGGCCAAGCTTGCTGTAGATCCGGCTCAAGTGCGCCTCGACGGTCTTCGGGCTGATGAAGAGCGCGGCGCCTGCCTCTCGGTTCGTTGCTCCCTCGGCGACCTTGAGGGCGACCTGCAGTTCCTGCAGCGTCAGCTCGTCGATTGCGGCCGGTATTCGGCGAACCGTTTCTCCGGTGGCGCGGAGTTCATTGCGAGCGCGTTCGGCCCATGGACGGGCGCCGATGGCCTCGAACGATTGCAGGGCGTTGTGAAGGTGATCGCGCGCATCGCCCCGTTGCTTCGCTCGTCGGAGTCGTTCGCCATAGCAGAGCTCGGTCCGCGCACGCTCGAACGGCATCGTGGTGCGGTCATGGAGCTCCAGCGCTCCGCTAAAGGCACGCTCAAAGTCATCCTGCAATAAACCGCGGCACCGCCCCGCTGCCGCCAGCGCCCATGTCCCGGGACACGACTGCGCCTGGTCTTCCAGTTCGGCGAGCGTGGCTTCTGCCTGATCTCGGCGACCAGTATGAACGTACGCCTCGATGAGGTCTGGAGTCTCCTGGAACAGAAAGGGGGCCCCGATCATGCCGCTGCGCATTAGCCGGGACAGTGGCTCCAAATGCTTGATCGCCTCTTCGTTGCGGCCAAAGCCAAGCATGAGCAATCCACCGATTCTGGCGGCGTAGCCGCCGACGATCATCTTGGCGTGCGGGGACACGCTAACCATCTGGCGGACATGAGCTTCGCAGTCCACCTCCAGGCCGCGTCCGGCCTCGATCCACGCGAGGCACGCCAGCGCGTAGATCAATGAGAACGTGTGACCGAGTTCGATTGCCAGGGCGACGGCTTCCGAGGCTTCGGCGTACGCTTGCGCCCAACGACCCATCCGGAAATCGAGCTCGGACAGGTGGCCCAGAGCATAGGGCAGGGCACCCGGAGCGCTCGCCGCGCGCGCCGCGGCGATCAGGCGCTCAAGGGGCCCCCGCATTCGGTCGAACTCCTCGTAATAGAGGAATGCCTGCGCGGAATTGATTAGCTGAACGGCGAGTTGCAGGGACTCCCGTTCATCGATCGCTTCCAGGGACTGGACGAGAAGGCGATAGGCCAGTCGGGCGCCAGACTCGTCAGGACGGCGAAAGCCGATCAAGGCTTTTCCGTATGCCCCGGCTGCCGCTGCCTGCGCCTGGCCACCTGCCCTCAGGCCTACCCGATAGGCTTCCTCGGCCACCCGGTAGGCCTCATTCACCGTCCGCTCAAAGTCGCCTTCGACATCGCCTTCCTGGATCGTCGTCGTCGCGGCGTCGACGAGCATGAGGGTGGCCGTAGTTGGATCTGTTGCTTCGATCTCTTGCGCAGCAGGTAACAGAATCTGGCGAGCCCTGGCGGGGGACCCCGTCCACATTTCGGCGCGAGCGCGGCTGTGCGAGATCGCGGCACGCAACAGGATGCCGGCGGCGAGCGGCAGGGCTTCATCGAGCAGCGCGATTCCCCTCTGCGATTCGCCACCGATATAGGCGTCCGTCCCGGCCTCGTGGAGGCGAGCGGCGCGACGCTCAGCATCTGGCGTCAGGCGCGCGGCGCGTTCGAAGGCGCGCGACGCTGCCGCTAAGCCACTCCGGTGGCGTGCCTCGATGGCAGCCTCCTCGAGGGCGGCGGCGACGTTTTCATCCTCTCCTTGGGCGGCGGCGGCCAGGTGCCAGGCCCTGGGCACCTTTTCCTTGGGCTCGCTTAGCACGGCGGCGAGCGCGCGATGCGCGGCCCGACGGTCCGGCGGAGAAGCACCATGGTAAACAGCGGAGCGCATGAGCGGATGGCGGAATCCGATGCGGAGCCCATCGTTTCGCACCAGTCCGGCAACCTCGGCTGCGTCAAGCGCCGTCAGGATCGTCCCGACTTCGCAGCAGGCACGCCGAATCTCATCGATGGATCCGGAGTGCGAGCTCGCAACGAGCAGCAGGGCCCTGCGCGTTTCTTCCGGCAATCCTGATACGCGTCGCTCGAAGGAGCGCTGGATCGCGGGTCCCGTCGGAAGTGGCTCATCCAGCGGCGCAACGCCGGCGAGCTGCTGCGACGATAGGACCTGGAGGCTTTCCAGGATGGCGAGAGGGTTGCCGTTCGTGGCCTGCTGAAGCTGATCGGCGACCGCGGCCGATACCGGCCCAGGAAACGCTTGAGCGATCAGCCGGCGGGATCCGTCGGCGCTCAATCCCTCGACAATAAGGTCCGGGATCCCCGTGGGCCGAAATTCGGCTACCTCGCCTTCGCGAACGCTGAAGAGCAGGGCCACCCGATCGGCATGCAGCCGGCGAACTGCGAAGAGCAAGGCGTCACGCGAAGCCGCGTCGAGCCAATGGGCATCGTCAACTACCGCAAGTATCGGGTTCCGGTCGGCGGCCGCTGCCAGCAAGCTCAAGGTTGCCGCCGAGACCGCAAAGGGATCGGTGGCCACCGGGGGTCCGAGCGCCAGCGCGACCGAGAGGGCTTCCGCCTGAGGTCTCGGGATCTCCGGCAGGAGCTCGAATAGGGGGTGGAGAAGCTCTGATAGACCGGCATATGGCAGCTCGGATTCGGCCTCGATGCCGGTCGCCGAAAGGAGAGTCATGCCGAGGGCCCGGCCCGATGCGGCCCGCAGGAGCGCGCTCTTCCCAACCCCCGGCTCGCCGCGAAGGATCAATGCGCTGCTGACCCCGGAGCGGGCGTACTCGAGAAGTGCGTCGATCCTGGCTAGCTCGTCGTCCCTCCCCACGAGCATGGCCTCATGCTACCGGCGCCTGATGTGCAGGTCTAGGGGTTTCCCTGATTCGGCTGGAACCAGCCGAGCGCAGACTACCCGCATCACATCTGAGCTGAGTTAAAGGAGGACCAATCCCGATGAGTCCGGCGTGCTTTCCGTACTTCCGACAGCGCGTGGAGTCGCCGGTGCGGCTTATCCGTGGCGACGACGGCGTCGCGCAAGCGGCCCGCCTGATCTTCGACGCAATCATGTCAGCGCCTGACCTTCCGGCGAAGCGGTTGGGGGTGTGACATGGCGCAGATGGATGAACCGCTTACCTCACTGAAAGACCGTGCTTACCGACTGAATGCCGCGGTCAATGCCCACGACCTCAATCCCATCGGCGAGATGTATGCGGAGGATGCGGAACTCACCTGGCCTGGGCTGGGGTCGATAAAGGGACGGACCGCCATCGTTGGCTTCTATGCGACCTTGCTGGGCGCGTTTCCCGACCTCCTGGTGAACATCACGCGGGTCATCGAAGAGGAGAACGTGGCTGCCGTCGAGTATGTCGCCCAAGGGACGCACCGCGGCCCGCTGCCTTCACCGGCGGGCGAGCTGCCGGCCACGAACCGGCAGATACGCGTGGCGGCCATTGGTATCGGTACGGTCGATGAGCACGGACTGTTCAAGACGCACCGTGAGTACTTCGACCAGGTTGAGATCCTCGCCCAACTCGGACTGATGCCTTCGCCGCAGCCGGTGGAGGTGCAGCGATGAAGTCCGCAGCCAACCCTATTCGCCGTCAGGACGACGAACGCCCGTGGTGTACGCGACGCTCGTGGTGTCAGCAGGAAGTCCGTTCCGGATCGAAACCGACCCCCCGCCGTGCGCCTAGCCGTGTAGACACGTCGGTCATTGGTTAACGGTTCGCTGGGCCGGGTTCGCCCGGCCCAGTTCCGCGCTCGCCAAAGGAACGGACTGGTAGCCTTTTCCGGAACCGATGATTTACGCGTCGAGTGTCCGTCTAAGGGAGTAAACGACCCGGAAGGAGGCGGCATGAGTCCATCTGCGACGGTGAAATCGCAAAACCTGAAAGTACCTGGCGCGACCATTTATTACGAGGTTCGAGGATCAGGTCCGGTGCTGCTTATGATGCCCGGCGGGCCGGCTGACGCCGGGGCTTTCCGCCGAATCGCCGAAGACCTGCAGTCGGATTACACGGTGGTGACCTATGACCCGCGAGGCCTGTCGCACAGCCCGCTCGACGGCCCCATTCAGGACGAGCGGATCGTGCAGACCGCGGCCGACGACGTCCACCGGCTACTGGCGGCGACCACCAAAGAACCTGCCTTCGTATTTGCCAGCAGCGGCGGCGCCATCATCGCCCTCGAGCTCGCCGCTCGCCATCCGGAGCAGGTCCGTACCCTGGTGCCACACGAACCGCCCGCCCTGGCCCTCCTGCCCGACCCGGCGCGCGAGCGAGCGGCCTCGGCAGAGATCGTGCAAACGTACCGCACGGCCGGCATCGGTCCGGCTATGGGGAAATTCATGGTGCAAACCCGCATCCGTAGCGGTCCGCCACCGCCCCCACCGGGCGAGCCGACTCCGGAGATGCGCGAGGGGATGGCGCAAATGCAGCGGAACATGGACTTTTGGCTCGGCCATTCCTTCATGGCGATCGCCAACTATGAACCGGATCTTGCCGCGCTGAAGTCAGGTCCGGTCCGCATCATCCCAGGGGTTGGACAAGAGTCGCGTGGTGAGTTCGCGAACGACGGCGGGCTGGCGCTGGCGAAGCGGCTCGGCGTGGAAGCCGCCGAGTTCCCCGGCGCCCACGGCGGTTTCGAGAGCCATGCTCCTGAGTTTGCCGTGAAGCTGCGCGAGGTCCTCTCGACCTAAGTTATTCGCATCCGAAAGTATCAGGAGGGAAGGATGTTCAAGGCAAAGTCGGCGTTCAGTGGCTTTTCCGTCGACGACCTGGCAAAGGCGAAGGCGTTCTACGCAGAGACGCTCGGCCTACCGGTCAATCCGGATGGGGTAGGGGCTCGGCTCGAGCTGCCAGCTGGTGGCAGCGTGTTCGTCTATCCGAAAGGCGATCACAAGCCGGCCACCTTCACGATTTTGAACTTCGTGGTCGACGATATCGATGCGGCGGTCGACGAACTAGCCCGTCGCGGTGTGCGCTTCGAACATTACGATGGCGAGCCGAAGACGGACGCAAAGGGCGTCCTGCGCGGCCGGGCGCAGAATCGTGGGCCTGACATCGCCTGGTTCAAGGACCCCGCCGGCAACTTCCTCTCGGTGGTCCAAAACTAAACCAGCCATCATCAAACTGGTCTATTGCATCACCCGGCGGCCGGGGATGACCCTCGACGAATTCTCTCGTTATTGGGGTGAGGTGCACGCGCCGATCGGCCGGCGCATCCCCGGGCTGCGGCGTCTCGTCCAGAGCCATCGGGTAATGGATCCACCGGACCTGGCGGCGTTCGACGGCATGGCCGAGCTCTGGTTTGATGACGTGGCCGCGCTCGAGGCGGCACGCCGTTCGCCCGAGTGGCGGGTCTCGACGGCGGACGAAGCGAATTTCATCGACGCGACCCGCATCGCGAGCTTTGTCACCGAAGAGCGTGAGATCATCGGCTAGGGGACAGACATAGTGACCACGAGGGCTCCGAGGAGGTGGCGATATGGATTGGAAGATTGAGCTGGTTGCGGTTCCGGTATCAGCCGTCGACCGGGCCAAGGCCTTTTATGTCGAGAAGGTGGGCTTCAACGCCGATCACGATCAACAGGTGAATGAGAATTTGCGCTTCGTGCAGCTGACGCCGCCGGGCTCGGCCTGTTCGATCTACATCGGCACGGGATTGACCAAAATGAAGCCAGGTTCGATCGAGGGTCTCCAGATGGTGGTGCCGGACATCGAGAAGGCGCACGAGGAGCTGGCCGAGCGTGGCGTCCAGGTCAGCGAGATCGAGAACCTCTCGTGGGGCCGGTTCGTCTATTTCAGCGATCCCGACGGCAACAAGTGGGCGGTTCAGGAGGTGCCGAAGCGCAACTAGGGCCGTCGAAGTCCGAGGCTACTTTCGGGGGAGCCGCCGTCACTCCAAGGTAGGGACCTGGGTTCGTGCCGGGGAGGGATGGCTGTCGACGGATAGCGCCGGATGATCGATCCGGTGCGTGCTCGACTCTCGATATCGATCGCGCTGAGCCTGAGTCTGCTGGCTCTTGGGGGCGTGCTGGCGGTCAGCGGTACAGGCTCTTCCGGACTTCCGGTGCCCGGCGTCAAGGCGCTCGAGGCCGTTGGCGCCCAGGTGTTCCCCAAAGATCCGCAGCATGGGTATTACGTCGAGTGCGTCAACTTGCCCGAAAAGGGAGTTGCCCCACCCGGTGGCAACGATTACAGTGCCTGCCCGCTGACCGACCGCCTGCGCGCCCGCCTGATCCAAAAGCAGACACATCTCTGCCCCTGTGAACTGAACCCCTCGACCACCCGAGAGATCAACGCCCAACCGCGCCCCGGTGGCGGCCGCCTCACGGTGGTGCTCTACCAGGGTCATGCGCAGATCGAGCTGATCGTGGTGTCCGTCGCTGGAAAGGTGCTGGTCGACAGGCAGCCCGCTAAAGGGAGCTTCGAAACGGGAGCGGACACCGCGGCCGATGCGCCGACGCCGACGCCAACGATCTTTGCGCCTTCCGCCGCAGGGTCGCGCGTCCTCAACGTGCCCTGGTACCACCAGGCCTTCGAGCTGAGCTGCGAATCCGCTTCTTTGCGGATGGCGCTCGCGTACGAGGGCATCGCGACCAGCGATCAGGCGATCCTGGATATCG
>Ga0209471_1000264_pt1 | contig 37450 bp, 36 predicted proteins | sample GraSoiAngelo_128_FD_185885 | JGI IMG/M metagenome (GOLD analysis project Ga0209471, IMG submission 185885) | Grasslands soil microbial communities from the Angelo Coastal Reserve, California, USA - 14_0927_12_20cm (SPAdes) (version 2) | ecosystem: Environmental > Terrestrial > Soil > Grasslands ... | reverse complement strand
GATGTTGGGGCATTCGTGGTTCTCGGGGAGTCGGTGGTAGACGCAGTGTGTGCGGTCGCAGTATCTGCACACGTAGGGGATGAATTCTTCCGCCCCGCAGACGGCGCAGCGTTCCATGATTGTCCACTGATTGTCTGCTTGCCCACTTAAAATCGTGCCTGCAAGAGGGAATACTTCGTAGTAACGACCGTGCGTGTTGGTTGGTTACGCGAGGCTTAGAATCGTATCTCACGAGTTGGCCGATTCAAGGGTGGCGTCCCCCGGGCGCGGACACTGCCATTCGCCCGTTAAGGGTTGACGGCTGGCCCGCACCCACCGCCACTCTAGTTCTTACTTCTCGGACGGTCGAAGTTTCAGCCGGTGTTTTCGGTTTCTTTCCCAAAGGGGAAAATAGTTCCTCGTAAACGGGCTTAGGCTGGGCCGGGATTCCTGAGCCTGGTACAGGGCAGTCCACTCCGAGAAACGTGGGCCTAGGCCTGGAAAAGTAGGCTCCTGTCAGCCTGTGGTCCTTGCGGGCCGCGTGGGTTCAAATCCCACTCCCGGCGCCATTACACCCGCCTGCAGTTTGACATGTAACACAGCACCGCGTGTCCACAATTTTTCGCAGAGGAGCAGTAATCCCGGCGGTGGCACGAACTGGTAGAGCCTTCTTCCGTCAAGGGGCCAGAGCTGGCATCTTAATCTTGGAAAGATAGTCCTTTCCATCCGAGAACCTAATCTCCCACTGCGGGTTTATCCCGCCACCGCGGTCGGTGATGACTACTGGGGGCCTGTGTCTCTCCCAGACTCGGAGGACATCAGGGGGGAGCCTCGCAATCCCCGCCGAGGTCATCTTCCCTTCGTTCATTAGCTTCCAGGCCCTCGCTATGTTATACTTCGACCAGTTGGACCCCTTTCGTCTCGGAGAATACCGTATCAACCATCTTTCATCATCTAAGCGTTTGTACCATCCATCAATCCAACCGAAACACAGAGCCTCCTCGCGAGCATGGCGAGATGGAAGTCTTTCGTTCTTCGGGGGACGCTTGTAGATTACTAACAGCGCCGCAATTTTGGTGGCGTGGTTTTTTTCAAGCCACTTCCGCCAGCGCTCTCTTGAAGTGAATCTAAGCGCTCCCTCTACATCTCTCACACTGCTGGGCCAATCCCATTCAGTCTAAAATGCATTCTTGAGTAGGGATGAGCAAGAATTGTCGTGCAAAGCGTGGAACCACAGGTTCCAGCTCCTATGCCACTCCCGGCGCCAACCTAAGAGTCAGCTGCGACGAGCATGTTTTCTTCGGTGTTTGGTGCATCTCTTTCGGCCCGGGTCTTCGCATTGCTCTCTTGTGAATATACTTGTTGAGAGGATTTAGTCCTAGGCTTTTTGAGAAATGTCGGATCCTCCCTATGATGTCGAGAAAGATCCGTATCCATTGATGTCTAAGTGGCGCCAGTCCGAGAGGCATAATATGATCGCGGCGTTAAGGGATCTGATTGATGAGGCTTCCAGGATGGCAAAGTCCAAGCGTGCTCCAGCAAGCGAGAGGATCAGGTGGACCCGTCTTGCAGGTCAGTTGATCTGGTACAAGGACGCAATTCTGAGGAGTATGAGCCTTGAATCCATGGAGAATGAAATGTTCGTTATCAAGAAACAAGTCTTCGAAAAGAAGCCGGAACAAAAACCTCCGCCAGGCTACATGTACCCAACCTTCGCTGAGCCCGCCAAGAGATCAGAAAGCCAAGAGCAGGGATAAAGTCCGCGAATTTCGGGCTTATCAGCTAGGATAAGCCGATAATCAGCCCAGATATCGATTCCAAGCAGACGATTTTGAGAGCATAGATTTCCACGCTTATCACTCGGGGATTCCACGGGGATCAAGAAATCCTGGATAAGCCGATAACGAACCCGTCTCGAAAAAACAAGCCCGGAATCCCACTCGGACAGAAAGAGGATCCGGAAAATAAATTCGTATAACTTTTGCAAGGTCCCCGTGTGCCAGAGTGGGGAGAGACAAAAGCCCGAAGGGAACGAAAAGCGGTGGTTTGATTGTTGGTTTGGTGCGGGAGGTGGGATTCGAACCCACGAACCCCTACGGGACAGGCGCCTCAGGCCTGCGCTTCCAAGACCCGTGATCGAAGGGTCTCTTTGACCTGGCTTGGCAACTCCCGCATAACCAAGTCACTTCCCGTATCGCAAAGGAACACGTGCAAGGCCCTAATTGGCTTTCCCTGCATCCACCCAAATCGCGTGTGGATCGACCGTACCGGAAAAACGTTTAATTCCGCCGCGACCGGTTCCCACAAACGCTCAGACTAGAGCATGCCCTAGCAGCCAAGAAATCATCCACGTGAACCCCGACATGACCACAGCAAAAAGAAAAACACGAAAGCTCAGAGGCTCTAGATGCCACGGCTGGGGACGCTCGGGTCAACACCGAGACTCAGGGATGCTCGGCGGTCATGGCAATGCGGGCTGGAAACGCCACAAATGGTCCGCGGTCATACGTTACAACTTGGAGATGGGAAGCAGAGGCTTCCACCCGGTCAGGCAGAAGATCACCAACGCGATCAACGTAGGTGACCTGGTCCTACAACTAGACCGGCTGATCGAGGAGGGTTCCGCGAAACAAGCTGGCAACATCGTCGAGGTTGACCTTGGAAAGGCTGGATACCAGAAACTGCTGGGAAACGGCGGGATAAGCCAGCCGCTAAGAATAATTGTTGCGAAGACCTCCGAGCGTGCCCAAGAGAAGATCGGAAGGGCTGGCGGAGAAATTGTCCTCCCAACAAAGAACAAACAGGACTGATCACTAACGGTCAGGTTCATAGAGCTATTCCAACCCCTCACCAGAATCCTCCCAGGAGTCAAATCGCCCCAGAGAGAAGTCGGCTTCACCGAGAAGCTGATCTGGACAGCGGTCACCCTAGTCGTCTATCTGATAATGGCTGAGACGCCTATCTACGGAATCACCCATACTGGGAACATTAACGACCAGTTCGGACCCCTACGGGTCATCTTCGCATCCAACCGCGGAACACTGGTCGAGCTCGGAATCGGGCCAATAGTCACAGCCGGGCTAATCCTCCAAGTGCTCTCCGGCTCCAAGATGATCAACGTGGACTTCACAAACCCGGCGGACAGAGCATTGTTCACCGGGGCGAGCAAGGTACTGTCAGTATTCATGACCGTCTTCGAGGGAATAGCCTTCCTGATAGGCGGAGCCTACAACGTACAAAACTCAGCGGGACAACTTATCACGCCTAGTCTGCAGGCTCAATTCCTGATCCTCGTCCAGCTAGTGGTCGCCGGAGTCGTGATCATCCTCCTGGACGAGATGCTGCAGAAAAACTGGGGCTTCGGAAGCGGAATCAGCCTGTTCATAGCCGCAGGAGTCTGCCTCTCCATCGTATGGAGCACGATCGGGCCGATATCACCGGTCGCAGATGGGAAATACTTCGGCGCTATCTTCGCCTTCGCCCAGTCGATCGGGCCGGTACTTTCGAACCCAGGGAGCTTTTCCGCATGGCAGAGCGCACTGTACAGGGGAGGAAGCGGGCTCCCAGACATGGTCGGACTATTCACAACCCTCGGCGTGTTCATCCTCATAATCTACCTCAACGGGCTCCGAGTCGAAGTGCCCGTCTCATACGCCCGATACCGAGGCTTCCGAGGACGCTTCCCGATCAAGTTCTTCTACGTATCCAACATACCCGTCATCTTCGCCGCCGCCCTTTTCGGAAACATCTTTTTCATCGGACAACTCCTCTTCCAAAGATACAATCCCACGTGCTCCAGTACGGGGTTAAACTTCTGGCTCAGCCTAGTCCCCGGCTGCTTCGTACCCACCAGCTCGACCAATGCCCAACTCGTCCCCAGCAAGGGACTCGCATACTACACATTCGCCCCTAGATCCATGACCGTCGTCCTTCAAGACCCCATTAGAGCGGCAGTATACATGGGAATCTTCGTACTAGCCTGCGTCTTCTTCGCCGTCACCTGGGTGGAGGTCGGTGGAATGGATTCGAAGACAGTCGCAAAACAACTGATCGACTCTGGAATGCAAGTAGAAGGATTCAGACGCTCCGGCACGACGATAAGACAGATCCTCGACCGCTACATACCAACCGTAACCATCATCGGAGGAATTGTCATAGGAACAATAGCGGCAGGCGCGGACTTCCTCGGCGCCTTCGGCACCGGAACAGGGATTCTACTAACCGTAGGCATCATCGAACAATACTACGAGATACTGGTCAAGGAGAGAATTACCGAAATATACCCTGGAGTCAAGGGATTCCTTGGACAGTGAGCCAAGAACGTGTCGCGCACTATCATAGTAGCAGGGATACCCGGGGTTGGCAAAACCACTGTTCTCCAAGAACTGGAAACAGTTGCGCGCGAGAAGAACATTCCGCTGAAGATAGTGAACTTTGGAAACGTGATGAACGAACTGTTCAAGAAACGTGGGAAGACCGTTCATCGAGACCATATGCGCCGCCAAGACCTCGAGCTGCAAGCCAAGGTCCAGGAACAGGCTGCACGCGAGATTGGAAAGACTGGGGGAAAGTCAGCGGTGGTCGTTGACACTCACATGTTCGTCAGGACCAAAGATGGAATCTGGCCAGGAACACCGCGACGAGTCCTGGAAGCGCTTGACCCTGGCCTAATCATTTTGATCGAAGCGGACCCCGAGGATATTGCAAGGAGAAGGAATGCGGACAGGACGCGCGAGAGAGACAGCAAGACAGTCGACGAGGCCCGGGCCGATCTACAATGGTCAAGATACATGGCCAGCGCCAACGCTGTTCTAGCGGGTGCTCCCATCCAGATCGTTCTGAATCCTGATGGGCATCAGAGAAGAGCGGCGGAGGACCTATTAGCGCTGATCCAGAAGCGGACCCTGCAATGAGCTTCATCGACGATATTCTAAACACATTAGCAGCCCCTCTCCGCCAATACAGTCATCCGCCCTCTGCGACACTCCTAGTGCTGGGTGCTGCGATCGTCCTCTCGCTAATCACTATGTCCGCCAACAGGTTTCTGGTGAACTACAAGATGATTGCAAACTCAAGACGTGAATACATGGCGTGGACGAGTGCAGTGCGGAAAGCCAAGAAAGACGGAGACGAGAAAGCGCTTGAGAAACTTATGAGGCGTCAGTCGGCTATGATGAAGATGAGCTCGCGATCGACCTTCGAGCAGTTTAAGACATACCCGATTACGATCATCCCTTTTCTCTTGATCTACTATACCGTAGTAAGGGCGATCGGCTCGATCCCGGTAGCATATGCACCGCTCGTCCTCCCATTCACCACGGCGACGGCCAACGGCATGTTTTCAGTTCTGTCTCTGTTTTACTGGTATCTTATCTGCTCGTTCACTCTGAGCATTCCGCTGTCCAGATTGTTTGGAGTCCAGTCTTCGTTCTCGATGACTCCAACAACGGGAGATTCTAATTGACGCGTCCCTCGCAGAGGACCGGGGGGCGCCGAAAGAAAGTGCTTACTCTACCATCTGGAATTCGATCTATCCACTTTGAAGCCAAAGCGCACAAGAGCGCGCATTGCTCACGATGCGGAGAAGAGTTACATGGAGTGGTAACGGGAAGACCGGTAGGAGTAGCAAAGAGCTCGCGTGTTCCCTCGCGTCCGTTTGGTGGAGTACTGTGTGGGAACTGTTTGGCATTTGAGATTAGACGAGTTGCTCGCGCGTCAGGTTCCATCGATTGATTGTGACCCTTAGCGGGCCGCACGGGTCTGGCAAGTCTACATACGCGGCGAAGCTAGCTGGATCACTTGGTCTCCGCCATGTGTCGGCTGGGTTAATGTTCAGAAAGCTAGCAGAGGAAAGACAGATCTTGCTGGAAAAATTTCAGGAACTGGCTGCCGCGGATCCAAGTATTGACCGGTTAGTAGACGAAAGGACGATGGCAGAGGCAGAAAGGGGTGACGTCGTGGTCGATGGACAGCTCGCCGGATGGGTTTTGAAGGAGATTTCTGACTTGAGGGTCTTATTGACTGCGCCGTTAGTGGTGAGGTTGGAGAGGATTGCGGCACGAGACCGCGTTAGTCTGGAGGAGGCACGGAGGCAAACATTGCACAGGGAAGGAGTGCAGGCTGAGAGATATCGGAAACATTACGGGTTCAGCGTTGATGACTGGTCAATATATCATCTAATCTTGGATACGAGTTTTGGCTCGATTGAGGATACAGCAAAGATCCTTTTTGCCGCAGCTTTAACGGCAAAGAACGCGAAGATGGGAAAGAGCTCAGAGAGGAATCCGGGACCCCAGCCTATTCCTGCGGGCACTAATCCCTCATAACGACTCCGACCGCGGCAAAGTAGGAGCTCCGCTGAGACAATATCCGGATAGACCTAGCGGGATTCTCTATGGAGGCCATCGTCCAGTAACAGCATGCTCATGCCGGGGAATCCAGTCATGGCTATGCATTCCCCTTCGGGGATGACCCCTCCTGGCAGTACAGAGCACAGAGCTAGTAGTTCAAGAGACAGGGAGTCGAAGCGCTGAACTCGTCTTCGGCTCCATAGATGGCCTCTTCTCCGTTCTCGGAATCATATCAGCCGCCGGGTCCGCGGCGCTGATACCAGTACAGATCTTCGCAACGGGTGTAGGGGGAGCGGTAGCAGGGGCGTTATCCGTTTTTGCGGCAACCTACTTGTCCGAAACTCACGAAAAAAAGACACAGTTGTTGGAGGCGATAACAAGGACAAACCGCCAGCGGTCGAGACAGAGCAACGGCAACAAGAAGAAACCTGTCCCCCTTACAACGGAGCATCCGAAGGTTCATCGCTTGTTGGGAAAGATCAATCGGAGAGCGCTAGGCTCCGGGATAGTCACAGCTATCACTTCCGCACTCGCCTCACTGGTATTGCTGTTGCCACTGGTACTCTTCCCCGAAACCTATGCTGTGACAGCGTCCATAGTCATCGGAGTCATACTACTCTTCTTACTTGGAGCATTCCGAGGAGTCACGCTGAAACAGTCAGCGACGAAGTCAGCAATGAAAATGGTCGTCCTGGGAATTCTCGTAATCTTGGCGAGTAAAGTCCTCGGGTCCTATGTCCTGAAACTCGTAACCTAGCAGCTACGGGATGCCGCCGGCAAGAACCTTCGCCAACTTTGAAGAGTCAATATTGCCGCCGGAGACGATGCAGACAATTCTTCCAGACCCCGCCTTGCCCGTCATCGCTGCGGCCACCGATGCTGCTCCAGCGCCTTCAGCGACAATCCTGTTGCGCTCTACCAAGAGCTTGATGGCTGCGGCAATCTCCGAGAGAGAAACGACCAGTGGCAGAAGCAGATTTCTTGCTCGCTCCCACATCTCGGGCAGAACACTCTTTCCACCGATACCATCGACGAAGCTAGGAATTCTCTTAATCCCTCGGGCCGAGCCAGCAGCGAAAGACGCGGACAATGGTGCTGCGGTTTCAGGCTCTACAGCATAGACACGAGTCTGAGGACTCTTCGCACGGATTGAAGACGCGATACCTACGGACAGTCCTCCACCTCCAAACGGTATGACAACCGACTCGACATCAGGTAAATCTTCGAGGACCTCTAGACCTGCGGTTCCGTTTCCTGCCATCATTCGAATATCCGCAAATGGGTGAATGAACACGGAGCCGTCGAGGGGAGGATAACGGTGAGTCACAACGACCTTCCAGACTTCGTCAAACGAGACTTGGATGATCTTTGCGCCGAACCTTCTGATCGCTTCTAGCTTAGTCTCCGGAGCATTGTCCGGGACGATTACTGTGCACGGAATATGGTTTTGGCGAGCTTGCCAGGCGAGTGCCTGGGCCATGTTTCCAGCGCTGCAGGTGTATACTCCACGTTTCTTCGCGTCTGGACCAGCGAGGGCGATCGCGTTGCTCGCCCCTCGGACCTTGAAGGAGCCTGTGGGCTGCAGATTCTCCAGCTTCAGAAAGATATCTGCTGGCGCTTCGTCAACATTCAAGCGGACGAGCGGAGTTCGCAAAACTGTGCCCTTGATCCGTTCTCTGGCCTCTTCGATAAGTTTCAGGGGTATCTGGCCGGGAATCTCCGGGCTTGAAACGGCCTTTTCTAGCATGAATCGTCAGTTATTCGGTGTTATCTCTCAACTCTTAAACACCAAAGATACTGTGCGGACTTTTCGACTCGTATGAAGAAGGAAGCTGTGAAAACCGGCCCCGCGCCGCTTGGTCTTCCGTTCTCGCCTGCGGTCAGGTTTGGAGAATTATTGTTCGTTTCCGGACAAGGGCCAATCGACAAAAACGGGAAAGTTATTCCTGGAGATATCGGAGCCCAGACGAAGGCTACTTTGGAGAACTTCAAGAGGATCATGGAGGCAGCAGGGTCCGATATGGACTGTGTCCTCCAGACAACAGTCTACCTCAAGGATCTAGCAGAGTATTCTGGGATGAACGAGGTCTATTCCAGTTTCTTCAGCGATCCCAAACCGGCGAGGGCAACTGTCCAGGCTGGCGATCTGCTCTTTGGGATGAAGGTGGAGGTCCAGGGCATAGCTTATGTCGCAGAGAAGCGGAAGAAGTAACAATTAGGCGTGGTTTTCAGAGGGGTGGTTTCTGAAGGACCGCAAACACCAGTTTCTCTATCTTACTACCGAAGGCTGGAAGACTAAGGCACCGCACAGAATAGAAATCTGGTACATCCGACATCAGGGACGATTCTATCTCGTCTCGCAATACCGTGATCAGGCGCATTGGGTTCGGAACATCAAGAACCACCCCGGAATCTCATTCGAAGTGGACAGCGACAAGTATGTGGGGCTGGGCCGGATAATCGATTCATCCGAAGAGCCCGAACTGGCTAAGAAGGTGTCCGAGCTGATGGATGAAAAGTACCAATGGAGCGATGGACTCATCGTGGAACTCCGACCAGAACCCGGAGTCCTGCAGAAATAGCTCTCCCGAAATCTAGCCTCCGGAATATAGATCCTGCTAAAGGAGTATTTGGCGCTGGCTAGAATGGCACGAAAGGATTTCCACAAGGCTTATTTTGATTCCATTTTCCCAGAAAATGCTCGAGAAAAATTGTCAATGCGACATTTCTTCACAACAACCCTTGCAGCACTCGCTATTGTCTTCCTATCAACTCTCAGCTTTGCCGCGGCTCTTCCAGCACCATCAATGAGTGTAGCGCCACGAATTCACGATGGAAGCGTTAGCAGTACAAACTGGAGCGGATTCGCCGTGACAGGCTCTGCCGGATCCGTCAGCGACGCAAAGGGATCATGGGTGGTCCCGACGATACAGGGCAATTGTCCGAGCACTAATCAGTACTCTAGCTTCTGGGTCGGAATCGACGGGTACAGCTCAGGCACTGTGGAGCAAACAGGTACCGATTCTGACTGCCAGAACGGCGTCCCCACGTACTATGCTTGGTACGAGTTCTTCCCGCATCCATCGTTTCTCATCAACGGCATCTCTGTCCATCCTGGAGACTTGATGTCTGCAGAAGCACATGCGTTGGGCAACGGAAAATTCACCGTCAGCATTTCTGACGCTACGACTGGCCAGAGCTTTAGCACCTCGTCAACAGTTCACCGGGCACAACAGTCCTCAGCAGAATGGATCGCCGAGGCGCCCTCGAGCAGCGGTGGTATCCTCCCGCTTGCAAACTTCGGGACAGTCAAATTCGGCCTCGACAATACAGGAGTAGGCAGCACTTGCTATGCTACGATTGGTGTGACCACTGCAGCCTTTGGTACGTTCGGCTCGAGCGTTCAAAAGATTACGATGGTGACCAGCAGCGGAGCGACAAAAGCCTCACCCTCGAACCCGTCCAGCGACAGCACTAGCTTTTCAGTTACCTGGGTAAGTTCTGGTCCCTAAACAGGGACCACATCCCACTTTTTGTCCACTGAACCGCGATGGCTAGAGAGTTTATTCTTATATCGAACATCTGAATGGTTTTCTAGAGATGGCGTTGACGGTTTCTAGCCAGGTCATTTCTGACAAAAGCGTGGAAGTGATCGATTTTCAACGGTTGAAGGGATTACCGGATGACGGGGCGGTCGAAGCTCTCGTGAAAGAGTCAGGCGTCGTCTATGTGACTGCGCTCACTAGGGACGGATGTTCAGGTTGTATGGAACAGAAGCCGCTGTTTCGGGAGCTTGCGCAAAAAATGACCTCGGATCTTGGCGGAATGGTGCATTTCGCGAACGTTCACGTTCGCTATACGGACGATGACCGGGCAGAGTCCTGGGAGAGCAAGAGGGTGTTTCGGCATGCTGCTTATCCAACATACTTGGTGCATGTGAGATCGAAGAAGGGTGTTTTGGAGGTTTACAGGGCAGTGTATCCGACGATGGAGGAATTGGAGAAGCAGACGCGCGAGTCGCTGGACTTGGCGAAGTTCTACAAGGACGAAGCTTAGGAAGAACCAGAAGGCGTCTAGCTTCTCGAGGGCTTCGAGATCATAGAGCCCTGCCAGGGCGTTCTCGAGGGGATGGTTGTCGAATAACCGGAAGAATCCGCCTAGGACGAGGAATAGGCCGCCGACCTGTAGGCTGAGGATTGCTCTCTGGTAGCCGAGTGTCCGGGAACCTAGGAGGAGTGACGAGAGCGTTAGGGCGAGGCCGAGGAAGGCGACTATCTTGGTCTTTAGCATGCGGGCACTACAGCATCAATCACAAGATATGGAATGGAAGATTACGGCTATAATGCTGACCCGAGTTTCTCACGGAAGAATAGTAAGAACAAAGAACTGAGAAAGCACTTGTGCGTCGTGGGATGCTTGGCTAATACCCCTTTTTTGGAGAAGTGACTCGCTGTCTGGCCGTGATTTTGGGCGAGTCTCTGTATTCTAGGCGGACTCCAGGCTTAGATCAATAGGCGAAACTCGCCATTATTTCAGCCAAACCCGAACGATTCTAAGGATAGAGTTTAGACGGGATCCTAGAATCGCGATCAGGGCCGATAATGGGCGATTTCCTGGATCAATGGTTTCCCTTCAACCACTCTTGTGTCGCGAGGTAGAGTCGCTAAGACCCCCTATTTTCCAAAAACGATTTCCTGTCCGGCATTGATAACAGGCGAGTCCAAGCAATCGGGGCGTAATCCTGGCTTGGATGACAAGGCAGAGAAGACGACAAATCCGAACGAATTTCGGGAGAGTTCATGCAGGGTTTCCAGAATAGAGATTAGGGGTTAAAATGGGCGATATCCGGGGTCGTATGCGATAGAATATGCTCTAGTCTTAAACCGCCAAGACCCCTGGTATGATTTAGCATGCCGAAACCCGTGCTGACAGTCGAGCTGAAAGAATTGCATGACCGGGCGAGCGAAGCAACCCAGTTCCTGAAATCGAAAGTCGAGGGCAAAATGAGAACCAAGGGAACACAGCTCCAGATCGAGGGGGCAAAAACCAAACAAGTCAAGCTACAACTACACAAGTTCCTGCACCACCAAGGCCTAGATCACTACAGAGTCCTAAGCCAAAGCGGAGTCCTTGAGGTTACACCGCCGGAGAAGCATGTATTCCACCCGCCGGAACATGAAGGCTCGCCGCCCACTGCAGCTCAAACGACCCCTTACTTGTTCCCACAAACTCCAGCTCTGACGCCGGAGAAAAAGAAGAAGGCCAAGCCAAGCATAAGCACAAGTAAACCTAGGGCGCTAGCTGCCCCTCGAGGGGCTCACCAGGTTTCAAGGGACCCACGACCTCCACGACGTAGCCTTCAGGGTCTTTGAAGCCTGCAGACCTGGTGCCCCAAGGCCTGTTCGCAGGAGGCTCGTCGAACTTCACACCCTTGGACTTGAGAGACGTATAGACTTCATCGACATCGTTGACTTCAAGGTGGACTTCGACTGTTGACCGGGAGAGGGGTGGGGCCTTAGTGAGCCGGTGCAACGCAATCCTCGCCCCTTTGGTGTCGAACATGATGAAGTTCTCATTCTCCTGGGCGACCGGGAGACCGAGAGTGTCCTTGTAGAGCTTCTTTACCTCGTCAAAACGAACCGCCCAGAGGGTCAGGTAAGAGAGTTTGCTAAGCCTCATGACCGAATTCGAAAATGCATAATCAGATTGCGACTAATAGTCTATTCGGGAGTGACCCAACTCTATCTTTGATCACGTCAGGGTCTGCAAAGTGAACATCGGGATATTGCTTCTGGAACATGACTCTATTAGGAGCGGCGACGGTAGCAGGTGGTATTATTTTGACAAAATTCATGATGTCGCTTCGCGACGAGAACTACCGCGTCTTAACAGGCGCCGCAATAGACCGAGGAATTTCCGTGCAAGAACTTCTCCGAGCCGTGATTATCCCAGACTGGGTAAAGGAGACACCTCGAGGAATGGTCGCCGATAACTGGCCCACAATCAGAACGCGTCGCTAACAAACACTGGCCGACCAACTCAGTTCTCCTTGTGGCCATCTCGTAATTACACCCAAGGATTCAAAACCCGGAGAGGATTACTCCCCCGGCACACGATAGCCTACACTAGACTCATAGCGCGGACACGAGCACTCAACCCCGAAACAGTTAGCTCGTCTTAGACGATTCGTCCTATGCAACGGATTGTTACAAACTCCTCGTAAGTCTTAAAAAAGCGCCCCTCTACTCGTCGAATCAATAGGCGCGTGAGTGGGGCCTCCCACCCGTTGCGCCTCGAACAAATCCCGGAGTGGGGAGGCAAAAAATGGAAACCCGACCAAGAATCAGCCAGAATTTTCTAACGACAACAGAGCTAACACTGACATCAACTCTCGCCGCGGTCTACGTCGTTTCAACATTCTTCCCACTGACACCCTTCATCGGCGGACCCTCATTCATCACTCTGGAAATCGTGATGCTGCCCGTCATAGCTGCAGTTCTGAGACCCATCCTAGCGATGGTCACCGTCCTCGTAGGAAGCCTCGGGATGGCGCTAGGTCAACCTAGCTTCTACCAAACTTTCGGACTGGCAGGCCTCTTGGTCCCGATACTTGCTGTGGCCTTGGGCAGCATCGCTTTCCACTATGAATGGGGACCCATTGCCCCATGGGCATACGTACTAGCCGGCGCCATCTACTACATTCTGTTCTCGAAAGGTGGCACACTTTTCTGGCTTGCGCCCTACATTCTTGTGATAGTCTCGCTACCTGCCGTGTTGAAAACCAGGGAGCCATATAGAATTGGGCTACTCGCTCTCTACACAGCAATGTCCGAACAAGTCACCATGAACATCCTCAGCATATCGCTCCTCAACTTTCCAGGACCTATTTGGACAATCATTACACCCTTCATGTTGACAGAGCGAACCGTGGCGACCCTAGGAGGCACCGCGATCATCGTCGCCCTTAAATCCCAACTAGGAACAAGACTCGAACTAGGACACGTCCTGAGGGAGGTGAAGTAGAAGGCATGTGCGTTACAGCAGTAGTGAAGTGTTGGCACTGTGGGGAATGGTTCGCTAAACAGGCTAACCGTGGTGAGTTCGAGAACTGCCCGTTTTGTGGTAAGGGCTTCGAACAACTCAGCGTTGAGGCCCAACGGGCTGTGAAGGCGACCCTTGCGCCATTCTTCGAAGTGCCGCAGCTCAAGGAAAGACCGATAGCAGCTTAGGCTCGCGGATGCATGACTCCCCGAGTCCGCCCTTTCTTTTTTCCGAGGGCTTCGACTCTTTTTGTGCAAGTATCAAGAAAGAGGGGGTTTGGCCGCACGGTGGCGGCCGATTGGAAGGGGCTATCTTTACAGCGATGCTGCGAGGTCGTGGGCGAAGTTGTAAGCGTTGGGGGTTCCGAAGCCCGTGGTGAGGTCCCAGCCTGTCGTTGTTGCATACCCTGGTATTCCTGTTCCATAGTCGCTGTTGTCCTGAAGAGTTGTTACTCCAGCTCCAGTGCCGAACGTCTGAAGTACAATATCGTTGAAGTCTTTAGCGCTCAACTTGTAGAGGAGTGGGTTAAGGTATCCGACAGTTCCTTTGCCCATGCTGGTCGAAATCTGGTTGGTAAGGGCGATCAGCCCGGCGAGTTGTGGGGATGAGGCGCTGGTTCCACCTATGATATGCCATCCGACACGGACCCCAGAGAAGCTGGTGTATACTAGGACACCACCGTCAACAGCAGCGTTCCAAGAGACGTCCGGCAAGCCTCGTTGTCCTTGAAGAAGACATGAGGAAGTTCCAGACTGGAAACTGGGGGTAGAGAAGACTGCGCTAAGTCCTCCTCCAGTGGCGGCTCCAATCCAGTCTTCTTTCCAGACCGCTTCAGTTTGGGCCTTGCCGGTGTTGAAGTTGAGGTATGCAGAGTTGCAGTTCGACCCACCCGCAGCTAGACAGGCGTAGTAATCGTTCGCGCTGATTGTAGGGTTCCAGGTCCAGCCGTGCTGTAGCCAAGTTCCGCCCGCCGAAGTGACGAGTGGGTCCGAGGAAGGCCAATTGACAGTGGGGAATGGTAGCAGTGGACCTACGGAGACGCCTGCGGCTCGTTCTACATTAGCTGTGCCTGCGTCGCCGCTAGAGCCGAAGACAGTTACATGATTAGCGACCGCCAACTGGTAGACCTGATCGAATACGGCGATCTGCGTGTTACCTGCCGCGCATGTGGTCGATAGTACTGAGCCACCGCAGAAGGATTGTTCTGTAACTGCAAAGCTCTGGCTCATGACCGAATTGGGGAATTGAGTGACGGCCATTTGTTCGCCCTTGAAAATGCTTGGAAATCCTTGGACCCCTTCAGTCTCGGCAGGGTTTGCTTCCACTAGGACGAGCTTAGCGTCGGGAGCGATCGCGTGAGACCATTGAAGGTCGAGACTGGTTTCCTCGGCCCAGCCGAGTTGTATCCCTTGCTGGGCATTGTTGAATGAGGGTGTACCGTCGGGATTGATTATCGTCAGGTCTGGTCGTGGTAGGCCGAAGGTGGTGCTGAAGAACTGGAGGTCTTGTAGCGCGGTGGGGCTCCCGTAGGAGTCTACGATGATTATGGTCTGTCCCTTTCCGGTTATTCCCTGCTGGTGCAACTTGGCGACATTGTAAGCAGCGTAAATGTCGTTGGGCGTGTAGCAGTGGACGAAGGCTGAGGTGTGGACCGGAGAGGGCGAGACGCAGGCGGGGCTGCTGCTCGCGAGTCCCGCAGGATCATCCGGGGCCACTGCGATGAGGGGAACGAATTGGAAACCGACGCCAGTAGCTAGAGTGAGCGCTGAAAGGGCGACGGTTACTGTCGCAAAAGCAATGATGAATGCTAGTAGGAGTGACTTGATGGTTCTTGCTTGAGAGAGTGATTTGTTCGACAAGATTTCATCTTCAAGCCCGGTCTATCCAGAGCTATGCTAAAAAAGTGTTTGGGATTTACCTATCCCAGCTTGACTTGTTTGCCCTCAGAAGGCTTGAGGTCGGATACGCGGACACCGACGAGCCTCACCTTTCTTCGGTCCTTCTCGAACTCGCGAAAGAGCAGAACGACGTAATCTTGGATAACACCGAGATCATCGACGTAACCCGTATGCGTCTTATCACGAGTAAAGGTCACGAACCCCTCAAACCGAACTTTGATACTAACAGTACGGTAGAGCAAGCCCTCGCCGAGAAGTCTATCATGGACCTCGTGGCTCAGTGATTCTAGCGCGTCGCGGACCATCGTCTTGTTCTGAATGTCCCTCTCGAATGTTTGTTCCACACTAATTGATTTTCGTAGTCCTCTCTCTTCCACAGGTGTCTCCTCGATCCCGTTGGCGATTGCCCAAAGCCATACCCCACCTTTTCCAAACCAGTCCGTGAGCTTTTTCGCTTCTACTTGGCGCAATTGACCAATAGTCTCGATTCCCTTGTTTTGGAGAAATTCGGTTGTTTTCTTGCCTACTCCACTGATCTTATTGACTGGTAATGGTTCGAGAAATTTGTCGACCGCATCTGGCTGCACAAGGGTAAGCCCGTCCGGTTTCTGTATGTCCGAGGCCATCTTAGAGATCGACTTACTAGGGGAGATCCCAACACTGACGGTGAGACCCTCTCGCTCCTTCAGGGTCTCTTTCAGCTTGAAAGCTAGAGCTTTCGCGTCGTCGTAGGTCTTGCATTTCTTGCTGACGTCCATGTAGGCCTCGTCGATGCTGGTCTGTTCGAAAATATCCGCAAACTCTCGCATAATGTCCATGACCCTTCCCGAGGTTTCACCATAGAGCTCAAAGTCTGGTGGCACATAGATGCCTTGAGGGCATAGCTTCCAAGCCATACTAATCGGCATTCCGGATCGAACGCCAAACTTCCTCGCCTCATACGAGCAAGACGTGACAACACCACGCCCTTTGCCATTCTTCGGGTCCGCACCCACGATCAACGGCTTGCCCTTCAACGAAGGGTCCCGGTGGATCTCGCACGAGGGATAGAAAGCGTCCAGGTCACAGTGCAGTATGATCCTGGCGCGAGTGCTAGAAGACATTTTCTAAGGTTCGTAGTTGAAAGCGAAGCCCCGATATCTTGCCGGCTCTAAGGCGCCCGAGTCAGAGTCCACTTTTAGGCCTAAGTCTTCGAGGAATTTTGCACCCAAGACCGGCCGAGCGCCTTCGAAGGTGACGGCGAGGGTTACATCTTCGCGTCCCTGAGCGGAGATGACGACCGAATAGACCTGAGCTTCCAAGGAATCTCCCTGTTCAAGTTCGAGCCTTGTTTTCAAGCCCTCGGGGTATGCCCCTATCTCGAAGAGAACTTCGCAGGGCAGAATCGTAAAGAAAGTGGAGGTGTCAATTTGAATCCTCTCCATGTCCCTCTGGCCCTTTTCGCCTTTGACAAGGGCCCTGGTGAACGCAGTGGACACGGCTCGAACCAATAGCATAATGGGGTTCCTGGCAAATAAGCTTCAGAGCAGCATGTTGTATGCTGATAGGTGGCATCGAGTCGTGCAGTCACAGGTTTCATGATTCGAGCTTGAGTATGCCGACTAGATCCTCTTGAGAAGGGCGGTTCACTTGTCGACGAAGCGTCCTACGTAGCCATATGCCTCAGGGATATTCATTTCCTGAAGGGTTGAATGGCGACAATATCCATCGACAAGTAGCTTCTGTTCACGCAGGAGGACTATTGGCCAGATAACCGTTCCACCTGCCTCCAACGCCTTACGAAGCTCTGATCGACGTTCCGTCAATCGCTCCATGAACTTTCGACCGGACTTGAGGTCAGCGGAGTTTAGGATCAAAGGATTCATCCGGACCTCGCCAACGCCAACAATTTCCAACTTCCATTTCCGCCTCGGCAACGAGTTGAGCAGAACGTCATGTTGCGGATCTTCGCTCATGCTCTCGAAATCCTCTTCCAGCTCCTTCCGTACCTCAGTGTTGACGAAATCGTGGATGTCATCTGAATCCTCAAGCATTCGATATTCGATACCGTGAAGCCGACGTACCGTGGTTCTGTTGTCCCAGACCGAGCGTCTTCCTATGTTCCCGACTCGCGAGCGATCGCTCATCGCGTGTCGCGTCTCAGGTTATGCGCATCTGACTCTTAAGATTCGCTCTTCACAAATCGGCGTGATCGCCTGACTTAGAAACAGTTTCGGTCGTCTCAACAAGAAATTGACCATTAACCTATTACGGTAGCGGGTAGTCGAAGCTCGCCGTGCAAGTTCTGGAGAACCGGCCCAACCACGTTTATGCAAAGAGAATAGAGGAAGAATACCACCGGCAATACACGATAGCCTCGGAGGCCCGGTCGAAAGGACTCGATCCTTCTTGGAAGGTCGAATCGCAGACAACCTATGATCTAGCAGAGCGTGTGGAGAAATCAGTTGGACCAATCGGGGTTGCGAGTAGAATCCGAGAGCTGAGTAAGCTGATCTCGCGCGAGGAGACAGCGCTAAAGATTAGCGAAGACATCGTTCTGGGCCATTTTGGAAGCCTTGAACCTGAAGACGCCGCTGAACAAGCAATTCGAACAGCGCTAGCAGTTTTGGATGAGGCGGTGACCGTAGCGCCGATACAAGGAATCCACGACGTCAAGATTCGAACAAACGTGGATGGATCAAAGCACCTAGCCGTATACTTCGCTGGCCCGATGCGGTCGGCCGGTGGAACAGAGATGGGCTTGACGATGATCGTTGCCGATTACGTCCGTCGCCAACTGAACATTCCCCCATATCACGCGTCGGAACAGGAAGCGATGAGATTCGTCGAAGAACTACGCCTCTACGAACGATCGATCGCCCGCTTTCAATATCGGAACCCGGACAGCGTCCTCAAAGACGCGATCCTGCGTCTAACGGTTGAGCCGAACGGTGTGGAAACAGACCCCGTCGAGGTAGCGGTCAACCGGAATCTGATGCGCATCGAGACAAACCGGGTCCGAGGCGGAGCACTACGAGTAGTAAATGATGGGTTGCTCGGACGATCGACTAAAGTTCTGAAGATCGTCGAGAAGCTTGGACTGGAAGGCTGGGGATGGCTGGCTATGATGAAGACCTCGTCATCAGAAGGAGAAGAGGCGAAAGAGTTCATGTTCATGGAGGACGTTGTCGGAGGACGCCCAATATTCGCTTTCCCCGGAGCAGCAGGAGGTTTCAGAATACGATACGGCCGCTCACGAAACACTGGGATGGCATCAGTCGGCGTCCACCCAGCCACCATGGAGATTCTCGGCGGCTTTCTCGCAGTTGGGGTCCAGATGAGACTGGAAAGGCCGGGAAAGGCAGGCATCGTCAACGCAGTTGATAGCATCGAGCCCCCGGTCGTAAAGCTCATCGACGGGTCAGTGATGAGGATAGACTCACCTCAAGAAGCCAAAGCACTGCGAGACAAGATTCAGAAGATATTATTCCTCGGCGACTTGATGGTGGGATATGGGGAGTTTCTCGAGAACAATCGGGCACTAGTCCCGTCTGGGTTTGTCGAGTCGTGGTGGGCGCAGTTACTGGAGGAGAAGCTCCAGGAACCGGAAAACAGAGACAAAGCACAGCAATTGCTGAATATCTCAGCGGAACGATTGCGGGAATTCGCTTGCAACCCGTTCTCGGTCAAACCGCGAGCCGGTGAGGCAATTGGATTATCCCAGAGCCTCGGAATTCCTCTGCATCCAGCTTACACGCACTTCTGGAGCCTTGTGACGGTCCAAGACCTGTACTATCTTCGCGAGAAACTCATCCACTACCTTGACGATTCGTGCGTTCTGCCCTACGATGAGAAGTTGAAGGACATTCTTGAACAGGCTCGGATGCCGCATAAGATGGTGGCGGGTGCCATTCAGCTCCGAGACGATGATGCTCTGGTTCTTCGGACGATTCTGAATCTCGAAGTCCCAGCAACTCAGGTCAAGGGAGAAAGCTCTCTTGAAGCGCTGAGCTTGCTGGCGGGATTTCCGATAAAGAACAAGGCGCCGATCTTTGTCGGGGCACGTATGGGCCGCCCAGAAAAAGCGAAGGAGAGGATAATGACTCCACGGGTCCACGGGCTATTTCCAACGGGTCAAGCCGGTGGCCCGCGCCGTGACTTGATAGAGGCATCGAGGAAATCCGTGGTAGCATTGGATTTGGTGGATCGATCATGTCAACAATGCGGTCGCTGGGAATCGAAACTCAAGTGTCCAGTCTGCGGACGAGAGACGAGGATGAGCACTACCTGTCCCAAGTGCGGCCAAACATCGCACGATTCGTTATCCACTTGCAATGGTTCCCTCGTCGCCTATCGGAGCGTCAACGTAAACCTGGTCGAAATGCTGGAAGAGGCGATTGGGAGGCTCAAGCTGGGAAAAATCGAAGGGTCGGTGAAAGGAGTGAAAGGTTTGATCAACAAAACTCGAATGCCCGAGCCCTTAGAGAAGGCATTGTTACGGGCGAAATCAGATGTCTCTGTGTTCAAGGACGGGACCCTGCGGTTTGACGCGTCGAACGCTGTACTAACTCAGTTCAGACCAGGGGAAGTCGGGCTGAGCCTGGAGAAAGCCCGCGAGATAGGGTATACGAAGGACATGGATGGTCGCGAGCTCTCGGACCCGAGGCAGTTGTGCGCTTTGGAGATACAGGACCTTGTCGTCTCGGAAGCTTGCGGCGAGTACCTGTTGAAGGTGACCAGGTTCCTAGACGACCTGCTCGCCTCGTACTATGGAATGGACAAGCTCTACAAGGCATCGAAAAAAGAAGACCTAATCGGGCATCTGGTCGTCGGGTTATCGCCTCATACGTCCGTCGGAGCAGTGGGAAGAATCGTCGGATTCACCAAAGCGAGCGTTTGTTATGCCCACCCGTTATACCACGCTGCAAAACGGCGAGACTGCGATGGAGATGAGGACTCGGTATCGCTATTGCTAGATGTACTGTTGAACTTCTCTAGGGAATACCTTCCAGATAGGATTGGGGGTTTGATGGACGCCCCGCTGTTGCTCGCTCCGCTACTAAACGCGACCGAGGTGGCACGGCAAGCATTCAACATCGAAACAGTCACTGCCTTCCCTCTCTCTTTCTATGACAAGACGCTAGTGGGAGCGAACCCCAAGGAGATCGAGGATCTTGTCCCGACCCTCAACAATGCACGAGAATCGTTGTCGGGCAACTGGAACATCGGGTTTACCCACCCAACAGAAGATCTCGACAGGGCGCGACTGACAAGCGCGTACAAAGAACTTCCAACAATGCTTGACAAAGTCAAGGAGCAACTAGATCTCGCCGACAAGATCGTGGCTGTAAAAGGGGAAGAGGTTGCTAGGAAGGTCCTGGGGACCCATATTCTACGAGACTTAGTAGGGAACTTGCGAACGTTCACGTCGCAGAGATCTCGATGCTCAAAGTGCAACTGGAAACCCCGCCGAGCGCCCTTGAAAGGGGTCTGCGTCAAATGCGGAGGCAAGTTGGGACCTACCGTATTCAAAGCAGGGGTCGAGAAATATCTCCAAGTTGCCTTTGACATGGTCAAACGGTACAATGTCGGTGATTACTACCGGCAGAGACTTGACTTGATCAAGGTTGAACTCGACGAGACGTTCAGACCGGCAGAGGAGGATAGGACACAAACGAAGCTCTTGGTGGGAGATTTCGCCTAGAAAAGGGCCTCAAGCGTGACGCCTCCCTACCATCCCCGAGCCTACATCTCCGGAATGAGAAACGTCAACCGAGGGTTAGCATCCAGGTCCAAAATCATCGAGGCCATGGAGAAGGGGAAGACAAGAATTGTCGAGATTAGCGAGAAGGCTGGTCTCACAGAGAGTTGCGTAAGCCATCACATGAGGCTGCTTCTCAAGCAAAGAGTCGTCTCCTCCGCGGCGGTTGGACGGGGAAACAGATGGACCCTGACAAAGTACGGGCAGGAAAAACTAGGCTGAACGCCCCCGTATTGTGTAGGCCCAAAAAAGGGGATAGTTAGGGGAGTCGGGTCCTGCAGGCTATCCGTCGCCCTGGTCGTTCTCGTTCTCGCTCTCGTGCTCGTGTACTAGTTGGCCCCTGATCTCGCCATTCGAGTTGGCGGTGGTGTGGACGTTGATGTAAGTGTCGCCCGAGAGGAGGGCTTTGACGAAGTCGTCCCAACTTGTGATCTTCGAGCTTACTTTGGTATTGAGATCGTCAGCCGTCCGGGTCCCTTCGGTGAGGATCTTGCAACCGTGTGGCGACGAGAAGAGGACGCCGTGGATGAAGGGAATTATTGGCGGCCCGTTTTCTCCTACGGTGCCAACGTGAATGTGTGCCATTGTTACGTTGAAGATGTCGCATACTATCACTTGGAACGATATTGCGGTACCATTGTCAACGAGCCTGACCGTCGCCATTCCAAATGCGTCAGTGGTTACCGGTCCGACTTGCTGGCTTCCAGTAAGGTCGATGCGGAATGTAACCTGATGGACTTCATTTTGTTCGTCTGACGTTTCATGCCCTTGATGTTCGGCAAGTGCGGGGGCTACTTGGACCGTGACTACGAAGATCGCTAGAGAGACGAGAAGAGCAATCGACAACATTTTTTTCAAACTAAAACCTCCGTGGCTCTCGTATCTTTCTGCGTCAGGATTTATGACTTTTTCAGAAATCAGCTTCGGCGACAGCCGTGGATAGAGATGGATGTTCATAGAAACCTCGGAATAAGCCGATCTCCTTTCAGCCGGTGGACATGCCTTAGACCGGCGCTGGGGAAGCCGTTCCCTTCTGAATCTTCACGGTGACAGAGACGGCGCGATCGTCTGCATTCTCCACGACGAAGAACCATTTTCCCTTCGAAGGTGCCGTAAATTCCAGTTTCGCATTTTCAACGCCTTCCTCGCCTGTCTCGCTCCAGAATTCTTCGCCCTGATCTAAGTTGTCCAGATTATCGTCATCAAGGAGATAGACATTGACGAGGCCAGACGCCGTGACCTCGCCTGTGAAATCCTTTCCTGCGTCTAGTTCAACCTCGTACTCTGTGTAGTCGCCCTTGGCAATTGTCGGGTTGAAATTGGGTCCCTGCTCGGCACGCGGGGGTCTTGACGTGGGTGCGACATTTGGCCCACCAAGCTTGGGCACCGTAATTATAGAAGCGGTCAGCTTAGGGCCAACTTTCGGTCCCAATGTCGTGACTGGCTCCGGTTTCGGTGATGATCTGTGATCGATTTTTGTCGACGATTGATGGCTTAGAGTAGTGTGTTTCTCAGGGGGCGGGTGTTGTGAACTCTTGGTCGCAATTTGGGATTGACGCGTTGTCGCTGGAATCTTCGAAGCTGGGTCTGAAGTCATAGATCCCCTGGGCGGGCTGATGTTGGCCATCAATGGAAATACGAGAGAGACAAGTATCAGCACGCCCGCGATGGGCCATGATAGTGCCTGGAGAAAGGCGGCTATGGTCACGATTATCGCGGCTATGTTGCCGAGAAGTAGCAGAGGCCTTGACGACATTTCATCAACTACTGATATTGTCGAGAAATCGATTCTGCTTGCACAAAACGGAATTGTAACCGGGAGAGCGCAAGAGGAGGGTTATGCTGTTCTTCTTCGGTCTACCACTATTTTCCGACGGGCGTCCCCTACCACCGCAAGCGGAGCGAATACCCAGACCTAAGGCTCTACGAACATCTTTCCAACTCTCATGTAATTTTTCTTTTTCTAAACATTCTTTTTGATGGTGCCCCCCAAGTGTTGGTGATTTTCCCGCGTCCCACCCTCCAAGGACCATCATCAATCACCCCCGAAGCCTAAGCGTTCACCCAACTATCTTTTCCGAGAAAAATAGTATGATCAAGTGTTCACTTGTACACGTACGATTTTTACGTTACGGGGGCCAAATAATCGGCTTGGAATTCGGAATCTTGAACCAACAGATCGACAGAGGAGAGAGAACATCACACACACCCACCGAGACAGTTGCCCAGCCGTGCAGATTCTGCGGGAGACCAACCACCAACGGTTACGCAAGCATTCCCATATGTCCCGAGTGCGCCAGAACTAAACGACTCAACTAATTCTCTGGCCTCGAAGCCACTAGTGTTGCCCATTCCGTGCTAGCTACCGATTCTCTGAAATGAATCGGTTTTTCGCCTGTTTCAATGTCCAATATCGTGCTAGAAATGACAGGGCGAGAGCAGGAGACAGAACCAGGCTGACGAGGATCAGCATTGAACCCACTGTAGTACCGATGGAGGTCCTAGTGGGCTGATTGCCTAGGTTTCCCGGCTGCGCTGACCCAAATGAGAGAGTCCCCCTAGAATTGGATCCGGATGTAGTCGAAGTCTGAGTTGACGGTATGAGAATCCCGGGAAGAATTACGAGCCCGAAACCGAGCAGTACGCCCAGTGTCAGACTGAGTCCAGCTCTGGTTCTTCTCCCGAGTCTCAAGATCGAGCCGTCTCCTCCGCCGTTTCCATGATACTCATGGGCCTTGGCTCCGCATAATCCCACAGGTTAGAACAGCCCGATCCGTTATCAGAACGGCCTCAACCTCCACGCTCGCCAGGTCTCGCTCCACGAGACCGCAACCGCTGATATCCCAAAGACGAATGCCATGATATTGTGCGTGGAGAAATCTGGCCGGTAAATAATCGGGTAGAGCGCAAGCATCACCGTGAACATGGTCGAGTAGAACAAGTATCGTGGAAGCATGAATCCCAGGACTCCGACAAAGTTCTGCAAGACCCCGACCTTCACCTGCTCGACCAGATGATATTCGCCGGTCAAGTCCTTCTCCAATAAGCCCAGACCCCTCAGTTTCTCCAGATGGTGCAAGGCGACACTAGGGCTACTCAACCCTAACGCTCTCTGGACGGGTCTGACACCTACAAGCTGCTTCTTTGATCCGAGAATGTGCCAGTAGACACGCAAAGTCACGCCCTTCAACTCGGACTCGATAACTTTCTCCCGTTCCTCTGCCAAAAATAATCAAATCTCCAGGGTGTGAGGGAAACCCTCGGTTCAATACAAGCTTACCCATCGGCAACGAGGCGTTCGGATTTCCGAACACCATGTTCTAAACACTGGGATTAAGCCCACGCGCCACCCTACCATATAGCGAACAAGTATGATACTCCGCAGAGCAACAGTAGCATACCTACTCATCCTCAGCAGCCTCACCCTCATCCCAGTCTCAGTCTACCTCACAACCCCGACAGCCCATGCAATGATCCCGTTCACCTCATACCAAGACATTCAAGCATTCATTCACACGAGCGGCTGCAGCAATCCGACGCCTTCTTCTACGGTCTTCTACAGTCGAGGAGGTCTCACTTACGGTCCAGCAACCGCGGGCTTCACCGCCCAGTCGAACGCCGCTTCAAGCCAAAGTCCCACCCATTCTGAAACGAATCAGCAAGTGTCTGGCGTTGATGAACTCGACAATGTCAAGAACGACGGCCAGTACGTCTATACAATAACAAACAACACCGTCGCCATCGTCCAAGCCTATCCGACAACAGATGCCAGACTTCTCTCGAGAGTCAATGTTAGCGGGATTTTGCAAGGAATATTTGTGGTCGGCAACAGGCTTGTGATCGTAAGCGAGATTCCAGGATACTCATATCGCTACTATAGCGGAGGCACACAGCCTCCTGGGCTAGGCACAGGCGCTTCTCAACCCGGCAGCACTGCAAAGATATACCCTATTCAATTCTCAGGGACCACTTCGCTCCTTGTATTTGACATCAGCAACCATGCTAACCCGGTGATCACGACAAGGGTTGACGTAAACGGGACGTTAGCCGGTGCTCGACTAATTGGAAACGACGTCTATCTTGTAGCAACACAGCCAGTCTTCTGCTACGGCGAGATTTTACTCCCAGAGCAAATCGTCAACGGCCAAGTGGTAAAAGCCACACCCACTCAGGTCTATCACTCAGACATTGTCGACCAAGGCTATAGCTTTACCACTATCGTCGGTCTCGACACGACACAGAACAACCCCAGTCCTTCTGCGAAGATCTATATGATCGGAACAACGAGCACGATCTACGTTTCACTCCACGACATCTATCTCACACAGCCCGTATGGAGCCAGAGCCAGCAGACGATAGTGCACAGGATCAGCATCGACGGTCTCGCGATCACCTACCAGGCGACTGGAGCAGTACCGGGGCATGTTCTGAATCAGTTCTCCATGGACGAGTACAACGGATACCTCCGGATTGCAACAACTTACTGCTGCAGCCAGAGCGGCGCTCCCATGCCGCTCGCCTACCCGTCAATCAGCCAGCAAGAGACAAACGTCTATGTCCTCGACAAGAGTCTTCACATCGCCGGAAAACTAGAAGGACTCTCACCGGGCGAACAGATCTATTCTGCCCGGTTCATGGGCGACAAGGCTTACCTTGTCACATACAAGCGAACAGACCCGCTCTTCGTCATTGGCCTTCAAGACCCCGCCAGGCCGGCATTGCTCGGACGGCTCAACGTGACAGGCGTCTCAGATTACCTACAACCGTACGATGAGACACATCTTATCGGCATCGGCCAGTCAGGCACCGATGTCGCGTGGGAGAATGCGGTCCTGTTCACGGGTCTCAAGATCAGCCTCTTCAATGTCACAGACCCCAACCAGCCAACGGAGACAAGTAGATATCTGATCGGCGGTCCCGGAACTAGCTCACCTGCAATCAACGACCACAGAGCAGTCCTCTTCGACAAGACACTCAACCTCCTCGTCATTCCGGTCGAGGTCACCGCACAACTCCAGGATACGACGTACTGGTACTCGTACCAGCCGGTCTGGCAAGGAGCCTACGTCTTCAACATCACACCCGACAACGGCATCATCTTCAAGGGCGGAATAACACAATTGCAAAACGGTCAACTACCAACATGGCAAGACAACAACCTCTTCATCACCAGAACACTCTACATTGGAAACGTGCTATACACCATCTCAAACAGCAAGGTCCAAATGAACAGCCTCTCAGACCTGTCAGAACTAGGCTCGGTCAGCCTCGTATGACAGCACGAACGAACCCCAAGAAATCCCTCGTTTTTCTTCTGTTTCGTCTTATCTAGACTAGACTCTCAAGCCCCTGGTCGGTGCGGCACATGCTAGTAAATTGCGAACGAGTTGAGCTGCTAGATATTCCAGCTTCGTTTATTCACAGGCTTTATTCGAATGTAAGTTCCAGGACCCATGTACCCAGTGTGCTTGACGATCTCGGCTTTTCCTTGTAACTTGATCCCCCGCGGAGCCCAAGGCTTCATTGTCTTCAGATCGTCAACAACGAACGATGCTCTAGGATTCTCCAGGACATTCTTGTATTTCATGGTGTTCGTGACATCCCGGCCACTCACGTAGACGTACTCGCCGTCCGTGTCGAAGCTGACTGCTGCAACATCTGGCCTTCCGGATTTGGACGAGGTCCCGATTCTAGCCAGCGGCTGAGATTTCAGGTAGGCCAATTCTTTCTCGGAGAACAATTACTCACGACTCGTTCGCAGAGATCCATCTCCGGACTATATCAATTCTCTCCGCTTCGACTCGTCTAGTTGGACGCGTGGGCAGAGTTTTGCCGGTCAGAGACTGGATGGGCTCGATAAGCTCCGCTGATTGACAATAGAAAAAGGGGTTGGTGAACGGGTGCTTAAAGTTGGCTGAGTAGTGGGGTATTTCTTTTCGGCAGGAGTCCGCGTCCTCTCACTTTGAACGGGGATGGGCCGCTGAAGGGCAGGGTCTGCAGGAATTGCGGCTTTTGTCGTGCCTGTGTGACAGCTTCGAAGCCCGAGGCGAGCTTGATCAGCGTAGGTTCACTGAATGCGGTGCCCATGAAGGAGATGCCGACTGGGACGCCGAAGCTCATGCCTGCTGGGACGTTGATGATGGGATAGCCTACGATTGCGCACGGCGATGAGGTTCCGAAGGTGAAATGGTCGGCATTGATTAGGTCGGTGGGCCAGGCTGGGCTATCGGTCCCAGCGATTAGTGCGTCAAGGTTGTTGGCTTTCAACAGCTGGTCTATTCCCTCCGTTGCTCCAATCTTCTGGTCGATGGCTAGCGAGTCGTTGTATGATAACCCGAGGGGTTGTGTGGCGTTCGGGTTTGAGCTGAACAGATTGGCCAGGTCGAATATTTCCTGTGCGAAGAAGGGCATCTCTTGGGTGGCGTTGGCGTTGTTGAAGTCGATCAGGGCTTGAAGTGTCGGGCTGGCGATGGGTACGCCTGTTCTGGTCTTGAGATAGTTTGCTATGTCTATCTTGAAGTCGAAGAGAAGCACTGTGAACTCCGCGAGGCCGCTGTTGATATCGGCGAGGTGCGGGAAGGATACAGGGTCTACGAGGGTTGCTCCGGCGCTCCCTATTGCGGTAACTGCTGAGTCGAAGATTGCATCGGCGTGGGGGCTGAACCCTTCGAAGTCTCGAACAACTCCTATTCTGGCGCCTTGGAGGCCTTTGTGGTTCAAGAATGTTCTATAGTCAGCTGGCAGAGCAGGTCTCGGCTGGCCGAGCATGCCGAGTGGGCTAGTGCTGGTAGCGGGGTCGCGCGGGTCAGGGGTCCTTTGGACGATGGCTGTCAATACGGTTGCTGCGTCTGCGACTGTTCGAGCGTGGGGGCCAACGGTGTCCTGTGTGTGCGAGATGGGGATGACGCCAGCTCGGCTAACCAGGCCGACAGTCGGTTTGATACCTACGACTCCGTTGGCGTTCGCTGGGCAGACGATGCTGCCGTCAGTCTCAGTGCCGATGGAAACAGTGGTCAGGTTTCCGGAAGTTGCTGCCCCGGATCCCGAACTTGAGCCACACGGGTTGCGGTCGATTGCGTAGGGGTTGTTGCACTGGCCCCCACGGCCGGACCAGCCGCTGGTGGAGAAGAATGAGCGGAAGTTGGCCCACTCGCTCAAATTGGTTTTGCCTAAGATTATTGCGCCGGCGGCACGAAGATGTGCGGCAACGGTTGAATCCCGTAGGGCGGGCGTTCCGACCAGGGCTAGTGAGCCCGCTGCTGTCTGCATTTGGTCGTGCGTGTCAATATTGTCTTTTAGCAGGATAGGTATGCCGTGAAGTATTCCAGTGAATGGAGGGGCTTGCGCGTCGAGCTGCTGCGCTATTGTCGATGCGTCTGGGTTCACTTGTAGAAGTGAGTTGAGCCTCGGGCCGCTCTGGTCTAGAGCGCTAATCCGGGTCTCGTACATGTTCACGATGGAGGTTGCGTTTAATGTTCCCGCCGCGTATTGTGCTTCAAGTTGTGCTATGGTAACCTCCTCGATGCCTGGGTCAGGCGCGACCTGGTGTATCAGAGTGGGTGTTGTTGTGAGTGATGGGAGGGACGGGAATTTCCCCAGTAAGCCGGTGGCTCCGGCGGCTACAGCTGCCACGCCTGCACCGTACTTGAGAAAGTCTCGTCTTGAAACCTTTTTCCTCGTGGTTGTCTCATGATTGCCGTTTTCGGTTTCGTCTGTCAACATTCTATTCTCCTAGAAAGACCGTAGAAGGGTGGTTGCTTGGGGAAGAATTTTTAACAGTTTCGGGCCCAGTTCTGTACAAGATATACAGCACTAGCTCTAGATTGAGGTTTCAGGCTCTGGTGACCCGCATCCGACAGACAGGGGGTCACGAACTCACTTCTGAAACTCTGCCATGCTACTCTGCAAAGGTCCCGGTTCCCTCGACAACTCTTTCCAATCAAGCTCGGCCAGTCCTGCGAGCCGTCGGAACTCGTTCACCGACCCTGGCCCGAAACCGGCAAAGTGATTGTTGAAGAAGATGAAGCCCTGCTTGAACAGGTTAGACTTCTCCTCTAGAGCGGTATACCATTTTCGCATGACTTCACCCTGATCCCGTTGCTTCCCCCCAAAATTTGTGATTGAACGGTCGCCCACCATTCGAAGATAGGCCACATCAGACGTAGCCTCGGGCGGAGTTGAAGCGTACTGGTTCTCCGACCAAGCCAGACTGATATTGTTCGCCTCTAGAAGCTTGTAGATGTCAGTTTTGAACCACGATTTGTTGCGAAATTCGATAGCATGCACGTACTGTTTGTCGGTCTGTCCAAGAAACGTCTCCAGCGCCTCTTTATCCTTCTTGTAGTTGAACGACGGTGGAAGCTGGATAACCAAGGCCCCAAGCTTCTCTCTCAACTCCGACATAGCCTTGTAAAACCGTTCTAGCTGTGCCTGACTGTCCCGCAGTTTCAGCTCGTGTGTTATCTTCTTCGGAAACTTCGCGGTGAAAAGAAAACCTTCGGGAGTACCACGTTTCCAATTGTTCACCATGAACGGCGAAGGCGTTCGATAGTAGCTGGAATCAATCTCAACCGCGTCGAAGACCTGTGAGTACATCCGAAGATAATCGGCAGGCTTAGCGTCTCTCGGATAGAATGGGCCGACCCAGTCCTGGTAGGACCAGCCGCTGCAACCAATCCTCAGCTTCTTCGCGCTGGTAGACAAAGTCTCTTGGAAATATGCTATTCGGTTGTTAAAGAATTCTTACTCTGTGATAATCAGAACATTGGCGTGTTGGAGAACACGATTCCCTGCTGCGTGATCTGGTAAAAATATCCCCGTGACGGCGTCGGGTTACGCCCGATTCTCAACACCTTCAACGTGCCACCCTTCAACAAGACCTCCCCCTGTCGTTTTCTCATTTCGATGACCCCGTCCGCTAGGTTCGCGGTCGCGTTTTCCACGTTCACATCCACAACCTCCGTATGCAAGACGGAGATCGTTACCGCCCGAGCGATCTGTGTTGCAAAACGCATGACCTGAACATACTGGTAGACTCGCCTCGCCTCTGCTAAGAGAAAAAATGGTGTGATCGAGTCCATCACGATCACCTTTGGTCCAACGGTCGGCTTCATTGCAAAGCTCCTCCCGTAGGCGAGGAGGTCCTGAAACCTCAACGTCTCCTCCAAGATATCTCCTGGGTCCATCTTGGGAAGCGACTCGGCCAGCTTCTGAGCCCCGAGCGAGAACATGTCGACAAACTCGAGACGGCCTTCCTCCTCGATCTTCGTCACAGCAATGTGATGGTCCTCGAGTCCTAGCCTGACCACGTCAGCCGGATCATCTATGCAGTAGTAGAGAAGCTGACACCCCTGACGAAGAAAATTCGCCACTAACTCCCGGACAAGAGCGGATTTCCCGCTCCCTATCGGACCCATCAACGCAACACTGGACGGTCGAGGAATACCTCCTCCGCTGACCTTGTCGAGAATAGGAATGCCTGTCGGCTGCACCGCCTCGACTCTATGATCAACTGGAGATGGTTTCAACGGTAGCCGTTTTCTCTCTCCACCAGACAAGTGCTCTAGTTCGAAAGGGGCCATGTAACTTGGACCAGTATCCGAAAGTGACAATATCACTTGCTCGACCGGAGTTTCGCCAATCCCAGAGCGAATGTACCGGAGAAGATTCCAAGAGAAGCACCGCCGATAACATCACTCGGAAAGTGCAACCCCAGAATGATCATCGAGACACCGGTAGCGATCGCGAGAAGAACAAAGGGAACACGCCAGGCCGTATACCTGGACCATATTACTGTAGCGACTGTAAATGCGTTTGTCGTATGTCCCGAGGGGAATCCGGGATTACTGGGGATTTCGCCACGAGCCACTATTCCGAGCGAAGGCACTTGGAACGGTCTTGGAAGGTTGAAAGCCGCTTTCAACACGTCCGTGAGACTCATTGCAGTCACCATCGCCACGGCCAATATCAGCGAGCTGGTCCATTCATTGCTGTCCTTGCGGAAGACGTAGAGCCAGAAAACTAGAGGGGCCCAGATGAGATCGCCCACCGTCGCTATCCCATAGATTAGGGGAACAAGGGTATCACCGGATATGGAGCGGTAGAGGGCAATGGCGATGTAGGTGTCTGTTGAGGTTCCGAGTATCCGCAGACCTAGCAGTGCAAGCAGGATTCCTACTATGCATATCAGGATGATTTGTTTTGCAATTCGCAGGCTCTTGGCCCAAGATCGTAAGTCGAGCCCTGCTCTTCCTAGTAGAGACATCTGAAAGTATCTCGTTGATCAGCTGTTATAACGTGAATGGACTGAGCCCTCACTTTTATTAGCACCATACAATTGGTCTCGTTCTCCCATGCTCATACTAGGCGGCTCCGCGAGCCAACCACTGGCAGAGAAAGTCGCGAAAGAACTCGGGCAAGAACCTGGCCACCTAGAGGTAAAGCGTTTTCCCGATGGCGAAAAGTACCTTCGCATCTACAACGAGGTCAAAGACCAAGACGTGGTGGCAATTCAATCACTTTATCGGACCCCCGACGAAAACATCTTCGAACTTTTGTTGCTGAATGATACGCTCAGGGACCTCGGAGCCCGCTCCATTACCGCCGTAGCACCCTATCTCGCGTATGCGAGACAAGATTCGCGATTCTTTCCAGGGGAAGCAGTCAGCTCTGCATCGGTAGCCCGACTCCTCGAGTACGCTGGGACAACCTCGTTCCTAACAATCGACTGCCACCTTCACAGACTTGGAGACGTGGGGAAAGTCTTCAAGATCCCTGCTCGCAACCTCACCGCGATGCACGAACTGGGAAAGTATGCGCGAGAACACTTCAAACCGCGTAACCCGATCGTGATCGGTCCCGACGAGGAAGCAGAGCAGTGGGCTGCCGTGGTGGCAAAGGAACTAGACGCAGATCACATGACGTTTCGTAAGGTACGAGTCCGAAAAGAGGGCATGACCTCGTCCAAGGTCGAAGTTGACGCTGGTGACATTGAGGCGAAAGGACGAGATGTGGTCTTCGCCGACGACATTATCAGCACAGGCGGAACTATCGCAGAGGCTGCGAAAGCCTGCAAGAGGGCAGGCGCGAATCGCATTTTTGTGGTCTGCACGCACCCTGTCCTTGCTGAGGGGGCACTGAAACGGATCAAAGCCGCTGGGGTCCTGAAGGTTATCGGAACAGACACTTATCCCGGTCCAATCAGCAAGGTGACTGTCGCTCCCGTTATAGCGGCTGCGTTGAAGAGCTAAAAAGCGAATTTCGATTCCGAAGATGCAGCGTTGACGGGTCTAACTGGGAGGCAGGTTTAGTTTGCCGCGAGACCTGATTGTGACAGGTGCCCTCAACTGGGACATCAACCTCTTCGTCAAACGACTTCCCCGCCCTGGTGAAGAAGTGGTTGTAGAAAAGATCGACCGGGTTCCTGGCGGAAAAGGCGGGAATGTTTCGGTTGCGGCATCCCGAATCCTCGGCCACGGAAAGGTGGCATTGTTAGCCTGCGTCGGGAAGGATGAGATCGGCAAGAAGCAGCTGTCGATTCTCAAACAAGATGGGGTGGACACTTCAGTGGTCCAGACGCTGATCAAGCTTGAGTCCGGCCAGGCGTACATTACAGTTGACGAGAAGGGAAGGAACAACATTGAGACGCATTTCGGCGCGAATGCTGGACTGAAACGGGATCACATCATGCTCCCAGAGGTCCAGAATCTCTTCGGCAATTGCCAGATGATGGTCGTCATTGACCCGCCACGCCACATCGCTGGGAGAATACTGTCGGAAGGGCGCCGCCTCCGACGAACGGTTCTCTGGCATCCTGGTGTTTTGACAAGATTCGGAATGGAAGAGTTCAGAGGCGAGATGGAGGGCTTGGACTATCTAGTCTTGAACGAGCATGAGGCGCTGGCGTTTGCTGGTACTCGCTCTCTAGCGGAATCTGTCGTCGCCTTCGACAAGGTCACGCCGAAGATGAAGATTCTCGTCACATTAGGAAGTAAAGGGTTCGCGTTTTATGATAAGGGGAAGCAGTTGAAGATGAAGAGTGTCAACCTGGCAAAGATGGGACGGAAGATCGTTAACACGACCGGTTGCGGAGACGCTTTCGTCGGAGCGTTCGCAGCCTACAAGATCCTAGGTCTTGACGACATCGAGGCGCTGAAGCACGGGAACATGGCAGCAGCTCTCAAGGCCGGTAGGCCAGAAACGAGAGGAAGCCCGACGCGGAAGGAACTTGAAGAGTTCTATCAGAAATACTCGGCCTAACCCCCTTTCATCACGCGGCCAGTTCCCGATTGAATCGTTAGTTCCGATAGGAGTTGTGGAGTTCGCTTTAATTGGTGGGACGCTAGCCGCTCTCTCTAATGGAGTTTCGCCGTGTTGGCTAGTACTGTCGAGGTCGCAAAGTGGGACCAGGCTGTCGCCTTGCTCCTAAAGAATGAGAATCCGGGCGTTCAATATTGGACTCTCAAGGATATTCTCGGAAGATCCGAGACCGATGCCGAAGTCGTATCAGCATTGAACGGGATTGCATCTTGGGGTCCCGTCGCCGAGTATTTGAAAGAACAACACGCTGCAGGTTACTGGGGAGATGGGGAGGATGTGTACTGGCCCAAGTGGAGTGCAACGGTCTGGGCGCTGATATTGTTGGCTGAAATGGGTGTTCCGGGGACGAATCCCTTGATCAAGAGAGGGTGCGAATATTTTCTGCGAGTTATGGACGGGCAGGATCGTTCTTGGCCCCCGCCAAAGTATCCTGATGAGGATCTGCGAGGATGGCGTTTAGTCTGGGAGCCATGCGTAACCGGTAACATGGCACGGACGCTTGCAGAGTTCGGGTTTGAGAATGATCCCCGCGTGCGAGAGATGTTTGAATGGCTTGTGAAGTACCAGCGAGGTGATGGAGGGTGGAACTGCGAGACTGAGAGACGAGATGGTGGCGCTGTTCACCATAGTTCGTTCATGTCGACGATAGAGCCGCTGTGGGCGTTTTCTTCTCTCGATCCCCAGAAGTGGCCGCGCGGAGGACGGGAAGCGGTGGAAAGAGGCGTGGAATTCATGCTCATGCACCGCCTATTCAAGAGTGATACGTCCGGCAAGGTGATTCGGCCGGAATGGACACAACTCCATTTTCCTCTGTTCTACTTCTATGATATCCTACATGGGTTGCGAGTGGTGACAGCCCTTGGTTTCGGTGGAGATGAGAGGACACAAGATGCTCGGGAGTTGTTATTGTCGAAACGGCTGCCTGACGGGACCTGGCCGATGGAAGCCACATACCTTCGCGCCTTACGACGGAATTTCGTGAAAGATCAAAAGACAGGACAATGGCATTCCGCGCAGGAGGAAGGCGTCGACCTCTCCAACATCTACAAGAGCGGCGGAAAAGTAGCGGAGATTCCGAGCATATACCCAAGCCTGGGCGAGGTTGGCAAGGCCAATCCTTGGGTGACATTGAACGCCCTTAGGGCGCTTAGAAACCAAGACTGAAGGGGTTTCCTCAAGCACGGGTATTTGGGCGAACCTGAGCATATTCATGAAGGGAGGGGCGCGCGAAAATCGACCACCCCGGGGGGTCACATGATAGTTAGCAGAAAAAAAATAGTTACGCGAAAAGAAAAGTTACAGGAAAAGAAATGTTTGGAAAAGATTGTGCTGTCTGGTCTTATCAAAGATATACGGGCATCGAGTGGGTCCGAGCATGGGGATCGAAATGGAGTGACTCTAGCGATTCCGGGTCTTGGCACAGCCTTTTTCGCCAAGCAGACTCGAACTTCCTGGATGACTAGCTAAGCTAGGAAATGGAACGAGTCTCGGCCTAGTCGTTGGTTCATGGGTGGCCCGATAACAGGGGATTGCATCCGACTCAGCCTGTTAGGTAACATCTCGATTATTTCGGGGACGGCTCCAAGTGGGCTGTGCCATGGGCTTCCTGGTAAGGTTCGAGAGAATCGTCGAGTCCTTGATGAGCCTCGTATCGCTCGTAGGCTTTGCCAGTACGCTTCTCCTTCTCTACATCTTCCTCACCACGCCTCCGATAACCACCATCACGGAAACGAGTGTTGGGGTACAAGGCGTGTACCAGTATAAGATCACCAATATTGCGATTCAGGGTGTTCCCTTCTTCTGGGTCTTTTCAAGCCTGATCTCATTGTCCGCGGGACACACGTACAAGTCCGCCAAGCACCTCTTCCTCCATGCCAGGGGCAAGCACCCGCCCGCAGCTGTAGCGGACCCGAACTAAATCCAGACGAGCTAGCTCCAAAAACGCGTCAACAACGGGCCTCTCCTCTACGCTCTGGCTTTCCCAGGGAAGAGCAGAACCTTTGCCGTTTGAGTGGACAATCATCTTCCATATGGGTTGCAGGTCTAATTAACCCCTGAAGATGAGACGGGCCAGACTTGTCGGCCCTTTCTAAGACAGTAAGGAAATTTGTTTTCGACGAATTTCTGGAACATTCGCGTCCACCAGTTCTAGAGGAAATAATGGCAAGGTTGAGCTGGACAGAGTGGCTGCGTTCGGGGTCTTGAAGGAGCTTCATGACAGTCACCTACTGGTTCTGTTGGCTGGGTCCCAGAGGATACTTATGGCTCACCCTTTCTCAAGTATTACCTCACCCTTCGAGGCAACCGTATCCAACAAGAAATATTTCGCAAATTGCGCTTGGGACGCGATCGCCTTTCACGTTATGTTACGCAAAGACACGACAGTTGAATCATTCTGCCACCACTGCGCAGAGAAGATCAAGATACAATTGAGCGAGAACAAGATTGTATCATCAAAACCAAAAGAGCCGATCATATTCATCGGTGTACCTGCCTCAAAGTGGTGGGAGAATGTGGTCAACACGTGTTCGAACAACATGATCTTCTTCAGCTCAAAGAGAGACCAGGAGGAGTGGCAGGAGAAACATCCGGGACAAACCGGAAAGACGCTCAGCATTGATCAGGCGATAAAGCTGAGCATCCCCCTGTACCAAGACAAGATGAAGCTTGATTACGCGAGGCCGACTAAGGATGAACTCAACAGTTACATGAATTCAATGGGTCTCAAAGGAGACTTCTGGAAGCTATAGCCTGCATCAAGACGTGAAGAGTAGGAGACGGGCCAGTCAATCGTTACTTGTCTGATTTCGGCTTAGACGAGCTTTTCTGCTCCTTCCAAGTGGACCCGCAGACGTGGCAGTTGTGATACCTAAACTCGTCCGTTTCCCCAGATGAACGAGTACAGGGTCCCGTAGTCCCACAGACCGGACAGGTGTGAGTTGTCTGCTCCAACGTCTTAATCGGTTCCGAGCGTCATCCCACCCTGATTATGTCTTCCTGTGGATTAGATAGTTGTTGGTAGCCGCCTGCAGTGACCAAGACATCCTGCTCTAGGTTGCAAGTCCCGAGCTTGCTTGTTACTGATGGTTCGATCGTGAAGACCATGTCTTTCTGAACCGGCTTCTCAACCTGTTTACCGTACCGGTTCGGCCACCTGGGACCGAGTAGGGGTCCGATCTCATGGGTGCTCCGGCCCAAAACGTGTCCCAAAGCATGCTTGTACTCAGGATACCCTCTCTTGACAATTAGTTTTCTACCGGCGCTATCGACTTTGTATCCTATCGTTCCAGGCTTTAGCGCTGCGAGAGCCGCGTCGTTTGCAGCCCTAGCGGTCTCGAACATTCGCTTCACCGAACTCGGGACGTTTCCGGGACCAACGAAATAGACTCGCTGGATGTCACTGCAGTAGCCTTCATAGTTGACTCCGAAGTCGAGTTTGACAAAATCACCGTTCCTGATAATTGCGTTGTGATAGCCTATATGTCCCATCGGATTGCCAGCGACATTCACAGAGGGGCAGCGGTCATACGCCCATGCTGTCGATAGGCCCTTTTCAGCGACAAGTTTGTGGGCGAACTCGTGGACATACTTATCCCTCTTACCCGGTCTGATAGCATCCTCAACGGCATCATAGATCTTTTCGCACTCGACAATCGCCTTCTTTACTAGCTCGACTTCCTCGGGAACGAGCCTCGCACGCAACGCAATAGCCAAGTCCTCCCCTGATACGAGCCGTTTGGAATATCCCTTCAGAGCCCGTTTGAGATACGCTTCCATGCCGCTCGTCAGGCCGTCTGCAGCGCCCTCGTCGTAACTTGTGTTTACCGCGATGCTCTTCGGTTTTCTTCTTCCGATGATCTGTTTCAGCTTGGGGGCTGCGCCTTCGCTCGCGTAACCAACCACCTCGTCGTAGAACTTGTTTTGCTTGATCGTTTCAACTTCGAGACTGCCCACGATTGCCGTTTTCGTTCCGTCTTGGTCGATTATAGCGGCCGACCGCCACGTCAGATCACTGAACCTTAGATCATGAGCTAGTGGATCCTCGTTCCCTTCCCGCGTGAACGTGATCCAGATGTCAATTCCCTGTGCCCTCATCGTCTGCTGAATCCACTTCAGTTTCTTCC
>Ga0209471_1000261_pt1 | contig 37613 bp, 40 predicted proteins | sample GraSoiAngelo_128_FD_185885 | JGI IMG/M metagenome (GOLD analysis project Ga0209471, IMG submission 185885) | Grasslands soil microbial communities from the Angelo Coastal Reserve, California, USA - 14_0927_12_20cm (SPAdes) (version 2) | ecosystem: Environmental > Terrestrial > Soil > Grasslands ... | reverse complement strand
CGACAAGATGGGACCGCCGCTCAAGGTGCTGTCGGTGGCACCTCTCCTCGCTGAGGCGATCATCCGGGTACACGAGAACCGGAGCGTCAGCGAGCTCTTCAGATAGACCCGTCGTCATGAGCGGTCAAGAGTTGGTTGAGCTGATCGTGCTGATCGTGTGCTTCTTCGTGGCCGCGCTGGCCAGCGGCACCGAGACGGCGCTCACCTCGGTCGGCCGCCTTCGCGTGCGTCACCTGGCCGAGCAGGGCAGTCAGTCCGCGGCCATCCTGCAGCGGCTGCGCGCAGACCCCAACCGGTTCCTGTCCACGGTCCTCTTCACCAACACGCTCGCGCTGATCATCGCCTCAACGGCCACAGCGCTCATGACCGACTCGATCCTCACCCGCGCGGATGTCCCGTCAACATGGCGGCTCGTAGGGACGCTGCTCGTATCGCTCGTGCTGTCCATCGTCCTGTTGATCGTGGCCGAGGTGACGCCCAAGACGCTGGCCATCTCCCAGGCCGAGCGGTGGGCGCTGGCGGCCGCCGGGCCGGTCGACCGCGTCGCCAGCTTTCTGAGCCCGATCCTGTGGGCGGTCACGATCATCTCGCGCGGCATCACGGGCGGCCGCGCCGCGCGCGCCCCTTACCTCACTGAGGAAGAGCTGCTCACGGTGCTCCACGTCTCCGAGGAGCAGGGCGTGATCGAGGAGCAGGAGCACCAGATGATCCATGGCATCATCGAGATCGGCGACAAGACCGTGCGCGAGATCATGATCCCGCGCACCGACATCATCGCCGTGGCCCACGACGCGACCCTGCGCGACATCGTCAAGCTGTTCAAGCAGTACAGGCACACGCGTATGCCCGTGTTCGAGAAGGACATCGACCACGTGATCGGCCTGATCCACACCAAGGACCTGCTGCTCTTCTACACGCTGTCCACCTCGGAGAAGTTCGACATGGACAAGGTGCTGCGACCCATCGAGTTCACGCCGGAGCAGAAGAAGGTCGACGAGCTGCTGAACGAGATGCGGACGAAGAGAGTCCACATGATGATCGTCATCGACGAGTACGGCGGCACCGCCGGCCTGGTCACACTCGAAGACCTGCTGGAGGAGATCGTTGGCGAGATCCGCGACGAGTACGACAGCGCCGAGCAGGAGCCGCTGGTCATTCTCAGCGACCACGAGGCGCGGGTCGACGCGGGATTCCCGCTGGAAGAGTTGAACGAGCGGCTGCACCTGGGCATCGAAGAGTCGGGCGACTACGACTCGGTCGGCGGCTACGTGCACGCGATGCTCGGCAAGGTGGCCGAAGCGGGCGATTCGTTCGTCGCGGGCCGCGCCCGCTGGACGGTCGAGAAGGTGAAGGGCCGGCGCATCGAGACGATCGGCCTGGTGTCCGAGGGCCCGTGGCCCGACGAGGTGATGGGCCGCGACGGCCAGCATCCGGAAGCCGGGGTGGAGGAAGGAACTGGCCACCTATCGTGACCGCGCCGTCGTCCTGCGCAAGCTCGACTACGGTGAGGCGGACCGCATCTTCACGTTCCTGACGAGCACCCACGGCAAGGTGGGGGCGATAGCGAAGGGCGTGCGCCGGCCGGAATCGAAGCTGGGCCCGTCGCTGGAGCTGTACGGCCACGTCGACCTGCTGCTGGCGCGAGGCCGGGGCGAGCTGGACGTGGTGGCGCAGGTGGAGCGGGTGCCGGGTTACCGGATCGAAGGCGACGTGGAGCGGATGGCGCACGCGGCGCTGATCGCCGAGCTGGCCGAGCGGGTGTGCGAGGATCGCCACCCGGTCGACGGGGTGTACGACCTGGCGGTGATGGCGATGGAAGAGCTGGCCCGCGAGTCGGACCCACGCCGAGCCTCAGCGTGGTTCCTCCTTTCGGCTTTGGATCTGCTGGGCTATGCGCCGCAGCTGATGTCGTGCGCCTCGTGTGAGAAGCCGCTGGCGGCAAAGCCGGCGGCGTTCAGCGCCGAAGCGGGAGGCTTCCTGTGCGACCAGTGCGCCCTACCGGCAATGGACGAGGTTCCGCTGGCGACGATCAAGGTGCTGCGCCTGATGGCAAGCGGCGACCTGGCCACATACCGGCGCCTAAAACTGGACGACAACCTGATGGCGTCCCTGGAAGGAGTCCTACACACCCAACTGGAATACCACCTAGACCGCCGCCTAAAAAGCCTGGCATTTTTGAACACGATGCGAACGTGATGGACAAGTTGGTGGGAGTGGCTCTTCCCCATTTATGGGGAAGTACCCGGCGAAGCCGGGGGATGGGGCTCGTCCGAATTTGACCGTCCCGAAAGAACAGGTAATGGAAAACGCGGTGTTGCGGGAAGAGGTGTTCACCTCCCCGCTAGCCGGGGAGGTCGGCCTAAAGGGCCGGGTGGGGAGTGGGGACTTGCCTTGTCCGTCCATTGAGAGGTCGCTCCTCCCCATTCATGGGGAGGTGGCGCCGCAGGCGCCGGAGGGGCTGCTCGGACTATGACCATCCCGCGCGAACAAGTAATGGAAAAGGTGGTAGCTCTCGCAAAGCGGAGAGGCTTCATCTACCCATCGAGCGAAATCTACGGCGGTCTGTCCGGCTTCTACGACTACGGCCCGTACGGAGTAGCGCTGAAGCGAGCGATCCGCGACCTGTGGTGGCGCCACATGGTGGAGCTGCGGGACGACGTGGTCGGCCTGGAGTCGACGCTGCTGATGCCAAGGGCGGTCTGGGAAGCATCGGGCCACCTGGAGAATTTCGTCGACCCACTGCGCCAGTGCCTCGGCCGCTGCAAGAAGCGATGGCGCGCCGACCACGTCCTGGGCGAGAAGTGCCCAGAGTGCGGCGGTCCATTGGACGACGCGCGCCTGTTCAACCTGATGTTCAAGACCTTTGTCGGTCCGCTGGAAGACCGAGCCTCAGAGGTCTACCTGCGCCCCGAAACCGCGCAGGGCATGTTCGTCGACTTCAAGAACGTGATCAGCTCCACGCGGGTCCGGGTACCGTTCGGCATCGCGCAGCAAGGCAATGCATTCCGCAACGAGATCACCCCAGGCAACTTCGTCTTCCGAGTGCGGGAGTTCGAGCTGATGGAGATGGAGTACTTCGTCCGCCCGAACCAGGACGACGAATCGTTCGACTACTGGCGCAAAGAGCGCCTGCGCTGGTACACGGAAGTTCTGGGCATCAACCCCGAGCGCCTGCGAATGTACGACCACCCGAAGGAATCGCTGTCGCACTACTCAAAGCAGACGACCGATATCGAGTATGAGTTCCCGTTCGGGTGGGGCGAGCTGGAGGGAATCGCGGACCGAACCGACTACGACCTGGCGGTCCACCAGGAAAAATCAAAACAAGACCTGACCTACCTGGACCCCGAAACGAACGAGCGCTACCTACCGTGGGTGATCGAGCCGGCGGTGAGCATGGAGCGAATCTTCATCACGCTGTTGGTGGACGCCTACGACGAAGACGTGGTGAACAACGAACCGCGAGTGGTGCTGCACCTACACCCGAACGTAGCGCCGGTCCAGGTAGCTGTGGTCCCGCTATCGAAGAAGCCGGAGCTGATCGAAGTAGCCCAGGAAGTGATCAAGGGCCTGAGGGGCCAGTTCCGAGTGGAGTACGACCAAACGGGTGGCAACATAGGCCGGCGCTACCGCCGTCAAGATGAAATCGGCACCCCGTTCTGCATCACCATCGACTTCGACACCCTGAACGACAGAGCCGTGACGATCCGGCAGCGCGACTCGACGGGGCAGGAACGAGTTCAGATCGAGGGCCTGAACCCACGTCTAAGTTTGCTCGTGAGTGGAAGTATCTCTCAGATCCTCGAACCCTAGAGGATTCGAATCCTGTTTGGCGGGCGTATTCTTGGTTCTGTTATGGCGACTACGTCCAAGGCCCAACCGTCTCCGGAGGGTCGTACAACGTATGAAGCGATCGCAGAGGCCATTCGTGAGTGGATCCGTCACCATCCATACCCGGACGAGGAGCTATATGTGACCCTGTCGGATCGGCCGCTAAGTCTTTCCGAGCTTCTGGAGTCCGTGATGCATCACGACGAGATAGGTCGTGAGTTTGTCCAAAGCGTTCGTGAGTTGGCGCAAATCAGACCTGATATTGGAATTGATGGGGTGCTGAACATGTTTCGTGAGCCGCTGGGCGGCGACCGCGACGTACCGCCCTTTCGGGCCGAAATCTGAGAACCGCGACCTAGCGGGAGTCTGGTGCTCGTAATTCGGCCGAATTACGACAAAGCGACGTCATTCACGCACTCTTGGGCGCAGCTGATCGTTGACGCTCTAGCCGGCGTTGAGGACATCGCTGACACGAATGTCGTGCCTGGCGTCATTAGATCCGCCCTACCCAGCCAGACTTCAATCGCTTTCTTCGGGCACGGCACCGCGATCGCGTTGCTCGGGCACCACGGCGCGCCAGTCATTTCGGTTGTCAATGCGATAGCGGGTCATTTACGGGGCAAGGTCATCTTGGCAGTCGCGTGCAATTCGGCACAGTTTCTGGGTCTGGGTTGGATTGGAGCGCGAACCGGAACGAGGGCCTACATCGGCTATACGCGAAGGTTCCGATTCCTCGCAGGTGGAGCATCGACATTTGGAGAGGTCGCCACCGCTCCGCTGTTGCGAATGATCGTTCGTGGAGCTACCGCGGGAGATGCGTTGGAATTTGGTCACAACATTTACCGCGAGGCGATCCAGTACTACGTGGGTGGTCAGGGTCGGTTCCATCCAAGCCGCCCCGGCATTGTGGCGAGGCTGGGATGGAACCTGAATTCATTGGTTCTTCGCGGCGATAGGAGGGTAACGTTGTCCTGAGGGTTCCCGATCAGTCCGTGAAGAATGCCGGTGCGCACGCAAGTGCCATAAAGATCAGAAACACGACAACGTAGAGTCGAATCACAAAAACATCGGGGGAGCCGGGCGACTGCAAGACCAAGGCTGCCACTTGCTTGGCTATCGCATCAAGTCCAGTTGTGTACGAGCCGCTCGTGAGATCATTCAAAGTCAGTCCGGCGGCGGCGCCGGAAATCGCTGTAACAACCTTGCTTGGCAAGATGAGGCCCAGGGTACCGCCGACGACTAGTCCCCAAATTGCGCAGAAGAAGCCAATCGCCCAACTCCGCGACGATAACACCTGTGCGCCAAGCCCTGGGATAAACACAATGGTGATCAGCAGCAAGACCAGCAAGAGCATCACCCAGGCGACACGTCCCGCTAGCCGTTGACGGTTGTTGTCGGCGGCGACCCACGAGAAGAATTGTTGTATCGGATTGGCACTGGTCAGCTCGAGATCATCAGGTGCCTCAAGTTTCTTGGCGATAGCCTCAACGCCGTGGGTTAGGAACTCTCGATAGGACCTCATCTCTCGTCCTTCGCCGCCCCGCTAGGCGGCCCCGGCACTGATCCCGGGCGTTGCCGCCAGCAAGTTGAGCGAACTATGCGCGCCGATGGGACCTAGGTCAATAACGTGGTTCGATCGTACTTGGCGCGCCTACGCAGCGTCCTCACCCCTGACGGAACCCTCGTCATCGGCGGCGGCGAGGGTGCTCGAGGGCCCTGGTTCGGAGGTATCGACCGCCAGCTCCGCGCGATGTTGCTGTCTCGCTCCAAGGGCCAGCAGGTCGGCACTTTCATCTGCAAGGAGAACCCCGAGGATCTCCTCGTCCTCAAGGACCTCATCGAAGCCGGCAAGCTCACCCCAGTCGTCGGCAAGAAGTACCCGTTGGCAGCAGTTCGCGAAGCCATTCGCGACCTGGAGAGCGGACGCGCTCAGGGCAAACTCGTCATCACCCTCTGAGGCGCGACAAGATCTCAAGCCTCAACGCACTTAGCGGAGTCCGGTAGCGCAGCAGCCGGCTCCGCACCTGCGTCATCGGGTCCCACTCGAATTTCAGCTGGCCATTCACCTCTTCGGGTTGGCAGACATCACGAAATTCGACCGAAGGGATGAGGAGGCAGTCTCCATGAAAGCGATCCTCATCGCGGAGCCAGGCCAGGATCACAAAGTAGGTAGACGGCGCCGGACGAAAGCTCAAAGCTCGGATGTTGACCGTCGTGGCCGAATGCGATGCATCGATGCTGCGCGTCTTGACCTGAATGCCAACGGCGCGCCGGCTGTCCATTTGAAGTGCTACCAGCTCCGCCGTCTCCAGGTCTGGAAATGGACGGAACAGGTTCAAGTCGCCAGCCTCGGCCAGTAGGAGAGTGACCTTGGCTTCACCCAGGAAACCAACGTCGCTCCGCCACATCGGCCGCTCAGCGACTAGCTGCGCGGCCGCGACCGTCGGACTGATGCCGAATCGCTCGGCGAGGCGCTCAGTCGGGACAAGAAAGTCATAGAACCGACTCCGCTGCTGGGGGCGCATGCCGAACCTGGCGCTGTAGATCGGGCGGTCGCCGTCGTGAGATGCCTCAGCCAGGCGTTTGAAGTCGCCCTCTGGGATCACCAGCATGGTTGGGCCCAATCCGCCGTCGATGATCAGTCCGCTGACGAGGAGGGCATTGTCGTCTCTCAGGCTCTCCGCCCACACCACGAGATGCACCTCTCCGTCGTCTAAGGTCGAGCGGCCTTTCGCCTGGACAGAGATGTACTTCCCATCGCTCAGGCGGTGCACCAGGGCGTCGATGCCACGGTCGGTCAGTGGCAGGAAGACATGGAGGGATCCGCGCGATTGTTCGGTCAGCAGTGCCCACAGGCGGAATTCGAACACTTGGCCCGATGCGCTCAGCTCGTCCGATGTCCAATGACCCGCTAGTTGCACAGCAGCTCCGCCGATTTCAAGTAGACCTCGACGCATCTCTGCACCGAAGCGACGTCGACCCATTCCACGTCTGCGTGTTCGCCTGCACCCTCTGGGCCGAACGCTACGCACGGGATGCCGTCGGCGTTCAGCAGCGCCATGTCCATCCAGTACGCCACGCCGATGATGACTGGATCTCCCGCGGCTCGTGCGACGGCGCGGCTCAGTGGGTGGTCGGCTGCGACCTCTGATGGAGGTTGCTCGAGCACGATTCGCGTCCCAACGGTGGCCCTCCCCAGCGAGTGGGGAGGGGAAATCTCAGCGATCTCGCGCAGCACGCTTGCTCCGTCTTCGCCTGGCACCGTTCGTCGTTCCAGCTTTGCCACGCAGCGGGCCGGGTATGTGGACATCTCCTGGCCTCCTTCTATCAAGGACGCGTGGATCGAGCCTGTGCCAAGCAGTCCGTGTCGCGGGCCTTCGTGCAGGCGACGGTTCAGGTCGAGAACTCCGCTCAGGATCGGGCCCATGTGCGCGATTGCGTCGACGCCCAGGTCCGACCGCGACCCGTGGGCCGCGACGCCGGTGGTCTCCACCTCCAGCCACACAAATCCCTTGTGCGCCACGCATAGGCGCAGCTCTGTCGGCTCGGTGACGATCGCGTAGTCGGCGCGTAGCTTTTCACGCCCCTCTCCCTGACCCTCCCCCCTGCGGGGGGAGGGGAACAATTGATCGAGGACCGCGGATGTGCCGTGGCTTGCTACTTCTTCGTCTGCTACTGCGGTGACGATTACGTCGCCTTTCAGGTTCAGTGATCTGGCCGATCGGGCGGCCAGCATGCTTGCTGCCAGGCTTGCTTTCATGTCGTAGGCGCCTCGGCCGTAGACGCGGCCTTCGCGGACCGCTGGCGTAAACGCGTCGGTCATTCCGCCCGCTCCCACCGTGTCCATGTGTGCGTTCAGCATCAGGCTCTTCCCGCCGCCGCTCCCCCGCATTACGCCCACCACCGACGGCCGGCCCGGCACGGGCTCTACCACCGTCACCTCGAGCCCGGCCGCCGAAAGCCATGACGCGACAAACGAGGCGATCAGGCCCTCGCCCGACCCCGATGGCACGAGGTCCGGGTTCACCGACTCGATCGCGACCAGCGAGCAGATCAGCTCCTGGAGCTCGTCCAGAGAGTGATCAGACACCGAGGATTCGGTGCAGCGCCTCGCTGTCCCGCGCCCGCGCCGCCGGCAGCACCTCGACGATCCGGCCCTTCTCGATGAAGGCGGCCCGGTCAGCTACGCGCAGCGCCATCTGGTGGTTCTGCTCGGCCAGCAGGATCGACACGCCTGTCGACTTCAAAGAGCCAAGCAGCGAAGCGATCGACTGCACCAGCACGGGTGCCAGGCCTTCCGTCGGTTCGTCCAGCAGCATCACGCGCGGGTTGCTCATCAGCGCGCGGCCGACCGCCAGCATCTGGCGCTCCCCGCCCGACAGGCCGCCCGCCAGGTTGTTCTTCAACGGTTCGAGCTTCGGAAACAGCTCCCAGATCCGTTTCTTGGTCCAGCTCACGCCGCCGCCGTTGGCGTGCGAAGCGATGTCCAGGTTCTCCTCCACGGAAAGGTTCTGGAAGCAGCGCGCTCCGGAGGGCACGTAGGCGAGTCCATGGCGCGTCCGGCGGTGCGCAGGCCACGCGCTCATGTCGCGGCCTCCGCAACTGACCTTTCCCGACGCCCCGGGCAGTAGTCCGATGATGCCGCGGATCGTCGTCGTCTTGCCCGCGCCGTTGCGGCCCAGCACAGCAAGAAGCTCGCCGTCGGCGATTTCGGCAGAAAAGTCGAACACCACGTGGCTCTTGCCGTAGCGCACGTTCAATCCTTCGACCTTCAGCATGGCTAGGCGCCCAGCTCCTCCTGCTCCAGCTCGCCCAGGTAGACCTTCTGCACGTCTGGGTTGTGCCGGATCTGTTCCGGCGTGCCGGCCGTCAACACGCGGCCCTGGTGCATCACGGTCACCGTGCGCGCCGTGCTGAAGACGACCGACATGTCGTGCTCGCAGAACAGAAGCGTCAGGTGCCGCTCAGTGGCCAGGCGCCGGACGAGCTCCATCGCCTTGTCCGTCTCGTACGAGGACATTCCCGCCGTCGGCTCATCGAGCAGCACCAGCTTCGAGCCCAGGGCGAGCGAGATCGCGATCTCGATTGCGCGCTGGTCGCCATGGCTCAGCTGGCCGGCGGGCAGGTCCGCCCACGCGCCCAGGCCCACCGCCTCGGCCAGCTCTTGCGCCTCCGCCCTGAACATGCGGTTGGCGAACCCGAATGGCCGCACGGTGTAGCCCCCGTGCGCGAGCATCGCGTACTGCAGGTTCTGCCGCACGGTCAGCTTTGGAAAGATCGTCGTGATCTGGAAGGCGCGGCCGATCCCGGTCCGGGCGATCACGTGCGGCGGCTTGCCCGTGATGTCGCGGCCGTCGAAGATCACCTTGCCCGAGGTGGGCTTCAGCTGTCCGGTCAACAGGTTGAAGAGCGTCGACTTGCCCGCGCCGTTCGGGCCGATGATCGCGTGGCGGTCGCCTTGCTTCACTTCGAGGCTGACGTCCTCGACCGCGCGCAAACCACCGAAGCGTTTGCTCAGGTGCTCGATGCTGAGCAGCGTCTTTCCGGAGTGCACCTCCTCGGCCTGGATCGCCTCGCTCGCGAGCGCCTTGCGCACGTCGAACATGCGAATCGCCTCACCCGCGCTTTCCACCGGCGCCTCTGCCTCCTCCGCGCGGTGAAAACGTTCGCGCAGTCGTGCGAACACGGTGGGCAGGTCCGACACGCCTCCCGGCACGGCCAGCACCACGCCCAGCACGATGGCGCCGAGGATGATGTCGAACTGGTAGGGGAAGTGCTTGGAGATCGCGTTCTCCAGCACGACGTAGATGAAGGCGCCGATCGCCGGCCCGAGGAAGGTGTTGGTCCCACCCATGAGCGAAACCACAACAGGCTGCGCGTTGGCCGTCCAGTAGAGCATCTCCGGGTAGGCCTGCTGCTGATAGAAGATGAAGAGGCCTCCCGCGACGCCGGCAAAGACAGAGGCGATGGTATAGACCGCCAGCTCGTACACCTTCACGTTGATCCCGATCGCAGACGCGCGCTGCCTGTTCTCGCGGATCGACAGCAGCGCCGCGCCCAGCGGCGAACGCACCAGGATGAACATCAGCAAAAGGCACACGCCGACGACCACCGCCGTGAAGTAGTAGAGCGTCGTGTAGTCGGTCAGCTGGTCGGGCAGGGTGATCGAGGCGCCGTTGTCGCCGCCGGTGATGTCGTACGACTGGTAGACGAGCGAGAACAGCAGCTGCGAGATCGCGAGCGTGAGCAGGGAGAAATACAGCCGGACAGCCCGCTGCGCGACGAGGCCGGTGATCAGTCCGACGACGGCCGCGACAAACGGCGCCGCGGCGAGGCCGACGATGACCGGCACGTTGTAGCGCTTGAACAACAGCGCGACGGTGTAAGCGCCCACGCCGTAGTAGGCCGCGTGCGCGAAAGAAACCATGCCCGTGTAGCCCAGCATGAGGTTGTAGGAGATGGCCCATAGGGCCAGCACCAGCGCGGACGTGCCGAGGAATATCTGGAACCGGGCACTGGCGTCCGGGTTCAGGTTCTCGTACAGGCCGGCCAGTGGCGGGATGACCGCCACGAAGACGAAGAGCACGAGCACGAGCCCCCACCGCAGGCGGTCGCCACGGGAGCGGGGAAGAAGCCGGGTCAACTCTCGGGCCGGCCGAACAGGCCGCGCGGCCGCACTATCAGGACCGCGGTCATGATGATGAACACGAAGGCAAGCGCGTACGGGTTGGTGGCCGGGATGACCAGGCCGAACGAGATCACCATACCGACGATCAGCGCGCCGATGCCGGAGCCGACGATGCTGCCCAGCCCGCCGATGACGCTGATCGCGAAGGCCAGCACCAGGACGTCGGTGTCGATGCTCGAGCTGATCGCCTGGCTTGGCGCGACGATCGCCCCTCCAAGACCGGCCAGCCCCGCGCCGATCACGAAGACTGTGGTGTACAGCCGCGTGACGTCAACGCCCGTGGCATTCAAGAGGTCCGGATCCGCGACCGCGGCTCGAATGTTCCGGCCGAGGTTTGTCCGGTAGAGCATCGCCCACACGCCGATGGCGATCAGGATCGCGGCGGCGATCATGAAGAGCGAATAGCTGGCGTAGCTGTAACCGCCCACGTCGATGTGACCCGGGATCGGCGAGACGACAGTTCGATAGTTGGCGCCGAACACGATCCGCACGCCGCCCGCGATGACCAGGCTCACCGCGTACGTCCCCAGCAGCTGGACCAGGTGCTCCCTTCCATACACGCGCCGGAGGACGAGGATTTCGACGATTCCCCCGATGGCACCGGTGACCGCGACGGCCACGAGCAAGCCGGCCCAGAACCCGAGCTCGGCACCGATCTGGTTGGCGATGACCACGGTCACGAACGCCGCGATCATGTACAGGGAGCCGTGCGCCATGTTGATGACGCGCAGGGCCCCGAACACCAGGGACAGCCCCGCCGCCACGATGAACAGGTAGGCGGCATTCGCCAGCCCGCCCACCGCGAACAGTAGGAGCTGTCCCGGCGTCATCTGGGTGCTTTTGGCTCTAAGTTCTGGCTAGCTGGCTTTCCAGGAAGGACACAGCGCGAAGTTCGCGGTGTTGGGTTGGCCCGCTGTCAGGTCGCACTGGTTGCCCTTGATCTCGTTGACCATTTGCAGCGGCATCATCAAGTCGTCACCCTTCAAGTTCACCGAGTCCTTGAGCACGGGGAACGGATAGGTGCTCGACGTTGTCGTGGTGCCGACCGTCTCGCCGACGTTTGCCTGCAGCTCGTTGGAGCGGATCGTGATCTTGTAGCCGCGCAGGCTGTCGAACGTGTGGCCCGAGATCTGCTTGACGACCATGTCAGCGTCGAAGGACTTGGCCGAGTTGGCGGCCTGCGCCCAGATGCTGAGCGCGTCGTAGTCCATGATCGCCCAGTCGGACGGATATTCGCCGCTGTACCTGGCGCGGTAACGCGTGATGTAGTCGGTCAGACGCGCGTTGTTGTTCTGCAGCGCGAAGAACGGCGCGCGCATGTAGGCGTGCATGCCCGAGGGGTACTGCGAGCCGAGAGAGTTCAGCTCGTCGACCGAGACGAGAGTCGTCATCGGGTACTTGACGAAGAACTGAGGGTCGACGGCCAGCGCCTGCTTCACGAAGTTGATCTCGTCGGCGGCGAAGATGTTCGAGTAGACGAGGTCTGGCTTGGCCGCCTGGATGGCGTTGATGGTGGAATCCCAGCGCGGGTTGGTCGGAAACGGCACGTACCAGGTGCTGGGGTCATTGACGATCTGCGCGCTCGAGTTGGCCTTCTTCAAAGCCGCGACGAACGCATTCGTCTCTGAGATGCCGAACAGATACTTCGGCGACACGATGAAGATCTTGTTGACGTTGAGGCTGGCCGCAAGCCGGCCGGCAGCGGTGCCCTCCATGTAGGTGTTGGGGACGATCGAAACCCAGTACGGGTTGACGACGTCTGGCTCCATGGTCAGCTGCCAGCTGTTGCAGGTGGCGTCGATCGTGATGATCTTGTTCTGCTTGGCGATCGGGCTCTCGGCCAGGCACTGGGCCGAGGTGACAGATCCCATCAGGGCGACCACGTTGTCCTGCAGGATCATCGACTTGGTGTTGCTCACCGCCTGCGGCACCGTGGTGCCGTCGTCCTGGATGTCCATCTCGATCTTGTAGCCGTTGACGCCGCCCTTGGCGTTGATGTCGTCCGCGGCCAGGTTCAGAGCCTGGCTGACCGCGTGGCCGTAGAGGGCCGACTGGCCCGTCAGCGGAGCCGAATAGCCGACCTTTTTCGTGCCCTTGAAGGTCACGGCCGTGTTGCCTGAAGGCTGGCTGCCACAGGCGGCGACGACGAGCGTCGCGACCAGGGCGAACGCCAGCCAGGCGAATGGCTTGACGATGCGTGGTACCAACTTCATACCTCCCCTGGTGTTTGGTACGTCATCCCGAAACCACAGTCCGCCGGGTGCCCCGGCGACGCCGATATCGTATTCCGCCGTGGTCGAGGCTGCTGGCCTCAGATCGGTTCATGCTAGGAACATGGCCACAATTCAAAAAGCTCAACCCGCGCGGGCGGCCGCGCAGCGCGAACGCTTCCAGCCGGCGGATGTCCTGAAGCAGGTCGTCATCTCGACCCTGGCGGTCGCCCCCGACGGCGCATCCATCGTCTACGTCCAGCGCACGGTCGAGGACGGCAAGTACGCCAGGCGCCTGTGGCGGACGACGTTCGAGGGCGGCAAACCCGAGCCGCTCACCAACGCCAACGCCAGCGACGGCCGGCCCCGCTTCTCGCCTGACGGGCGCCACCTCGCCTTCATCTCCGACCGCACCGGCAAGCCCCAGGCCTGGGTCCTGCCCCTGGGCGGCGGCGAGCCGCGTCAGGTCACCGACATGCCAAACGGCGTCGGCGCTGCCGACTGGTCACCGGACGGTAGGCAGCTCCTCCTGCTCGCGGGTTCCGGCGAGAAGCGTTTCCTCGTCGGCAAGGAGGACGACCCGACCGCGCGGCGCATCCGCGACTACACATGGCGCATGGACGGCGCGGGTATCAGGGACGAGCACACCAGCGTCTGGATCGCCGACCTCGCGGGCGCCAAGCCGGTGCGCCTCACCCCACCGACCTACAACGTCGAGGCGGCTGCGTGGTCGCCGGACGGCAAGCACATTGCCTTCAGCGCCGACATGCGCGAGAGCGCCGCGCTGGAAGAGATCAGCTCGCTGTGGGTGCTGGCGGTCGATGGCACGTCCGAGCCACGCCACGTCGCGTCACCCAAGAGCGGCATCCTCAACGTCGCCTGGGCTCCCTCCACGCACATCGCGTTTCTTGCTGTCGACAAGCCTGGCCAGCCGGGCTGGGCGGACATGGAGCTGCACATTGCTGACGGAGACACGACAAGACGCCTGGCCGCCGACCGCCACATCAACATCCAGCTCACAAGCTACGGCGACTACCTGGACAGCGAGAACAACGGCGCGCCGCCGGTCATGTGGGAAGACGGCGAGCACGTGCTTGCTTTCGTCGGGCATCGCGGCCACAGCCATCCGTTCCGATTCGGCGTCGACGGGACCGTCGAGGAGCTGGCCGAGCCAACCGCGGTCTGCTTTGCGATGGCTGCCGGCGGCGGCCGCGTCGCCGTCGTCGCGTCGACCGACGAACCGTCCGACGTCTACGCCGTCGAGAACGGCGAGCTGCGCAGGCTCACCGACGCCGGCAGCCGCTGGTACGGCCCATTTCATCGCAGCACCGAGCGCCTGAGCATCAAGCATCCCGACGGCCACGACATCGACGCGTGGCTGATGACGGCACAAGATAAAAAGACGAAGGCGCCGCTCGTGATCGACGTCCACGGCGGGCCCAACGCCTCATTCGGTCCCACGCCCTGGCTCGAGGTGAACGCGCTGGCCGACGCCGGCTTTCACGTCATCTGGTCCAACCCGCGCGGCTCGACGAGCTACGGCGAGGACTACGCGAAATCGCTCGAAGGCCGGTGGGGCGAGCCGGACGGAAGCGACCTGCTCAGGATCATCGACTGGGCGGTGGGCGAGGGCCTGGCCGACCGCAAGCAGATCGGCATCATGGGCCTCTCATATGGCGGCTTCATGACCAACTGGATGCTCGCCAACCACCCGGGCGTCTTCCAGGCAGGGGTCAGCGAGAACCCCGTGACCGACCTGCTCCTCGAGTGGGCGAGCTCAGATTTCGGCTTCATCATCGGCCGGCGGTCGATCGAGGTCCAGAACCCGTGGGAGAACATCGGCGCGTTCCTCGCCCGCTCGCCCTCGACTCACATGCATCAGAACCACGCCCCGCTCCTGCTGCTGCAGGCGGAGAACGACCTGCGCTGCCCTCCGGGCAACAGCGAGATGGTCTTCAACATGCTTCGCATCCTCGGCCGCGAGGTCGAGATGATTCGCTACCCGGGCGAGTCCCACGTGATGCTGATCATCGGCCGGCCTGACCGCCGCGTGGACCGGCTCGAGCGGATCGTGGGCTGGTTCCAGAAGCACCTCGCGGAGCCATAACCTGGGCATCGCTTGCCGTTCGCCTGGAGCCGAATAAACTTCCAGGAGCCGCATTCACGCATAGGCACACGGGGTTCTTTGGAGGAAAGCGCGTATGTCTCGATCCCTGCGACGCGTGCTCACTTTCGCGACCGGCTCGCTCGTGGTCATGGCCGCGGGACCGGCCCTCACCGCCGTCCAGGCGGCCAACCAGCCGACGGCTTTCGGCGCCATCAACCACGTCGTGGTGATCTACGAGGAGAACCACAGCTTCGACAACCTGTACGGCGCCTGGGAGGGAGTCAACGGCCGGGCCAACGCCACCAACTCCTCGCAGGTCGCGCAGGACGGCTCGACTTACGGCTGTCTATTGCAGAACGACGTCAACCTCACGTCCCCGCCGCTGTCGCCTGACTGTTCCAACACCGCGACGTTGAAGACACACTTCTTCAACCAGCCGTTCAGCATCGAGAGCTACATTCCGGCCAGCGCGCAGACCTGCCCGCAGCCTGGCGGGTTCTTCCCGCACGGCTCGAGACCAAGCCCGAGCAATCTGCCTGGCGGATGCACCGAGGACATCGTGCATCGCTTCTACCAGGAGCAGTACCAGACCAACCGTGGAATGCAGAACCGGTACGTGACCGGTAGCGACGCAGTCGGTCTTGCGATGGGCTACTACAACACGACCACGCTGCCCATCTACCAGTACCTGCACAGCGACGGCGCTCCTCATTACGCCATCGCTGATGATTTCTTTCAGAGCGCATTCGGCGGATCGTTCCTCAACCACCAGTGGCTGATCGCGGCGGCGTCCCCGGTCTGGACCGGAGCTCCGGCAAGCCAGCACTCGGTTCTCGACGCCAATGGCTTCCCCAACTCGACCTACCCGCTCTATCACCCGGCCACCCCGGTGTCCGACCAGCGAGTGACGCAGGCCTGCGGCCTCACCACCACTGTGGCCGGCTTCGCCTGCGGCGATTTCGCGGTCAACACGATCCAGCCAGGCCAGCAGCCTTTCAAGGGCTCTCCGCAGCTCCCGCTGCAGACCGGCAATACGATTGGCGACGAGCTGAGCAAGGCCAACGTCAGCTGGGCCTGGTATTCGGGCGGCTGGTCGAATGCCGATGGTGATGCCGGCGCGCCGGGGTGGACTAACGGAAATACCTTCGGCGTCTGCAGCGATCCCTACTCGAGCCTCAACGGGACGAGCGGCACCCGGTGGTACTGCCCGAACAAGGTCTTTCAGTTTCACCACCAGCCGTTCAACTACTTCCTCAACTACGCGCCGGGCACTCCTGGCCGCACGCACTTGCAAGACGAGCAGGCTTTCTCCGACCTGGTCGGCACGTCGACCAAGGACTGCAAGCTCAACTCGGTCAGCTTCGTCAAGCCGATCGGGCTCGAGAACGAGCACCCCGGTTACACGAGCGAGACCGCCGGGAGCAACCACCTCATCAGCCTTCTGTCGGCGATCAACAGCAGCGCTTGCCGCAAGGACACCATGGTCGTCGTGACTTACGACGAGTTCGGCGGGCAGTGGGACCACGTCGCGCCTCCCGGACAGGGCGGCACCGCCGGCCCGCACGACAAGTTCGGGCCCGGCACCCGGATCCCCGCGCTGATCATCGCGCCGCGCCTGCGCGGCGACTTCGTCGTCGACCACACCCAGTACGACACCACCTCGATCCTCGCCACCATCGAGCACCGCTGGGGCGTCGCCGCCCTGGGCTCGCGGGATGGCGCGGTCAACGACCTCTCGAACGTCTTCAACGCCAAATCGCCTTTCGATACGTAGGCGTCTGGACCTAGGGAACTGCCGCCGGCAGTATTAAGCGTTCGGGGGTAACTCGGGCCGGACAACCGGCCCGAGTTGTCTCGACTAGTCCTCGTCTTCTGCGGTGGACATGGCAAACCAGAGGAAGCTGCCGCGCGGTGATCCACCGACGAATACGACCGGATCCTTGCACGGGTGGGGCAAGTCCACCGTGGCGTTGATGGTCGAATCACCGGCCAGGCTCGCCGGGGCGCCAGTGGTCTCCACGTTCACAACTCCAGCCGGGGTGATGCAGCTGACAACCGCCTGGAACGGGGTGATCGGGTTCTTGCCCGCGGCGACCACGATCAAGCCGTTCACGGTCACCGAGACGTGTCCCTGGCGGTCGACTGAGCCAGTGCCCGAGACGATGCTCCACGCGGCTCCGCCTCCGGGAATGCCGCGTTCGGTTACGGGAGGGTGGCCTACCGGCGTCATGGAATCGAACTCGATCAGAGTGTTGCCTTCATGAGCCCCGACGCTCACCGCGCTCGCGCCGAGCAGGCTCAGCGCGCCGATTCCGACAACCACAAATTTCCGCCAAAGGGCCATTGCACAACACCTCCACCAACGCCGCCGGCGACGGCTCTCGATACCCGGCTGGGTTACCTCACCCCCGGCCGAAGATCGAGCTCTCGAGCACGTAGAAAAGGCCGATAGCCACGTAAAGCGCGCCGCTGGCGAGCGGGTTTATCAGCGCGACCAGCGTGGCGCCCAGGTACAGGAGCGGACCCGGCAGGTAGCTGCGCCCGATGCCGTCGACCGCCTTCTGATCGGCGTCGTGGCGCAGCAGACGGCGGCCTGTCGCGGCGTAACGCCAGATCACGTTGAAGAAGGTGGCGGTAGCGGTCAGCGTGATCCCGTAGGCCAGAGCTGCCGGCTCGGCCTGGGATGTCGTGATGTACTGCGCGAGCAGCCGCGTCGGGAACGGGATGAACGCTATGCACATGAGGAACAGCACGTTGACCATCAGGAAGAAGCGGTCGACGTGGGCGACCTGGTGCATCACGGTGTGGTGGTTGACCCAGATGATCCCGATCGTGATGAAGCTCAGCGCGTACGCCAGGTAGCCCGGCCAGATGATCCGCAGCTCGTGGCCCAGGTCATTGCCGGCGACCGTCAGGTTGAGGACCAGCAGCGTGGCGGCGATGGCGAAGATGCCGTCCGCAAACGCCTCGAGCCGGTTCTTGGGCACGGCGTCAATTCAAACGGAATTGCCGCAAGGTTCGAACCGAGCGCCCGTTATTTGTATTCGTAAGTTCGCCTTTGCCCCGGAGCGCGGCCTTCTCTCCCACCTCTACTCCGAAGGTCAATGCTCCAACCGACCCGGCGAGCCCCCTCCCAATCAGCTCGCCGGGCAACGGGGGGTCCTCTCCCCCCAGGGGAGAGGGCAGGGGAGAGGGGCCTGAAAAGGACTATTTCCCCACTAACAGGGAGAGGGGCCTGAAAAGGACTATTTCCCCACTAACAGGGAGAGGGGCCTGAAAAGGACTATTTCCCCACTAACCGGATTGTCCAGAAGTCCGACGACAGGCCTGGCTGGATCAGGTAGGCGTAGGGGAGCGTGAAGTAGCCGTTCATGCCCCAGCCCTTGCCCCACGAGTTGCGCACGATGAACCACTCGTTGGCGTCGTCGTAACCCACAGCCATCACCGCGTGCCCGCCGATGGGCCGCTCGCCCCACATCGGCATCGGCGCGTGCCCTGAGCGAGCCACCGTCTTCGTCTCGAAGCTCTGGTAGACGGTGAACCCGAAGATGAACGGATAGCCCGACGCAAGGCAGCCCTTCATCTGGTTCAAGTCCTGGACCAGGCTTTGATAGGAGATCGCGCGGTCGAGCCTGGCGTCGCGATAGGCGCGCACGGACGGCTTGGTCGCGAACTTCGCAATGACGTAGGGCCATTCAGGCTCGGGGCAAGCACCATCGCTCGCCACCGATTTGATCCCGTCGCGCAGCTGAGCGCCGCTGTCCATCCGAACCGTGCGCTCGATGACGCGCTCGTTGTAGTAGATGAAAAGGCGCGACGGCACGAAGGCGGAGAGCTTCTGCTTCATCTGGTCGAACTGGATCGCGCCGGCGATCGCGTTGGCCGTGCAGCTGCCCAGCTGGCCCTGGTTGTAGACCGGCGGGCAGCGGCGCCGGAGGTCGGCGCGCGGAGGGAGGGCGACGAGGAACTGAGGCGGCGCGGCGTAGAGGTGGTCGCGCTGGTCGGGCTGGTCAGGGATCCAGCCGTAGCGGCGGATCTTTCGCGGTTGGGTCATTCCCGCGGATTATCGCCTTTCCACGAATTCCGCCTCGGTGGGTCCAACGGAGCTGAATCTGGCCTCGCGAGACGCTTCGCTGGATACAACGAGGCGGAATCGGGCGTGCGGCGCAGCCCCATCCCCGCCGCAAGCGGCGGTACTTCCCCACTGCGTGGGGAAGAGCGGGAGATCATCCAAACGTACGATGACGCGCCCCACCGACCTGAACGATGGTTAGCTGAAGACTTCCTTACATGAGCACGGGGGTGTGATTGTGAAAAGACCGACCTCTTTGCTGTGGGCCCTGATCACCGCGACAGCGCTTGCCGCGGCGGCGGCATTACCGGCATCCGCAGCAGCGGAACCGCCGGGACCAGGAGGGGTCAGCGATTCACTCCTGCTGGCCGTGGTCGCTAGCGCCGGAGACGATGTCTTCTCGACGACAGACCTGACGAGCTTGATCGATCCAACCTCGACCTCAACCCAGCACTACGGTCCGTACCAAAGTGTCTCTCCGGACTCCGGCACGTGTGGCAACAACTGGGCCGATGACAGTTTCGACCGCCATTTCACTGTCCGCCAGAATGGCGGCAATTACACGGTCATCGAGCAGTTTAAAGATGGCAACTTCCAGACACCGTCGACGACCCCCCCGAACACCAACCAGAGTCCGGGAGCCTGCAACACCGCCCCGCCGCCATTTGGCAACGGCGGCGTCGTCAGTCCCGGCATAACCGGAAGTCTGCATGGCTACTTCATCATCACCGTGCCTCCAGGCACGACCCAACTGAGCAATGACCCTCACTGCAACGCCGCCACCATGACCAATGCCAACTGCGACACCGCGACCTTCATCGACACTCACTTTTCGTGCAGCTACGGCATTGACTGCACAGTGCCGACCTTCTTCTTCCACTACTCAGCCGGCGACCAGTCACTTACCTCGCATGAGTGGAAGAACGCGTCGGCCGACCGCGGCGGCAACAGCGGGGACATCCGAAGTAATTAGAGATAGGGCCAGTTCGCGACGCTTGGCCCATCGCCGACGAACGCGTCGACTCCCTTGGGGAAGCGGTGGGCCTCGAGGACGATTGCGGTTGCTCGCGCGTGCCCTTCGAGGATCACCAGGCGTCCGTCCGGCCGCCGCAGCGCGATGATCTCAGGCACCTTCTTGTCCGAATGGCACAGCCCTGAGGCAAGCGACAGCACGACCATGTTGGTCTGGTCGCCGGTGAAGACGTGGCCGACGTTGGTCGCGCCCTCCGCCACCTTGCGGGTGGCCGGCGAGAGGATGGGCCACGCGGCGCCCTGCCGTGCGTAGAGCAGATCGCCGACCTCGTCGGTGCTGAGCCGGAAGCGCCTCCACGTGATGTCGTTGCCCAGTCCCTGGAAGCTGCCGCTTCCCTGGCCGAACCCATACGTCGCAGTGATGATCTGGCGCCGCAGGTCGTTCTGCGCCTGGTCGCGAAGGTCCGGGTTGCGCGCCGCCTTCAGCGCCAGCGACAGATTTGCGGGATTGGGCGGGTTCCCGACGAGGTAAGCCTGGAACTCAGGCGACTCGATTTCGGCCTGCAGCCAGGCGAGGATGACCTGGTCTTCCGTCGCCTGTCCCAGGTCGTCCATTGATCCATGGGAAAATAACACCTCCATGCCCCAAGCCCATAAGTGGGTGTATCAGTTCCGCGAGGGTTCCGCCAAAATGCGCGACCTCCTCGGCGGCAAAGGCGCCGGCGCCGCGGAGATGACGCGGGCCGGGATGCCCGTGCCACCAGGCTTCACCATCACGACCGAGGCCTGCCGCGCGTATTACGCGGCGGGCGGCAAGTTCCCGAAGGGCCTGTGGGAGCAAATCCTTCCCGCGCTTAAATCGCTCGAGCGCAAGGCGGGCAAGAAGTTCGGCGACGCGAAGGATCCACTGCTCGTGAGCGTGCGCTCAGGCGCCAAGTTCTCCATGCCCGGGATGATGGACACGGTCCTGAACCTCGGCTTGAACGAAGAGACCGCCAAGGGCCTCGCCGCCCTGACGAAGGATGAGCGGTTCGCGCTTGACGCAAGGCGCCGGTTCGTCCAGATGTTCGGCAAGACGGTCAAGGGCATCGACGGCGACAAGTTCGAGCACGCCCTGCAGGAGGCCAAGAAGACGGCGGGGGTCAAGACTGACCCCGAGCTGAAGCCCGAGCACCTGCGCCCGCTGGTCGCCCGATTCCTCTCCATATATAAGGAAGAGACGGGCAAGGAGTTTCCCTCCGACCCGGTCGAGCAGCTGCGCGAGGCGATCGACGCCGTGTTCAAGTCGTGGAACACCGACCGCGCCAAGACGTACCGCCGCATGGAGCGCATCCCCGACGACCTCGGCACCGCGGTGAACGTGCAGATGATGGTCTTCGGCAACATGGGCAACACCTCAGGCACCGGCGTTGCCTTCACGCGCAACCCGATCACCGGCACCAGGGAGCTGTACGGCGACTACCTGGCCAACGCGCAGGGCGAGGATGTCGTCGCCGGCGTGCGCGACACCGAGCCGATCAGCGCATTGAAGCGGCACATGCCGAAGGTCTACGCGCAGTTCGAGCGCTACGCGAGGCAGCTCGAGAAGCACTACAAGGACGTGCAGGACCTCGAGTTCACGATCGAGCGCGGCACTCTGTACATGCTCCAGACGAGATCCGCCAAGCGCACCGGTGAGGCTGCGGTGCACATCGCGGTCGACATGGTCAAGGAGCGCCTCATTACGAAGAGGGACGCGGTGGCGCGCGTCGAGCCGCGTCAGCTCGAGCAGCTGCTGTTCCCGCGCGTCGACCCGAACGCCAAGGTGCATCCGCTGGCGCGCGGAGTGCCCGCCTCGCCGGGCGCCGCATCCGGTGGCGCCGTGTTCGACGCCGACACCGCGGTGGCGTGGGGCAAGCAGGGCAAGGCCGTGATCCTGGTCCGGGTCGAGACCAACCCGAACGACGTCCACGGCATGGTCGAGGCGAAGGGCATCCTCACCCAGACAGGCGGCACGGCCAGCCACGCTGCGCTCGTCGCGCGGGGCATGGGGCGCCCGTGCGTCGTAGGCGCGAGCGCGATCGATGTCGATGTGCGCCAACGGAAGTTCTCCGCCAACGGCACCACGATCAAGGAAGGCGACCAGATCACGATCGACGGCACGACAGGGGACGTGTACGTGGGCAACGTGCCGACGATCGAGGCCCGCTCGCTCAACCAGCACCCCGCGGCGAGCTCGATCCTCAAGTGGGCCGACGAATTCCGCCGGCTCGAGGTGTGGGCGAATGCCGACTATCCGCGCGACGCGGCCAAGGCGCGTGAGAACGGCGCCCAAGGCGTGGGCCTGTGCAGGACGGAGCACATGTTCATGGAGCAGGAGCGGCTGCCGATCGTCCAGGCGATGATCATGGCCAGCACGACCGAAGACCGCGAGAAGCAGCTCGCCAAGCTCCTGCCGATCCAGCGGGGGGACTTCGAGGGCATCTTCAAGGAGATGGCGGGGCTGCCCGTGATCATCCGGCTCATCGACCCGCCGCTCCACGAGTTCCTCCCGAGTCTCGAGGAGCTGATCCGCGAAACGACGCACCTCAAGGACACGGGCGAGAACCCACAACTGCTGGCCGAGCGAGAGAAGGTGCTGGCCCGCGTCGAGGAGCTGCACGAGGCCAACCCCATGCTGGGCCTGCGCGGCGTGCGCCTCTCGATCCTCTACCCCGAGATCACGCGCATGCAGGTGCGGGCGATCATCGAGGCGGCGTGCGACCTGCGCAAGCGCAAGATCGACGCGCGGCCCGAGATCATGATCCCGCTCGCCGGCACGGTGGCCGAGCTCCGGACCGTGCATGCGGAGCTGAAGCCGGTTGCCGAAGCGGTGCAGAAGGAGAAGGGCGTGAAAGTGCCGTACAAGTTCGGCACCATGATCGAGATCCCGCGCGCGGCGCTGACCGCGGGCGAGATCGCGCAGGAGGCCGAGTTCTTCTCGTTTGGCACCAACGACCTGACGCAGACGACGTTCGGCTTCTCGCGCGACGACGCGGAGCGTGCGTTCATCGTGCGGTACCTCGAGCAGAAGATCCTGCTGCGCAACCCGTTCGAGACGATCGACGAAAAGGGTGTCGGCCGGCTGATGGAGATCGCGGTGAAGGAAGGCCGCAAGACGCGGAAGGATCTCGAGGTCGGGATCTGCGGCGAGCATGGGGGAGACCCCGACTCGATCCACCTGTGCCACAAGCTGGGCCTGAACTACGTGTCATGCAGCCCGTTCCGCGTCCCGGTGGCCCGCCTGGCGGCAGCCCAGGCGGCAATCGGAGACACAACGAAGGATTAGCGCTTCACCTCCCCGCTAGCCTGGGAGGTCGGCCCGAAGGGCCGGGTGGGGGGATGGGAGAGCGATTCTTTACCTCCCCGCTAGCCGGGGAGGTCGGCCCGAAGGGCCGGGTGGGGAGATGGGAGAGTTTGGCCTTCGTCGAGTTTCCAAAAGATGCTTTCGATCACGTCGTCAAGGCCCTGATCAGTAGCGGAAGCTGGAAACCGCATGACTCGGAATCCTTGTGATTCGAGATAGGCGGTCTTCCGTCGATCTGATTCCTCTTCGTGGAACTCACCGTCGATCTCGACCACAAGCCGTGCGGAAAGGCACACGAAGTCCGCGAAATACGGTCCGATCGGAAGCTGGCGCCGGAACTTGAAGCCGCCGAGCCGCCTCCCACGCAGTCGGTACCAGACACGCCGTTCGGTGCCGCTCATGTCGCCCCGCAGCTCGCGGGCTCGGACTGTCTCGGGTGAGTGCATGACAAAACCATTGCGACTCTCTTGAGACGAATCAACTGAGGTCGTTAATGCTGGTTTATCAGTCCCCACCCGGCGCCTGCGGCGCCGACCTCCCCGGCAAGCGGGGAGGTGAAGCTACAGACTTGACCTACCTTGCCCCGACCTCATCCAGATGTGGACCGCTTGGGCCCGGCTGTGCAGGCCGTGCGTGGCGTAGAGGCGCTCCAGCTGCGTCCTCACGGTGCGTTTGGAGACGTTCAGCTGCAGGGCTATCTGCTTGTCCGAATAGCCGGACGCGATGAGGCCGACGATCTCGGTCTGTCGGGGACTGAATCGCGCTTCCATCTCGGTAGCGCAAGCAAAGGCGGGGCGAACCGCAACCGCAATTCGCGATTTCTCGTGTCGTCATTTTCGACGACGCGTCCTCAGACCGGGTTCGCATCCTCCGCGGGCTCGGGCCTTCCCCTCGTCCAGGTGGCCGCCGCCTCCGCCCGGTTGTGCAGCCCATGCTGGGCGTACAGCCGCTGAAGGTGAGTCCGGACCGTGTGCGGTGACACCTGCAGGCGCGCGGCGATCTCCTTGTCGGAAAGGCCGGTCGCGACCAGGAGCATGATCTCCCGCTGGCGCGGCGAGACGGTCATCGCCTCGACGACCGGCAACGACGCCTTTTGAGCCGACTCGACGCGCGCCTCGTGCAGCTGCAGGTTGGCCCTCAGGAGGTGCTGCACGGCGACGAATCCGAAACCAAGGAACAGCCACACCAGAGCCACCCCGAAGGCATTGATCGGGCCCGATCCGGTCGCGGTCACTGCAAGGAAGACGGCGGCAGCCACCGCGGGGACGGCGACGACGGACGGACGCCAGCTCGGCCAGACTGCGGCCACGACCATGCAGTAGCCGATCAGACCGTCGTGCCAGATCCGTGGGTTGCTGAAGGTGAGGGCGGTCGCGATCGCGCCCAACCCGAGCATGACGCCCACCGACAGCCAGGGGTCGGTCCCCGTCCGCGGCTCGAGCCAGAACCAGACCCAGACGACGGCGAAAGTCGCCACGCCGAGCAGCGACGCAGCCAGGTCCGCAGAGGCGAGGCCTCGGGTCAAAAGAAGCATCAACGGCCAGACGAGGATCACGATCCACGACATCGGAACGAACCGGCCGATCCGCTGCCACCCGGTCGCCTCGCGCAGCCAGCCGAGGAACTCTGGCTTGAGCGACAAAACCGCGGGATGCGGCGGAGCCATGGGCGTGGAGGCACCGTGGCCGTTCCCGTTAGTCGCCCGCGACAGCCTGGGCTGCAGCAGGGTAAAGATCCTGGCCCGCCCCACCGGTTCCTGATTATCGCCCGGTTGAGTTAACAAAAGGGGGACGTTTCAGCCAGTGGGCTTGCGTGGTCGCATCGAGCTGACGTCCGGTCGGGCGCGGCCGAGGTAGCCGCCCAGGCCGCCGTCCGTGTCGACCTCGTAGAAACCACTCCGCCCGCCACTTGCGTAGGCGACCCCCGTCCAGGCGATGAGGAGGGAGCCGAAAGCCGGCCAGGACGGGCCGTCTGCCAGGAGGACGGCCAGACCCAGGATCACGCCGAGCGCGATCAGGACCGCGCCGGCGATCTGCCTGCGCGGCTCGCTGACCTGAGCGACCGGCCGGCGAGCATGCGCAGCATCGTCTGGCACCCAGACCCTGGTCACGACCAGGTTGGAAGGCAGTTTGGATTGGTCCAGCACGTGTGCCGCCACAGAACAAGAGAGCCCTGACCGGTTTCCCGGCCAGGGCTTGTCTTACAGGCCTATTGACTGCGGCTCTGGGTTCGCGTCCGAAGCCAGATGATCGTCGGTGGCAAAAGCGAAAGGATCGCCACGAACACGATGAGGTCCAGGCCACGCTTGCCGACGAGCGCGCCGAAAAACACGGTGAACACGATCGCCAGCACCAGCACCTGGATGCCCCAGGTTCCAAGAGGGCTCTTCATCGAATCGAGCCCAACGTACAGCGCAAGAACGCGATCAACACGACCGGCTCGATGGCGACCAGAGGCCAGTTTGGATCCGGACCGAGAACTCGGTGGTTGATGTCGATTGGGATGGCGACGACTGCCATGGTGGCAAGCGCCAGCCGTGCCCCGTTACCCCATGTGAGGCGAGCTCGGATGGAGCTCGCCTGCACGTGGTCACCAACCTGGGGACTGGTTGGTCGGTGGAGAGCTGCTGCCTGCATCAGCACGCCCCGTATCCGTAACCGCCCCACCACAGGTAGAAGTCGATGTGAACGCCGCACCAGGGGACCCAGTAGCCGATCACGTTCCAGATCAGCTCGGCGACGATGTAGGCGATCACCGCGCCACCGATGGCGCATGCAACCGCGAGCCAACCGCCCGGCGCGCAAAGGATTGCGGCCGCCGCACCGATTCCAGCCGCCCAGATCAGGTCCCAGATGTTGTGAACGTCGTCACGCGTCAGATGGAGGCGGATACCGAACCACTCCCACTGGACTGAGACGTAAGGGGTCACACCGGATGTCGATGTGCCCTTGGGTTGAGCGATCTTGGCGACCGATCCCGCCATCTGGGGATGCTTCGCCAGCCACGCCTGCGCGATTGCCATCTGCTGCGCCGTCGGAGCGGGCAGGGCGGCAAAAGCTGCCTGATAGCTGGCCAGTGTCCCGCTGCCGGAGAACACCGGGGTGGGCGGCGCCGGGCTCCCGGACTGCGCGGCGGCAACGGGTGCCGCGCTCAGCGGAATCAGCAACGCACCGAGCACGCCAAGGATCAAGTGACGGTAGCGCCGAAACATAGGCACCTCCCAGGTACGACGTCGGCGGGCCACCCCGCCTCTGACACTTGGCCTCGGCTGGAGCCTTGGCCTGGTCCGCATGAAACATCGGCCGGCCCTGGAGGAAAAGTCGGCAAAACGACCGACATCGCACGGGGACGTAACGTACGGGCGTGGTCGTCAACGTGTGTCCTGCTGCGGTCAGCTCAGCGCCACCGGAGAGGATCTGGACGGTGCTGACTTCCGTGGAGCGATTCGGCGAGTGGCAGGACGCGCGCTTTGTTTCAGCCGAACCAACGGGTCCGGTGGAACCTGGCCAGGTCGTGTCTCTTGCGGCGCGAGGTTACGGACGCGAGTGGCCGGTCACGATCGAGGTGCGCGACGTGGATCCGCAACATCGCTGGCTCGACCTCGTGGTCCACCTGCCGCTGGGCATCGAGAACCACGAGCACGTGACGCTCACCGCGATGAAGGACGGCGGCACGCTGGTCCGGTTCAATTGAGACTTTCACCTCCCGCCCGGGTGGCGGGGCCGCCTCGTCCAGCTGCTGGTGGGTCGGGAGTTGCGGCGTGGACCTGAGCAGTCGTTGCGGGATCTCCTGAGGACCACAGAAAGCTAAGCCCCAACCCCTCCGGCGCAGCCCCATCCCCGCCGCAAGCGGCGGTACTTCCCCACTGCGTGGGGAAGAGCCACCTCCCCACAGGTGGGGAGGACACTTACTAAACCTTTCAGGTTCTGAGGGTTTCGAGGGCTTTGGCCAGGTTTCTTTCGCGTGTCTCGGGCGTTTTGCCGTTGGCGATCGGCGCGACCAGCGCGTACTTCTTGCTGTACGAGAGGCTTTCGAAATATTTCTTCGCCCTGGCGTCTTTGGCGAGAGCCCTGGCCAGCTCAGGTGGCACTTCGACTTCGCGAGGTTGCGTGTCGAGCTCGACCTCGACGTCGATCGTGTCGCCGCCTGCGACGCCGGCCTTGCTGCGTACTTCCTCGCTGATGCCGAGCATGAAGACACCGCCCATCGGCGCGATGGCGCTGCGATACGTGTGGCCGTTGATGGTGACCTTGACGAGCGGGCGCTTCGTCGAGCCCAGCCCTTCAACGATCTTGGCCGGGACCTCCACGCCGGTCGCGGTCTTGCCGGCGCGGAGGACCTTGGTCCGAAATCGCATTACCGCTTCGTCGCCTGCTTGGGTCCGAGCTGATGGGACTTCGGCGCGAACTGGACGATCCGGATGTGGTTGCCGAACGGGTCGCGGATGCCGATGTCGGAGCCGTATTCGTTCTCGGTCAGCTCCGACGTGAACTCCACGCCTTTGGCCTTGAGCTCTGCGGCCGTCTTCTTGATGTCCGACGTCGAGAAGCCGACAGCGAATCCTGACGCGCCTTTGGCGATGAGCTCGCGGACCTTTTCCGCCGATTTCTCGTCCATCCCGGGCGGCGCGGGAACCTCGAGCAGGATGTCATGCGAGGGATCCCCGGCAGCGCGGACGGTGAGCCAGCGCATAAAGCCCAGGTTGGTGTCATTGCTGACCTCGAGGCCGAGCTTGCCGACGTAGAAGTCGAGCGCCTTCTCCTGGTCGAAAACGAAAACGTGCGAGATGTTGATTGTGTTGATCATGCCCCGATGTTATTGGCCGTTGCGTGAGGCCGCTTCTCCAAAACTGCTGGGTCTGGTCCACGCCATGGTGAAGCAGTTCGGGGCGACGGCCGCCTCGGCGTGCGCGCGATAGTCGGTCGGGTTCACGCCGACGATGTCGCGAAAGGTCCGGCTGAACGTGCCGAGGCTGGCGAACCCGACGTCGAGGCAGACGTCGGTGATGCTGCGGTCGGTCTCGCGGAGCAAGAACATCGCGCGCTCGACCCTGCGGCGCTGAAGATAACGATGCGGCGTCTCTCCGTAAGTCGCCCGGAACGTCCTTATGTAGTGGGCCTCAGAGACGCTGGCCACCTGAGCCAGCGCCTGGATGTCCAGAGGCTGGGCGTAGGTGCGGTCGATCGCGTCGCGCGAGCGAAGCATCCGGCGATTGAGCTCCTCGACGGCCCTGGTCACGAGAGTAAGAGCTTAGGCCGCCCAGCGCATCCCAGGCGCGCGCGCCCGCCGCCGCACTTCGTGATCCGGTGGGATGAACTTGACGCCTTCTTCTATCTGGACCACCTGCCATCCGCCTTCGTGCACAAGGCGGTGGTGGTAGTAGCAGAGGGGGAGCAGCTTGGGCAGGTTGGTCGGCCCGCCGTGCGCCCAGAACTCGATGTGATGGGGCTGGGTCCAGTTGATCGGGCGGTCGCAGCCGGGAAAAGCGCAGCCGCGGTGCCGAGCCTTGAGTCCACGCCACTGCGCGCCCGAGACCGCCCGCGTCGCCCGCCCGACATCGACCACCACCGAGTCCGCCTTCAGGACACGACTCAGGGTTCCGTCGCAGGCCAGGCGCTGCACGGTCTTGCTCGAGACCACCATCCCCGGCTGCAGCTCCGCGGCGGCAGCGCCAACCTCGCCCTTCAAGCCTTCCAGCGTCGTGGTCACTGTGATGTGGGGCCGGACGCCTTGCCGCTTGGGCAGCGTGCCGGCTTCCAGGGCGTGGTAGGTGAGCTCGGTCAGCGCGTCGGCCCGGCGCTGCTTTGGCGTCCGAAGGTCATCGCCGCCCAGGCGCTTGGCCAGGGCGTCAACCGCCGACTTGAGCGCTGAGCCGCCTTCAGGGTCCATCACCCCGCTGAGGTGGTACATGCCGTCCATCTCGCTGATCTGGAGGAAGCGCTCGGCGTAGTTCTCTTCCGTCTCCCGGTCGAAACCATCCGGGTCGACCACGTAGCGGGTGTGGTTGGAGAGCAGGTTCAGGTCTTTGATCGAGAACTCGCGGGCATAACCGATCCACTCCGCTTCGTCGAGGCGCTCGCCCTTCTCGCCCAGCTGGTGGCTGAGGTGGCAGATCACCGCGGCGGACTGGTAGCCGATCTCGCCTGAGCTCAGCTTCTCCGCCACCTCAGGCATGGCTTCTAGCTGCTTGCCGACGCAGAGCCGGTCCGAGGCCGAGCTCTGCGACATGGTGCAGGTGCTCATGACCCAGGAGACAGCGCTGCAGTGGCCCCTAACCAGGTGGTCGCCGCGCTCAGAGCGTCGCCGCACGACCCGGGAGAACATGCCTTCCAACCGGTCGATCTGGGAGCGGAGCTGCTTCGGATCTACCTCGAGCTGGTCTGCCTGATTGACGAAATCCGAGACTGCAGACGTCAGCTTCTCGAGTTCGGAGGGCATGCAAGAATTATACCAAACATAGGTTCGCCATCAAGCGAAATTAACAGGCAAATCTATTCAACCCCGCCCGACTTTCGGCCACTCAGACCACCCCACCACACCCTCTTCACAGCTTTCGTCGCCTCCAGGCCTTGACAACCACCCAATCCTTTGGTTGAATAACCAAGCAAATTTGAATGATCGTTCAACCAAGGAGCGCATGAGCACCGACAACCGCGAGAAGATCCTCCAGGCCGCTTTCACCGTTCTCAGCCGCATGGGTTACCAGAACACCTCGATCAAGGACATCGCGGAGGAGGCCGGCGTGGCGCAAGGCCTCATTCACTACTACTTCAAGTCCAAGCAGCAGCTGGTCCTGGCGGTCCTGGGCGAGGTGTGCCGCGTCATGAAGCTGTACGCGGTCCAGGGTGAGGCTGGCGCGCGGAACGCCTATGACACGTTCAAGACCCTGCTCAAGGACAACCGGGATACGCACGCGCTGTACCTCCAGCTCATCGCCGTCGGCCTGCACGACAAAGAGGTCGGTGCGGGAGTCCTGAATTTCCTCAGCGAGGACCGCGCCCACATCGAGGAGCTCGCGAGGCAGGTCCTCGCCGAACGCGAGGTCGACCCGGCGCCCGCCAGAGGCATTGCCGGGGTGATCGAGGCCGCGGTGCTCGGGATCATGATCCAGAACCTCGTCGACCCTACTTTCAACGCCGACGAGGCAGTCGATGCACTCACCGCGATGTCTTTGTCCGCTGTATTCAACTCTGTGCCGGCAGCGCAGGGCTAGGGAGAGGAATCGTGTTTGAACGGTGGGGCCGATTCGTCTACAGGAACCGCTGGGCCACGCTCGTCGGCTCAGGCGTGGTCCTTGCCATCTCCGTCGTCGGGCTGCTCATGGGCGGCACGCTCACGAGCGGCGGCCCGCTGACCAGCAACCTCGAATCCGCGCGCGCGGGCAACCTCGTCACCTCCGAGCTCGGCGCGGTCAAGTTCACCTCGAGCTTCGACCTCATCTTCAGGAGCGACACCCTCTCAGTCGGCGAAGCCGCGTACCAGTCAGCGCTCACAGACGCGATCGCTCCGCTGCAGGGCGACGACCGCATCCTGACCCTGACCACCCCTTACAACGTGACCAGCCCGCGCGCCGTGCACGCCCTCACCTCGAAGGACGGCCACGAAGCGCTGGTCGTCGTCGAGCTGAAGTCCTCGGGTCACCAGTCCTGGAAGGACTACGCCGATCTGAAAGGAAAGATCCACACGAGCACGCTGACGATCACCGGCACCGGATTCGTGCCCATCAACCAGGCCTTCAACACGACGCTCGAGACCGACCTGCAGCGCGCCGAGTACGTCTCGCTGCCGATCACGCTGCTCCTGCTCGTGATCATCTTCGCGGGCATCGTGGCGGCCGGGCTGCCGCTCGGGGTCGGCATGCTGACCATCGTCGGCGGCGTCGGCGGTACCTTCTATCTCAACCACTTCACCGACGTCTCGCAGTACGCCCTCAACATCGTCACGCTGATCGGTCTCGGTGTCTCGATCGACTACTCGCTGTTCATCGTCAACCGCTTCCGCGACGAGCTGGCCAGGGGCGCGAGCCGCGAGGACGCGATAGCGACCACCATCGCGACCGCAGGCCGCGCCATCACCTTCTCGGGTTTGACGGTCGCGGTCGGCCTGTCGGCGATGCTCTTCTTCCAGGGCACCTTCATGGCTTCGATGGGCGCAGCCGGCGCGATCGTGGTCGCCGTCGCCGTCCTCTACGGCCTCACGTTCCTGCCCGCGCTGCTCGCGGTCCTCGGGCCAAACGTGAACCGATGGCGTATCCCGTCTTTCGGCCGCTCGACCAGCACCGGCGGTGGCTTCTGGCACAGGCTTGCGAGCTGGGTCATGAAGCGCCCGATCGTCGTCCTCGTGCCCACCGTCAGCTTCCTTGTGATCGCGGCCACGCCCTTCTTCAGCCTGCGCCTGGCCAACGGCAACGTCGACATGCTCCCGACCCACATCGAGGCCCGCACCGGCTACGACCGGCTGGTCGCCGACTTCCCCGGCCAGGGACAGACCACCTTCAACATCGTGGTCGACTACCCGTCCGGATCACCGCTCACCGCCAACCGGATCGCCGACCAGTACACGCTCGACAGGCGCATCGCCGCGATCCCGAACGTCCTGCACACGACCTCGATCTACGACCTGGACCCGAACCTCGGCCTTTACGACTACGAGCAGATGTACACCGGCGACCCGAGCAAGATCCCCGCCGCGGTGCAGCCCCTCATGGCCAGCACGGTGGGCAAGCACATCGTCCTGATCCAGGCGACGAGCGCCGCCGGGCCAAGCACCGACACGGCCCGCAACATCGTGAAGGCGATCCGCGCCGACCAGGGCGTGACTGACGGTCAGGTGCTCGTCGGCGGCGAGACCGCGGTCGACCTCGATGTCATCCAGTTCATCTACGGCCAGGTGCCATGGGCCGTCGGCACCGTGGTGCTCCTGACCTATGTGCTGCTATTCCTGCTCACCGGATCAGTGGTGCTGCCGCTGAAGGCCATCATCCTCAACTTCCTCTCCATCGGCGCCTCGTTTGGCGCGCTCGTCTTCATCTTTCAGCAGGGCCACTTCTCCAGCCTGCTCGGCTTCACGCCGCAGTCGCTCGACCCGAGCATCCCCGTGATCCTCTTCTCGATCGTGTTCGGGCTCTCGATGGACTACGAGGTCCTGCTCGTGAGCCGGATGCACGAGGAGTACGTGCGCCTGGGCGACAACACCGCCGCCGTGGCGAGCGGCCTCGAGAAGACAGGCAGGCTGATCACCGGCGCGGCCGCCGTCATGTTCGCGGTGTTCATGGCCTTCGGTCTCGCTGAGGTCGTGATCATCAAGGCGATCGGCATAGGGCTCGCCATCGCGGTCGCGATCGACGCGACCATCGTGCGGTCGCTCGTCGTGCCGGCCGTGATGAGGCTGCTGGGCGACGTCAACTGGTGGGCGCCCCGCCCGCTGCGCCGCCTCTATGACTGGATCGGCATCGGCGACCTGGGCGTCGAGCGAGAGCCGCAGGACCAGCCGGTCGCGGTGGAGGTGGCGGACCGAGCCGAAGAGGTAGCTGTCGGAGCCCGGTAGTCCGCCCTTGGTGGGCGCTTCTCTTATGTGCTGACCCGCGGGTCAATAGGTCGGTTGGTGTGGTACGGGATGGCCTTGATCTGGCTCGTCGCACTGGGCGTCGTTTTCCTCCGCCACATTCCATTCGGGCTCGTGTTCGGACCGCTCTTCTTGCTCTATGGCGCCTCGGGCCTTGTCTTTAGAGACGACAAGGATGCAGACCGAGTGCCGTTGTCGGAGTGGCTGGCGCCTTTGCTCGCCATCGGGTTCCTCGTGGTCGGAACGGTTTTGACGGCGGCGTCTTTAGCGCTCCTCAGCTAATCCGCCGCCGATAGAGTCCGAGCCGCCTCACAATAGGCACGTGCCCACCCTGTCGTCCGACGACGCCTTCGCGGATGTCAAGGCCAAGGTCGACCTGGTCAAGGTCGTCCAGGAATACGTGCGCCTCACAAAGCGGAACAAGGACTTCTGGGGCCTGTGCCCGTTCCACCAGGAGGACAGCCCGAGCTTCCACGTGAACCCCCAGCGCCAGTCCTGGTACTGCTTCGGCTGCGAGCGCAAGGGCGACGTCTTCACCTTCATCGAGCTCATCGAGAAGACCGACAAGCGGGGCGCCCTGCAGATGCTGGCGGAGCGGGCCGGCGTGGAGCTGAAGAAGCTCAGCCCCGAGCAGCGGGACCGGGCCGACCTCCGCAAGCGGATCCTCGACCTGATGAAGCTGTCGGCCCAGTACTACGAGTACGTGCTGTGGAAGCTGCCGGCGGGCGAGCCCGGCCGCCGCGTGCTCGAGTCGCGCCATGTCGGCGAGGAAACAGCGCGGCGCTTCCAGCTCGGCTACGCCCCGGCGGGCCGCGGCTTCGCCGAGTACCTGCGGGCCAAGAAGCGCTCGCTGGCCGACGCCCAGGACGCGGGATTGATGCGCCGGGACGGCACAGACTTCTTCGCCGAGCGGCTGGTGATCCCCATCCGCGACGAGCGCGGGCAGGTCCTCGCCTTCACCGCCAGGACGGTCCGGGCGGACGAGCAGCGCAAGTACATCAACTCGCCCGACTCACCCACATACATAAAAGGACGAGTGATCTTCGGCCTGGACCTGGCCCGCGACGAGATCGCCAAGCGCGGCCACGCCGTCCTGATGGAAGGCCAGTTCGACGTCATCACCGCGCACCAGTTCGGGCTGGCCAACGCGGTGGCCAGCTCGGGCACCGCCCTGACCGACGACCAGGTGCGCCTCCTGAAGCGCTTCACCGACGAGCTCCTCCTGGTCTTCGACGCCGACCGGGCAGGCCGCGACGCGGCGCGCAAGGCCGCCGCCCTTGCCGCACATCACGGCATGCGCACACGCGTGGCCACTATTCCCGGCGCCAAAGACCCGGACGAGTTTCTGCGCGCCGGCGGGCTCGAAGCGCTTCAGCTGTGGCAGGCGGTCGTGGACAAGGCGCCGTCGGGTTTCGAAGCGGGGGTGGTCGAGCTCGCCGCCGGCCTCAATCCCAGCAACCCCAACCAGGTCGAGGCGGTGGGAGGCCGGCTGCGCGAGTGGATCCGGCAATTTCCGACGAGCCTGCACGAGGCCTACGCCGAGGTTGCGGAACGGCAGACCGGCATCTCGCGCCACCTCCTCCTGCGCGACCCTGAGCCGGCGCCGCCGGCGCCTGCCAGGACCAACGGTTCGGGTTCCCGGACGCCGACGCAGAAGATGACGCCAAGTCGATATCTCGTACAGTTGCTAGCCGTACGGCCCGCCGCCTTCGAACGGGTGTCCGATCGGTTGACGCCCGAGGAGCTGGATTCAGGCGATCGCGGCGTTTTCGTCCGTATGCTGGGAAGTTACGAGCGCGGAGGACCGGCCGGGCTCGAGGCCGATTTGGCCGGGTATCCCCCCGACGAACAGGATCTGATCAGACGTGCGTGGGCGGCTCCGCCGCCGAATGTTGATGACGAGGTGGCCATTGAGCTTGCAGAACGAATCCGGCTGGAGCACATGAAGGGTATGCACAGTGGGATAATCCGCCAGCTATCCGAGGCCGAAAGGGGCAAGGACTCGGAGAGGGTGGCGCAACTCGAAGCTGAAGCCAGAGAGATCTACCGCGCCATCAGCGACATGGAAAGGAGAAGCTAGTCATCGCGCGTGTAGTGAAGCCGGCAGCCACGCCTAAAGCGGTCAAGCCCGCCAAGACGGGAGCTGAAAAGCCGGAGCAGAAACTCGAAGACGAGCTGATGGCGGTTGCCGAGCAGCTCATCATCAAAGGCAAAGAGCAGGGGTACCTGACCCCGGACGACATTCTCCAGGGATTCCCCGAGATCGACGCCGAGCCGGACCAGATCTTCCGCATCTTCGCCGCTTTCAAAGAGATCGGCATCGAGGTCACCGACGGGGAGAAGGACTTCGAAGAGGTCGAGCAGATCGACGACGAGATGCTGCTTGACATCGAGATGATGGACTCCGTCTCGCTCGACGACCCCGTGCGCATGTATTTGAAAGAGATCGGCCGTGTATCGCTTTTGACCGCGAACGACGAGGTCGAGCTTGCGCAGGCGATCGAGGCCAAGCCGCTGCATGACGCGATGAAGGCGCTGAACGTGACCGAAGAGACCGACGGTCGCCAGCGCTCGGTCGACGAGCTGCTGCCGGAAGTCATCGAGCGGCTCGCCACCGTGAAGCGCAAGGGCCAGCAGGCGCACATCGCCCAGGAGCTGCTCGGACTCGCCGACCTGACCAAGCTGGACAACCTCACGGATGCGGCGGCCGCCGAGAGGCGCCGCCTGACCAACGGGGCGCGGCCTCGCGTGCGGGCCGAGGCGCTCGAGTCATATCGCATCGCGCGCTACCGGCTGACCGAGCGCTATGAGCGCGCGTACGAGGCGAAGCAGCGCCTGACCGAGGCCAACCTGCGCCTTGTCGTGTCGATCGCGAAGAAGTACATCGGCCGCGGCATGTCGTTCCTGGACCTGATCCAGGAGGGCAACATGGGCCTGATCCGCGCCGTCGAGAAGTTCGACTATCACAAGGGTTACAAGTTCTCGACCTACGCGACGTGGTGGATCCGGCAGGCCATCACGCGCGCGATCGCGGACCAGGCGCGGACGATCCGGATCCCGGTCCACATGGTCGAGACGATCAACAAGCTGGTGCGCGTCTCGCGCCGGCTGCTCCAGGAGCTCGGCCGGGAACCCTCGGACGATGAGATCGGCGAGGAGATGGGCATCACGCCCGAGAAGGTGCGCGAGATCGTGAAGGTCTCGCAGGACCCGGTCTCTCTCGAGACGCCGATCGGCGAGGAAGAGGACTCACACCTGGGCGACTTCGTCGAGGATCGTGAGGCGGTCTCGCCGTCGGACGCCGCCTCTCTGACGATGCTTCACTCGGAGGTCGAGGACGTTCTGGACACGCTCACCCCGCGCGAGCGGCGCGTGCTGCAGCTGCGGTTCGGGTTGATCGACGGCCACCAGCGGACGCTGGAAGAGGTGGGCAAGCGGTTCGGGGTGACCCGGGAGCGAATCCGCCAGATCGAGGCGAAAGCGCTGCGCAAGCTGCGCCACCCGTCTCGCTCGAAGAAGCTGAGGGACTACCTGGAGTAGGGGGCGCTCGATACACGCGTTTGGCGCCAAAAACGCCTATCGCGGCTCGGAATAGACCTTTTTGGCGCCAAAAACGCCTATCGGCCTTGTCGCCTGAGAGTTATTTCGCTCCGTTGTATCCAATGGTCCCCATCTAGCTCTGAAAGTCGGCTGCGTTGGATACAGCGAGGCGGAATCCCGCGCCCGTTTCGCCTGACAATTAGCGCCGTGCCGGTCATCACGATCGGGCGGCAGTTTGGGGCGGGCGGGGCGACCGTCGGCCACATGCTGGCCACCGAGCTGAAGGCCGACTTCCTCGACTCGAGGATCATCGACGAGGTCGCGCGCCGGCTCCAGCTCCCGAAGGAAGAGGTCGAGGCCGAGGACGAGCAGCCCGGCTCGCTTCTCGCCCGGCTGCTGGTCGCGCTCGGCAGCGCCAGCAGCGAGCCGCTCATCCCGCCCGAGGCCCCGGCCTGGACGCCGCCCAACACGGTGCCGACCTTCGACACGAGGAAGGCCGTCCTGCAGATCACCCAACACGTGATCGAGGAGGCCGCGCGCGTGGGCAACGTCGTGATCGTCGGCCGCGGCGGGGCCTACATCCTCAGCAGCTTCCCCGGCGCGCTCCACGTGTTTCTTCGCGCGTCCGAGTCGGTGCGGGCAAAGGTGATCATGGCCCGCTTCAACGTCAAATCCGAGGAAGAGGCCAGGCGGCGGATCAAGCAGACCGACGAGAACTGGACGTCCTACATCAAGCAGGTCTACGGACACGACCGCAACCACCCGGCGCACTACGACCTGGTGCTCGACACCGGGCGGCTGGGCTACGACGCGACGGTCGACGCCGTCCTCGCGTCGCTCAAGCGACGAAAGCCACTAACCTAGTCACCCCGATGGTCCACTCCCTTGGCTCACGCACGTCCGGCGTCGACGGCTCCAGCGAGGGTGGCCGGATCAACACCATCAACCTGCCTGGCGCGCTAGTCCTCTACGGCGTCGCGCTTCTCCAGACGCTGCAGCCCAAAAACCCCAAAAGCAGGCTGGGCGTGGCGCCAGTGCTGGTCGACGGCGTCTGGTGCCTGGAGCTCAGCTACCAGGGCGACGAGCCGCAGGGAGTGCCGGAGCGGTGGCACGGCCACCGCGTCGTGCTCAAGAAGATCGAACCGCCGCCCAGTGCCTGAGCTTTTCAGCCCCCAACACAAGGTCCGCGAGGTGGTCGACCGGCTGGGCGAGCGGGGCCGGGAAGCCCTGCGGAAGCACGGTTACGACCTCGGCGAGGGCTTCGTCGACGTCCTTTCCCAGTACCAGACGCTCGAGCACGCGGC